>Ga0208079_1000307_pt1 | contig 27198 bp, 29 predicted proteins | sample NGESurdeep092012_5_FD_184474 | JGI IMG/M metagenome (GOLD analysis project Ga0208079, IMG submission 184474) | Arctic peat soil microbial communities from Barrow, Alaska - NGEE Surface sample 210-2 deep-092012 (SPAdes) | ecosystem: Environmental > Terrestrial > Soil > Wetlands > Peat ... | reverse complement strand
CATGGGGTCTTTGTCAACCACCATTCTCCCAGCTGAGAGGCACTTTGTCGCGAATCGAATGCATGTTCGCGTGGGCTTACTCGCGGATGTAGGTCTGAGAAGGCGCAGGCCCGATTGATCATCGAGCGAGTGGCCGACCCCCGAGCACGCGAGGACCTCATCGAGGCAGCGGGGACCCTCGGCCTCATTCGGGCGCACCAACCGGCCCACGGTTGAGCAGACGGCCCACGGATCTTGCACGGCTGGCCACTTCCACTACCGGATGCGCCTTGGCCCACGGGAAGTCGGGCTCGTACCCGCGTCATGTCCGCGACTCGCCCGACTGGCTAACATGACGATCAGTAACAAGTGTCGGGGCGCCAGTTGTGACGGTGTTTGGGACCTTCGCCCCTGGCGCGCTCGCCTCGCGTCGGCAATCGTCCTATGGAGAGGACTTTCGGATGGAGGTGCTGTGCGGATCGGTGTATTGACGGGCGGCGGTGACTGCCCAGGACTGAATGCCGCAATCCGTGCCGTCGTGCGGGTCGCGGCATCCGCCAACGACGACATCATTGGGTTTCACCACGGTTGGCGAGGTGTCGTGGACGGAGCCGCTTCACCGCTGACGACGGCCGAAACGAAAGGCATTCTGCAACGCGGAGGTACCATCCTTGGTACCGCCCGATACCACCCTGACGAGCATGAGGGCGGCACACGAGCGGTGCTTGCGACCGTCGAACAGGCCGGGCTCCATGCCCTCATTGTCCTGGGCGGGGACGGGACTCTTGGCTCCGCGAAACGGCTCGCTGATGTCGGCGTGTCGATCGTCGGGATCCCAAAGACCATTGACAATGACGTGTCGGGAACGAAACGATGCATCGGCTTCGACACCGCCATGACGACGGCCGCAGAGGCCATTGACAGGGTGCAGACCACCGGTGAGAGCCACGACCAACTGATGGTTGTTGAGGTGATGGGCCGGACGACCGGATGGCTGGCAGTCTGTGCCGGAATCGCAGCCGGCGCGGATGCGATCTGTCTTCCCGAAAAACCGACCGATCTCGATGAGCTGGCGAAGGCCATCCAACGACGTCACGACGCAGGATCCTCTTCCTCCATCGTGGTCGTGGCGGAGGGGGCTCTGTCCCAGGGCCCGAACGGCTCGTCCGAGGGATCGGCGGGAACGATGGTCTCGACAGGCCTCGCCGAGCGCACAGGCTACGAGACCCGGTTGACCGTCCTCGGACACATCCAGCGCGGCGGCACGCCAACGGCATACGACAGGCTGCTGGCGACGAACTTCGGCGTCGCCGCAATCGAGGCAGTCCATTCCAAGGCATTCGGAACGATGGTCTCCGTCGTTGATGAAGAAGTCGAACTTGTATCACTCGATGACGTGGCCGCGGGCGCACGTCAGGTGCCGTCGACGCTCCTCGAAGTGGCAGGTCGCCTGACCGTGGGATGACTTCGCCGGCGGCAAGAAGGGACCACTGGTGAGGACGATGCCACGCTCTGGGTCCAGATGCTGGTGAGCAAGATCGAAGACCGATGAGGAGGGCAAGTGGTCGCGCTCGTCCACACCGGCTCGAGGCTGCCCCACCGGGCCGGTATCGGCGCGGTGTCGGGTCATGGACGTGTCGAGCCATGGCGGCATGGCCCTCATGTGACCCATCGGGCAATGAGACGCTCCAACTCCGTCCGGGACTATTCCAGGTCGCTGCGGATTCGATCGTCCCTGTCCTGGCCGCCTTCGGCGTCGCCTGGGAAGGCGGAACTCTGGGGGGATAGTCCACAGGTCTGCGGGCAGCTCTTCGGGACAGCGAGGACCCCCGGCCCCTTGCGGGCCTGTTGGCCAGCCGATAGCGGGGCGGTTCGCCTGCAGTAGGCGGGTCGGGCGTAATGTCCCTCTGCTCAGCTGACCCACCGATGCGACAGATCTTGAAGATCAGTCCCCCAAGGCGGCCAGTTCGTCCGACCCGAACACCCGGGACCTGATACTGAAGTGCTGGTCATCGCCAGCTGGGAGTGAGAAGCCCTCCGGGGCTCCTTTGCCCACATCGACGATGAGTTGGGTGTGCTTCCACACGTCATATTGGCGCCCGTCGATGTAGAAGGGGTAATCGCCCACTGCGCCTAGCAGCACGTCATGGTCACCGATCACGAACTCCCCGTCTTCGAAGCACATCGGAAGGCTCCCATCGCAGCACCCACCTGACTGGAAGAACATGATCGGTCCCCGTTTGGCCACCAGTTGCACGATCGCTTCGAGCGCGGCAGGGGTGGCGATCACCCGCGGCACGGTCCTGTCCTCTTCCATGCTCAGCGACTTGCCACTCAGAAGAATCCGAGCGGCTGGGTACTGTAGCTGACCAGGAGGTTCTTGGTCTGTGAGTAGTGCTCCAACATCATCTGATGATTCTCCCGGCCGACGCCCGAGATCTTGTAGCCACCAAAAGCCGCTCCGGCGGGATAGAGGTGGTAGCAGTTGGTCCACACCCGTCCCGCTTTGATAGCCCGGCCCATCCGATAGGCGAGATTGCCGTTGCGAGTCCACACACCGGCGCCTAAGCCGTAAAGGGTGTCATTGGCGATGGCCACCGCGTCCGCCTCGTCTTTGAACGTCGTGACGGCGAGAACAGGACCGAAGATCTCCTCTTGGAACACCCGCATCTTGTTGTGGCCCTTCAACACCGTCGGCTCGAAGTAGTAGCCCCCATCGAGGTCGCCGCCAACTTGGGTGCGCTGCCCCCCGATCAGGCACTCGGCGCCTTCTTGACGGCCAATGTCAACATAGGAAGCAATCTTCTCGATCTGCTGGCTCGAGACCTGAGGTCCGATCATGGTGGCCGGGTCGAGCGGATTGCCCTGTGTGATCAATCGGATCCGGTCGAGAGCTCGCTCCATGAATCGGTCGTAGATCGACTCGTGGATCAACGCGCGCGAGGGACAGGTGCAGACCTCTCCCTTGTTGAACGCGTACAACACCAGACCCTCGATCGCCTTGTCGAGGAACTCGTCGTCCTCATCCATCACGTCGGCGAAGAAGATGTTGGGACACTTGCCACCGAGCTCCACGGTGGAGGGGATGATGTTCTCTGCGGCGTACTGCATGATCAGCCGCCCGGTGGTGGTCTCGCCGGTGAAGCCGATCTTGGCGATGCGCGGGCTGGAAGCCAGGGCCTTGCCGATCTCACCGCCCGGACCGGTCACAATGTTGATGACACCGGGTGGCACCACGTCCGCGATCACCTCGGCCAGCTTCAGGATCGACCACGGGGTGGGCGACGCGGGCTTGACCACCGTGCAGTTGCCTGCGGCCAGCGCAGGGGCGATCTTCCAGGCGGCCATCAGGAGGGGGAAGTTGAACGGGATGATCTGCCCCACCACGCCGAGTGGCTCATGGAAGTGGTAGGCGACGGTGTCTTTGTCGATCTCCGTAGAGCGGCCCTCAAGCGATCGGGTGGCACCGGCGAAGTAGCGGAAGTGATCCACGGCCAAGGGGATGTCGGCGGCGAAAGTTTCCCGTACCGGCTTCCCGTTCTCCCACGATTCCGCGACCGCCAGCATCTCGAGGTTGGCTTCGATGGCATCGGCAATGCGATTGAGGACCGCTGCTCGCTCGGTGAGCGAACTCTCTCCCCACCCATCCTTGGCCCGATGGGCGGCATCAAGCGCCAGCTCGACGTCTGCCGGTGTCGACTTGGCCACCTCGCAGAAGGGCTTACCGTTGACCGGGCTGACGTTCGCCATGTACTGCCCTTCAACTGGGGCGATCCAGGCTCCCCCAATGAAGTTCTCGTAGCGGGGCTTCACCTCGACCACGCTGCCCGGGCGACCGGGCGCCACAAAGGGAGCAGCCACTTGAGGCTTGTCTGTTGCTTCTGCATCTGTCGTAAGGGCCATGTCTTCCTCCAGCTATTGGTTCGACCAGTGGGTTCGGATGGAACGGATCATTTCGAGAACCGACTTCTGACCACCAACGCTTCACTGTTCTACATTCAGGGTAAGGAGAGCGGGAGGTCCGGGAGTAGGGCCGAAGGTCACAAGCCATGCACCCGCCGGCCTCATTCCGAAAGGACCTTCAGCCCTGGACAAGCAATAGCCCATCGCCCACCATGAGGCAGGGCAACATCCTCATGGTGTTGATGGCAAGAGCAGATTGCGGGACGATCGGGAGAACCATGGTGAAGCAGTCGACGGTGCCTACATGCGGTGTTCGGAGCGGATCAGGCCAGGTGAGCCGACCGAGTCTGGAGCGACGGAGTCGATCATGACTTCCGATTCCATGAAGGCCTGGGTGGTGGACGCGCCCGGGCCGATCGACTCCAAGCCCCTGCGGCGCGTCGAGCGCGGGCTCCCCATCCCGGGCTCTGGGCAGGTGCGGGTGCATGTGCGGGTCTGCGGGGTCTGCCGCACCGATCTGCACCTAGCCGAAGGGGAACTCACCCCCAAACACCCCCTGGTCATACCCGGTCATGAAGTGGTCGGCGTTGTCGACGAGCTCGGAGCCGGATGCATCCGCTTCGGCATGGGGGATCGGGTGGGTGTGCCATGGCTGGCCAGCGCATGCGGAATCTGCCGATACTGCCTCGAATGTCGGGAGAACTTGTGCACCGACCCCCGGTTCACCGGCTGGGATGTCGACGGGGGCTATGCCGAGTACGTGGTGGTCAACGAAGGATTCGCCTACCCCGTTCCCGATGTATTTGCCGACGAGGAAGCGGCGCCACTCCTCTGTGCGGGGATCATCGGTTACCGAGCCCTCCGACGTTCGCAGTTGCCCGAGGGGGGCCGACTCGGAATCTACGGATTCGGGGGTTCGGCCCACATCACCGCCCAGATCGCCATGGCCGAAGGGGCCAGGGTGCATGTGATGACCCGGGCGCCCGAAGCCCGCAAGCTTGCGCTCGAACTGGGTGCGGCCAGTGCCGGTGACGCCGATGCCCCTCCCCCTGAGCCGCTCGACGCCGCCATCCTCTTCGCACCGGTGGGCACCCTGGTGCTGCCCGCTCTGGAGGCGCTCGATCGTGGCGGCACGTTGGCCATCGCCGGCATCCACCTGACGGACATTCCTACCCTCAACTACGCGAGGCATCTCTTCGAAGAGCGGACACTGTGCAGCGTGACGGCAAACACCCGTCAGGACGGGAACAAGTTCCTCGAAATCGCCGCCCGCATTCCCGTGCGCGTCACCACAACGGCGTATGGGCTCGAACGGGCTGATCAGGCACTCGCCGACCTCGCCCACGATCGGGTGAATGGTGCTGCCGTGCTGGTCAATGGGTCCGGATGGTGACGGTACCCTCGCACCTGGCCGATTAAGGACATTCGGGCCTGGTCCGGGTCAGCGATCCCGAACACGGTGGAACGTATGACAAGCGAAGACAGCACGTCGCACGGCGTCGATTCGAGAACAGAAGGTCCAAAACGGACAAGTCCACACGCGCCCGTCGCCCGGCGCCGGCCACAGACACAGCATCCCGATCGGTCGAGTAGCGGGGATCCCCATCCGCCTCCATTGGACCTTCTTCCTGTTGGTCGCCTTTGCCCTGGTCGTCGATTGGAGCATGGGAGAGGCCACTGTGGTGGTCGGCCTTGCCTGGATTGTTGCTCTCTTCACTTCGGTCGTCGCCCACGAAATCGCTCACTGCATCGTGGCCCGACGACGTGGCGCCCGTGTCCTCGGTATCGTTCTCTTTCCCCTGGGAGGACTGTCCCGACTCGATGCGATGCCAAAGGCGCCCGGCGACGAATTGGCCGTGGCCATCGCCGGCCCTCTGGCCAGCCTTGCCATCGGCGTGCTCCTCCTTGCGGCAGGCCTGCTGGCCGGAGCACATGTGTGGCCGCCGACCCTGTTCATCGGCAGCTGGTGGGCTCGGTCGGGTTGGCTGAACCTGCTGCTTGGGGCGTTCAATCTGCTGCCCGCCCTCCCCATGGACGGTGGGAGGGTGCTTCGTGCCGTGCTGGCGCGCCATCGGAGCAACCTCGACGCGACACTTCTCGCCGGCCGGATCGCTCGTTACACCGGCGTGGCCATGGTCGCGGTTGGATTCCTCTACGACGTCTGGCTCGGGCTGATCGGCATCTTCGTACTCATGGGGGCGAGTGCAGAGGAGCAATCCGCTCGGCACTCGGCTCGCTTCGAAGGGCACTCTGCCGGTCGGGGTATCGATGCCATCGGTTGAGCCGGGTCGAGGATTGAGGTGGGTTGCCGACCGGTGACCTTGGGACTTTTGGCCCTAGTCGTCCCCACATCGGTCCATCAGCGTCCTCAGTGTGATGGCTGACACTCAATCTGATGTGACGATCCTCACCCGAGCGGAGTGCCTCAGGCTCTTGGCCCAGGCCTCCATCGGTCGGATTGGCGCGTGCATCGGCGCGCTACCGGTCATCCTCCCGGTCCATTTCGCGATCCATGGGGAGTCCGTGCTCTTTCGAACCATCCCCGGTACGAAGCTCGACGCCGCCACTATCGGTGCCGTGGTCGCCTTTCAGGCCGACGCGTATGAACCACTCGGCGGCACCGGATGGAGCGTTCTGCTCCAGGGGGTCGCCTCGGCGGTGAGCGACGAGGAGGGGAATACCCTGGCAAGGTCCGTCCCGATCAGATCCTGGGTGGGGATGGAGTCGAAAAATCGCCTGGTGCGCATCGGAGTGGCCAACGTCAGTGGACGCCAGTTCCGCCTCGCCGGCGAGGGGCCGCCGGTGGAGTTTCCCGGTGCGCCCCGTTGAACGGATCCCCCTGAACCGCCGGACCTGCCAACGTAGTGGAAGCCCAGTTCGCAACCCCTATACCTCTTTCACCACCGCGTACCAGATCCGGTGAGCCACTCCCTCGATAGCCTCGCCCATCCGGGCGTAACGCCGGTACAGCTCGCGTCGGCCGGCCACCTCACGGATGTCGTGGATCTGGAGGAGGGCTGACATAGCCCGGCGGTAGACGTGTTCAAGGGCTCGCTCCTGGCGAACGGCTGCGTCGGCGCATTCGGTGGCTCGGTCGGGATCGGAAGCGAGGCATGGGAAGGCCTGCACAAGGTCTCGAACCCCCAGCGCCACCAGGTCAGCCATTTCGGCCATCGGGGGATCCGGGGCCATGCTCACGAGCTCTGCTTCGCGGACCAGGTTCTTTGCTGCATTGAGGACCGCGTCGAGCCGTTCGGAGATCTCGTAGATGTCCTCGGGGCTGATCGGCGTCACGAACGCATGTTTCACAGCAATAAGTACCTCGCGGGCGGCCAAGTCCCCTTCGTGCTCAATGGCATGAAGCGCGGCACCCTGAGAAAAATCTGCCTTCGACCAGGCACAAAGCGCGTCCATGCCTCTGACGGTGACATCGCCCTGGTGGGCCAAGAGCCCGAGCAGATCGGGGGTCTCTGGCAGGAACCATCGTCTCATCCGACCCACCTCCACACCACTAGGAACAGGGCGCCCAGCCCCCCGCTGACAGGCAGCGTGACCAGCCACGCCAACCCGATCTCACCGACCACCGCCCAGCGTACGTGGCGCCATCGCTCTCCCGACCCCACGCCGACCACCGCGGGCGCCACAACGTCAGTGGTGCTGACCGGGGCACCAGCCAGCGAGGCAGCCAACACGATCAATCCCGACGAGCCTTGACTGACCAGTCCGTCCAATGATCGGATGCGGTAAATGCGCCGTCCGAGGGTGCGAACCACGCGCCACCCTCCAAGCAGGGTCCCGAAGGTCAAGAGGAGAGCAGACGCGAGCGCCACCCAGAAGGGCACCGCGAAGCGCGAGAGGTGGCCACCGGCAACCAGTGCCGCGGTCATCAAGCCCATGGTCTTCTGCGCATCATTGGAACCATGGGCGAAGGCCAGCCCGCCTGAGGCCACCAGTTCGCCATGACGTACCGGCTTTTCGACCAACCGACTGGCTCGTCGGAGCGCCCGCCGTGCAAGCCGGATGCCGACCATGGCCAGCGGTACCACGATCGCCGAAGAGAAGAAGAGCCACAAGAGCGATCCGAACACGCCGACGGGGCGCAGACCATCGAGCCCTCCCCAGCGCACGGCACCGAGGCCGCCGTCGGCCAGTGCCGCCCCGGCCAAGGCTCCGACGAGGCAATGGCCTGAACTGCATGGGAGGCCCCACCACAGAGTGACCAGGCTCCACACCAGGGCGCCAAGAACTGCGGAGGCCAGCACTTCCAGCATCTGATCGACCGGGACGAGGACGATTCCGCCGATGGTGGCAGCCACAGCGGTGCCGACGGCAAGGGCGCCGATGACGTGCAACACGGCGGCAAAGACAACCGCCGGACCGGGACGTATGGCACCGGTGACGACAGGAGCAGCAATGGCATTCCCGGCGTCATGGACGCCGTTCACCACCGCGAAGGCCGCCGCGAGCACCACCACCACCACGAGCACCGACCGATCCTCTCATGACACTCCCGTTGCGCCTGCAGTTGAGCCAGCCGCTGTGGGACTCTGCCTGCCCTCGATGAACGGCCCAGACCCTAGCCCTCGGTCAGCTCCCTGACCTCGGTCAACCGATGCTCGAGGCTGCGAATCTCTTCATCGAGCACGTCCCTTGTGACCAGACGGTGTTCCAATGCCTCCACCCGCCGTTCGAGCTCATCGATCCGGTTCACCGAGGCTTCCTTGTCAACTGGCATTCCGTACCTCCTCCAACTCGTCCTTAACAATTGGTAATTGGACCCTGCCCGAGCGCCCTACCGCACGGGTCAACGCTCAGGAGGCCAAATGGAATCGTGCGCGTCCCTGCTCCCGAATGCCTGCGGGATGACAGACCCGGCTGGCAACGAAGGCATGGGCCCGCTCGCACGCCTCGCTCACCGATGCGCCACCGGCGAAGCTGCTCAGCGCGACAGTCACGGCGCCCTCTGCGACGCTCGGATCGTGGGGACATTGCCGCTGCGCCCAATCCCGCACGACCCCGGCCAGTGCAATTTCGTTATCCACTTGAACCACCTCCTGCTACGACCGTATGACGACTGCGTGGCAGATGGCAGGGCCAAAGGTCCCGACCAGGGATCTCCTGAGCAAGCCATTGGGACTTTCGACCCTGCCATGCATCGGACGAGCCATCAGGATCGGAGCAAGGAAGACGAGCAGAGCAGGAACGAGATTGCACATGGGAGTGCCGGTCATCCGGTCAGTTGGCCTATCCAAACGCTACGGGGATTTCTACGCTCTCGAGGATCTCGACCTCGAAGTCGCTCAAGGTGAGATGGTCGGCTTTCTCGGCCCCAACGGGGCGGGGAAGACCAAAACAATCCGCCTCCTGCTCGGCTTGATTCATCCGAGCGCAGGAACGGCGGAGATCTTCGGGTTCGACTGGCACCGCAAACCAGTCGAGGTCCATCGCCATCTTGCCTACGTGCCGGGGGAAGCCAATCTGTGGCCAACTCCTACCGGAGGTGAGACGCTTCATCTGCTAGGCGAGGTACAGGGGAATGTTGATCCCGTCTACCGTGACGAGCTGATCCAGCGCTTCGACCTCGATGCCTCCAAAAGGGTTCGTACCTACTCCAAAGGCAACCGGCAGAAGCTCATCTTGATCGCGGCGCTCATGACCCGGCCGGACCTGCTCCTTCTCGACGAGCCCACCGGCGGATTGGACCCGCTGATGGAACAAGCCTTCCGCCGTTGCATCCACGAGGCGGGCGAACGAGGCCAGACCGTGTTCCTGTCTTCGCACATCCTGGGTGAAGTGGAGGCACTGTGCGATCGGGTGGGGGTCCTTCGCGACGGAACACTGGTCGACGTGGGGACGTTGGCCGAGCTGCGCCACCTCTCCTTCCTCACCGTGGATTGGACTTGAGCCGTTGTCCGGTGCGCATTGCCATAGCGATGAGCCAATCACCGTGACCTCCCATGTGCTGAAAGCCCGGCTAGCGCGGATGACAGCAAAGGCCCGGCTCGACGGGTCGCCATTGGGAGATCAACCGAGGTGGACTTCCTGGCTGGAGGGCGCCGGGGCGTAGTCGATCGTCGGTGCCTCGCCATCCGGTCTGGTGCGGCGGCGCCGTATCCACTCCAAGCCGAGCGAGCCGGCGACGACGACAAGGGCGAGGACCGCGGCCCCGACCGCTAGCACCTCGTGGGGAGGGAGAAAGGTGAAGTCGACCGTCGTGGTCCCGGCGGGTAGTGAGATTTTCTGGAAGAGGCCCTTGGGTCCGAAGTCGTCGACTTCCACTGACTCCGATTTCCCATTGACGGTCGCACGCCAGCCCGGCATGAACTGGTCGAGGCGGATCAGTACCGACCGATGGGGACAGTGAACGGTCGCCTGGTCCCAACCGGACCAGTGCACAGCACACTGTGACTGTCCAGTGGCGATGGCGCCGGAACCCGTGCCACTCTGTGTCGGGACCACCAGCCCGAACACTGGAGATGCTGACGGGAGCTTCCAGATCTCGGCGAAGTCGTCGCGGTAGACGAGGCGCGGACCGGCAGGCCAGAGGGGGGACCCTGGTGCCGGAAAAGTGCGCCCAAACAGATCGGCCCCATCTGCCTTCTCGACTACATAGCGCACGCCGATCGCCTCGAATGCGGACAGATTGGTGCTCAACGCCTCGGCCGGGGTGGGGCCGGCCGGATCTATGCGGATTCCACCACTGAAGTTCAACGGGGACGTATTGGGGTCCAGTCGGGTGCTGATGTAGTCGACCCAGGCGCTCGGTGACGGAAGGTCGATGGTGTTGACCTCGGCGATCCCGAAGTAGGAGCCGTACTCGGGCTGGATGGGGCCGAGCGTGGTGAATCGGGAAGTGCCGAGATTGGCCTGGAGCCACCGAACCGACCCCGTCTCCAGCGCTGTCGGCCTCGGAGCGGAGAGGTAGGTGACGCCGACGAGGAGCACCGACTCGGTACAGAGGGCGCCGGCCATCAGCAGCCTTCCGCGTCTCTGGGTCCGCTCCGCCCGTGCCATGGGCGGCCCGTGCACATGGCCAGTGGCGCCGCGTCTGCGGGTGGCGATGAACCCTCCAATGCACAGCACGAGGAGAGCGGCCACGGCGCACCCCAGGCTGGCCAGAGGGTAGAGGCGTGCACGGGTTCCCCAGGCAGAGGGCATGGAAATTGCGGGAGGAAGGAGTCGCCAGGCAGTGATGGCAGCCCAGGCGGCGAGGAGGGCGGTGACCGCGCCGCCAACCACAAGCACCCTCCGCCTTGTGGCATGTCGGGCGATGTCATCGAGCCCGAGGGCGGCAAGGAGGATCGCGGCGAGTTCCCAGGACGGGTCCGCGTAGCGACAGAACGCGGTGAGCCGGATGCCCGGTACCACGGCCATGGCATGGACAACCGGGGAGAATCCGAATGAGCGCAGGAGGCAGAGTCCGATCCACGCACCGAGCCCCAGTCTCAGCATGCGCAGTCGCCTGCCCACGAGGCCGACCAGGCCGGCTGCAATGACCGTGGCCGATAGGTACCCACCGACACTTCCCCACAGCCCCGCGATCTCGGAGCCGCCGCCTCCGGTGGTGAACCCGAAGATCGGCCCGAGGGAGTACGGAAGGATCGCCTGTGCGAGGCCGAAGGTGGGGAGCGAGACTGTGGAGAACGCGCCCTGGTGGCCGCCGGTGTTGGCGTAGGGGAGATAGTCGACGGAGGCGACGAGCAGCGGAGCGGAGAGACCGACTGCGACAATCCCCCCTGCGGCCAATTTGGCCACGGCCGGCCGCCAGGAGGCACGCGCAGGACCGGCCAAGCGGAGTATCGACCACCACAGGACGAAGACCCCGTCGATGAGGGTCGTCTCAGGGAACCCGGCCAGGATCGAGAGTGCCAGTGCGACGGCCAGGAGGCGCCACCCACCTTTGCGACCTGCTCTAGCGGCGTCAATCGCACGTTCGACGCCAATCAGGCAGAGAGGGAGGAGCGCGACCGGGCGAATCGGCGCGTGCGCGAACCAGGCAAAGGTTCCGCACAATCCGAAGGCGACGCCCGCTGTGGTCGAGAACGAGCGACCGACGCCGAGTCGGCGGGCGAGGAAATAGGTCGACCAACCGGTGGTGACCTCGAGGGCCACCTGAACCAAGAGCACTCCCTGGGGGAGTGCAAGGAGTAGGTTCGGCGGGAAGAACGCTCCACTCTGCATCTCGCCAGCTAGTGGCGATCCGACGCCCTCGTACGGATTCCACCAAGGAACGTGTCCGTGGAGCCAATCGAGGGCGGCCAGGTGTCCGAGCGCCTGGGTGGTGTAACCGGCATTTGGGTCGATGTAGGGAAGGCCCGGGAGATGTCCTTGGGGAACATGGGCGAGGAACCCGTTGAGGACGAGCGGGTTGGTCGTCACCAGGCCGCACAGCGCCGGCAAGTTGACGACTAGGACCACCATGAGGATAAGCAGCAGGGGAAGCCCGTTTTGTGAGCGGAAGGACGGGCGTCCCCGAGCTTCCCTACCGAACAGAACGTCCACCTGTCAATCCTCTCCGGCCGGTGCCGAGCCCGATCTGGCGCGCACGATCCAGACATGGCGAAGGCCCTGGGTCGCCCCACAATACGTATCAAATCGGCTTGCCGTCCCGGCGGGTTATGAATGCGGCGAGCAGGTCCCAGTTGGGATTTCCGGCGCAGAGCAGTGACCGAATCCGGTAGTTCCGGAATCTCGTGAACCCGAAGGCAGCCCGCTGTGCCACACCGGATGGGTCGGACGGGCGAGACACGGAGAATCCACCAGCACGACGACCGGACGGTCATTCACATGGACGGTCACTCCACAGCCCGCACATCCTGGTCGATCGACCCGGCACTCGATGTGGACTCGCGGCGGCACGTCGGCAACATCATCGATGGGGAAACGAACCTGTCGAGAGGCAGGCACCGCGCCCTGATCCGATCCTACGTGGCCGCCACTCCTCATGGAATGGCTACCTTCAGTGATACAAGCCCACAAACAGGCCTCCCAGGGACAAAAGCCCTGGGTGACGGTGAGTCGGCCTGTAGGCGGGAAACTGCAAAGTGCGTTTAGGGCGTCACACCAAGTGACAAGGAACGCCGTGACCTGCATGTTCGCGATTCGGCGTAATGTCGTTCCCGCGAACCGCGTGCGATATTGAGTCACGATTGAGTCACGCGAGGCCGTTCGCGCTCGGTTCGCGCCCGCTTCGCGTAGTCGGTTCATGGACCGACGAATCGGAGACCGTGACTGCCAACCGGAGTCGGTGTCGCGTTCAGCCTCACACTGTAAACATTCACGCCCCCAACTGACTTGGGGTTCTTGGCTCCAACCGATGCGGGAATGCAGGTCGGCCGCCTGACGCTGGTGATGCCTGCCGGCTGGCGGTGTGGGCGCAACTCGACCCGGTGCGATGAAGTCGATGGTGCCGATTGCGGCGTGGTGCGACGTCCTCTGTGAGTGCGTCACGAACGCTGAAGGAGGTGCTATGTAGGAGACCCTTTAGAAGCGGTGCTGTGTGAGAGATGAAGGTTTGGGCCTTCAGCGTCGGCCTTCGGGGGCAGGCGCTAAACCACCCTGAGCTGCGTTGGCTGAAGACCGTCGTGGTGAGCGTCAGGGAAAAGGTAGGAGAGGCAAGCTCGCACGCAGGAATTCGTTCGGATCGGAACCGTAGAAACCGGCGTCTGCACCGAATCGCTGCTCCCACATCGCCGACGACGGGTCGGTCATCGAGATTGCCAAAGTCGTCGTTTGACGCGCGGTGTATTGGGGTCGCACTGGCAACGCTCGCCAGGCGGCACGTCGCCAAGCACCTGATCCAGATGCGCCCCACACCCCTTCCAGGAAGCGAGCCCGCAATTCCGGCAAGTCACTCTTCAGCACATACCCCGTATGGGTATCAGTTCGAAGCGGCCCTCGCCACACCGGTGGTTGGCCGCGGTTGGCGCCGCCGAACCCGAGTGTCCGCCCGTAGGTGGGTGTTCGGGCAATCATCACCAACGACTCACCCGCCGCCACCAGTAGGCTTCAGCCCACTTTTCCTTTTTGAATCCATGAGGAGCCCCAATGACCGAGCCAAGCCTCATTGAGTTGCAAGACGCCCTCGTCAGCCACGTGGGCAGCGAAGGCAGCGTCACGCCGGCGGTGGTCGACCGAATCGCTGAGGAGACGGGCTGGGATGGACGCATCTGGGATGTGCTCCGCACCTTGGTGACCGACCCAGAGACAATGCGTTACGTAGCAGGTGGCGATCGACCCGAGGAGGTGGCGGGCTTTGTCGGATGCTGGGCAGAGTCCAGTCTCAGCCTCGACGAGATCGAGCTGGTCCTACGGTGCGGAGGCTATGACCCTGATCCCTTCGTCGCCTTGTCGGGTGCCGGGCTGCTTCGTCAGGCCCTCTGCGACGACAATGGCCAGGTTCGCCGCATCGGCGATGAACGGGCGGGGGCCTGGATCAGTGATCAGCTCAACATGGCAGCTGCTGACGACGTCGTGGACCGCGTCCGCACACTGATCGCCCAGCCGCCTGCAGTTCGGTGAACGCCGGGGCCGAATCCGTGGACGGTCTTGGAAACCAGGCATCCGCATCTCGGCACAAGGGCATTACCGGGAACAGGTTGCTCCAATGAGGAGGACGTAGAGGAAGTGGCCCACGACTGCTACCCCGAGTAGCCAGCGATGGAGCGCCGCCGCCGGTCTCGCCCCTCGACACCACCGAGAACAGTGGGTTGGGTCGGACGCTGCAGAGGTGACCCGTTGAGCTGCATGTTTAACTCAAGGGCGTTCGCAACGATGGCCTTTGGCCGGCGAGTAGAAGCCGACGAGTGACACCAGAGAAGACCGAGGAGCAACTCGATGCCCTATGACCTGCCGGAACTTCCCTACGACTACGCCGCGCTCGAGCCTCACTACCAGGCGGAGAACTTCGAGCTCCATCATTCCAAGCACCACGCCGCCTACGTGGCCGGGGCGAACAGCATTCTCGAGCGCCTCGAGGAGGCAAGAGCGAACGCCGATTACGGGGCGCTGGTCGGGCTGGAGAAGACCTTGGCGTTCAACATCTCGGGACATGTGCTGCACTCAATGTTCTGGGAAGAACCTCAGGTCACAAGGTGGCGGCCGTCCCGAAGGCGAGATGGCCGCCGCCCTCGATGAGCATTTTGGCTCCTTCGATGCCTTCCGTGCCCAACTCAGCCAGGCCGCGGTCCTCGTTCAGGGCTCGGGCTGGGGGCGCTCGCATGGGAGTCACTCGGGCAACGTCTCCTGGTCGAGTAGGTCTACGACCACGACGGCAACCTCGCCAACGGAGCAGTCCCCTTGTTGGTGTTCGACGTGTGGGAACACGCCCACTACGTGCAGTACCGAAACATTCGGGTCGACTTCGTGAACGCCCTGTGGAATGTGGAAGTTGGTAAGCGAGAGCGGTGGTGCGAAGCCATTCCGTCTACTGAACACGAGGAGGTTGGAGATGCGTTCTGAGGCGACACGTACGTTGCCCGCCCGTCCGCCCTGGGAGGAGAGCGTGCCGAGTTTCGAGCGGACAGTGGGCCGCGTGGCTCCTCGGTATGGGCGTAGCTCCAGTGCAGGGTGCGTCCCGACGCGGTGCCACAGGTTCGGCCGATGACTGATCATCCCGGAGCGCATGCCATGTGGGAGGAGCGCTACAGCGTCGACGACTACGTCTACGGCACGGAACCCAACAGTTTCCTGAGGGAAAACGTGTCCGCATTGCCGACGGGGGACGTTCTCTGCCTGGCTGAAGGTGAGGGCCGCAACGCAGTGTTCCTTGCCACCACCGGTCGCCGAGTATCGAGCGTCGACCTGACAGAGGCGGGGGTGGCGAAAACGCTTCGGCTCGCCGCAGCCGTTGGCGTGTCCGTTGGCGCGGTCGTCGGTGACTTGGCCAACTACGACCTGGGTGTGGGCCGTTGGGACGCAATCGTCTCGATCTTTGCCCACATGCCCTCGCCGGTTCGGGTCGAACTCCACAAGCGCGTCGTTGCGTCACTTCGGCCAGGCGGCGTCTTCTTGCTGGAGGCCTATACGCCGGATCAGATCGGTCTGGGTACTGGCGGACCGGCGTCAGCGGACCTGATGATGACTATCGAGGGCCTGAGGAGCGAGCTTGAGCCCCTCGAGTTCTTGCATGCCGAAGAACGGGAACGAGAGATCGTCGAAGGTACTCACCACACGGGCATCGGATCGGTCGTCCAGGTGATCGCCCGCAAGAAGGTGTAATCGGGTTGCTTCGGACCCAGGTCGCCAAATCGCGTTGGTCCGGCGCCTTCACGGGTCACGTGCTCGCTATCCAACTGGTCACCCGGCGTCCCGACACTGCCCATGCTCGCCGGCGTGAGGATGGCCTTCTGTTGGGGGAGCGGCTCATCATCAGGAGCGGGTCAGGCAGGAATGGATTCGGTCAGGGTGGTCATACTGAGCGATTCCAGTGGTTCGTCGTTAACGCAAACCCCATTGCGTGGGGGCACCTGCCGAGGCAAGATCATGTGGCGAGATGAGGCGGCACACCTCATCGGTTTGGCGCCATGGCGGTTCCGCTGGCGACGCCTGAGCCCTCAGCTTCCGGCGGTGCCCCCGGTGAGCTGCCGCAGCAGTCGCGTGGCTGCAGGCATCAGCGGCCGCTTGCTCGGCCAAATCGCACGAATCTTTCGTTCGAGCGGGACGCCCGAGGTCGCGACGATCAACAGGCGCCCATCGGTGACCTCTGGTTGGACGGCCAATCGGCTGAGCACGCCGGGCCCGGTTCCTGCTGCGACGGAGGCCTTGATGGCAGTCGTCGACGCCAGCTCGACGAGGGGCGAGGTCTCAAATCCGGACGCGCCGAGGGCGCGCTCGAGCACTTCCCGTGTGCCCGATCCCGCTTCGCGCAGTACGAGCGGCGTCGCAGCGAGGTCGGCAGCGGACAGCGGACGGCGTCGGCGCGCCCATGGATGTGACGGCGCCACCACGACCACGAGGTCGTCACCCGACACGACGCGGGTCTGCAGATCAGGCGGATCATCCGGGCCCTCGACGAACCCGATGTCAGCCCCGCCGCGCAGCATGACCTCGGCAACGTGCTCGGAATTCCCCATCTCCAAGGAGACGGCGACGTCCGGGTCGGACCCTCGCAGGCGGCTCAGCCAACCCGGGACGAGGTATTCGGCCACGGTCATGCTGGCCGCGATGCGCAAGGTGTCCCGGCCCTCGGACCGCACTGCTGCAGTCCCGAGGAGCAGGTCCCGCATGCTCTCGAGGACCGCCTCGCTCCACTGCACGACCGCGAGCCCGGTGGCGGTGAGGCGCGCCCTGCCGGCCGACCGGTCCAGGAGCTCGAGGTCGAGCGTCCGCTCCAGCGACCGGAGCCGCATGCTCGCCGCCGGCTGACTGATGTGGTGTGCGCTGGCGGCCTGACGGATCGAACCCAGCTCTGCCACGCTGCGGAGCAGGTCGAGCGAGCGTATGTCGGGCACCGGTTCGGCAAGTGGCATAAGGCAACCTTATGGGATCACGCCGAATTTCGGTCTACCGGAGACCGTCCATCCGGTAGAGGGTGGACGCATGGACGAGCGGTCGCCAGTTGCCACCTCGAGCACGGCAGCAGAGGTGGAGGCCGCTCCGGGCCAGAACCGGCTGAAGCGTACGAGAGTGCTCCTGCCTGGATTGGCGCCGGTGGTGGTGCTCGCCGCCGTGGCCACTGTCCTCGGTCACTTGGTCCCAGTGGTCGGGGCTCCGGTGTTCGCCGTCCTCGGTGGCATCGGGATTGCGCTCGTCCGCCCTCCGGTGGAGCGGGCGCGCCCCGGACTGAGCTTCGCCGCCAAGACGGTCCTCAAGACGTCGATCGTGGTCCTGGGCACCGGACTCTCGTTCCGCGAGGTGCTCACCATCGGGGGCGCGTCGCTGCCGGTCCTCCTGGGCACGCTGGCGGTGGCGCTGGCCGGAGCGGTCGTGTTCGGACGGGTACTTGGAGTGGCGCGGGATCTGCGGACGCTGATCGGGGTGGGGACCGGGATCTGTGGGGCGTCGGCGATCGCCGCCACCGACGCGGTGATCTCCGCCTCGGATGCCGACGTCTCCTACGCCATCGCCACCATCTTCACCTTCAACGTGGCCGCCGTCCTGACCTTTCCGACCATCGGCCATGCGCTCGGCCTCTCGCCCCACGCGTTCGGACTATGGGCCGGAATCGCGGTCAACGACCTGTCGTCGGTGGTGGCCGCCTCGGCGATCTTCGGGCACGGGGCCACGTCGTACGCCGTAGTGGTGAAGCTGACCCGCACGCTGATGATCATCCCGATCACCCTCGGCCTGGCGGCCTGGCGTGCCCGGGGGAGCCGCCGGCGCGCGACCACGGACGAACCTCCGGCGACGAGGGGACTGCGCCACGTCGTGCCGGTGTTCATCGGGTGGTTCCTGGTCGCCGTGGCACTCAATACGATCGGCCTGGTGCCGACCAGTTGGCATCCGGCACTTTCGGCGACAGCCGAGAGCATGATCACGATGGCACTTGGTGCCATCGGCCTCTCCACTCGGCCACGAGATATCCGCCACGCGGGTTTCCGGCCCCTGGCCCTCGGTGCCATCCTGTGGGTCCTGGTGGCCGCGACCAGCTTGGCGCTTCAATCGCTAACCGGCACTCACGGGTGACTTCGCTGGGTGCTTGGTCGATCAGTTCCTCCACGGTGCGGGAAGCCCAAATGTGCGCGTCAGAGCGGGTCAACTCCATCGGAGCGGGTCAGGCTCCAGTGCCGGTGCTGCGCCAATAAGGGGCAGACCGAGGCCAGAGTGACCTGGATTCACGGGCCGGTCCACAGTGACCTCCCGAGGGCATTCGGAGGACTTTCGCCTCTGGTCCTCCTTCCGGCAAATCGGCATGCTCGAAAGGTACCGGCCATGCCGGAGGAGGAGGCACGAGCAAATGGACGTTGACGAAATCATCTCGAGCTTGAGCGATAGCGAACGCGAGACTCTGTTAACGCGCTTGGAGGCTGAGGTTCACATGGAGCCCGGTCAGCAACTCGAAGACCGGGTCTCGCGCCTTGAGGAGCGCTACGGGTGGCACTCCGCAGAACGCCGCTCGACCAGGCACAGGTCCGGAGCGGATTGGGCATGTGGAGGACCTTCCTGCCACATGCATCACCATTGCCACCTGTGCGGATGGTGATCGCCGAGGGTTGATCCGAGGGCAGAGCCTCTGGTTAGGCCCAGGACGTTTGGTTGCTCAGTGGTCATTTCGATCTCGGCATGTCCAACCTGCCGAATCCTCGGTCACCACTGGAATCGGAGATGCACTGCCCAAAGGTGGAAGAGGTGGAATGGGAACGAGTAGGGGAGGGGATCAGCGGATGGTCGCCGCTATCGTTGCACTTGTCGACACGAGCACCGGGGCCGCCCTCGTGCTCAAACGGTTCGACAATGATCGTGAGTACCCGGGGCGATGGTGCTTTGCAGGCGGGGAGGTGAGGCAAGGGGAATCCATCGGTGAGGCAGCTCGTCGAGAGGTATTCGAAGAGACCGGATACCTGGTGGGCGAGCTTGACCACATCGGTCAGATCGAGTCAACAAGTGAGACGGACAATGTTTACGCAATTGAGTGCTTCGTGACGACCGACTGGACCGGCTCGCCAGTTGACTATCCCTCATGTGAGCACGTCGCAGCAGTCTGGACGCCGTTGGAAGACCTGGAAGCCTTGGAGCCGGCAGCGGTAGCGACCAAGTGGCTCGCAAGAGCCGTAGGACAACGTTTCCGTCCTCCGCGTGGGTCCACCTGCTCGAACCAGAGACGCGCTGCACGGTGAGCGTGCCGGAAATTCGCGTCAGCTGAACTCGACTCGGATGGCCGATCCCGCCATCACCGTTCCGTCCTCGGCTGAGGTCGTGTAGAGCACCGCCGCTCTGTACCCGGCGCCGGATTCGTGAACGCGAGGGTCCCGTTGAAACGGACCGATCGCCGCGCCCGCCCCGGTGACATAGCTCTCACCGAGTGACTTGGCGGTGTCGTCTTGGCGCACCTGGGCCTGGATGGTGCCCTCGTAAGCCACGCCGGTACCGGCCAGCGTCACGGGAGACGAGATCGTGGCATTCCAGACTGGAGCCAATAGATTGGTGGAGGGCGTCACCAGCCGCCAGGGTGAAGTACTGGTAGCTGGGGCCGCTCGTCATGACCAAGACCGAACAAGCACTGGAAACTGCGCTGCGGTCACCCCTCAACCGTGGCGGCCCTGAGCATGCCGGCAGAGGTCGGTAGCCCGACCAACTCGCAGAACCGGGCCGCAGCCGGCGACAGATCACTCGCCCGGTGCACTAGGAGCGTGGGTCCGAGGTCCTGTACCCCGAGGGGATAGAAGGTGAATTGGCGTCTTACCTCCATTGACCTGATCCCCTGAAACTGATCCAACACGTTGTGCGAGTCCGATACTCCAGACTGGAGCGAGGAGGACAACACATGAAGCAACGCCGGCATACACTTGATCAGGCCACCAAGTGCCCGAGCTTCGCCTCCGGCTTGCCCCGAACCGAGGAGTTGAAGTCTGCACCCGTCTTTCTCTGGCCGGCTACCCGGTTTGGGTCGTGTGCCCTACTGGTCAGGATTCGGCCACAGCAATGCCGATCGGTCTGTTGAGTTGCTTGCCACCGTCCGCTCGAACTCTGTCCGGTCCCCTCGATGGTGGTCGGGACCGTCATGGAGTGGCGCGAGGCTCCCCGCCCACTACCCATTTCCATCCCATCAAAAATCCCACCGATGGGACGGCGGCGAACAGGTGCTCCGTAGTACCCCGAAATGATAAGACCTGGCCAGAGGCCCATCCGACGTCCCCAAACGTCCCCAAACAGGCATCGGAGCATTTTCCACAATCCGCAGGTTACGCATCCCATAAAAATCCCATAATCCTGCAGGTTCCGAACAGGGGCGCCAATTCAGAGAAATCGATAAGACCTGTTCAGAGCCCTATTAGTTGTCTCCAGAATCCCCCTGACAGCGATGGATTCACTCTCGTTGTTTGCTGTACAACACAGTCCACCGCTACTACGACCTGATCACCCTGTGCGCAGGATCGACCTAAGGCAAAGATCGGTTCACTTCCCACAATCGCAGACCGAATTGCCCAAACGGTGGTGGCCATGCATTTGGGGCCAATCTGAACCCGGTCCGCGGCTTTTCCGGCCGAATCAGGTTGGCTCGGGCAGCCGAAGCCTGATGCCCGACGCTTCGGCGAGTCCGGGGTCCATATAGGCATCGATCCGGCGGAGCTGCTCGTCAGCGACTTCGAACGTTGTCCAGTCGATGGCCGCTGTCCACTTTTGAGCAAACCGCAAGACGGCAATCAGCGATTCACCACGACCGTTGCCATTGCTGACCCCGGCCAGCCCAGCCAGGTAGTTGTTGCGGTAGACGGTCGGGATGACGATCCGCACCTGGCCGGCGGCAGAGAGCACGCCATTCGACACGATGCGAGCCAGGCGACCGTTCCCATCGTCGAAGGGGTGGCATTCGGTTATCAGCAACATCAATGCCACTGCTCGATGCATGGGATCCGTGACCGAGCTGAACACATCGAACCCTCGTCGCAGGGTGCCCACGACAAGGTCAGGCTCCACAAACGCATAGCCGCCGGCGTAGTTGCGCCGCTCCTTGAACTCGCCTGGTCGCTTCTCGGGCCGGGCCGCCAAGAGGACGCGGTGCAGGTCGCGGAGCTGGTCCAAGAGTTCGTCGGCGCTCACTGGAGCAAGTGCACGGGAGGCTGGGTCCGAGACGATTCGGTACGTTGCCGCAACGTCGTGGGCATCCGCTGGTCGTTCAGTGGGGATGACACCGTCGATGGCGATCTCGCGGGCTTCGTCGACGCCGAACTCCGTTCCTTCGATGAAGTTCGAGAAGTACGCCTCGAAGAACGGTTCCCACGTCCACCGCTCGGGTGGACCAAGGGCAGGACGAGGCTCGGGTGCGGTATCGCCGAGCAGGTCGGCGAGGGAGCGGAGCATCGACAGGCGGTGCTCGTCGTACGGCTCGCCGGCCAACCGCGCGGCCAGACGCTCGGACGTGGGCTTCGTTCCGCTGAAGGACCCCAAGACAGCGGCGAGGCGGCTCCGTACTGCTTCCACCGGACCCGGCGGGAGCTGGCCAGCGATGGCGTCGAGCTGACCCAGGACGTTCTGGATCGCGCCGGCACCACCTTGGCGTGCCAGCTTGTCGATCTCGTCTTCGATGGCTTCGGTGCCCGCTTGGCGACTCGGCCGCCCGCGAGGTGGTCGTCCGGCGACGCTGACGTTCTCGACGAGTCGACGCGCCGGCCCAGAGATATGGAGTCCGTCCGGCATGGGCGTATCGCCCGGCAACGGACCCGGGCCGACACGGGGTGAGACGGTGACCCCCGGCAGCTCCAGGTCGGAGCGCCGGGCGGGATCCGGGTGGGTGATGAAGATCCACCCCTCGAAGGGCATCCCGCCGGTCAGGGCGGTGCGATCGCTCAAGACTGCGCCCGGCCAGAACACGCCGATGATGGCGGTGCGGTGATGGGCGACGGCCTGCTCCGGTGCCAGGGCGGCACCGGCGATGTAGACGTTGGGCGCCACCCTGAAGGCGCTGCCTGCCTTGGCCTGTCGGGACAGGCCGGCCTTCGTCTGCGGGGTGGCGACGGCCAGCCGGCCGGCCGGGTGGGGGAGCGCCCGAGCAACAGACGCACCGTTATCGAGCCGATCTGAGGCCGATCCAGCAACTGGAGAAGGGTTATCGGTCACTGAAAGCAACTGTAGGGCATAAATGGGGCCGTATGTTGGACCGGGAAGCAACCAGCGACAGGAAATCCGCCTCGGAGTGACCCCTCCGAGCAACGTGGGGAGCCAAATCCCTCCTAGTGCAGGGCGAGACGGGGCGCCCCCGGGCACGGCGGATGCTCACCGACACCGACCCAGCCGCGCAGCGCCTCTATGACCTCTTCGGCCTCGACGCCTACGCTCCCAAGCGTTGAGTTGGGTAATACACCTCGCGGGCTCAAATACCACCATTCACCTGGAGAAATGCCAAATCATTACGCTCCAACCCGACAGGCTCCGGCTAGAGCTTGCGAGGCGCGGTTGGTTGGCGGCAGACCTCGCCCGGGAGGCCCGCGTCAGTCCGCCGACGGTCAGCGCTGCACTGGCAGGGAGGCCGATCGCCGCCCAATCGCTCGCCCTGATCGCCGGGGCGCTCTCCCGTGGACTGGTTGTTCCGACGATCGACGTGCTGCTCGGATAGGCCGTGTGCCCCGGCCGTCAGGGACCGGTCTGTCGGAGGCGGTCGACCTGGCTGGCAATGATCTGCTTGATTTCGGGCAGCACACCGGGCGTCTCTTCGTCAGCCCGCTCGACCGCTTCGGGGATGGCGTCCAGGAGTTGACCGACGATGTCCGGGGCCTGCGTCCGGGAGAGGCCCCAGGCGGTCGCTTCCTTCATGAGGCGGTCCGTAGTGACCCGGTCCGTACGGCGGACGTCGTCGATGTACATGGCGAGACGGTCATCGCCGTAGAAGAGGGTCGACATCAGGTCGTACGCGGGGGCCAGATGGAGAGCGCCGGAGGGCTCGTGGAGGAGGGAGAAGTTCTTTGCGTGGGCGTCGCCATTGCCGATCAGGACGTTGAGCGTGACCATTCGGAGAAGGGTCTCGACCGCATCGGAGGAGGCGGCGGATTGGAGGATGCCAGCGATCCTTCGAAGCGAGGGGCCGCCATCCTCCTCGTACTTCCGGTCGGGCTGGACGCCGGTCGCCTGGCAGAAGTCCTCTTGGTGGAGGCGGGTCACATTCCCGTCGGGGAGGATGAGCCGGTCGTACCGCTCCACGACGATCAGCTTCCGGCTGCCCACGACAGTTGTCTCCACTGCGGCAACGGGTAGGCCGAGATGTTTGGCAACCCGCATGCAGAAGGCCTCGTTCTCGACCGTATGAGGGAAGGCTGCGATCTCGGGCTTGAGGATGTGGGTCGACGGTGTGCCATCCACCGGTCGCCCCCACCGACCGTCGGGCATCCGGGTGAGCAGCAGCTTCTCCTGGACGCCGGCCAGGGAGATTCGGACGCGCTGGTCCACTCCCAATGGCGCAGCACGGAGGTTCGCAACCAGATCGCCAAGTGCTTCGTCGGTGAGTGGCTCCGCACTGAGGACGGTCGGAGAAGGTGGAGCAGGTTCGTCATCAGGTTGGATGACTACTGCCCCAGCGCAGTCTCGGCCAAGAGCGCTAATGAGCCCGAAGGATTCGTCGGCCCGCAGTCCAAGTTTTTCGGCGAGGGCGCGTCGAGAGTCGCCTTCGGGAAGCAGCCCATCGAGAAAGGGACGAACCACACCACTGCCGAATCGCTCGTTGGTCAGCGGGAGGGTCAGCGAGAGGAGTGGGGTACCGAAGGGGATGGTCTCCATCGCCTCGGGCAGGTACTCCAAGCGGAGACGCCGCCGGTCCCGCTCGATGATCGCGACCTTGGCGCCGTAAAGCCAGACAGCGAGTCGATCGACCACTACCAGTCCTCGTGGCGCAGCGTCATTCTGACCCCGAGCTGCTTGAGAAGTTTGACGATCCGGCGAAGCTGCTCGGTTTCTTGACCGTTCTCAAGTCGGGAGAGGTACGTGACGCTGAGGCCGACCTGGTCGGCCAGCTCGGCTTGCGTGAGGCCAGCTTGCTTGCGGTAGTGGCGAATGGCGGGACCGATCGAGGCGGCCGTGTAGAGCCGGTACGGTTGCTCGTCGGCTCTGCCTGACTTGCTGATATCCGGAACAGGCATCGACTTGCTCATATCAGCAATATAGTACATCCGGGCTCACCTTGCTGATATCCGCAAGGTACGTCGCTCGGTAGCTACCTGCGCAAATCAGCAAGTCACTGGGCCAAGGGAGAAGTTGATACTGGTGATCCAATGCAACGACTCCAGCAGGCGTTCCTGGATGGTGGGGTCATCGCCGCATCCGGGGCGCTCCCCACATGGTCGCGCTGACGATTTCGCCCAAACCACGAAGACCCTCATGAAAGTCCCTCTTGACGGCGGCCACGTCAGCAAGTGTGGGCAGTCCGTAGACCTCGACAGTCGCATCAAAGCGCCGGGCCGTCGATCTCGGCGGGTGGTCACCAAACTTATTCAACCTCGCCCAGGCGGGCCTTGGTCTTAGCAACGGCCTCCTCGACGGAATCGCTGGTGAGGATGAGATCAACGGCGACGCGGAATCGGGAATCGCGGTAGTTGATCTTCTTGCCCGCGGAGTCAACGCCAGCCGGTAGCGGCGTGAATGGGATGGGCGGGCCGAGCCGGTAAACAAGGGACGGCGTCTCGGGATTCCAACTTGCCGGGATCTCACGAACGATCTTGTGGAGTTTCTCCTCGACCAAAGTGCTCTCGACGTGGCAAACGACCTGAATCCGCCCATCCCAGCGAAACGCCATGAAGTTCTCGGGGTACTTTGGCCACCTCGCCCCGAAGGGGTGGAAGTAGATCCCGCGATCCAACACCTCTCGCGGGGTCACCGGCCATCCTTCGGGGTAACTCGGACCAAGCGATACGCAGTACGCGATGTTCGAGTTGGGATCCTGCATCGTGGTGACTCCCTTGAGGTAGCGGACAAGCTGTCGAGCGAGGTGTCGTTCCTGATGCGTCCCAACCCCGTGGGTCGCACGTTGCGCGTGAGCGATGACCTCAGACCAGGACCGATGCCCGACCTTCTGGCCCTTCACGCGACCGGGCAGATGACGGCTTGCGAACTCGTTGGAGCACTCGGTAAGGGCAAGGAGGCGCTTGAGGGGCCGGGCTGTCGCAGTGAGCCTTGAGGCGTACCCACCGAGTTGCCACTCGGTGGGGAGCACCCAGCCCCGCTTCGCCTCGATGATGAGGTGCGCTCGCGTGGAAATCACCTCAACGTCGGTGATGCCCCCTGAATCGACCTTCTGGAGGATGATCTCCTCAACGTCACCTGGGTCGGTCTCGAATACGTCGCGCAACACGGAGTCCAAGAAGACCGGCACGTTGGCGAAGGCCCAACCCAGGGAGTACGTGAGGTCGTTCTCCTTGCGTCCGAGTAGGTCGAACACCGTGTGCACGGGCTTGCGCCCCAAGACGAGGCCGGCCATGTATTCCGTTACCCCTTACCGCTGTCAGAGTGCGACGTCGCGTCACGATCATGACAGGTGCAAGGGGGCAGACGGTGATTCACCGTGCGGTCACGGCGATGGGCCAACTTCTACCGGGGGGAGCATGGCGCTTCCCGGTCTCCGCGGCGAGCGTCCATCTGTGTTCTGGGGGTCACTCGCCGGTCGGCATCGACCCATCAGCCCGTAACCACGCGGCCAAGTCCTCGTCAAGGATGCGAACGCAGCGGCCAATGCGACGAGCCCGAAGGTTACCGTCTCTAATCTCCTTGCGGAGGGTCCCTGCCGAGACTGCGACCTGGGATGCTGCCTCGGGCACGGTGAGAACTCCAGGGAGACGAGCCACGCTCATGACGGGTAGTCCCGATCACCATCGATGAGTACCGCATCGAGTTCCATGGGATGGCGACCGGGATGTCCGAGTGGGTCAGCCGGTACCATGCCGCGGCCGACGTGGACTGATCGACATATCCCGGTACATTGCCGATGATCAGTCGGTCGATCGCTCCCCAGGGCAAGCGGAAGCGCTCGTCCATCCGGACGACGGGCAAGAGGAAGGCCCCCGCCTTTTCCGATCGGTTGACAGGCGAACGTGCTCCGGGGAGCAACATCTCTGCCTCCTGGCAGGCTCCGAACTGACCCTGATCTGTTCTGCCACATGTCAGGCCACCAGCCGGTCGATGGCGTTCCGCCTCCGCCACCGAAGATGGCCAGCAGGCACTCCGGCAATGTCGGCGACCTCGGCCAGGGACATGCCGAGCACTCTCGTCGCGTAGAGGACGGCGGCATCGGCGATTGTCAGGCCGTGCCCGGTCGCATCGACGATGGCGGCGGCCAATAGTTCCTCGCCGGTGCGACCGATAGATGCCGGGAGGGTGTCCAACGGGTCAGGGGTGCTGGTCTGGCGACAGCGGTGTCGACGTTCTGTGGCCTGGAGTGTTCGCAGCCGGGTGCGGACCGCGGACAACAGGTCACCAGCGGCGTAGGGGCGGTGGGTGCCCGACCACCTGGTCGTGAGCTCCCAGAGCGCGGAGATGGCGTCGGCATAGAAGGCGTCGAAGTCGCACCATGGCCCGTCGGCAGTGTCGACGCGTTGGGGCACGGCGAGGACACCAGGGATGAGCGCTTGGATGATGGCGCGGGGGACGAGGGCGTCGACGTCGGCGCTTCTCAGCATGGCCGTGATCACCTCTGCCGCCTCGTTGCGGGACAACCGGCCCGAGGAGAGCGACAGGGCG
>Ga0208079_1000306_pt1 | contig 27207 bp, 21 predicted proteins | sample NGESurdeep092012_5_FD_184474 | JGI IMG/M metagenome (GOLD analysis project Ga0208079, IMG submission 184474) | Arctic peat soil microbial communities from Barrow, Alaska - NGEE Surface sample 210-2 deep-092012 (SPAdes) | ecosystem: Environmental > Terrestrial > Soil > Wetlands > Peat ... | reverse complement strand
TGGACAAGGGGTGGGACAGCAACCAGTACAAGGGCATCGTCTCGAAGTCCGTGGTCGTCTTTGTGCTGCGCAACGGCAACCCGAAGCACATCCGCACCTGGGACGATCTCGTGAAGCCGGGCGTCGACTCGACGGGGAATCCGCATCACTATCTGGTGGTGCACGTGGATGGGGAGAAGCTGACGGTCGAGGTGGTGGGGGTTGGGTGGGGCGCGGCGTTCGCGCCGTACGCTGGGGGGATGCTCGTGATTCCTCCGGAGAGAAAGCAGAAGTGAGTTGGGAGGCTTCGAACGGCGACGAGCGACGCGTGAGAGGCAATTTGGCGAAGGGCGACGAGTGAGCAGTGAGGGGGACTTCGTCTCCGCACACGTCGCCCGTCGCCCTTCGCCAAGTCGCCCCTCACGCGTCGCTCGTTGCTGACTCGCCTCTCACCTCTTCAGCGCGCGCGACGTAGCATTAGGAGATTCGCTCACTTCATCCGGAGTTCTTCGTGCCCAAGTCGCCTGACGATTCCGTCTTCTCCCGTCGCGATTTTCTTCTCCTTGCCGGCCAGGCCGGCGCGCTCTCCGTCGTCGGGCCGGGCTTTCAGCGCGCGCTGAACGCCGAGACGGTGAATGGCGCGGCGCTCGATCGCGCGCTCGGCGTGCATCGCGACCTCACGGCGATCTCGGCGCAGCAGCTCGCGAATCTCACGTCCGGCCTGCGCTGGCGAATGCTCGGGCCGTTCCGCGGCGGGCGCGTGGATGCGGCGAGCGGCGTGCCGGGGAGGCCGAACGAATTCTATTTCGGCGCGGTGAACGGCGGCGTGTGGAAGTCGATCGACGCGGGGCGCGTGTGGACGCCGGTGTTCGATTCGCAGCCCGTGGCTTCGATCGGCGCGATCGCGGTCGCGCCCTCCGCGCCCGACGTCGTGTACGTCGGAACCGGCGAATGCACGCTGCGCGACTCGATGGGTTACGGCAATGGCATGTACAAGTCCACCGACGCCGGCAAGAGCTGGTCGCACATCGGTCTCGACGACACGCAGCACATCGGCCGCATCGCGGTGGATCCGAAGAATCCGAACATCGTGTTCGTCGCGGCGATCGGGCATCTGTACGCGCCGAGCGCGGAGCGCGGAGTGTTCCGCTCGACGGACGGCGGCAAGAGCTGGAAGAAGGTGCTCTACAAGGATGAGAACATCGGCGCGGTCGAAGTCGTGATCGATCCGACGAACTCGAGCGTGATCTACGCGGGACTCTGGAATACGCGGCGGCCGCCGTGGTACACATATCGTCCTTCGAACGGACCGGGCGGCGGCATTTTCAAGTCGACGGACGGCGGCAACACGTGGAAGCAGCTCACGGCCGGGCTGCCGAAGTCGGGAATCGGCAAGACGGGGATCGCGGTGTCCGCCGGCAATCCGCGCCGCGTGTACGCGGTGGTCGACTGCCTGGAGCCCGATGCGTCAGCGCCCGCACCGGCGGCACCTGCGGGCGGCGGTGGCGGACGCGGAGGCGCAGCGGAGCCGGTACAGGGCGGATTCTTCCGCTCCGACGACGGCGGCGCGACGTGGACGAAGATGTCGTCCGATCCGGCGCTCAGCGGACGCGGCTGGTACTTCGAGCACGTGACCGTGGATCCCAGGGATCCGGACGTCGTCTACGTGCCCAACGTCGTTGTCAATCGCACGAAGGACGGTGGCAGGACATGGGTTCCGCTGCGCGGTTCGCCGGGCGGCGACGACTACCATCAGGCATGGGTCTCGCCTGACGATCCGAACACCATGATCGTCGCGAGCGACCAAGGCGCGATCATCACGCGCAACGCGAAGACGGAAGACCCGCGCGAGGTGACGTGGAGTTCGTGGATCAACCAGCCGATCGCGCAGATCTATCACGTGAGCGTCGACTATCGCTTCCCGTACTGGGTGACGGGTGCGCAGCAGGACAGCGGCGCGGTGGCCGTCTGCAGCCGCGGCAAGTTTGGAGAAATCTCGATGCGCGACTGGGAGCCGATCGGCGCGGGCGGCGAGAGCGGCTACACGGCGGGCGATCCGCTGCATCCCGGGATCGTGTACGGCGGTACGGGTGGCGCCTTCGACCTCGAGCTCAACACGCCGGTGCCGGGTACCACCGGGGCGCGCCTGACCGAGCCCGCGCGCACCGACTGGACGCAGCCGCTCGTGATCTCGCGCGCCGACCCGCGAGCGATGTACTACTCGAACCAGTTCGTCTTCAAGACCACCGACGGCGCGCGAAACTGGACGCAGATCAGCGGCGACCTCACGCGTCCCGCGCCGGGCGTGCCGTCGACTCTCGATGCGGCGGCTGCCGCGGACACGGATCGCAACGGAAATCGCGGCGTGGTCTACACGCTCTCGCCGTCACCGCTGCTGGTCCCGATGGTCTGGGCCGGCACGGACGACGGGCTCGTTCACGTCACGACGAACGACGGGAAGAGCTGGCAGAACGTGACGCCGTCCGTGCTCACCGCATGGAGCCGTGTGACGACGGTCGAAGCGTCGCACTTCGATTTCAACGCCGCGTACGCCAGCGTCGACCGCCACCAGCTGCAGGATTTCGAGCCGTACGTGTATCGCACGCGCGACATGGGCAAGACATGGCAGCGAATCTCGAACGGCCTTCCGGCCGGTGTGTACGTGCACGTCGTGAAGGAAGATCCAAAGCGTCAGGGGCTGCTGGTCGCCGGCACCGAGCGCGGCGCGTTCGTCTCGCTCGACGACGGCGACAGCTGGCAGCCGCTGCAGCTGAACATGCCGGCGACGTCGGTGCGCGACTTCGAGTTCTATGAAAACGATCTCGTCGTCGCCACGCACGGCCGCGGCTTCTGGGTGATCGACGACATCAGCCCGCTGCGCCAGGTGAACAACGCGGTGCTGACGGCCGACGCACATCTCTTCAAGCCGGCCGACGCGATCAACGTGCTGCAGGGCGGCGACAACGGAACGCCGCTCCAGAAGGACGAACCGCAGGCGCTGAATCCGCCGAACGGCGCGATGATCGACTTCTACCTCAGGTCGGCGGCGACGGGTACGCTCACGCTCGAGATTCTTGACGCCGCGGGAACGAGCGTGCGCACATTCTCGACCGATGCCTCGAGCCAGCCCGCGGCGCAGGGCGGTCGCGGCGGCGGTGGTGGTATTCCGAACACGTCGCCGCTCTGGCGCACGCCGCCGGAGCCGTTCTCCGCAAGCGCCGGCATGCATCGGGTGGTGTGGGATGCGGTCCCTGTCGTTCCCGGCGGAGGGCGAGGCGGGCGCGGTGGTGGCGGAGGAGGCCGCGGCGGTGGCGCGCCAAAATTGACGGGGACGTTCACGGCGAAACTCACGGTGAACGGGAAGAGCTATACGCAGATGTTTGCCGTCAGGGCGGATCCGCGTGCTCGCGAGCGGTAACTGCAGGAGCGAGATGGGAGACTGGATGGGAGTGGGGAGTGGCGAGATGGATGCGGAATGCGGGATTTCGACCCGATGCAGAATGCAGAAGAGGAATGCGGAATGCTGGGTGGAGAGGGGAGCGGCGAGTTAGTGGGGAGAAATGAGAAGGGCGCGACCGAAGTTGTCGCGCCCTTTCTCTTTCTCGCCACTCAACCCGCATTCCGAATCCGTCTCAACACTCGATTCTTCTCCCGCATTCCGCATTCCTCTTCTGCATTCTGCATCGGGTCGAAATCCCGCATTCCGCATCCATCTCGCCACTCCCCACTCACGTCTGCCGTTGCGGCGCCCCCTTGGGACCGGCGCGGAGGTATTGCGCAGGCCAGCTGACCGTAGCGCCCAGCTCCCGAGCCGCCCGCAGCGGCCAGTACGGATCCCGCAGCATCTCGCGCGCGAGCAGCACGATGTCCGCCTGCCCGGTGCGAATCACGTGCTCTGCCTGCACGGCATCCGTGATCAACCCGACGGCGCCCGTCGCGATGCCCGCCTCCCGCCTGATCGCTTCGGCGAATGGCGTCTGATACCCCGGCCCCAGCGGAATCTTGGCCGTCGCGACGTTCCCGCCCGACGATGCGTCGATCAAATCCACGCCGCACTCCTTCAGCGCGCGAGCGAGTTCGATCGACTGCGGCAGGTCCCATCCGCCGTCGGTCCAGTCGGTCGCCGAGATGCGCGCGAACAACGGATGCGAGTCCGGCCACACCCGACGAACCGCAGCCGCCACCTCGCGCACGAAGCGCGTCCGGTTCTCGAACGCGCCGCCATAGCGATCGGTGCGCGTATTGCTCAGCGGCGAGAGAAACTCGTGCAGCAGGTAGCCGTGCGCGGCGTGCAGTTCGATCACGCGGAATCCCGCCGCGAGCGCGCGCCGCGCCGCCGCCGCGAACGCCTCGACCACGCCGGCGATCTCGGCCTCCGTCATCGCGTGAGGCACGAGGTAATCGGCCGAAAATGGAATCGCGCTCGGAGCGTCCACGCGCGCCCAGCCGCCTGCCGGCACCGGCACCGCGCCGCTGCCGTCCCAGGGCCGGAACGTGGAAGCCTTCCGGCCCGCGTGCGCGAGCTGGATTCCCGCCGCCGCGCCCTGCGCATCGATGAACGACACGGTCCGCGCCAGCGCATCGGCCTGCGCGTCGTTCCATATGCCGAGGTCCTGCGGCGAGATGCGCCCGTCCGGCGTCACCGCCGTCGCCTCGGCGAACACGAGCGCGGCGCCGCCCACCGCGCGGCTCCCGAGATGCACGAAGTGCCAGTCGTTCGCGAGTCCGTCGGTGCAGGAGTACTGGCACATGGGCGACACGGCGATGCGGTTCCGCAGCGTGAGGCCTCGCAGTTTCAGCTCGTCAAAAAGTCCGGGCACGATTCAATATCACCAGAGGCAAGAGATAGATATACTATAATCATCTCCACGCCCCTCCTCATTCGGCCGGTCGAAGCAATGTCGCGCGCATTCACCAAGGAAGATCACGAAGCGCCGAAGCCTCGCCGCAACTGGGCGCTGCCGCCGCGCGACGACCCGTCGTACGACGAAGCCGCCGCCTCCGCGCTGCTCGAGGGCGCGCGTGTGAGCGAAGTGCTCGAGGCGGAGGAGGCCACCGGCTACGCGTGGGGCGAGCCGCGGCTCCGGGCGTTCGTCGAGCGCAAGCTCGAGAGCGCGCGCGCGGAAGGCGACGACCGGCTCGAGCAGGTCGCGGAGCGTTTCCTCAAGCAATCGCGGTGAACGCCGGCGACGCCGGTCACCCGGAGATCGGCGCCAGCGACAGACGCCTCCCAGCGCTATTGGCCTGCGGGCAAGCGGAACACGGCAAGCTGCGGATGGAGCACGGGTGAGAACGCAGCCCCGCCCGGAGCAGCGAACCGAATCGTGACGGTGGCGGCGCCGGCCGGCGTGTCGAGACGGAAGAACGTCATCGTGCCCGGCAGCAGCACCGACGTCGAGGTGTCGGTGCTGATCGGAAAAAGCTGCACCGGGTTCTGGTACGGAAAGCTCGCGCTCGGCCCCGCGGTGGCGAACGCCCGCGCCCACAGCTGCTTCATGTTGCGGCTCACGAATCGGTTCGCGGCCGGCGCCGTGCTGCGCGGCAAGCCCGGCAGGCTGTCGGTGTAGAGCGAGAGCCCGAAGTTGGCGAAGAGTGCCGGAAACGTCTGTCCCGTTACCTGCTGCACGTCGGTGATGGCGTTGGCGGGTCCGCGTTCAAGTTGTCTGTATACGCTGCTGCCCACCTGGTCGCCCAGCCAGCGCGCAAAGAGCCAGGCGCCGCCGCGCCACGAGAATCCGCCCTGGTCGTCGGTGCTGAGCGTGATGGTCGCCGTATCCGGCATGAGCGCGTATTGGTACGAGTCGAACAGGAAGTCGTTCACGAATCCTTGCGAGGAGTCGGGGAACATCTGCCCCGCGCCGCCAGTGCACTGCGGGCCGGGGCACGTGTACTTCTTCTCGTAGTACAGCGAGCCGAGTTCCTCGGCGACGATGCTCATCCCTTCGTCGAGCCAGCTCGATGACTGGGCGCCACCGCTGACCACCACGTGCTGCGAAAAGTTGATGAGATGCTGCATTTCGTGCATGAACGTGCCGGGGACGTCGAAGCCCACGTCGCCGACGGTGTGCGTGCAACTGAACTGGCCGAGCGGGTCCGGGACGATCGAGTAGAAAATCTCACCCTGATTGGAGTTCGGGTCGCTCGGCCCGTCGAAGTCACCCGAATCGAAGAAACCGGCCACGAAGCCGGACGCGTTGCACGTCGCCATCGGCGTGTCGGCGTTCACCGTGGGCGACATCAGCATGATCACGCGGCCGTTGTTGTCGAGGTCGGTGGGCGGCCCGAACGCCGCGGTGTCGATCGGATAGAGCGTCTGGTCGAAAAGGACGCCGAACGCCGAGAGCTGGGCGGGCGTGAACCCGTTCGCCGGCGCGAGCGTGTCGATGTAGATCAGGACGTTCGTGCCGGCGTAGGCGAGCCGCGCGCCGACCGTGGACCACACGTTCGCCGTGAAGCTCGACGCGACGTGGAAGGCGCGCAGCGTGCCGACGGCGGGCGGCGCGACCGCCGCGCCAATCGTGGCGCTGCGCTGCCGGCTGGCCGACGCGTTCAGGAGCGATACCCGCGATCGCGCCGCGGCACGCGCGCGCAGCGCCTTCTCGGCCGCGCGCTGCGCCGTCAGGTTGCGGCCCTTCGGAGCGATGCCGCCGGCGAGCCCCGCCGCGCGCACGCTCAGGCGCGCCGAGGCGAGCCGGCTCATCGACGCCGACGCGGCCGCAACGTTGCCCGTGAACAGCTGATAGTCCACGAACTGATTTGCCGCCTGGTCCGTCGGAAATTGCGGAACGATCAGGTAACTCGCACCGTTTCCCGCGAGGGTCAGCGTCGTCCCGCCCGCACTGCAGTCGATGCGCGCCGCGGTCGCCGGGGCGAGCGTCAGCGTGCCGGACGTGCTGCACGGATTGAGAACGAGTTTCGGGCCGGTGGCGGAGGAGGTCACCTTGCCGCTGTCGCACGCAGCCGCGCCGGCCAGCGTCGCAGCGAGAACGAAACGGACGATGGGCGCGCGGTACCGGTTCATCAAGGGCATCCTCGAGAAGTTCAGCGCACGCACGGGAACGTGCTGCGTCTAGACGGAGACAACGGACGGACGTTAAGAGTGGCCGCGTCTTCCGATTGTTCCCTTGGTCAGTTGCCGGTCGGCCACACCCGCAGCATCACCACGCCGTGCGACGGCACGGTCGCCGTGTAGCGATCTGCGACACCGCTCGAATCCCTGTGCGTCCAGAGGTCGCGCACGCGCGCCTGCTTCGTCTTCAGCCCGACGCGTCCCCAGTCGGCCGTCATTGGCGACGGCACGGAGGCCCTGTTGAAGAGGAGCACCGCGCGCGATCCGTCGGCGAGCGGCTTCACCCACACCTGAAGGTCCGGCGGGCTGCTCCCGACGATCATCCCCTGCACGCCGAGCGAATCCTGGTCGACCGCGATCACGTCCTTGTTGAGCAGGATGTCGCGCGTCGCCGCGGCCTCCCGTGTGGAATCCACCATCGTGCGCACATCGTTTCCAGCCGTCAGCGGCGCCGCCATCATCGCCCAGAGACTGAAGTGTGCGCGGTACTCGTCGCGCGTCATGCCGCCGTTCCCCACCTCGAGCATGTCCGGATCGTTCCACGCGCCGGGTTTCGCCACGTGCCAGTACTGCGATGAGAGATTCACGATGGTCAGCACGCTGTTCCATCGATCCTGGATGTCGCCGGTCGTGCGCCAGAGATTTCCGACCGCGGGCGCCCATTCCCAAGGCCGGTTGCTCCCCCACTCGCAAATGCTGAAGACGATCGGGCGTCCGCTCTTGAGCAGGGCATCGCGCAGTTTCGCGTACTGCGCGGGCGCGTCGAGTCCCTCGGCGTTGCACCAGTCGATCTTCACGTAGTCCACGCCCCACTGTGCGTAGCTCTTCGCGTCGAGATCCTCATAGCCGTAGCTGCCGGGCCGGCCCTCGCAGGTGCGGCGGCCGGCGTCGGTGTAGATGCCGAACTTGAGTCCCTTGGAGTGCACGTAATCCGCGACGGGCTTGATGCCGCCGGGGAATCGCGCCGAATCCGCGACGATCACGCCTCCCGCATCCCGTGAGACCTGCCAGCAGTCGTCGATCGTGACGTACTGGTATCCCGCGTCGCGCATGCCGCTCGCCGCCATGGCGTCGGCCACGTCGCGAATGAGTTTCGCGCTCACATTGCAGCCGAAGTGGTTCCAGCTGTTCCATCCCATGGGCGGCGTGCGCGCGAGGCCGTTGTCGTGGCGGTGTTCTGCGCGGGCGGCACCGATCGAGAGCGCGGCAGCGGCTGCGAGAGACGCGAGCGGGATGGCGCGGCGCAGGGGAGTTGGCACGATTGCTCCGGGCGGAGGTATGATTCAGGAATGAAAGCTAGCCGGATCCTGTTCGCGCTGATGCTCTTCGGCGCGCCGCTCCTCGCACAGCGGGGGCGCGGATTCAATCCCGGCTTCCGGGTCGACCCGGTCATCGAGAAGATCCCGTACGATGGCCGCTTCACGCTCGTGCGGCTCAGCTTCACCACGAACAGCCCCTCCGGCTTCTACTATCGCGGCCTGCCCGCGTGGGCGCACGGATATCCGAACTCCGAGCTGAACCTCATGCGGATCCTGGGCGAAATCAGCGCGCTGCATCCGCTGCTCTACAAGAGCACCGTGATCGCGCCGGACGACCCGCAATTGTTCAAATATCCGGTCGCCTACATGGCCGAGGCCGACTACTGGGGGATGAGCGACAAGGAAGCCGAGTGTCTGCGCGCGTACCTGAGGAAGGGCGGCTTCATCATCTTCGACGACTTCCGCGACGACGGGCGCGACGGCTTCCAGGGATGGGCGACGTTCACGCAACAGATGAAGCGGGTGCTCCCCGAGGGGCGCGTGGTGGACCTCACGCCGGCCAATCCCATCTTCCACTCGTTCTTCGACATCAACTCGTTCGACATCGTGCCGCAGTACTACGATCGCACGCGTCCGATCTTTCGCGGGATATATCAGGACAACGATCCCAAGAAGCGGCTGATGGTGATGATCAATTTCAACACCGATGTGTCGAATTTCTGGGAGTTCTCGGCGACGGGATTTCAGCCGGTCGAGGCGTCGAACGAGGCGTACAAGATGGGGGTCAACTTCATCGTGTACGCATTGACTCACTAACGGCCAAACATTGGTCCGTATCCCAATCTTCTCGAGGTCCGGTCATCGCCGGATCATTTGCAGCCGATCACACCTTCGATCGTCGCGGGCGCGAGCGCAGGCACATTGCCGTGGAAAAACGCGCACGTCACCGGAGCCGACTGCGGATTCGTTGCGCTCGCGGACCATCCTGAAGCGGTCGCGGCGCTCACCGTCACGGTCACACCCGGCGACGCGTTGTAGTTGATCGCGCTCAGCGACGCCGTGTAGCTGTCGTGGTCGAACAGATATTCCTCTTCGGCCGTCGAGAGATTGCTCAGGTCGGTCTTCATTACGGCGGTGTTCGCCTTGCCCTTTACGTCCTGAAATTTCGGAATCGCGATCATCGCGAGAATTCCGATGATCACGACGACGATCAGCAGCTCGACGAGCGTGAATCCGGGTTTGGCGAACGGTTTCATGGGGCGATGATTTCTATTCGATGTTCCGCCCTCACAACATACTGTCCCGCCACCTCGATCTCCAGCTGGACGATGTAGGCTCCCTTCGTCAGTGTATGGATGTCCAGTTCGAGCGCGCGCGGCGAGGTGCCCGATCCCCGCGCCGAAAGATCCTCGACCGAGACGATCACCGGCGTCGCCTCGTGCACGAGCTTGAGCGCCTTCGCCTGCCGTTTGAGGAATCCGCTCTCCTCGACTTCACGCACCACGGTCAGCGAGACTTTCATTTTCTCGCCGTTCGGATCGGTGCCGTACGATTCCCAGTACACGCCGAGTTTTTCGTCGGCGCGGAGACGTTCGGTGGGAACGGCGTGAGGCGCGGCCTGTTCGACGGACCCCGGGAAAGTGCCGTACGGCTTGTAGAAGAGCAGGTCGGAGAGCGTGACGCGCGTGCCGACGGCGAACGGCGGGTTCACGCCGTACCGGGCGCGTGCCACCGCCCGCTTCTCGGGCGCGTAGACTTCGGCACTCATGAGGAGCGGGCCCCACGGCGCCCTCGCGATCAGCACGCCGGTCGCCGGCGCATCGTGCACGATCTTGCCGTAGTCGGCCGGCTTCTCGTTCGGCGCGACGACGAGCGCCGCCGTGAGCCGCCCGCCGGCGAGCTGCTTCGTGACGCGCGCGTCGTACGCCATCACGACGAGCGCGGTGTCGCCGCGCTTGAACATCGCCTTCTGGTGCTCGAGCGGCGTGAGCGAGACCGCATAGGCCGGCGCGTAACGCCCGATCACAGGCGGAAGCTGCAGGCGCCAGTTCGACGAATCGGAGAGCGCCGGATTGTTCAGCACGAATCCCGGCGGCACGTACCGGTAGGCCGGAACCGGTTCGTAGCTCGTGACGTCGCGCAGTACCTGACCCCGCTCCGGCCCGCGCCGCGGCATGCCCATCGAGAAGCCGCCCCGGGTCGAGCTGCTCGTGGTGCTCACGCCCCACGCGCGCGGCCAGCCGAACCGCAGCATCAGTTCGAGGTCGTCCTCCTGCGAATCGGTGACCATGACGCCCGGCGCGTCGCGGAGCATCATCTCCATCGTCTTGCGCGCGTAGTGCTCGGTGCGCGAGTCGTTGCCGTCGAGCGAATAGAGCGTCCGCGCGAAGAACCAGGCGCGGTTCTCGAACGCGTCGCGCTCCGGATCGCCGCACGGGAATCGCCGGTATTGCTGGCGCGTGTCGTCGTCGATGAGCAGTTCGATGCTGCGCCAGTCGCAACGATCCTTCGGCAGCATCTGCGCGAGCGCGTGCGAGTAGGCACTGTCGGCCGCGTCGTACCTGCCGAGCAGGTGCAGCGCGAATCCGCCGAGAATGTCGCACCACCAGCCGCCGACCCTGCACTCTTTCGCGGCGGCGAGCGCGCTGTCGAGGCGGCCGGCGTCGGCGAGGTACCGGACGCGCTGCTCGACCGCCCACCGGTCGGACGGCGCGTGGACCGCGGCCGAGTCGAGCATGGAGATGAGCGCGTCGCGCGCCCGCTTGATCGACAGCGGTTCCGGCGGCGGCGGCGGTCCCTTCTCGTCGTACCAGTAGCACACGTTGCCGACCTGCTCGTCGCATTGTGACGGACGGCCGCTCCTCGCCCTGGGCAGGCTGTCGAGATGCAGGAGCTCGAACTCGGACTGCGCGCGCCGCACGGAGTACACGCCGGCCGGCGAACTCGGGTCCGACGACGTCGCTCCGACCGCACCGGGATCGCGGAGAACCTGCGCGCGCGCAGCCGCCGGAGCGGACGCGACGAGCAGCAGCATCAGGACTAACGGAAGCGCGGCGCGGTTCGGCATAGCTTCATGGTACTCCCCAGGCCGAAAAAAGAACCGTCCCCTCGCCAGGGTGTCAGCGCGGCGCCGCAGGGGGAAACGCCTCTCCCACCTTCGACGCGGTGCGCAGCCCCATCGCGACGAACGTGAGCGTCCCGTTGCAGCAGCTCGCGGTCACGTGCGTCGGGGCGCCGGCCACGAACAGGTTTTCGTGGTCGTGCGCGCGCCCCCACTTGTCCACGACGCTCGTCGCCGGGTCCGAGCCCATGCGGCAGCCGCCGCCCGGATGCTCCTGTCCGATGGCGCCGGCATCCGGCGTGGTGGAGATCACCGCACCGTCGCCGGCCTTCGCCATCTCGCGGAACAGAGCGTGAATGGTCTCCTCCGTGTACCCGCGCAGGGCGGCGGACTCCGGCGCGTCGCGGAATTGCAGCCGCGGCATCGGGTCGCCCCAGCGGTTCCTCGTGCCGGCGTCAAGCGTGAGCTCGCTCTCTTTGGCCGGGATCACGTCGTAATAGGCGCGGACTCGCGCGGCGCCCGTCCTGGCGCGCGTGCGCCAGTCGTCGAGCATCGCATCGCGGAGGAGCAGCTCGCCCTTGTCGTCGCGCAGGCGCGGCTCTCGCCCGGCGGACGACTCCCAGACGCGCAGGTCGTGGCGCACGTACTTCGTCAACGGGCCGGGCCGCATGAACTTCTTCGTCACGAGCGAATGCTGCGTGTTCATTCCCGGAAACAGCTCGAGCGGCAGCGTGATCTGCGCGGCGACGTTGCGATGGCCGCACAGATACTTGCCGACCATTCCCGATCGATTGGCGACGCCGTTCGGGTACTTCGTGCTCGTCGAGAGCAGCAGCAGGTGCGGGCTCCAGGTGAAGCCCGCGGCGAGCACGAACACCTTTGCGCGCAGCTCGGTCTCCTCGGCCGGGCGCTCGGTGGAATTCGCGGAGGCGTGCGTGATGCGGCCCGTGCGATCGTCCACGTGCAGGCGTCGCACGAGCGTCTTGAGCATGAGCTGAATGCGGCCCTGCTTCACCAGTGCGTCGATGGTGAAGTCCGGCGAGTACTTCGCGCCCGTGGGGCAGACGGGATAGCAGGTGTCGCAGCGCTGGCACGCCCCGCGTCCGTCGTACGGCACGGAGTTCTTCGCGCTCGGCTGGCTCCACATCGGGATGCCGGCCTTCGACGTCCACGCGCGCAGTTTCTCGAGATTGTAGGTGAGCGGCAGCGCGGGCATGGGGAACGGCTTCGATCGTGGATCGAGTTCGGGCGGGCCTTGCTCGCCTGAAATCCCCATGCGCTCCTCGGCCTCCTGGTAGAACGGATCGAGGTCGTCGTAGGTGATCGGCCAATCGGAGCCGATGCCGAACAGGGTCTTGAGCTGAAAATCCTCCGGCGAGTACCGCGGCGTGACGCCGCCCCAGTGCATCGCGAGGCCGCCGAGGTTCATCGACGGCGAGAATCCGTACGCGGTGCCGAGTGCGTTCTGGTCGCCCAGGTGATCACCCGGCCATGGGGTTTCCCCATAGGAAAGCCAGCGAGCCCTGTGCCCGAAGCGCTCGGCGAGCGGAACGGTCGGGCCGCCCGCTTCGACGATCGTGATCCTGGCGCGATGCGAGGTGGAGAGCTTGAGCGCCATCATGGCGGCGGTGATGCCGGACCCGATGATGCAGATGTCGGTTTCGATCACGCGCGGCGCCATCAGCTCTTGCCGCCCGACGCGAGTGGAAGCGGCTTGTGCGGCGAATCGGCGAGCGACTTGCAGTTGTCCCTCCCAATGCGCACGCCGTACGCGAAATCGACGGCCTCGCTCGACGCCGCCCAGTGCGCGAGCAGCGCGACCGCGACGTGCGGGGCCGTGAGCGGATTGGCCGGAAGCCGGCCGTTCCGCACGCTCGCGAGCTGGGCGCGCACGAGCGTGTCGCGCTTGTCCGGCTTGAGCGAGGCCAGACCGGCGCCGAACTGTTTCTTCGCGAGCAGGTCCATGCCCTGCAGCTGTGCATTCCATCCGGGTGCCGGATCGGCGACGGTGTACGTGATTTCCGCGTGGCCGTACCCGTGCATCTCCTCGCTCACGGGCACGTATGCGGCGATCCACTCGCGAAAGGCGCGCACCGCGTGCGCCCGGCCCGCGGCGCCGAGCGACTCGGGAAGGAGCGCCTCGCCGAGCGCGGCGAGCAGGTGCGCGTCGAGCGAACGAGGCGCCGCGGCCGGCCCCTGCTGCGGGGCGCGCGAGAGGTCACCCGCGACGGTGAAGGCCGCCATGGACGCGGCGGTCTGTGCGAGAAAGGTGCGGCGGTCCGTGGTCATGTGGTCGATGACTCCGCTTTCTCGTGTGGCGAAGGTTCGAATCCGGTCACAACAACATGGCGGCGGCTCACGCGACACGCCATGATCGCGAACGCGCGGGCGGGGCGGGGAACTCGATCAGTACAGGGCCGGATGCTTGGCCATGCGCGCGTCGAAGTGCGCGCGCAGGAGCGCGATGTCGGCGTCTATATCCTCACCCGGTGCCATCGGAGCGAAGATCCTGACGACCTTCGCCGGATAGTCGAACGCAACCGGAACGATCGGGACGCCCGCACCCTTCGCGACGTACCAGAATCCGGTGCGCCACGCCGCGAGCTTCCTGCGCGTGCCCTCGGGCGAAAGCGCGAGGAGCATGTGCGGCCGCGACCGGAAGTAGTCGATCGTCTGTTCGACCACGTTGTGCGGGTTCACGCGATCCACCGGCACGCCGCCGAGCCAGCGCATGACCGGGCCGGTCGGCCACCGAAAGAGGGAGTCCTTGCTGAGGAACGTGCCGCGGAATCCGATGGCGAACATCACCGTGACGCCCAGGAAGAAATCCCAGTTCGACGTGTGGGGCGCCACGATGACGACGTACTGCGGAAGATTTGGAAACTCGCCTTCGATGCGCCAGCCGGTGAGCCGCAACGCCAGGAGAGCGAGCGCACGCGAGAGTGCGTTGCCTCGCCTCGCAATGGCGTCGCCGAGCGGAGGTATGGTCACCGGTGCCATTGGCATCGCCGCATTGTGCGTTTCCGGCTGGCGTCCGGCAAGGTCTCCCGCGTAATTCGGGGGTATGACGAAACGATTTCCGGCAGTTCTCCTTGCGTTCGCCGCAGTGGCGGGTCTCACGGCGAGCACATCCGTTCCTGTTCAGGGCGGCCCCACCACGACGCCGGCCGACGTGCGGCGCATACTTTCGGCGCTCGCCGACGATTCCATGGAAGGGCGCGCGAGCGGCACGCCCGGCGCGCAGCGGGCGGCGCGATACATCGGCGGCGAGATGAAGAAGATCGGGCTCGAACCGCTCGGCGACTCCGGCTACTTCCAGCGAGTTCCGCTTTCGATGGATACGGTGAAGACGACCACGCGGCGGATGCGCGATCCGAAAGATTCGACGAAGATCATCGTCGTGCCGATCGACGGACCACCGCGCATGTCGGTGCGCCCGCGCGTCCGCGCGAGCTTCGCCGACCTGGACTCGCTTCTCGCGGTGCGACGCCCGCCCGCCGTGAACGTCGTCGGCGTCATCCGCGGATCAGACCCGTCGTTGAAGAACGAGTACGTGCTTGTTGACGGCCACTACGATCATCTCGGCATCGGCCGGCCGGTGAACGGCGACTCGATCTACAACGGCGCGGACGACGACGCCTCCGGTGTGACGGCCGTGCTCGAGATCGCGCGGCAGATGATGAAGGGCCCGAAGCCGAAGCGCACCGTGGTGTTCGCCGCGATGATGGGCGAGGAAGTGGGGCTCCTCGGCACGAATTGGTACATCGCGCATCCGGCGATCCCGCTCGAGAAGATGGCGGCGAATCTCGAGATCGAGATGATCGGCCGCCCCGACTCGCTCGCGGGCGGCGTCGGGCGTGCATGGCTCACGGGTTACGAGCGCTCGACGATGGGCGACGCGCTCGCCGCGAACGGCATTCCGATCGTTCCGGACAAGCGCCTGGACCAGAATTTCTTCGAGCGCAGCGACAACATCGCGTTCGCCCGTCGCGGGATTCCGGCGCACACGCTCTCGTCGTACAACCTGCACACGGATTATCACCAGCCGTCGGACGACATCACGAAGGTGGATTTCGTGCACATGGCGGGCGTGATCAACGCTGGGGCCCGGGCGGTGCGTTTGCTCACGGATGGGCCGAAGCCGGAGTGGAAGGCGGGCGGGAAGCCCTGAACTGCAGGGGCGAGCGGCGAGCGGCGAGCGGCGAGAGCGATGCGGGATGCGGAATTTCGACCCGATGCAGAATGCAGAAGAGGAATGCGGGATGCGGAGCAGAGTTGAGATCTGAGGTGGAATGCGGGATGCGAGAAGGGCGCGAACTCGAGTGAGTCGCGCCCTTCGTCGTTCCGACCACCCGCATCCATCTCATCGCTCATTTCTTATCCGCATCCCGCATTCCTCTTCTGCATTCTGCATCGGGTCGAATCTCGCCTCTCACTTCTGCTGTCTCTCGAGATCCGCCGCGTAAACGGAAAGCGTCCCTTTGTAGTCCCCCGTCGCGTCCGCCACCATCATCTGCCCTATCAACCCCGCCGGCACCTCCTCGCACCCCGCGAACAGCTTCGCCAGCGGCGTCGTGGCGAACTCCCGCTCCGTTCGCTTCTTCACGTGCTCTTTCAATCCCCGGTTTCCCGACGCGTCCACCGAGAGCCGCACGGCGCGGCCGAGTGGGAGACCCGCCTCGAGTGTCGACGCGAGAACGCGTGCGAATCGTGCTCGCGTGAGCGAGTTCGTATTCAGGAGGATCGACGCGAGGACCGAGATGAACACGCCACCGAGCAGCAGGAAGCCCGCGAGCAGGATCACGATCGCCGTGAAATACGTCCTCGCCGGACTCTTCGGCAGCAGCACGAATGGCAGGCCGAACGCGGCCACGAGGCCGAGAAAGACGGGATACCCGAGCGCATCGCGGACCTTCAGGCATCGCTTGAAGTCGCCGGTGAAGTAATCCGTGAGCAGACGGAGCGACTGGTTCAGCGTTCCGCCTTCGTCTCCCGCGGCGAGCACGGCTCCCTCGAAGGGCGCGAACAGTTTCGGACGCGCTTTCACGAGCGCGGCGATCGATTTTCCCTGGCCCGTGCCCACCACCAGGTAGCGGCGCGCCTCCTCGACGGACGGAAACGCGTTCGGCCCCATCTGGTCGAGCACGACATGCGATGTCAGGCCGGCGACGAGCCCGGCGTTCCACGCGCGATAGAGTTCCGCGCGGTGCCGGGGCTCGTCGAGGCTGCGCAGGGCGCCGAGGACGGTGAAGCTCATATCAGTTCAAAATACATACGCCTGCAGCATCACCCACAGTCCCACCAGCGTGGCGAGCGCGAGGCTGTGCCGGAACACGTAGCGCAGGATCGCGCCTTCCTGTCCGTGTGCGTGCGTCGCGGTGCCCGCGACGACGATGCTCTGCGCGTCGATCATCTTTCCCATGACGCCGCCGGAGCTGTTCGCGGCGGCCATCAGCACGGGACTCACGCCCACCTGGTGCGCGGTCACCACCTGCAGGCCGCCGAAGAGCACGTTCGACGACGTGTCCGATCCGGTGAGGGCGACGCCGAGCCAGCCGAGGAACGTGCCGAAAAACGGATACATGAATCCGGCGTGCGCGAACGCGAGGCCCAGGATGCTGTCGGTGCCGGAGAAGCGCGTGACGTAGCCGAGCGCCATCATCGCGGAGATCGTGAGGAGCGAAGGACCGATGCGGCGCAGCGTGCCCGCGTAGGCGCGGGCCATCTGCGCCGGCCTGCAGCCCATCAGCAGTCCGCCGATGAGCGCGGTGAGCGCGATGCCCGTGCCGCTCGCGCTGAGCCAGTTGAAGTCGAATACGGCGGGCTCCGCTTTCGGCGCCGCCACCACCGGAGGCTGGCGCAGGACCTGCTCGTGAAGTCCGTGCACGACGATCTTCGGGTCGGAGATCGCGTTGAGCCGACTCTTCACCTGCGGCGTGCCCCACGCGAACACGATGAGGCAGAGCAGGGCCCACGGCATCCATGCGCGAAGCATGTCGGAACGGGGAATGTCCGTGTGCGCGGGAGACCGCTCGGGCGCCCCCTTCGGACGCCACACGCGCAGGAACAGCGCGAGGGCCCCCATCGAACAGACCGCCGACACCACGTCCACGAGCCACGGCCCGTGAAAGTTGGAGATCAGGTACTGCGGCACGGCGAACGAAATGCCCGCGACCGCGAGCGCCGGCCACACCTCCTTCGTCTTCTTGAATCCGGCGAAGACCGCCACGAGCCAGAACGGAATCATCACGCTGAAAACCGGAAGCTGGCGCCCGACCTGCGCGGAGAGCTCGTGCAGGTCGAGTCCGGTCACGCCCTGCAGCGCGATGAGCGGCGTGCCGAGCGCGCCGAACGCCACCGGCGCGGTGTTGGCGATGAGCGAGAGTCCCGACGCCTCGATCGGAGCGAATCCCAGGCCGATGAGCAGCGCCGCCGTCACCGCGACGGGCGTGCCGAAACCGGCGGCGCCCTCGAAGAATGCGCCGAACGAGAACGCGATCAGCACGAGCTGGAGACGCTTGTCGGCCGTCAGCTGCGCGATGCTGCGCTGCAGCACGTCGAACGCGCCCTGCTCCACCGTCAGCCGGTACAGGAAGAGCACGTTGAGCAGGATCCAGCCGATCGGGAAGAGGCCGTATGCGGCGCCCATCAGCGCGGCACGCACGGCCATCCCGGCGGGCATCCCGATCACGACGACCGCCACCGCGATCGACGCGGCGAGTCCCGCGACCGCCGCCCACTCCGCTCGCACGCGCCGCGACGCCAGCAGCCCGAGCAGCAGCACCACCGGCGCGAGCGCGACGAGCGTGGAGAGGATCTGCGATCCGAACGGGTCGTAGCGTTGCGGCCAGGGCATGTGAATCCTTCGGCTTACCAGCGGTGTCCAACGGTCATCCATCGGCGAAGGGGCGATCCGAGCCGCCAGAACGATGGCGCCGAACGCGTTCCGTCGCCAACTTATCGGCCAGCGTCAAACCACATTCACCCGAGATCCGGCGACCATGACACCACGACTGTTCGTCCTCGCCGCCGCCGCGACCATTGCCAGCGCGGCGCCGCGCCTCGTTTCATCGCAGGCCATTCCGGACAAGCCGGTCCCGCCGGCGGCACCTGCCGCACCTGCCGCCGTGACGGACACCACGAAGGACATCGACCCCGTCGGCACCTACACCGTCTACCTCACCGCGCAGGGCAACGCGATGACGACGACCACGCGGATCGACAAGAAGGCCGACGGGACCTACACCGGCTCGGTGAACGGCGACGGCATTCCGCCGCTTCCCGTCACCTCGGTGACGGTCACCGGCAACAAGGTGAAGCTCACGATCACCGCGCCGGACGGCAGCGAGGCGATCATCGAGATGTGGGTGAAGGGCGACGACATCACCGGCCGGTGGTCGATGGCCAATGATGGCTCGAACCTGACCGGCAAGAAGAGCCCGTAGCGCCAGGGGTCCTTACAGCGGCTTCGGCTCGGTGAAATCCTCGCCGGGATTGATGAACTGGTCGCGCTCGACCTGATACTGCTTGTCGTACAGCTGCTTGTAGCGGCCGTTGCGCGCGAGAAGCTCCGCGTGACGGCCGCGCTCCACAATTTCGCCGTGCTCCAGCACGAGAATCTGGTCGGCGCTCTGGATCGTGGAGAGCCGGTGCGCGATCACGAACGTCGTGCGTCCCGTGCGCAGCGCGCGCAGGCCGTCGCGGATCTCCTGCTCGCTCTCCGAATCCAGGCTCGACGTGGCCTCGTCGAGGATCAGGATCTTGGGATCCGCGAGGATCGCCCGTGCGATGGCAATACGCTGCCGTTGTCCACCGGAAAGCTTCACGCCCCTCTCGCCGACGATCGTGTCGAACTTGTCGGGGAACTCGGCGATGAACTCGTCGCAGTGCGCCACGTGCGCCACCGCGCGAATCTCCTCCATCGTCGCGCCCGGCTTGGAGAACGCGATGTTCTCCGTGATCGTGCCGTCGAAGAGGAAGTTGTCCTGCAGCACCACGCCCATGTGCGCGCGGTAGTCGCGCAGCCGCATGCTGCCGAGATCGCGACCCGCGACGAGGATCCGCCCCTTCTGCGGGCGCGCGAACGCCATGATGAGCGAGATGAGCGTGCTCTTCCCCGAGCCGCTCGACCCCACGAGCGCCGTGGTCGTGCCTTCCTTCGACACGAAGCTCACGCCCTTGATGACCGGAATGTTCTCCCGGTACTCGAACCAGACGTCCTGGAATTCAATGTCGCCGTCCGCCGATTTCAGCGGCGCGCGGTTGGCATCGTCCGCATCTTCCGTCGGCGTTTGCATGATGTCGCGGATGCGGTCCAGTCCTGCGAACGCCTCGCTGATCTGCGTGCCGATCGAGGCCATCTGCACCACGGGGAGCGTCACGAGTCCAACCAGGATGACGTACAGAAAGAGGTCGCCCGTCGTCATGCGGCCCGCGAGGATCTCCTTCCCGCCGACGATGGTCATCAGCACACCGACGGCACCGACGATCACCGTCGAGAACGCCGTCACCGCCGACGTGCCCGTGATCGTGCTCGCGATGTTCCTGAAGAGGCGGTGCGCGCCCCTCGTGAACACGATCTCCTCGCGCTTCTCGGCCGTGTACACCTTCACCACGCGCGCGCCGCCCAGCGCCTGCACAAGCCGCCCCGAGACTTCCGCGTAGACCTTGCTGCGCTCGCGGAAGATCGGCCGCAGCTTGTTGAACGCGTAGGCCATCACGCCGCCGAAGATCGAGAGCAGCACCAGCGTCGCGGTGGTCAGCTTCCAATTGAGATAGAAGAGATACACGAGCGCGAGCACGGCGGTGACCATGCCTCCCACGAGCTGGATGATGCCCGTGCCGACGAGGTTTCGGACGCCCTCCGCGTCGTTCATCACCCGCTGTACGAGCACTCCGCTCTGCGTCGAGTCGAAGAAGCTCACCGGCAGGCGCATCACGTGCTCCTCCACGCGCCTGCGCAGCTCGGTGATCGCGCGCTGGCCCGCCACGCTGATCACCTGCGAGTTGGCGAACGAAGTGATCGCCTGCACGAGCGTCGCCCCGCCGACCGCGAGCGCGATCGGGACGAGCAGTTCCGTTCGGTGCTGCCCGATCACCTTGTCGATCAGCCACTTGGTGCTGGTCGGGAGCACGAATCCCGCGAGGCGGCTGATGAGCATCAGCGCGAACCCCACCACGAGCGAGGAGCGGTGCCGGCGCATCAGCACGCGTGCTTCGGCCCACGCGTTCGCGTAGTTGACTTTCTTCTTCTTGACGGGTTCGGCCATGGTCAGGCTGCGGGAGACAGGGGGCGGGAACGGACGCCGGCGCGTCCAGCCGACGCGAGGATCGTTCCCGGATCGTTCGTGATGATGCCGTTGACGGCGCCGGCCCAGTAGAGACCAGCCTGCGCCGGGTCGTCCACCGTCCAGACGTGCGTGGTCGCGCCCGCACGGCGTGCCATTCGCGCGAACCGCATCACGGGAATCGGTATGCCATTGAACCGGGGCGGGATCGCGAGCGCCTGATACGGCAGGCGCGACGGGCCTCCCGGAACGAATGCACGGGCGTAGAGCCGGATCAGCTCGCGGCGCGAGGCGCTGTGCGCGATCGGCGTGCCGCGAAATGGCATGATTGCCTCCTCGTCGAACGACCCGATGAGACAGCGTCCCGCGGCCCCCGCCTCCGTGAGCAGCCGCAGCACCTCGGCCGAGGCATCACGGGTCTTGATCTCCACGACCATGTGCGCGCCGGGAAACGCCGAGAGCACGAGCTCGAGCGTGGGGATCGTGAGCCCGCACCCGCGGAACGGAAAAGTGCGGCCGCCGTCGCGCGTGAACCGGTAGCCGGCATCGAGCCGCTGGAGCTCCTCGAGCGTCAGCGCGCTCACCGCGCCGGTGCCGTCGGTGGTGCGATCGAGCGTCGGATCGTGGATGACCACGGCCGTTCCATCGCGCGAGACACGCACGTCGAATTCCAGCGCGTCGGCGCCCAGCGCCATCCCCTGCTGGAACGATTCCAGCGTGTTTTCAGGGAAGAAGGCGGAGTTGCCGCGGTGTGCGATCACCAGCTTCGCGGCGGGGTCGAGCAGGGCGTTCATCACTGAAAGCTAGCAGACGGCAGACGGCAGACGGCAGTCGGGACGGCAGAAGGCGGGCAGCGGATCAAGTCCGCCACCCGCCTTCTGTCGTCCAGTTTCTAGCCTCTAGCCTCTAGCATCCAGCATCTGCCCTCTGCCGTCTGTTAGAAGGTGTACCTCACCCGCGTTGCGATGAGGCGGCCGATCTCCGGCACGCCCACGAAGGTCGCGACGCGCGTGTCGAGGAGATCCGACACGTTGAGCGACCAGGTCATGTTCGTCGCGAACGGCAGGCGCCAGGAAGCGCCGACGTCGATCAACGTGTTGGCCGGCAGCGGCGCGTAAGCAACGGCGCCAACCGGGTCCGTGTTCGGGTTGAACGAGTTGAACAGTCCCGAGTTCACCGGGAACGCGTCCGCGTAACGCACGGACGAGTTGAACGACCAGCCGCTGGCATCGTTCGTGTAGGTCGCCGTGCCCGAAGCGCGGTGCTTCGGTGAGTTCGACATCAATGCATTAGTCGCGCCGCCGATCGCCGGGAAGACGTTCTGTCCGATGTGCGAGTACTGGCCTGCGAGCATCCACCGGTCGTTGAGCTGGTAGTCGATGGCGACATCCGCGCCGCGCACGTCGAGCTCACCGACGCCGTTTGTGTACGAGGCGATGATCGACTGGTCGGGAGCGAGCTTGGTGTTGGTGAAGGCGAGTGCGCCCTGGGGCAGCGCCGCCATGACCGGAATCAGCGCCGGAAGTGCCTGCGCGACGACCCCCTGCGCCTGGGCCAGCGAATACCCGCCGGCCATGAGTCCCTGCACGAGCGCTGTGCCGAGATACGAGGTGAGCTTGGCCGGATCCATGAACACGAGCGGATTGATCTGGCCGATCGGGACGCCGACATCGCCGCGCAGCTGATACCAGAGGTCGACTGCGACGCGGAGCCGCTGGCCGATGATGCCCTTGTATCCGACCTCCCACGTCGTATTGAACGCGGCGTGGAGGGGCTCGATGTCGGTCACGCTGCTGACCGGAACGGCGATCGCCCCGATGCGCAGGACCGAGCCCACCTGGGCGTCGGTCGGGCGCAGCGACGTCAGGATCGGATTCAGCGACGTCAGCAGGCCGATGAACCCGGCCTTCTGCGCCGCGCCGCCGAACGTCGACGCCGGAAGTGCGTTCGCGACGCTGAGGAACTGCGACATGAATCCGGGGAAGGCGTTCGCCGACGTCGACGAGACGCTGGCCGTCGGTCCGCCCGCGACCCACGGCGAGTGCATGCATAGGCCACTGTTGACGGTCGCGTCGCAGGTGCGGGCGAACTGCCAGCCGGCCTTCGACGGGTTGCCGATGGCGCGCAGCGCGAAGCCCGGCGCCTGGTTCGGGTTCACGATCTGGTCGAGCATGTACGAGAAGCTGGCCGGCGAGCTGAACGCGCGGCTGAACGTGAAGCGGAAGTTGTTGTTCTCGTCCGCCTTGTACACGAAGGCCACGCGCGGCGAGAACTGCGACCCGGCGAGCCGGTCCGTCTGGTCACCGCGGATTGCCGACATGAAGTCGAGCTTCGGCGTCAGCGGAATGGTGGCCTGAAGGTAGACGCCCTGCTCCGTAATGTCGGTCGACCCCTCGTTGCGCCCGAAGATCGTCGAATCCGAGTAGGGGTGGGTCTTGATGTAGTCGACGCCAGCCACCAGCGCGGCCTTGCCCAGATCGAACGACTGCTGGACCTGCGCGACGGTGACCGTCGACTGGTCGACCACCGGAAGGCCTGTGCGCAGGTAGAACGTGCCGGAGGTGTCTCTCGGGTTGCTGCTGCCCGAGTTGTTCGCGTTGTAGAACACCTGCGCGAAGAACTTCTTGTACCGAAAGCGGTCCTGCAGGCTCAGGTAGGACCAGTTCTTGGCCTGCACCGCACCGAACGCGGTCGTGATGTCGATGCCGCTCAGGATCTTCGAGTAGCCGGCGTTGATGATGTTGTCGAAGTCGGCGTTCGGCTTGTAGTCGAGGCGGAACTCGCCGGAGTACTTCTTGTCCGCGAAGTCGCGTTGCAGTGTTTGTCCGGAACGGAGGCTGCCGGCGATGGTCGGGTACACTGCCGGCTCGTTCGGATCATTGTACTTCCAGTCGGTCGCCGTGAAATACAACCCCGAGAACTTGTATCCCCATTTGTTGTCGCCGAACACGCCGGCCGTACGGAACGAACCCTGCAGCATCGCGTTCCCGCCGCCGTCCACCGAGATCGTGGTCCCCTTCGACTGGAACGGCGACTTCGTGATGATGTGCAGCACCCCGTCCGCGGCGTTGGGGCCGTAGAGCGCGGCAGCCGGACCGTTGACGACCTCGATGCGCTCGATGTCGTCGCTCGTGCCGGTGAACAGCGCAGGCACGTTCACGCGGAGGGACGGAACGCCGGAAAAGCGGTAGTCCTGCAGCACCAGCATCGAGCCGGAGAACGCGTTGTTGAAGCCGCGCGAAACGATGTTGGACTGCATCATGCCACCCGTCGAGACCGACAGGCCGGGTGTGGTCTTCAGATAATCGGCGATCGTGACGGCGGGAACGTTCGTGATCTGCTCCGCGTTCACCACCGAAATCGACGCGGGCGCGTCGAGGATCTTCTCCGGCGTGGCGCCGCGCGTGACCGTCGTGACGACTTCATTGAGTCTCGTGGTGATCTCCGTCATCGCGATGTCGAGGGTGACGGACCCGGAGACGGTCACGCCGTCGGCACGCTTGGCCGAGAAGCCGATCCGCGTGGCGGTGACGGCGTACGTGCCGGCCGCGAGGCCGGTGATCCGGTAAGTGCCGTTGTCGCCGGACACCACCGTGGCCGCCGTTCGCAATCCGGACACCGCCGTGATGCGCGCACCAACGACCGGCGCCCCTCCTTCCGCATTGCTGACCTTCCCCGCAATACTGCCCGTCTGAGCCTCGGCGCTTCCCGCGAACGCGCAGAGCGCAGCGAGTACGGAAAGCCGGCTGACGAAACGTCGAACCATGAGACACCTCGTGTTGCTGGGAGTGATCGGCCGGGGTATGCGGATCGGCCGTCCATCGCAGAGGTTTAACTGAATGACGGGACAAACTTTAGGCATTGTCGCCAATTAGGCAAGACACCGCGGATTGCAGGGTGCGGAGCGCAACAAGATCCGGCATCCTTGATCCACCTCATCTCTCATGACTTATCCCGTGACCCGCAGTCCTCTTCCGCACCCTGCATCGGGCCGAAACCCGCATCACGCATCCGTTCTCGCCGCTCTCATTCTCATTTCTGGAGTCGCGAGCGCCCAACCATCCGCGCGCAAGGACGTCCGGTTCTGCGCCGGCGGTGACGTATCCCTCGGCACCAATTTGGACACCACCTGGTCCGTCAATCGATTCGACGGCAACACTCGCGTCCGCGCCCTCCCCGATCCGCGCGAACTTCTCGCTCCCCTCTCGCCGCTCGTTGCCGACGCCGGTCTCCTCTTGCTGAACGTCGAGGGCGCCATCGGCGATGGCCCCGCGCCAAGGAAGTGCGCCCGCCGATCGACGCTCTGCTACGCGCTGCGCCAGCAGCCCGCCGCGGCCGCGGCGTTGCGCCACGTCAACGACTCGGGCGTGGTCGTCGGCAACGTCGCGAACAATCACGCGCACGACGCAGGCGCCGCGGGACTCCTCGAAACGCGCCGGTGGCTCGCCCAGGCCGGAGTGCTCGCCACCGGAGCCGACACACTTGCGACCCCCGTGCCCGTCGGCGACGGCGACACGGTCGCCGTGCTCGGCTTCAGCCCGTGGAGCATCGCCGGCGTCACCGACCTCGACGCGGTCCGGCGCCATGTCACGCGGGCCGCGGAGCGCTACGGCCGGGTCATCGTCACGATGCACATCGGTGCCGAGGGCGCGACCGCGCGTCACACGCCGGACCGGATCGAGCACTTCGCCGGCGAGAACCGGGGCAACAGCGTTGCCTTCGCGCGGGCAGCGGTCGAGGGCGGCGCAAGCCTCGTGATCGGAAGCGGACCCCACGTGCTGCGCGCCATCGAGTGGAACGGGCACTCGCTCATCGCACACTCGCTCGGCAACCTGGTCACGTACGGGCCGTTCAATCACTCGGGCTACAACGACCACGGCGCGCTCCTGTGCGCGACACTGACGCCCGACGGCTCAGTCCGCGACGCCGTGCTGCGCTCGACGACGCAGCGCGCTCCGGGCTATGTGCAGGCGGACCCCGCGAATCTCGGGGCCCGTGACGTGGCGGAGTTGTCGAGGCAGGACTTTCCGGCGACCGGTGCGGAGATCTCGCCCAGCGGGGAGATCAAGCCGCGTCCCAGGTGAAACCTGACGAACGCTAGCGGACGGGCTGAAGCGGCTCGGGCTCGTTCTCGATCGCTGCCGAGTCGAGCGCGACGATGCGGCGAACGCCCTTCCACTGCAGGCCGCCGGCGGGACGGTATTTCACCACTTCCGTCTCCACGACGTGATGCGAGCTGCTCGACGCATGGATCATCTTTCCGTCGCCGATGTAGATGCCGACGTGCGAGATGCGCTTCCCCGCCTTGCCGAACACCAGCAAGTCACCCGGCTGCATGGCGGCCGTGTCCTTCGTGATCGGATCGCCCATCTTTGCGAGCTCGGCGGCGCGATGCGGCAGTTCGACGCCGAGCTTCGCGAACACGTACTTCACGATGCCGCTGCAATCGAGCCCCTTGGCCGGATTCAGCCCCGCCCACTTGTACCTCACGCCGAGCAGGCTGCGCGTGTGCTCGATGATCGAGTCACGCTGCAACGAACTGAGGCGGGCGAACGGTCCGGCCGGGTTCGCCTCGCGCTCCGTGACAGCCTGCACCGCGCCCTTTTTCGGGGTTTTGAGCGACGCCTTCTGCTGCGCCGCCGCGGGAACCGCGACGGCGAAGAGGATGGCGCCGGCCAACAGGGTGAGGCGTGAGTGAATCATCAGTTCCTGGTATTGGGTAGACGACCGCTAAAGGTAGTACGTCAAACGTGCTATGGTAACCCGTGCCTACCGGATTCCCAGCCCCTTGTGAGTTTGGACAGAAAGACGCCACCGGGGGTTTCTCAGGCAGTACTCGAGCGCGAGTGCGGAGTTCCGTGCGATGTCCGGGCCGTCCATCGGCTGCAGGAAGAAATGACCGAAGTCGAGCTGCTCGAAGTGATCCGGGTCACCACCAGCTTGCGGAAACACGAGCTTGAGCTCGTCACCGGCAGTGAGCACGAGCGGAGCGCCCACCTTCGGACTCACGCAGATCCAGTCGACGCCTCGCGGCGCGGCTTGCGTGCCGTTCGTCTCGACCGCGACCGCGAATCCCCGTTCGTGCAGCGCGTCGGTGGCGTCGGTGTCGAGCTGGAGCAGCGGCTCGCCGCCGGTGCAGACGACAAAGCGGCGGCTCCCTCCCTCGCGGCCCGTTGGCCACCGCGACGCGACGGCATCGGCGAGCTCATCCGCCGCGGCGAACTTGCCGCCGTCAGCGCCGATGCCGAGGAAATCCGTGTCGCAGAACTTGCAGACGGCATCTGCGCGATCTTCCTCTCTCCCGGTCCACAGGTTGCATCCCGCGAATCGCAGGAACACCGCCGGGCGTCCCGTGTGAAAGCCCTCGCCCTGCAGCGTGTAGAAGATCTCCTTCGCCGCGTAGCTCACCGGACTCCCCTCACCACCGGACTCCCCTCACCCGTCGCTCCTCGCTGATATCGAATCGGATCCGGCACGCCCGCCTCCGAAAACCCCCTGAGACGGAGCTGGCACGCGTCGCAGCGTCCGCACGCGGTGCCGTCCGGAGCGGGG
>Ga0208079_1000304_pt1 | contig 27253 bp, 23 predicted proteins | sample NGESurdeep092012_5_FD_184474 | JGI IMG/M metagenome (GOLD analysis project Ga0208079, IMG submission 184474) | Arctic peat soil microbial communities from Barrow, Alaska - NGEE Surface sample 210-2 deep-092012 (SPAdes) | ecosystem: Environmental > Terrestrial > Soil > Wetlands > Peat ... | reverse complement strand
CCGATTGGGTGCTGCCGTTGCCGCAGGGATTGTCTCTCTTCGATGCGATGGCATTGGGTACGGCTGGATTCACCGCAGCGCTGTCCATTCATCGCCTCGAACAAAACGAATTGCGTCCCGGGAATGGCGAGGTGATCGTGACCGGTGCGACCGGCGGGGTGGCGAGTCTGGCTATCCTGATGCTCGCACAATTGGGCTATCACGTGGTCGCTCTGACAGGGAAAGATACCGAACATGAATATCTGAAATCGCTGGGCGCGAGCGAAATACTGTCGCGCAAGGATCTGGCGATGGGTACGCGCCCGATGGAAAAAGCGCAGTGGGCCGGTGCGCTGGATGCGGTGGGAGGGGAGACGCTGGCGTGGCTGACGCGCACGATGCAGCAGAACGGTGTGATCGCCAGCTTCGGCAACGCAGGCGGTATCGAATTGAATACCACGGTGCTGCCGTTTATCCTGCGCGGCGTGCGCCTGATCGGTATCGACTCGGCCGCCACAGCGATGCCAGTGCGCAGGAAAATATGGCAAAGGCTGGCGACAGACTTGGATCCAGCACTGTTGACTCGGGTGGCGCATACCGTGCCATTCGCCGAGTTGCCACAAGTTTTCCCATTGCTGCTGCAAAGCAAGCTGCTCGGGCGTTCGGTGGTCGAAATAAAAGCGGCAGGTTAGTGATATAATCCGTCCAAAGCTGGAAGCAAACAGCGCGAAAGTGGCGGAATTGGTAGACGCACTGGATTTAGGTTCCAGCGCCGCAAGGCGTGAGAGTTCGAGTCTCTCCTTTCGCACCAGCCACAATTCAACTTAATTTCAAGGAAATGCAGTATGCCCAGCGTAGAAACTGTAAGCGCGTTAGAACGTCGTCTGAACGCATCCATTCCCCAACAAGTCATACACAGCCAGGTTTCTGCTCGTCTGAAAAACATCGGAAGAAGCGTGAAGATCGCCGGTTTCCGCCCCGGTAAAGTTCCTGCGAAGATCGTCGAGCAATTCTACGGCGCGCAAGCCCGGCAAGAAGTCTTGGGTGATGCCCTGCAGCATTCGTTCACCGAGGCAGCACAAAACAATAATCTGAGGGTGGCGGGCTTCCCTAAATTTGAAATCAAGACCAAGGACTTGAATGCCGATCAGATCGAATACAGCGCGACTTTCGAAGTGTATCCGGAGGTGGTGGTGGGCGACTTGTCGGGCGAAGTGATAGAGCGCCTGGTTTATGAGTTGACCCAGGAGGATGTGGATAACACCATTGCAACATTGCGCAAGCAGCGCGCCACGTTCGAGAAAGTCAATCGCGCGGCTCAAGCTGACGATAGAGTGAACATCGATTTCACCGGCAAACTGAACGGTGAAGTATTTTCTGGCGGTGAGGCAAAGGACTTCCCGGTGGTGTTGGGCGCTGGTGGCATGTTGCCGGAATTCGAAGCGGCTGCTATCGGCATGAAAGCAGGCGAAACCAAGTCTTTTGATCTGACTTTTCCGGAAGATTACCGCAGCAAGGAAGTGGCGGGCAAGAAGGTTAACTTCTCGATCACTTTGAACCATGTCGAAGCAGCAAAGCTGCCGGAACTGGATGCTGAATTTGCCAAGTCTGTCGGCATCTCTGATGGTGATGTAGGCAATTTGCGTGACGAGATCCGCAGTAATTTGATCAGCGAGGTCTCGCGCCGCTTGAAGGCGCGAAACAAGGATGCGGCGATGGCTGCGTTATTGAGAGTCGCCAGGTTTGATGTGCCCAAGGTGCTGGTGGATGAAGAGGTGCAAATCCTGATTCAGCAAACCGCACGGGATATGGAGTCGCGGGGAATGAAGATGAAGGGGGTTTCTTTGCCCCCGGAATTATTCATGGAGCGTGGCGAGAAACGCGTCAAGCTTGGGCTGATTCTCGCGCATCTGGTGCAGAAGCACGATTTGACAGCCAAATCCGAGCAGGTCAAAAGCTTTATCAGGGAATATGCGCAAAGTTTCGATCATCCTGAAGAAGTGATTCGCTGGTATGCCACCGATCCAAATCGCATGCAGGAGGTTGAGCATATCGTGCTGGAAGAGAATGTGATGATCTGGACAATGGGACAGGCCAAGACCGCCGATAAACAAGCCGTATTCAACGAACTGATGGGAAGTACCTAATATGACGCATTATCAAAAACAGCAAAATACCGGCATGACGCACTATCAGGAGCCGCAAAACATCGGTTTGATCCCCATGGTCGTCGAGACCAGCGGGCGTGGCGAGAGGGCGTATGACATATATTCGCGCTTGCTCAAAGAACGGGTGGTGTTCCTGGTTGGCGAAGTCAATGATCACAGTGCGAATCTGATCGTGGCGCAAATGCTTTTTCTGGAATCGGAAAATCCCGATAAGGATATTCACTTTTATATCAACTCCCCTGGTGGTTCGGTGACCGCCGGGATGGCGATCTACGACACCATGCAATTCATAAAGCCGGATATCAGTACCTTGTGCATCGGTCAAGCTGCCAGCATGGGTTCTTTCCTGCTGGCGGCGGGCGAGAAGGGCAAGCGTTTCTGCCTGCCCAATTCGCGCGTGATGATCCACCAGCCTATGGGCGGCTTTCGCGGTCAGGCTTCGGATATTGAAATACATGCGCGTGAAATCTTGTATCTGAAACAGAGGCTCAACCAGATGCTGGCTCAGCATACCGGGCAAACGGTAGAAACGATTGAGCGCGATACCGATCGCGACAACTTCCTGAGTGCGGAAGATTCAGTCAAATACGGGCTGGTGGATCAGGTGCTGAAAAAGCGTGCCTAGGAAATTATTTTCCGATAACTTGATGGAAGGTTGGTAACGATGTCTGACGATAAAAAACCAGGTGACAAATTACTCTACTGCTCATTTTGCGGCAAGAGCCAGCATGAAGTGCGCAAACTGATTGCAGGTCCGTCGGTGTTCGTGTGTGATGAGTGCATCACGCTATGCAACGACATCATGCGCGAGGAGATACAAAGCGATCAGATTAAGTCGGATAAGTCAGACTTGCCGGTTCCCAAGGATATCTGCGCGACGTTGGATGAGTATGTGATCGGTCAGGAACAGGCCAAGAAGATTTTGTCGGTGGCGGTGTACAACCACTACAAGCGTCTCAGGAGCAACGACAAGGACGGTGTGGAGTTGTCCAAAAGCAATATTTTGCTGGTCGGGCCGACCGGCTCAGGCAAGACATTGCTGGCGCAAACACTGGCGCGCTTGCTGGATGTGCCATTTGTGATGGCCGATGCGACCACGCTGACCGAGGCCGGTTATGTCGGTGAGGACGTGGAAAACATCATTCAGAAATTATTGCAGACCTGCGACTATGACGTGGAAAAGGCGCAGCGCGGTATCGTGTACGTGGATGAAATCGACAAGATCTCCCGTAAGTCGGATAACCCGTCGATTACCCGCGATGTTTCAGGTGAGGGTGTGCAACAGGCGCTGCTCAAGCTGATAGAAGGCACCAAGGCTTCAATTCCGCCACAGGGCGGGCGCAAGCACCCGAACACTGAATTCCTGCAAGTAGATACCACCAATATCCTGTTCATCTGCGGCGGTGCTTTCGATGGGCTGGAAAAGGTCATTCGCAGCCGCTCCGAGAAGGCGGGCATCGGATTTGGTGCGACCATCGCGAGCAAGAGCCAGCGCAAGACCGGCGAGACCTTGCGCGAGGTGGAGCCTGAAGACTTGATCAAATTTGGCCTGATCCCCGAGTTTGTCGGGCGCTTGCCGGTGATCGCCACTCTGGAAGAGTTGGACGAAACAGCGCTGGTAAGAATCCTGACTGAGCCGAAGAACGCGCTGACCAAGCAATACCAAAAGTTATTTGCAATGGAAGACGTCGATCTGGAATTTCGAGAAGGTGTGCTCTTGGCTATTGCCCGCAAGGCTCTGGCGCGCAAGGCCGGTGCGCGCGGATTGCGCTCGATTCTCGAACACGCCTTGCTGGATGTGATGTTCGATCTGCCCTCCATGGATAATGTCAGCAAGGTGGTGTTGGATGAGCCCGGCACATCCGGGGAAATCAAACCCATCATCATTTATGCGGATACCCACAAGGCGGCTTGATCCGGCCTCCGCCCGTTCTTTTATCTTGTCCCGATGGGGCCGCTTGAATTATTTGGAACCATCCCCATCTAACTTCACACTTAATTGAGAGGTTATTGCCATGTTAGAACAAGATACCCCGAGCACTACTACAAGCAACTTGCACCCGCTCCTGCCTTTGCGCGATGTCGTGGTGTTCCCGCATATGGTGATTCCGTTGTTCGTCGGACGCTCAAAGTCTATCAAGGCACTTGAGACGGCGATGGAGGCCGGCAAGAGTATCGCACTGGTGGCGCAAAGATCCGCAACCAAAGATGATCCGGGGACGGATGATCTTTATGCGATCGGCAGCATGGCCAATATTCTGCAGATGTTGAAATTGCCGGACGGCACTGTGAAAGTGCTGGTCGAAGGCACACAACGCGCCAATGTGTTGCGAGTGTATGACGCCAAATCGCATTTCGATGCCGAGGTGCAGATCGTTCCCGCCGAGGATGGCACTGACAGCGAGTCCGAAGCGATGCGCCGTGTACTGATCGCGCAGTTCGATCAGTATGTGAAGCTCAACAAAAAAATTCCGCCGGAAATTCTGACATCGCTCGCCGGCATTGATGATGCCGGCCGCCTGGCCGATACCATTGCCGCCCATCTGCCACTCAAGCTGGAGCAAAAGCAGGAAGTACTGGAAATCTTTGGAGTGCGCAAACGTTTGGAGCACTTGCTGGGATTGCTGGAAGGCGAAATCGATATTCTTCAGGTTGAAAAGCGTATCCGTGGACGCGTGAGACGTCAGATGGAAAAGAGCCAGCGCGAGTATTATCTGAACGAGCAGGTCAAGGCGATCCAGAAGGAGTTGGGAGACGGTGAAGAGGGAACCGATTTCGACGAACTGGAAAAGAAGATCAAAGCCGCGCACATGCCGAAAGAGGCACGCAACAAGGCCGAAGCCGAGTTGAAAAAGCTGCGCTTGATGTCGCCGATGTCAGCCGAGGCCACCGTGGTACGCAACTACATCGATGTACTGATGGGGCTGCCGTGGAAGAAAAAGACCAAGATCAGTGCCGATCTGAAAAAGGCCGAAGTGGTGCTGGAGGAAGACCACTACGGATTGGATAAGGTCAAGGAACGCATTCTTGAATACCTGGCTGTGCAACAACGCATGGACAAGATGAAGGCTCCCATCCTATGTCTGGTCGGTCCGCCTGGCGTGGGTAAAACCTCGCTGGGACAGTCGATCGCGCGCGCCACCAATCGTAAATTCGTGCGCATGTCATTGGGCGGGGTGCGCGATGAGTCCGAGATTCGCGGCCATCGCCGTACCTATATCGGTTCCATGCCGGGCAAGATTTTGCAGAACATGAGCAAAGTCGGGGTGAAGAATCCATTGTTCCTGCTCGACGAAGTGGACAAGATGGGTATGGATATGCGCGGCGATCCGTCTTCAGCGCTGCTGGAAGTGCTTGATCCTGAGCAGAACAGCACGTTTGTCGATCATTATGTCGAGGTCGAGTATGACTTGTCCGATGTGATGTTCGTGGCGACGGCGAATACGCTGAATATCCCGGATGCATTGCTGGATCGCATGGAGATCATTCATGTCTCCAGCTACATGGAAGAGGAGAAGATCAACATTGCCACGCGCTATCTGGTACCCAAGGTGCTCAAGAATAACGGGCTGAAGCAGGAAGAGATCAGCATCTCCGAAAGCGCGTTGCGCGACATCGTGCGCTACTACGTGCGCGAAGCCGGCGTGCGCGGTTTGGAGCGTGAAATCTCCAAGATATGCCGCAAAGTGGTGAAATCACTTTCATTGAAGGACCGCGATACTAAAGTGACCGTCAATTCGCGCAATCTTGACAAGTATCTTGGTGTGCGTCGCTATTCGTACGGTGTTGCCGAAAAGAATAATCAAGTCGGGCAAGTGACCGGCTTGGCGTGGACGGAAGTCGGTGGCGAATTGCTCACCATTGAAGCTGCAGTGTTGCCGGGCAAAGGCAAGACCACCACCACCGGCAAGCTGGGCGATGTGATGCAAGAGTCTATCCAAGCTGCACTGAGTGTGGTGCGCAGTCGCGCCAAGCGATTGGGTATAGATGAAGAGTTTTACCACAAGACTGATTTGCATATCCACTTGCCGGAAGGCGCGATTCCAAAGGACGGTCCGAGTGCAGGGGTAGGGATGTGTACGGCGATGGTCTCGGCACTGACGGGTATCCCGGTGCGCGCCGATGTAGCGATGACCGGTGAAATCACCTTGCGTGGAGAAGTGTTGCCGATAGGCGGCTTGAAGGAAAAGCTGCTGGCTGCGCAGCGTGGTGGTATCAAAGTTGTGCTGATACCCGAAGAAAACATTAAAGATCTGGCAGAAATCCCCGATAACATCAAAAATAAATTGGATATACATCCGGTTAAATGGATAGACCAAGTACTGGAAATGGCACTGGAACGCAAGCCGGAGCCGCTTGCAGAAGTGGCTGAAAAGCATGCTGTCGTTGCTTTGGCGGGTGATACGGGACAAGCTAATTCAGCGCTGGTGACCAAGCATTGAGTGCATAATTCCTAACGGTTCTAGTATGTCAACGCAAGTCAATGCATACTGAAAAATTATTTAGTAATCGCTTGACCAAAGCTGGGAAGCCTTGATATAAAGCCGTTACAGGGATTTTCCTGTTTTTTTAACCACTCGCAAAGGGGACTTACGTGAATAAATCTGATCTGGTTGATGCAATTGCAAAATCCGCTGATATTTCCAAGGCTGCTGCTGCTCGTGCACTGGACGCGACTGTAGAATCCATCAAGAAAGCACTGAAGAAAGGCGATACAGTGAGCCTGGTTGGTTTCGGTACTTTCAAAGTCGGCAAGCGTGCCGCGCGTAATGGTCGCAATCCACGCACTGGCGAGACGATCAAGATCAAGGCAGCCAAAGTGCCGAAATTTAGTGCTGGCAAGGGCCTGAAGGATGCTGTAAACTAGCAGACTTTGTTGGGTGCTTAGCTCAGCTGGTAGAGCGTCGCCCTTACAAGGCGAATGTCGGCGGTTCGATCCCGTCAGCACCCACCACAAATAGTTTTTTGGAGTGGTAGTTCAGTTGGTTAGAATACCGGCCTGTCACGCCGGGGGTCGCGGGTTCGAGTCCCGTCCACTCCGCCAAATTGAGGCGAACGTAAGTTCGCCTTTTTTACATCTGTTTCCTTGTAAAGTGCGACCCGTTAACTTTCCAAAGTACTAAATTGGACTGAGCGAACAGATGATTAAGTAAACACGTTTAATGTGGCTTTTTGCAAATATTTTAGGGCGCTGTTTGAACAACGCCGTATCGCGACGAAATAAAATAGAAGTGCTTTAAATCAACAGTTGGGTGGAATTGCTATGTTTGATTTGGTTCATGAGAATAAAAGACTGGTGCAAATCGTCTTGGCACTTATTATTTTGCCATTTGCATTATGGGGCGTGAGCTCATATGAAAAATCCGGGGGCTCGGCAGAAGTGGTGGCTACGGTGAATGGCGCAAAAATCACTCAACAAGAGTTTGAAAATGCGCTGCATCAGCAGCAAGACCGGATGCGCAAGCAACTGGGGGCTAATTTCGATATGGCGATGTTGGACAATCCGGAAATGAAACGCGCGATTATCGAAAATCTGGTTGCGCAGCAATTGCTGGTGGATCGCGCCAAGGCTGATGGATTGGTTGTGCCGGATGGTCAGGTGGCGCAGTTGATAAGTGGTATCGAAGCTTTTCAGGATGGCGGGAAGTTCGACAAGAAACGTTATGCTACTGTCCTGGCAACTCAGAATATGTCGCCGCTAATGTTCGAGGCGCGCTTGCGCGACGAGTTGTTAGTACAGCAGATGCAGGATGCCTATGCACAAAATGGTTTTGCCACAAACAAAGTTGCGGACAATGTCATTCATCTGAACGAACAGCAAAGGGTGGTGAGCGTTTCTCCGTTACTGTTTCAGACATATATGACGCAGGCAAAAGTGGATGATGCCGCGATGAAAAAATATTACGAGCAAAATTCAAAAGAATTTCAAGTTCAGGAACAGGCAAAAGTCGAGTACGTAAAATTGTCAGTGGATGATTTGCTTGCTAAGGTTGTGGTGAACAAGGACGATGTTCGCAAATATTACGACGAGCATCAGGGAGATTTTGGCACGCCAGAAGAACGTCGAGCTGCACATATCCTGATTGCTGTAAATGCCGCTGCGTCACAAGCCGAACAAGACGCAGCCAAGGCTAAGGCCGAACAATTGCTGCAGCAAGTTAAGCAAAATCCGGCCAGTTTTGCCGAATTGGCCAAGAAGAATTCGCAAGATCCCGGTTCTGCCGCTAAAGGCGGCGACCTGGGCTTTTTTGTCCATGGCATGATGGTCAAGCCATTCGAGGACGCGACCTTTGCTTTGAAGGTGGGTGAAGTCAGCGGGTTGGTGAAGTCGGATTTCGGTTATCACATCATCAAGCTGATTGCGGTCAAGCCATCCAGAGTTTTACCGTTCGATGAGGCGCGTGAAGGTATCGTAAATAAACTGAGGCAGCAAAAAGCCGCGGAGATGTTTGCCGATTTGGCGGAGAGATTCAGTAATACTGTTTATGAACAAAGCGACACATTGAAACCGGCTGCCGATCTTGCGGGTGCGAAGATAGAGAAGAGCGGGTGGCTGGTAAAGGGAATGGTTTCCGGCGAGCCTTGGTCGGCAAAAATGTTGCAGGCTATTTTCAACGACGAAGTTGTGAAGAATAAGCGCAACACGGCTGCGATAGAGGTCGCCACGAATACGCTGGTTGCTGCGCGTATTTTGGAATATAAACCAGCCAGTGCGCGCGCGTTTAGCGAAGTGCAGGAAATGATCCGTCAAAAACTTTTACAGCAGCAGGCTTTGGAGCTGGCTGCTAAACAAGGAAAGACGATGCTGGAGCAATTGCAGGGCGGAAGCAAGACGGCATTAAGTTGGGGTGTCGCCCAGAGCGTAACACGTGATAAGCATGGTTCCCTGGATGCGGGATTGGTGCGGCAAATATTTCAAGCGAATCCGGCCAAATTGCCGCAATTCGTCGGAGCCGAAGTGGGGCAGGGCTATTTGCTGGTGCGTATTGATGCGATCAAAGAGGGCGAGGCAATCAGCGACGAGAAACGCTCGAGTTATATACAGAAATTGCGCCAACTGACAGGTGAGGAAATGTCACGTGCTTATCTTTCGGACGCTAAACAGCACGCGTCAATCAAGGTGAATTTGCCCGAAAAAGTGACAGTACAGCCTTGATTTTGCACAACCCAACAAAAAGCCATCCCAGGGTGGCTTTTTTATTGGGTGGTGGTCCCGTTAAGCCCCGGCTGTGCCCAGTGAGGTGGGGTTGAATCTGACGATCAGCTGCAATCGGCGACTCCTTTTGCTTCGGGCATTTTGACCGGCCCCGCAAATGCCTTTCACGTATTCCAGAGCGACCCAGTCGCATCGCCAGATCACGCACGCTGGCTTCCAGACCGGATTTGTTCAAGGGTCTCCCATCGCGCTGTATGCGGCATGCTGTGCAACCCACGCCTACATCGTTCAAAGTTAGTAGCGATGCCTTGAGGCCTTCCATCATCGGTGATGCTGATTTGGCCATGGCCGGAAAGCTTTAGGCACTGATGTCGAGTGCGATGCGGAAAGCTTTTCGGGGAGTAAATCAATGGCATGAACAATACCATCAAAGCCACCCAACGCTTGTCTACATCGACAGAGTAGTTGGTTGATCTCATGATCACTGCTGTCATCGCATCGGTAGATCGGTAGCCTGTCAAATTCCTTGGCTAAATCCAGCAGTGTTTACTTAATCCCATGTTGTTCTTCTGCAAATGGTTTTGTCATAAACTGCGGCGGTTATAACTCCGGCATGGGTATGTTGGATTTATAAAAAATACTCGCAGAATTCTAATGCAATCAGGCAGTCTGCCACTTTGTTTGCGTTCACTGAATAATGCCACTTATGAACAGAGGGTCTTGGCAGCCCGGTTCCGGCATTTTGCGTTGTCACCATCTGACGCAATCGTATATAATCTTTTGATTATTAAATTCTAGGTTTCCCTTAATGCTGGAAGTCAGCAATCTTGCTTGTAGTCGCGGCGATCATCGTTTGTTTTGCGGATTGAATTTCTCGCTGAACCTTGGGCAGATCATGCAAGTACAAGGCGCGAATGGCAGCGGAAAAACCAGCTTGTTGCGTACCTTGTGCGGCTTCATGATGCCGGATGAGGGCGATATCGTCTGGCGCGGTGAAAGTATTCGTGATCTGGATGAGGATTACTACGCCGAGATGCTGTATCTCGGACATTTGAATGCCATTAAGGATGAGTTGAGTGCGCTGGAGAACTTGCGCATTTCGGCGGGTCTCTCGGGGGTTGTCCTCGAGGAGCAGGAAGCGATTTCCGCTTTGCGGCGCATGGGCTTGCGCGGCCGCGAGATGCTGCCAACCAAAGTACTTTCCCAAGGCCAGCGTCGGCGCGTGGCGCTGGCGCGCTTGTTGGTCAGCGATGCAAAATTGTGGATACTCGACGAACCTTTGACTGCGCTTGATGTCGGAGCAGTGGCATTGGTTCAGGAGTTGATTTCAGAACATTTGGCACAGCAGGGAATGGTGATTTTTACCACGCATCAACCTCTGCAAGTGGCGGGGATAGAAATGCGCAGTTTGACCCTTTCATGAAGGTATTTGGCTCATGAAAAAATCCTCGATGCTTGACTTGCTGGTGCTGGTTATACGGCGTGATCTGGTGTTGGCGATGCGTCGCCGCGCTGACGTGCTCACCACGCTGGTTTTTTTCGTGATGGTGGTCAGCTTGTTTCCGTTGGGCGTCGGCCCGGAACTGTCCATGTTACGCAAAATGGCTCCAGGCGTGTTGTGGGTGGCGGCGTTGCTGGCTTCGATGTTGTCGCTGGGGAGATTGTTCTCAGCCGACTATCTGGATGGTACGCTGGAACAGATGATGTTGGCACCGCAGTCGTTGTCCATGCTGGTGCTGGGCAAGATGGCGGCGCACTGGATGGTGTCCGGTTTACCGCTGGTGCTGATGGCTCCGGTACTGGGCTTGCAGTTCGACATGTCAGTGCAGGCACTCGGTGTGTTGATCGTTGGCCTGTTGTTGGGAACGCCGATACTCAGCATGATTGGTGCGATCGGAGCGGCGTTGACGCTGGGACTGCGCGGTGGCGGTGTATTACTGTCGTTGCTGGTGTTGCCGCTGTGCATACCGGTACTGATTTTTGGCACGGGCGCGGTCGAAGCAATATCGAGTGGATTAAGCGTGGTGTCCCATCTGTCTTTGTTGGGCGCTTTGTTGGTGCTGTCCTTTGTGTTCACGCCGTGGGTGACAGCACAGGCGTTGCGTATTTCGATGGAGTGATGATTTGGCAATTAACTGGTTCAAATATTCCGCCCCCACCACCTTTTACGGCCTGGCCGGAAAGATGATTCCGTGGTTCGCATTTTCCGCCGCGATTCTGTTTGCTGTTGGCTTGTATATCGGGTTTTTCATCGCGCCGATGGATGCCCAGCAAGGTGAGTTTTACCGCATCATTTTCATCCATGTGCCGGCCTCCATGATGTCCATGTTCCTGTATATGGTCATGGCAGGCTATGCGGCGCTGGGATTGATTTTCAATACCCGATTGTCGGCCATGATGGCCAGTGCGATCGCGCCGACCGGCGCACTGTTCACCGTGGTTTCATTGTGGACCGGTGCGCTGTGGGGCAAGCCGATGTGGGGCACATGGTGGATGTGGGATGCGCGCATGACTTCCGAACTCATCCTGCTGTTCCTGTATTTGGGGTTCATCGCGTTGCACGCCTCGATCGACGAACCGCGCCGTGCCGACCGTGCTGCGGCATTGTTAGCCATCGTCGGTTCGGTGAACGTACCGATCATTTATTTTTCGGTAAAGTGGTGGAATACGTTACATCAGGGCGCGACTATCAAATTCAGCGGCACCAGCATGCACATCGCGATGCAGCAGGCCATGTTCACCATGCTGGCAGCCTGTTGGCTGTATGCGATCGCGGTCGCTTTGGCGCGGGTGCGCAGCATCATTCTCGAGCGCGAACGAAATACCGTTTGGATTGCTGAATTGCCGGAGGTGAAACAATGATCAGTTTGGATGTCTGGATGAGAGAGAACCCGCTTACCTATGTTTGGTTTGGTTCATATGCCGTTGCATTGCTTATTTTTGCGATTGAGATTGCGATGGTTGTGCATAGAAGGAAAATTACTTTGCAGCAGGTTCGCATGATGCATGATGCAGGAGAAGAGGAATAAATGAAACCGCGCCAGAAAAGATTTGTGTTCATCGCAGTCGCCTTAGTCGGAGTGGCCTTGGCAGTCGGCTTGGTATTGTATGCATTGAGGGGTAACGTCAACCTATATTTCACGCCGACCCAAGTGTTCAATAACGAGGTTCCAAAGGGTCGCAGCTTCCGTATCGGCGGTTTGGTCGAAGAGGGTAGTGTTAAGCGCGAAAAGGACGGCTTGACGGTAAATTTCGTGATTACCGACACGCACAAAAGTATTCCGGTCGTATATAAAGGCATTCTTCCGGATTTGTTCAAGGAAGGCAAAGGCGTGGTCGCGCAGGGCAAGGTGGAAAATGGTGTGATGCGCGCTGAAGAGGTGCTCGCCAAGCATGATGAAAATTACATGCCACCTGAAGCGGCCGATGCATTGAAAAAAGCTAAAGCAGCGAATACTGCTGATGCAGCCGCCATACCATCCAACGCGCCTGTAGTTGTTCCTGTTGCTAAATAATTACCTGAGGGGTTTGATATGATTCCAGAACTTGGTCATTTTTCTTTAATCATCGCACTTTTCCTGGCGATATCCCTGGGCGTGTTGCCAATACTCGGTGCTGCCCGAAACAACTCGGTATTGATGAACCTTGCGCGCCCGTTGGCGTTTGGACAATTCATATTTATCGCGTTGGCATTTGCAATCCTGGCCAATGCCTTTCTCCACAATGATTTTTCTGTGCTGTATGTCGCGGAACACTCCAACTCGCAATTACCCATGCATTACCGCTTTGCCGCAATATGGGGCGGGCACGAAGGTTCGCTGCTGTTATGGGCAACCATATTGTCAGTCTGGACTGCTGCAGTCGCCACGTTCAGCAAACACCTGCCGGAAGAAATGGTTGCGCGCGTTCTGGGTGTGATGGGTCTGATCTCTGTAGGCTTCCTGTTATTTATGCTGATGACCTCGAATCCGTTCGATCGTTTGTTGCCCGCTGCGGCCGAAGGACAAGAGCTGACACCCTTGTTACAAGACCCGGGTTTGGTAATCCATCCGCCGATGCTTTACATGGGCTATGTGGGATTCTCGGTGGCGTTTGCGTTTGCCATTGCCGCACTGCTGGGCGGGAAACTGGATGCCACCTGGGCGCGCTGGTCGCGTCCCTGGACTACCGTGGCTTGGACGTTCCTGACCACGGGAGTCATGCTGGGCAGCTGGTGGGCTTACTATGAACTCGGCTGGGGCGGCTGGTGGTTCTGGGATCCGGTGGAGAACGCCTCCTTCATGCCCTGGCTGGTGGGCACGGCGCTGATCCATTCGCTGGCCGTCACGGAAAAGCGCGGCGCATTCAAGAGCTGGACGGTGTTGCTGGCGATCGCTGCATTTTCCCTCAGTCTGCTCGGAACATTCCTGGTGCGTTCCGGCGTGCTGTCTTCGGTGCACTCGTTTGCGACCGATCCCAAGCGCGGTGTGTTCATTCTGGCTTTCCTGGCGACCGTGATCGGTTCGTCGTTGCTGTTGTTTGCCTGGCGCGCGCCCAAGATCGGGCTGGGCGGCAAGTTCGATATGGTCTCGCGTGAATCGATGCTGTTGTCGAATAATGTGCTGCTGTCGGTTGCCGCCGCCGCAGTGTTCATTGGCACTTTGTATCCGCTGTTCATGGATGCATTGGGTATGGGCAAACTCTCGGTAGGGCCGCCCTATTTCGATGCGGTGTTCGTTCCATTGATGGCGCTGGCAGTATTGATGATGGGGTTGGGGGCATTGGCGCGCTGGAAACAATCCAGCGTACCTGAATTGGTCAAGCGCTTGCGTTGGGGATTTGTTTCAGCACTTGCCCTGGCTGTGTTGTTGCCCTTTATTTTTCACCATTGGACACCGATGATCTCGCTCGGGTTGTTGCTGTCGTTCTGGATCATTGCCTCGCTGGTGGTGAGCTTGCAGCAACGCTGGAGCGGGCAGGGATCCTTCATACAACGCGTGCGCAATCAAAGTTTGAGCTATTACGGTATGCAATTGGCGCATCTCGGCGTGGCAGTGTTCATCATCGGGGTGACCGTGGTGAAGGGCTATGAAACCGAGCGTGACGTGCGCATGAACGTGGGCGACACAGTCGATTCGGGAGGCTACATGTTCCGTTTTGACGGCGTGCGCAGCACCGAAGGTCCGAATTATATGGCGACGGAAGCACACTTCACGGTTACCAAGGATGGCAAGCTGATTAACGAGTTGTTGCCGCAGAAACGCGTTTACAACGCGTCAGGGATGCCGATGACAAAAGCTGCGATCGACAAGAACCTGTTCCGCGATTTGTACGTCTCGATGGGCGAACCGATTGCCGGATCGGATGGAGCTTGGGCGGTGCGCGTATATTACAAGCCGTTCGTGGTCTGGATCTGGGGGGGCTGTCTGTTGATGGCCTTGGGTGGTGCGCTGGCCGTAAGTGATCGCCGCTATCGTGTCCACAGCAGAAAAGCGAACCTGATAAGTGAAGGCAGTTTGCCGGCGGGCGGTGTTATGGCGGCTGGGGGCAAAGCATCATGATGCGTTTCTGGCCGTTTGTGGTTTTCGTGGTATTGGCGGTTTTTCTGTATATCGGACTGGGACTGAATCCGCGTGAAGTACCCTCGCCGCTGATAAACAAGCCTGCACCGGCTTTCACTCTGCCCCAGTTGCACGATCCTGCCAAGCGATTCTCGTCGCAGGACATGAAGGGGCAAGTCTGGATGCTCAACGTCTGGGCATCCTGGTGTGTTTCATGCAGGGAAGAGCACCCGGTTCTGATGGCGCTGGCACGCAAGAACATCGTTCCCATCTATGGCCTGGATTACAAGGACAAGAACGCAGATGGCGAAGCGTGGTTGCGCAACGGTGGCGACCCTTACACCCTGGTCTCCACGGATGCCGACGGCCGTGTCGGGATCGATTACGGCGTGTATGGCGTTCCTGAAACCTATGTCATCGACAAACAGGGTGTGATCCGCTACAAACAGATCGGCGCGATCACCCACGAAAACCTGCAGAATAAAATTCTTCCCTTGATTGCGGAGTTGCAAGCGAAATGAAATATTTATTGATATTGCTGATTTGTTTGTTGCCGGCATTTTCTTATGCCGGCGAAGCGAAAGATCTGGCCGAAGATCCGGTGTTGGAAAAACGCATGATCGGTCTGGCGGAAAATCTGCGTTGCCTGGTTTGCCAGAATGAGTCGCTGGCCAGTTCGCACGCAGATCTTGCCAAGGATCTGCGCCAGGAAGTGCGCGAAAAAATGAAGCAGGGCATGAGCGATCAGGAAATTATTGATTTTCTGGTTTCAAAATATGGCGATTTCGTGCTGTTCGACCCGCCGATGAAAAGTTACACGATACTGCTCTGGTATGGCCCGTTTGCCTTGCTGCTGATCGGACTGGCCAGTTTGGTATATCAACTGCGCAAACGTAAAAATGCACCCCCTGAAAATCAGCTGTCCGCCGAAGAAGCGCATCGTGCCGAAGCATTGTTAAATCCACCGAAAGACTCGCAAACATGATTTTATTCTGGACGCTCTGCGCAGCAATGCTGCTTGTTGCGGTACTTTTTATTGCTTTGCCGTTGTGGCGTAAGGCTCAATCCAATAACGAGGTGTTGAGTGATGCTGCAAATCTGGGAATTTTGCGCGACCAGGCGACTGAACTCGAAGTCGATTTGCACAACGGCTTATTGACTCAAGACGCTTACGAACAAGGCAAGAGCGAATTGCAATCACGCCTGATGGAAGAAGTCAAAATCACCGAACAGCCCGCAAGGCCGCCGCGCAATCCGGCTAAAGTGCTGGCGATCGTATTGGCAGTATTGCTTCCGTTATTCAGTGTGCTGCTCTATCTGACGTTGGGTAATACCGATGCCCTGACGCCACAGGAAATGATTGTGGCTGACGCCAATGGCATCATCCATTCGGAAGAAGGGCTGCAAATGCTGGAAAAGAAAGTGAAGCGGCTTCCCAAGAACCCGAATGACTGGTGGACACTGGCCCAGTCTTATACTGAATTGAAGCGTTACGATGATGCGGTAAGGGCATATGAGCACCTCGTCGTTCTGGTGCCGGATGAGGCCCAACTCTGGGCAAATTATGCCGATGTCTATGCGATGGCACATGGCCAAACCCTGCAAAATGATGAAGTTACCAAACTGCTGGGAAAAGCGTTGGAAATCGATGCCAACAATCCTACTGCGCTCGCATTGTCCGGCTCGGCAGCCATGGAGCGTGGCGACTATGTTGCGGCAATCACTTCCTGGCAGCAACTGGTTGACCAAGCACAACCGAGTTCACAGGATGCACAGATGTACCTTGGCGGCATCAAGCGGGCGCGCGAACTTCTTGCCGCGCAGCCCGGCGGCAAGGAAAAGCTAGCAAAACTGTCGACAGGCAAAGTCCCTGAAAAAGCAGCGACAAACTCGGCTGCGGCCATTACCGGTAAAGTCTCTCTGAGTCCGGCTTTGGTTGGCAAAGTTGCACCGACCGATATTGTGTTCATCCTTGCGCGTGCCGCACAAGGCCCGAAGATGCCGCTGGCCGTGTTGCGCAAACAGGTGAAAGACTTGCCGTTTAAATTCTCGCTCGACGACAGCATGGCGATGCAGCCGCAATTGAAACTGTCCGGTTTCGAACAAGTCGTGGTGGTGGCACGAGTGTCAAAGTCGGGTACGCCGATGGCGCAACCGGGCGACCTGCAAGGCTTGACGGGAACCGTCAAACCGGGCGTCAAAGGATTGAATATCGTAATTGATTCAGTCGTACCGTAACTGCCTGACTGCTCCATGTTTGCGGCATCCGATTGAACGATCGGATGCCGTTTTCGTTTTATGACCGGAATCGACCCCGTTTTCATGGTTTTGATCTGAAGGAGATAATTTAAACAGGGAAGCACGCCGAGCTTTGAAAAAGATGGAACAGATGATTCTCGTTTTTTTTCGTTTGAGTTACACTTTGTTCTTATGAAGTCGGCAGGCAGGCAAAAGTGCGATGAACCCGGGGCTTGTCAGGTTGGACGCCGCGTAGCATGGTAAACCGTTAAAAGAGATCGGCAGGTAACGAACTGGCAGTTACAATATTTCGAAACGAAGCGGGGGCAGAAAGTGAAGGCAGGGGGAGTGGTTTCGTCGTTACTTTTTTATGGTCACGTTCACAATAAAAAAAAGGTTAGCAAGTTATGCTAACCCTTATTTTATCTGGCTCCCCGACCTGGACTCGAACCAGGGACCTGCGGATTAACAGTCCGTCGCTCTACCAACTGAGCTATCAGGGAATGAAGAGGTGCGCATGATAGTGATTTTGCCTTGCCCGGTCAACCTCAAATTGGTTTTTATCGAGTTGCCGGATTGGCCATTGCCGGCCTTGCTGATGCTGGTGATTGTGTGTATATGTTTCCATTGATGTCAATGTCAACAAGCGTGCTAACAGTTAGAATGGAATATGGACAATAAGACCATTTTTATCAAGACCAGCAAGGGCGAGGATGAGATGCATGGCAGGACTGCGCATCTTCCCGATGATCTCAAGCGTGCCCTGCTGATGGTGGATGGCAACGCAACCTTCGGCGAGATCAGCAAGCGCGCCGCACCCAGTTTGCGCTCCAGCCTTGGCGAGATGATGCAAGAGTTGGAAAAGGACGGTTTTATCCAGGAGAAAGCCCAGGACAAAGCACAAGACACAGCCAGGAAATACAACATCCCCAAGATGTCGGTCCCGCTCAAGACGGCCACCCCGCAGAAAAGACAACCGGGGTCTGGAAATAATGGCGAATTGAATTTTATGTCAGGGCTTGGTGCGCGCTCTTCAGAAAAACCGGCCGCAGAAAAACCGGTTGCCAACGAGTCTGCGAAGTTGAGAGAGGCGGCTGAAGATAAATCCATAAGGGAAATTGCAGCGGCGAAATTTAGTGCCCAACTGGATGCAGAAGCCATACTTCATAAAGCCGAGCAGGAAGCCGCCAGGATACGTGAAGAGACAGTGCGTCGTGCCAAGGCAGAGGCGGAAGCTACCCGTATAAAAACCGAACAAGAAGCCAAGAGAGTTCGCGACGAGTTGGCCGCCGCCAAATTAAAGGCCGAGCAAGAGGCCAGGCTGCGCCTTGAGGAGGCAGCCAGGGCGCGTCAACAAGCCGAAGCTGCACGCATAAAAGCAGAACAGGAAGCTGAGCAGATGCGCATTGAGCTCGATGCCGCCAAGATGAGGGCTGAGCAAGAGGCCAGGATACGCCTTGACGCGACCGCCAAAGCGCATGCGCGCATACAAGCCGAGGATGATGCCGCCAAAGCGCGCGAGGACGCAGAGCGCATAAGCAGGCAAGATCAGGAAGCCGCCAAAACGCGCGAGGAGGCGGAGCGCATAGCCAAACAAGAGCAAAGAGTGCGTGAAGAGACCGAGCGCATCATCCGGCAGGAGCAGGAAACCGCCAAAGTGCGCGAAGAGGCAGAGCGCATTGTTAAGCAAGAGCAAAGAGTGCGCGAAGAGACCGAGCACATCATCCGGCAGGAACAGGAAACCGCCAAAGCGCGCGAAGAGGCAGAGCGCATTGTTAAGCATGAGCAAAGAGTGCGCGAAGAGACCGAGCGCATTATCAGGCAGGAGCAGGAAACTGCCAGGGCACGTGAAGCTGCAGCCGGTGAACAAGCCGCACGAATTTCTGAAACTCCCGCGGAAAAGCCGAGTAAATTTTCTTTCGACTCGTTTCAGGTCGATAACCCACTGTACACATCCGAGTCGCATATAGAAAAACGGCCTGCGCAACAAGCCAGTCCAGCGCAACAACCCAGCCCAGCGCAACAACCAGCCACTGTTGCGAAAACAGCCCGGCCTGCAGAAGACAAGCGGCCTGATAAACAACAACCTGTTCCGCCGCCTGTCGCGAGTAAACCTTTCATCGATGGCAAGCCAAACCAGGAACAGATCCGGCGTGCAAATCAAGAGCGTATCGCGGTGGAAGAGCGGATGGCAGCAGAAGCACTGGAGGCCAAAAAAATGGCCGAAGCTCAAGCCAGGGTTTGGGCTGAAGCGGAAAAACGCGCACATAAAGTAGCCGAAGCAGAGCAAGCCACCAAGCAAGTTTCGTTTACGGTTGCCGATGCCGCTTCCGCCAAACCAGCCCCGGTTTCACGGGCAAGGCGCAAGTCATTTTCCTGGGGCAAGCTGTCGGGGTTCCTGTTCAAGCTGGGCGTGTTTTTGTTGATATTGCTGGTGGGCGCATTGTTTGTCATCCCATATGCAGTGCCGATGAGGGATTACATGCCCAAGGCCGAGCAGTTGCTGTCCGCAAAATTGCAGCAGAAGGTGCATATAGGCCGCTTGTCCGGACGTATTTTGCCGATGCCGCGCCTGGAATTGGGCGAGATATATATTGGAGACGCGAAGCAATTTCAGGCTGAGGTTGCGCAAATAAACTTTTCTTTCATGGGGGTGCTCACCGACGAAAAACCGATCAACAGTATCGAATTTCAAGGTGTCAAAGTCAGAGCTGCCTGGTTGAGGGATGTGTCCGAATGGTTGCAAAAAATGGCCAATGAAGAAAAATATCCGGTGAGGCGCATCGTGATCAGTCAGGGCACACTGGATGCGGATGCAGTTCAACTGACCGGCATCGAGGGCACATTGGATTTCAATCCGGCTGGAAAATTCAGCCAGACCAATCTGCGCGCGAACGCCGGAAAATATAACCTGGTGATCAACACCACTCCGGAAGGCAAACTGCAAGCCGCGATAGCAGTGCGCGGCAGTGCATTGCCATTGTTGCCGCATTGGAAGTTTGATGATCTGAACGCAAGGGGCGAACTCAGCAACAATGAGCTGGTGATCAGCGATTTCGATGCCCGGATATTCGGCGGCGTTTTGCAAGGAAATGCCATCATCAATTGGCATTCAGGCTGGCGCACACAAGGGGTTCTGACCGCAAAAACGATCAATATGCAAATGTTGAGCAAGTTGCTGGATGGAAATGTCGAAGGCTCGGCGCGCTTCAAAATGACGTCCATGGATTTGGGTGGCCTGGCCGACTCAGTGTCGCTGGATGGCAGTTTCACCTCCAAAGACGGGACGATCAGCGGTATGGACATCGTCGAAACAGCGCGCAAACGCAGCATGGAAAATTTGCCCGGCGGCAGGACACACTACGACGGACTTAGCGGTGTGGTTTCCTACGCTGACGGTGTCTATCACTTTAAACAGACAAAAGTCACCACCATTGCGTTAACTTCATCTGCCACATTTGATGTCGATGCCGCCAGTCAACAGTTGTCGGGAAAGATGAACGTTAATTTGTCGCTGAAAGGTACCGACGGGTCTGTCGACCTGCAGATCGGCGGAACGGCTGACAGCCCGACTTTACGTTACGCCCCGTAAGCAAGCGGCACGCGAGCATATAAAGCAGACCAGACTATCCGGCAGAATGCGCCGGGTCAGTCTGGTTTATTAACACCATCAAGCCAGAGCCTTGGCCAGCCGCTCCAGTGCCTTCTGCAGATTGTCCATCGAAGTGGCGAACGATAGCCGGATGTAACCCTCGCTGCCGAATGCCGAGCCGGGCACCACGGCAATCTCTGCATGTTCCAGCAAGTATTCAGAAAACGCAATATCCGTCGCTGCCTTGATCGTGCCGCGCTGATGCAGCTTGGCAATCGCCTGACGCGTATCCGGGAAGGCATAGAACGCGCCGCCAGCCATGATGCACTTCACCCCCGGGATCTTGTTCAGCGCATTCACCACGAACACATGCCGCTCGCGGAACGCCTTCAGCATCGGTGCGATGCAACCCTGATCGCCATTCAGTGCGGCCTCTGCGGCCACCTGCGAGATCGAAGTCGGGTTCGAAGTGCTCTGCGACTGCACGTTTTCCATCGCGGTGATGATGTTCTCCGGCCCCGCCGCGTAGCCGATGCGCCAACCGGTCATCGCGTACGCTTTGGAAACACCGTTCAACACCATCGTGCGCGGATACAAGTCGGGGCAGGCGTTCAGGATATTGACGAACTTCGCATCGGTCAGCGCGATGTGCTCGTACATATCGTCGGTCGAGATCAGCACCTGCGGATGCTTGCGCAGCACCGCGCCGAGCGCCTGCAAGTCTTCCAGCGTGTACACCGCGCCGGACGGATTGCTCGGGCTGTTGATCACCACCATCCGGGTCTTGGGCGTGATCGCCGCTTCCAGTTGAGCGGGCGTCATCTTGAAGCCCTGCTCGATGCCCGCCTGCACGATCACCGGCTTGCCTTCCGCGATCAGCACGATGTCAGGATAGGAGACCCAGTAAGGCGCGGGGATGATCACCTCGTCGCCGCGATTGATCACCGCCAGCGTCAGGTTGAAAAAGCTCTGCTTGCCGCCGCACGAAACCAGTATCTGTTTCGCGGTGTAATCCAGTCCGTTGTCGCGCTTGAACTTTGCGATCACGGCCTGTTTGAGCGACGGCATGCCGCCGACTGCGGTGTATTTGGTGAAGCCCCTGTTGATCGCGCCGATCGCCGCATCCTTGATGTGCTGCGGCGTGTCGAAATCCGGTTCGCCCGCGCCCAGCCCGATGATGTCTTTTCCTTCGGCTTTCAGCTTCGCCGCTCGGGCGGTGACTGCGAGAGTGGGGGAGGGCTTGATGGCTTGTACGCGGGACGAGAGTTCCAAGATATTTCCTTGAGGTTTAAAAGTGAGTGCGAATTATACTCCTGCCGGGGCAAGAGCGAATTGCGGCGCTATACACTCTGTTGTGTGGCCGGCTGATCCCCTGTATTCAACAGCACGATCTGGATATCCATCACATTGGTGCCGGTCGGACCAGTTTTGAAATGACTATGCGCGCGTGTCGCGGCATCGAACTGCTGAAAGAATGCGTAGGAATCGTTGTTGCCCAGATAGCGGAGCGGGTCTATCCCCAGCTTCCTTGCATGCGATGCCGTGTTGCCATCGACCATTGCGCCTGCGGCATCGGTCGGACCATCGCTGCCATCGGTGCCTGCGGATAACAGCGACACGCCACGCCAGCCTTCGATTTCCAACGCAAACGCCAGCGCGAACTCCTGATTCCTGCCGCCCTTGCCGTTGCCGCGCACCGTGACGGTGGTCTCGCCGCCGCAGAGCAGACAGCGCCGCTCGTTCACTTGCATCCCGGCCAGATCGTCGCGCGCGGCTTGTGCCAAAAAACGTGCTGCATCGCGCGCCTCGCCCTGCAGCGTATCGGAAACCGTCTTCGCGGAATATCCAAGCTGAGCGGCCATATCTTTTGCCGCATCCAGCGCCTGGCGGATGCCGGCGATGATCGCGTTGTGCGTCTTCTCCAGGCAGGGATCATTTGCCTTCACGGTTTCCGGCACCTTTGCGGCGATGCCGCGTTGCAGATAGTCCGCGACGCGCGGAGGCAGTTTTTCCTGCAAACCGTATTTCGCGATCACCGCCCACGCCTCGGCGAAGGTCGAGTTGTCCGGTGATGTCGGCCCCGACGCGATCACGGCCAGCGGGTCGCCGATCACGTCGGAAACGATCAGCGTCACCAGTTGCGCCGGCCAGACCGCCTGCGCCAGCCTGCCGCCCTTCACCGACGAGAGATGTTTGCGCACCGCGTTCAGCTCGGTTATCGATGCGCCCGCATTCAGCAGCAGCCGGGTCGCTTCCTGCTTGTCCTGCAGCGTCACGCCTGCGACCGGCGCAACCAGCAGCGCGGATGCGCCGCCCGAGAGCAGGCAGATGACCAGCGTCTTTTCATCGGCGGCGCGCATCATTTGCAGGATGCGCTGTGCGCCCGCTATCCCGGCCTCGTTCGGAACCGGATGGGCGGCCTCCACCTGCTCGATGATTTTCAGCGGAGCCGTGTGTTCTTCCTTGACCACGATCAACCCCGTGGCGATCCTGTTGCCGAGCAGGGATTCGACGGCCAATGCCATGCGCGCCGTGGCCTTGCCCGCGCCGACCACGATGATGCGCTCGAATGATGCGAGGTCGTAGTTCGCGCCGGCGACATGCAATCGATCGTGCTCGACGCTGGCCGCCTTGAGCACCGCGTTGTAAGGATCGACCGCCGCCAGTGCGGCGTTGAAGATACGGGCCAGAATCTTCTGATCTGTCAGCACAGGGAAATTATTTTCAGGTTCATGCGTCATCAATTGCTGCGTGGTTTCATTTTAGTCCCCAGGACTTGGAATTTGCGTCTTCATAAGTCTGCGCCTCAAAAGTTAATGTGAAGCTGACTTCTTTAATTTAAATTTTAATTTCTCCGGCACATGACAGTCTTCGTCTGCGCTGTCCTTGTGAATCAAATCCCCGCCAACCAAAGCCTCAATCTGAGGCCGATGCCGGTGGTGTAGCCGACCTCGATGAAGCGTACCTGTCCATCGGGCGCGATGATGAAACTGACTGGCACTGCATGCACGCCCCATGCGCCGGAGAGCATGCCGTCCTGATCGTTCACCACCGGAAAGTCGATTCCCTGTTCATGCATATGCCGGGAAACTTCTTGCGGCGTGCCGCTCTGCATCGCGACGGTGATGACGTTCGGGTAATCATGTGCGATGGCGGCGATGGAACCCTGTTCGGCACGGCAGATTGGGCACCAGGTCGCCCAGAAGTGCACCAGCACGGGCTTTCCCGGGCGTGCAGCCAGAGTGTAGGGTTGCCCTGCGAGCGTCAGGCCCTGCAAAGCGGGCGCTGCGCCGCTGACCATGTCGCGATGCTGCCACCAGCGTATGCCCGCAACGACTATCACCAATACCAGCACGTTGACTGCATAGCCGCGCCATTTTGCCGCACGTGGATTATTGCCGGTTTCTTTTGCCATGTTTGAATCTTACCGTTACGCGACCGTCGCGTCCAAGTTCACTCGCGCATCCCCGTTTGGTAATCGCCTCTTTCCACGTACAATACGCGGCTAACCATGATCATCAAAACCTTCCCCAACAGTCCCTTCATCCTGCACCAGCCGTTCGAGCCGGCGGGCGACCAGCCTGCGGCCATCGCGCAGCTGGTCGAGGGCATCCGCGACGGCCTGTCGTTCCAGACATTGCTCGGCGTGACCGGCTCGGGCAAGACCTTCACGATGGCCAATGTCATCGCGCAGCTCGGCCGTCCGGCGATGGTCATGGCGCCGAACAAGACGCTCGCTGCGCAGCTGTATTCCGAGCTGCGCGATTTCTTTCCCGAGAACGCGGTCGAGTATTTCGTCTCCTACTACGACTATTACCAGCCCGAAGCCTATGTGCCGTCGCGCGACGTGTATATCGAGAAGGATTCCAGCATCAACGAGCAGATCGAGCAGATGCGCCTGTCCGCCACCAAGGCGCTGCTGGAGCGCGAAGACTGCGTGATTGTCGCGACCGTCTCGGCGATCTACGGCATCGGCGATCCGGTGGATTACCACGGCATGGTCCTGCATCTGCGCCACAACGAAAAGATGCACCAGCGCGACGTGATCAAGCGCCTGATCGAGATGCAGTACGAGCGCAACGAGATCGATTTCTCGCGCGGCAAATTCCGCGTGCGCGGCGACGTGATCGACATCTTCCCGGCGGAAAGCAACGAGTTCGCGCTGCGCATCACGCTGTTCGACGACGAAGTGGAAACCCTGTCGCTGTTCGATCCGCTCACCGGCCACATCCTGCAGAAGGTGCCGCGCTACACCGTCTATCCCTCCAGCCATTACGTCACGCCGCGCGCCACCGTGCTGTCCGCGCTTGAAACCATCAAGGTCGAGCTGGCCGAGCGCATCTTGTTCTATCAGCGCGAAAACAAACTGGTCGAGGCGCAGCGCATCGAGCAGCGCACCCGCCACGACCTGGAGATGCTCAACGAGATCGGCTTCTGCAAGGGCATCGAAAACTATTCGCGCCACCTGTCCGGGCGTCCGGCAGGAGCGCCGCCGCCGACGCTGATCGATTACCTTCCGCCCAACGCGCTGATGTTCCTGGACGAGAGCCATGTGATGATGCCGCAGATCGGCGGCATGTACAAAGGCGACCGCGCGCGCAAGGAGAATCTGGTCAACTACGGCTTCCGCCTGCCCTCCGCGATGGACAACCGCCCGCTGCGTTTCGACGAATTCGAGAAAGTGATGCGCCAGAGCGTGTTCGTTTCCGCCACGCCCTCCGTGTACGAGGCCGAACACGCCGGCCAGGTGGTCGAGCAACTGGTGCGCCCCACCGGGCTGGTCGATCCGATCATCGAAGTGCGCCCCGCCATCCACCAGGTGGACGACCTGATGTCCGAGGTCAACCTGCGCGTGAAGCAGGGCGAGCGCGTGCTGGTCACCACGCTGACCAAGCGCATGTCGGAAGACCTCACCGATTATTTTTCCGAGCACGGCATCAAGGTGCGCTACCTGCACTCCGACATCGAGACCGTCGAGCGCGTCGAGATCATCCGCGACCTGCGCCTCGGCATGTTCGACGTGCTGGTCGGCATCAACCTGCTGCGCGAGGGGCTGGACATCCCCGAGGTGTCGCTGGTTGCGATACTCGATGCCGACAAGGAAGGCTTTTTGCGCTCCGAGCGCTCGCTGATCCAGACCATAGGCCGCGCCGCGCGCCACATCAACGGCAAGGCGATCCTGTATGGCGACAAGATCACCAACTCGATGCGCCGCGCGATAGAAGAGACCGACCGCAGACGCATCAAGCAGGTGGCATACAACTTCGCCCACAACATCACCCCGCAAGGCGTGCAGAAGCGCATCAAGGACATCATCGAAGGCATGTACGAACCGGACGTCGCGCGCAACCAGCTCAAGGCCGCGCAGGAACAGGCGAAATACCTGGCGATGAGCGAAAAGGATGTATCGAAAGAGATCAAGCGGCTGGAAAAGGAAATGCTGCAAGCCGCGAAGAATCTGGAGTTCGAACACGCCACCGAGCTGCGCGACCAGTTGAAGAAACTGCGCGAGAGCGTGCTGATCTCGCCACTATGAATAGTCCCCTCTCCCGCGTGCGGGAGAGGGTTAGGGAGAGGGTGGGGTATGGCTTAGCATGTATCAACAATGTTGACACATATCGTGTATGTGCCTAAACTGCGAACATCAGATTAATGGAGGCGTACATCATGGAAGTCATCGTAAAGAAATGGGGAAACAGCGCCGCAGTGCGTATCCCCGCGTCTGTCATGGCAGCAGCGCATGTTGAACTGGAGCAACCCGTCCAGGTTCGCGAAGAGCAGGGCCGCATCGTCATCGAGCCCGTGCGCCGCAAGGCATACAAACTGAACAAGTTGTTGGGCGGCATCACCGGCAAAAACCAGCATAAACCCTTTGATACCGGAGAGCCGGTCGGCAAGGAAGTCTGGTAATGGCACGCCGCTTTGTGCCGGATGCGGGCGACATTGTCTGGCTTGAGTTTTCGCCGCAGGCCGGGCACGAACAAGCAGGGCATCGTCCCGCGTTGGTGCTCAGCCCATCCGCCTACAACAGCAAGGCCGGCACCATGTTGTGCTGCCCGATGACCACCCAGATCAAGGGCTACCCTTTCGAAGTCATCATCCATGCGAAAGATGTCAGTGGCGCAGTGTTGTCAGACCAAGTCAAAAATCTCGACTGGCGTGCCCGCAAGGCCATGCCCAAAGGCAAGGCATCAACCGAAGAGCTGGATGAAGTGCGTGCCAAGATTGCAGCACTGCTTGGGTGTTAGCCGACTATCACTGAGGAGGTTTAACCATGAAACCAACCTCGAAACCAACCCCGATCCACCCCGGCGAAATTTTGCTGGAAGAATTTTTGAAACCGATGGGTATCACCCAGTACGCGCTAGCCAAGGCTATCGCCGTATCGCCGCTTTAAACCTATTGGGTTTGTAGGAGCGGGCCATGCCCGCGAACAATCAAACAATCGCGGGTACGAAAAACTTTTGATGGAACTACTAGCCATTCCACTAGACTGTCAAAAGACGACAGCCAAGTGGCTGGTTATGTCCGGGCACCCGCATGGCCCGCCCCTACAACACCGCAAAGCCCGCTCCTACAC
>Ga0208079_1000303_pt1 | contig 27441 bp, 27 predicted proteins | sample NGESurdeep092012_5_FD_184474 | JGI IMG/M metagenome (GOLD analysis project Ga0208079, IMG submission 184474) | Arctic peat soil microbial communities from Barrow, Alaska - NGEE Surface sample 210-2 deep-092012 (SPAdes) | ecosystem: Environmental > Terrestrial > Soil > Wetlands > Peat ... | reverse complement strand
AGCACGGCGACGGCGGCCGCGACGGCGTATGAGGTCATACTGCCCGGCGCCTCTCGCGGACGACCGTCACGGCTTCGAACGTGAGGATGCCGGCCAGCGGGATCACCAGGAAGAACGCGTACTCCTCCAGCGGCAGTCCCCACAGCCGCATGCCTAACGTCTGGGCCGGGTCGAACCGCCATTGGCCCGCGCTGGTGGCCAAGAGATCCCACGTGATGAAGACGACGGCGACCGGTGCGATCGCCATGAGCAGACGCATCGGCTGACGCAGCACACTCAGGCGGTAGTAGCGGTGCAGCGGCAGGGTCCCGATCAGGACAAAGGCCAGCATCGCGGCATACGAGGCGTGCCTCACGTTCGGTTGACCGCGGAAATCAGAAGGCGGCTTCCATGGCGCGGCGCCGGACTTCGGTCTTGAAACCTGCCAGAAGTGCGTCCATGGGGGCGCCCGGCACCGGGAGCGTGTCATCGGGGGTAAAGAGCCATCTCAGGATCTCGGTGTCGGTCATCCTGCTGTCGCGCAGCACCGTGAACGTACCGGGAAGCTCGGGCAGGAGCCCGTCCTCGCTGACGAACTTCGCCGGGATGGAGATGACGTGTCGAGGGCCGATCCGGAGGCTGAGGATCTGCCGATCCGTAATCAGCTGACGCACGTCGCTAAGTCGCAGGCCCAGACGCTCGGCGATGTCGGGGACGGTGAGCCAGTCACCCACCAGAGCCTCGAGCTCCGCGAGCTCGTCGGATCCTGCGAGCTCGTCATCGACAGGTGGGTCAGAAGGGTTGTCGTTGGCCACGGGTCAAGAGTGCCACTGTCCGGGCCCGGGGCACATCACCGCCACCCCGCAGGTTCGGGGGCCGAAACCTCGACACAAGTACCGTGCGGGTCGTCGGTTTCGTGTACGTTTACATGAGTCCCACAGGCACCGTACGCCACATCCGCACTGTTGACATATCGCCAGTCCCACGTTGACACATCGCCTATGGACCTTGAGGAAGGAAAGCCCAGCCATGAGTCCCGTCGCCGGCATCCCTCCAGCCACCGCACCGGTGCCGGCCCAGGCCACCCCCACCCTCATCCAGCGCAGCTCAAACCCCGCGCCATACGGCTGGCAGCTCCTGACGGTGCGAGCAGGTGACACCCTCAGCGATATCGCGACCACCCATCGCACAACGCTCGGCGTCCTGTTCACCCGCAACCGGTTCGCTGGCGACGGAAGCTTCCTGGCGGTCGGAAGGCAGTTGTGGGTCCCCCGCACCACACCAGCCCCACATCCGGCCCGTGCGAAGGCCACCGCAGCCGCACGGACGACCACCTATGTGGTTCGCTCCGGCGACACCCTCGGCGGCATCGCCATCAGCCACAACGTGAGCCTTGCGACGTTGTACTCCCTCAACAAGATCAGCCGGACGGCATACATCCAGCCTGGGCAACGGATCAGAGTGCCGGCGCCCGCTGCCAGGGCAAGGGCCAAGTCAGCCGCCTCTGCCGCCGTCACCACGACGATTGTCACGGTGCGTTCCGGAGACACCCTGAGCGACCTTGCCGTGCGCCACCAGGTGACAATGGCTTCGCTGCTGAAGGCCAACAACCTGTCACTGCGATCGATCCTGCAGATCGGGCAGAAGCTCAAGGTCGTGACCCCGACGAAGGCCACCAGCAGCAATACCTTTGCTGGTCGGACATACTCCGCCAAGATCGTCAATGCCGCAGCCGCCAATCGCGCCTATCTCGCGCACCACAACGTGCCGAGCCGCACGCAGATCAAGGCCATGATCGTCGCCACCGCGCGCCGCCAGGGGGTCGATCCCAACCTCGCGTTGGCCATCTCGTGGCAGGAGTCTGGTTGGAACCAACGCCAGGTCTCGGTCGCGAACGCCATCGGCGCGATGCAGGTGATCCCGAGCTCAGGCGTCTGGGCCTCACAGCTGGCCGGCCGCAAGCTCAACCTGCTCAACGCTGCGGACAACATCACCGCGGGCGTCATCATCCTGCGCGCCCTGTCCCGCAGCGCGACCACGCAGAGCCAGGCGATCGCGGGCTACTACCAGGGTCTGTATTCCGTCCAGAAGAGCGGGATGTACACGGACACCAAGCTCTACGTGGCCTCCGTCCTGGCCCTCACCATCAGGGTCTAGTCAGAGCCCTCGGGAGCCCGTGGCTGTTCCCGGGCTGTGCCTGCACAGAATGTACTTCGGCGTTACATAGACTCTCCGCGTGTCTTCCGCTGGTCCCTCCTCCCTCATCGACCGTGTTCTCGATGGGCGTTATCGCGTCCTTTCGCACTTGGCCGATGGCGGGATGGCGACGGTCTACGTCGCCCTTGATCAGCGCCTCGACCGACAGGTCGCGCTCAAGGTCATGCGCCCGGACCTGGCCAGGGATGAGACGTTCGTCAGCCGGTTCCGCCGCGAGGCGCGCTCCGCGGCGAAGCTGAGCCACCCCAACGTCGTGGCGGTCTACGACCAGGGCGAGGACGACGGCCACATGTTTCTGGCCATGGAGCTGGTCAACGGGCTGACGCTGCGACAGGTTATGCAAGCCGAGGGACCTCTGACCCCTCGCGCCGCCCTGGACATCCTCGACCCGGTCCTCCAGGCTCTCGGGGCGGCGCACAGCGCTGGCCTGATCCACCGCGACGTCAAACCCGAGAACGTCATCCTGCGCGACGACGGCACCGTCAAGGTCGCCGACTTCGGCTTGGCACGGGCGATCGACACCGTCACCTCCACCGCCCAGACCGGCGTGCTCCTCGGCACGGTTGCCTACCTCTCACCCGAGCAGGTCGAACGGGGGGTCGCCGATGCGCGCAGCGACGTCTATGCCGCAGGGCTGTTGCTGTTCGAGATGCTCACCGGGACCAAGGCTTTCATTGGCGACTCACCCATCCACGTGGCCTACCAGCACGTCCACAGCAGCGTCCCTGCGCCCTCGAGCCGGGTCAACACGGTGCCTGTCGAGCTCGACCTGCTGGTCGCCCGGGCCAGCGCGCGCGACCCGGACAACCGACCTCGGGACGCCAACGAGATGCTGGCCGAGATGCGACAGGCACGGCGAGGGCTCACGACCGCTGAGCTCGACCTTCGACCTGTAGGCATCGGTGGCTCAGCCCCGGCGAGCTCGACAATCGCGCTCCCGCACGCCGAAGCGCTCCAACCGGCAACCGCGCCGCGCCGGGCGGAACGTCTCAGTCTGCGCCGACTCCTGCCGCGCGACCTGAGAGGACGACGACCTAACCGGCGGGTGGCGCTGATCGCCCTGATCCTGCTCGCGACCGCGATGGCGCTATGGTTCTTCGTCGCGGGGCCGGGCGCCACGACCACGGTGCCCACCGTCAGGGGTTTGACCATGCAGGCAGCCGAGGGTGCGCTGAACCTGGCTCACCTCAGCCCGAAGGTGGTTCGGGCCTTCGACGAGACCGTCAAGGCTGGAGTGGTCATCGCCAGCGACCCCGCGGCCGGGCGCGAGGTCGGTCAGGGATCCACGGTCACCTTGACCGTGTCGCAAGGATCGGAACGCTATGGCGTGCCCCAGCTGGTCGGACGCTCGCAGGCCGAGGCAGAACAGCGTCTGACCGAAGCCAGACTCACCGTCGGCACGATCAGCCAGGCGTTCAGCGAGACCGTGCCACAGGGCCAGGTCATCTCGACGTCTCCAACCGCAGGAAGCTCGGTCAAGCGTGCCACGGCCGTCGCCCTCGTGATCAGCAAAGGCCGTCAACCGATCACGATCCAGGACTGGACCGGCCAGCCGGCCAACCAGGCATTCAAGACTCTGAGCGACGCCAAGCTCAAGGTCGACGCCACCAAACAGGACTGGAGCGATACCGTCCCCAAAGGATCGGTGATCAGCCAGACCCCGGCAACCGGAACGCTCTTCCAAGGGGACCTGGTCACCCTTGTCGTCTCCAAGGGGCCGCAGTTCGTGGTGGTCCCCGATGTCTTCGGGCGGCAGGAGGGCGAGGCCCGTTCGATTCTCGAGGGACTGGGCTTCACCGTGAAGATCGATCGGATCGCCGGCGGTCTGTTCGGCACAGTGAGGTTCCAGTCGATCCCCGCAGGAACACCAGCACCAACGGGCTCGACCATCACGCTTTCCGTCGTCTGAAGGCCCAACACCGGTGACTTCAGCTCGTTCACGTCTCCTCGCGACGCTGTTGCTCGTGGGCATCACCGCAGTGTGGGGTTCGACCTTCTTCCTGATCCGCGACGTCGTTCGCGTGCTGCCCCCGACCGACTTCCTCGCAGTTCGCTTCACGATCGCAGCAGCCGTCATGGTGGTCGTGTTCTGGCGCTCGTTGCTGACCCTGGGGAGGCGCGAGCTGACGATCGGCGTCGGGCTCGGTGTTCTGTATGCCGTCGCCCAGAACCTGCAGACCGTCGGCCTGGCGCACACCGATGCCTCTCGGTCCGGCTTCATCACCGGTACCTACGTCGTGCTGACCCCGATCTTCACCGCCGTCCTGCTCCGCGACCACATACCCAGGTCGACCTGGCTGGCGGTGCTCATGGCCACCGCAGGCCTGGCGACGTTGTCCCTGAGCGGTCTGGACGCCGGCTTCGGTGGCAGCTCCGGCTTCGGGTTTGGCGAAGGAGTGACCCTGCTCGCGGCGGCCATCTACGCGCTTCACATCATCGGCCTAGGGCGCTACTCGTCACCCTCGACAGCAGCGGCTCTCTCCGTCGTCCAGATGCTCACGATCGCGGCAGTCTCCCTGGTAGCGGCCGCACCAGGTGGCATCGAGCTTCCGACGGGGCGCGGCCAGTGGGCGTCAGTGCTTTACATGGCGCTGATAGCGGGCGCCGTGGCCATCTGGGCTCAGACCTGGGCACAGTCCCATCTGACCGCCACTCGTGCCGCCATCGTGATGACCCTCGAGCCGGTGTTTGCGGCCATGTTCGCGGTGGCGTTCGGCGGCGAGTCGCTGACCCTGCGGATGCTGCTCGGCGGAGCCATGGTCCTCGCCGCGATGTACACGGTGGAGCTCATCGGCCGCCGAGCTGACGCGACCGCCGAGCAGGACCCCCCGGCCGAGCTGCTCCATCACGAGCTCTGACGAGGCCTACTCCTTCGGGCGAGCCGCCATGCCGTCGGATCAGCCTCGCAACACGGCCAGAGCCATGAGGATGCACAGGCCGAGCGCCACGAAGAGCACCATTGTCAGCAGGCCATCCTCTTGGTCATCATGGTCTTCCTGTTGCAGGGCCTGGGCGAGACGGGCCTTTCGGGCGCTGTCTGCAGTTGCCGGAGTGCCGGCGTCAGAAGTCTGAGCGCCTGGGTCGGGTTTCACGGGCCCAACGCCACATGAGTGCACCGCTGCGGTTGTTCCATGCTCGTCTCTCTCCCCGTCTTCACACCCCCACCCATCCCAGGGCCCGCCTCAGGTCTACCAGCCAAGCCCCGCTGCCGTCAGTCGAATCTGCGTGACATCCATCCCAGTTTGCACTCGCCGCGACGACATGCGGGTGAGTCCGGAGTCGGGCTCACTCCTGATAGGAGTGCTTCCCCACAGGTGAATTCCGTTGACTACCAACGGAATAGTGCGCTGACCTGCACAGATACCCCGCTCGACCGCCAACGGTCGGTGACTGTTTGCGAACGTCTTGCGGACTTTCTGCGGACTGACAGCCGCGGGCCACCCAACTAAGCGGCCCTGGCCAGAGGCTGCTCCTCCGGCCAGGGCCTAGGTCGCCTCGATCAAGGGGGGATGAGAAGCGACCTAGAGCCATCCTGCCCGATAAAGGGCGCGAAGGTATGGACTTGGCAAAGAAATCGCGAGGCCTCGCTCTTTTAGCGTAGGCGGGCGTAGCGTCACGCAAAGCGGCCGAGGCCGGGAGTTGAGTCCCGACCTCGACCTAGACCGCATCACTGGTCATTGACGAGTTGGCCGCGCACTTGGCCGCGTTCCCGACAGACGGCCCACTGTTCACCCTCGCCGCTGGCGGTCCGCTCGGATACGGGCCATGGGCGTCGGCATGGGGACGCGCCGGCAAGGCTGTTTCGCTCAACATCGACACCCACGCAATGAGGCATTTCTACGCGAGCGCGCTGATCGCGGGCGGGGCCTCAGTGAAGGTCGTACAGACGCGGCTTGGGCACGGCTCGGCCGTCGTGACGCTCGACACCTACGGGCATCTGTGGCCCGATGACGACGAGCTGACTCGCTCCGTGATGGACGCGGCGTTCGCCCCTCTTGCGGACTCCCTGCGGACTGCGGCGGCCAGTCATGGGTGAACGTGCAGGTCAGAGGCGTGTGGAAGCATCTGTGCTCACTCCTGATATGAGTAACGCTCTTCCCGCCATACGTCACCGGTGAAGTGGTAACCCCGCTGCTCCCAGAAGCCGCGATCGGGATATCGCTGATAGTCAATGGCCCCAACCCATTTGGGGCCTTTCCACCCATAAAGGTGCGGCAGGACGAGCCGAGCCGGCCAACCATGCTCGGGAGTCAGCGGCTCACCGCCGAGGTGAGTGGCGAACAATGCCCGTGACGACGACAGGTCCTCGAGACGGATGTTGCTGCTGTAGCCTCGCGCCGCCGAGACCAGCACGTGCTCGACGTCATCGGCAGGTGGCGCCAGCTCGATGATGGTCCGCGCAGCCACTCCGGACCACAGCAGATCCAGTGTCGTGTAGCGCGACACGCAGTGGTGGTCGGCCCGAACAACCGTCTGCGGCAACGATGTGAGGTCGGTCCACGACAGCGACAACGACTCACCATCTCGGGTGTTGCCGCCGATTCGCAGCGACCAGGTCGCCAGGTCAATCCGGGGCACACGCCCGTAGTGCACTGGTCGCAGCACCGGCGTCAGGCGCTGGCCCGGTGGCAGAGATCGAGGCTCGGCGAGCCCGGACGAGCTCACGATCGTCGCGCCGCCTGAGGGATCTGCGCCGCCAAGGGAATCAGGTCGTTGACCACCTTGCACGCGTAGTCCGTGTCCGCGTCGTCAACGTCGAGGTGCCAGACCAGCCGCACCGACCCCTCGTTCACGGCATACATCCGCAGACCTCTGTCACCAGCCATCGAGACAAAGTCCGCAGCAAGCCACCCCTGCTGCCCTACGTCAGCGATGACGATGTTGGTCTGGACATGTGCCGGGTCGATGACCCCGGGGAACCGGTCGGCGACCGCCTCGGAGAACGTTCGCGCGCGGGCGTGGTCATCGGCCAGACGCTCGATGTGGTGGTCCAGCGCCCACAACCCGGCAGCCGCGAGGATCCCCGCCTGGCGCATGCCACCGCCATAACGCTTGCGCCACACCCGAGCCTCGTCGATGTGCTCGCAGGACCCGACCAGAACTGAACCGACCGGAGCCCCCAGTCCCTTGCTCAGGCAGACCGAGACCGTGTCGAACAGCTGGCCGTATGCCGAGAGCGCGACACCCGTGGCGACATGTGCGTTCCAGAGGCGGGCACCGTCGAGGTGCATGGCCACGCCCAACGGGAGGGTGGCGGCTCGAAGCGCACTGATCGCCTGGAGCGGCTGCACCGTGCCACCGCCGAAGTTGTGGGTGTTCTCCACCACGATCGCCTTCGTCGACACCTGGTAGGCGCCGGCATCGGGCGTCATCATGCGCAACGGCGCGTCCGGGTCCAGCAGGCCCCGCGGTGCCTGCCAGGAACGTGAGGTGATGCCGGAGAACACCGCGGCGGCACCCATCTCGGCCCGCAACACATGTGCCAGCTCGTCGGAGATGAGCTCCTGGCCGGGCCCGACGTGTAGCCGGATGGCGAGCTGGTTGGCCATCGAGCCCGAGGGCGTGAACAAGCCGGATTCGTGGCCGAGGAGATCGGCGATGCGATCCTCGAGCGCCCGAACGGTGGGGTCCTCGCCGTAGACGTCGTCTCCGACCTCCGCGGTGACCATCGCCATCCGCATCGCAACTACTGGTTGCGTGATCGTGTCGGACCGCAGGTCGACGACGCGGTTCGTCATGCCTGGAGCATCTCGGCCACCAGGAACGCCAGCTCGAGGCTCTGCCGGTGGTTCAGGCGTGGGTCGCACAGCGTCTCGTAGCGCTTCTCCAGATCGGCGTCGACGATCTCGCTGGACCCTCCCAGACACTCGGTGACGTCGTTGCCGGTCAGCTCGATGTGGATGCCACCAGGGACCGTGCCCAGCGCGCGATGCACCTCGAAGAAGCCGCGAACCTCATCGACGACGTCATCGAACCGACGCGTCTTGTAGCCCGATGGTGACTCAAAACCGTTGCCGTGCATGGGATCACAGATCCACGTCACCATCGCGCCGGACCCCGAGACCTTCTCCACGATCGAGGGCAGCGCCTCTCGTACCGTGCCGGCACCCATCCGTGTGATGAACGTCAACCGTCCCGGTTCGCGCGTCGGGTCGAGCTTGTCGATCAGACGCAGGAGGTAGTCCGGCTCGGCCGCCGGACTCACCTTGACACCGATCGGGTTGCGGATTCGGGAGACGAAGTCGATGTGCGCCCCGTCGAGGTCACGGGTGCGCTCACCCACCCAGACGAAGTGACCTGCCACGTCATACGGCAGGCCAGTGCGTGAGTCGATCCGCGTCAGAGGCCGTTCGTAGTCCAGCACCAGCGCCTCGTGGCTGGCGAAGAACTCCACCGAACGAAGCGCGTCGAAGTCGGCACCGCAGGCGGCCATGAACTTCATCGCCTTGTCGATGTCCATCGCGAGGCGTTCGTAGCGCGCGTTCGCGGAGTTGGCGACGAACCCACGGTTCCAGTCATGGACGTGGCGCAGGTCGGCGAAACCGCCGGTCGTGAACGCCCGGACAAGGTTCAGCGTCGCCGCGCTCGCGTTGTAGGCCCGTACGAGACGGTTCGGATCAGGGGTTCGCGACTCGGGCGTAAACGCAAAGTCGTTGACCATGTCACCGCGGTAGGCAGGCAGAGTGATGCCATCGCGGGTCTCGTCGTTGCTGCTCCGCGGTTTGGCGTACTGGCCGGCGATCCGGCCCACCTTGATCACCGGCATGCTCGCGCCGTACGTCAGAACCGCGGCCATCTGCAGGATCGTCTTGATCCGGTCGCGGATGTTGTCGGCCGTAGCGGACGCGAACGTCTCGGCGCAGTCACCACCCTGCAGGACGAACGCCTTCCCGAGGGCCGCGTCGGCGAGTCGGCTCTTGAGCACGTCGCACTCGCCGGCGAAGACCAGCGGTGGGTAGCTGGACAGCGTGCTCACGGCCGCCGCAAGGGCCCCGGCATCCGGCCAGGTCGGTTGCTGGGCGGCCGGAAGAGCACGCCAGGCATCAAGGCCGGCGAGGACGTCAGGGCTTGCCTCGATGTTGACTGGGGTGCTCACGCCCCCAAGGGTAGTTGCGGAATCAGCCGAAGAAGACCTCGGCCTCGGTCATCCGCTCCGGTGGCACCGTCTTGAGCGTGCCTACTGCTTCGGCCAGAGAAACCCGAACGATGTCGGTGCCGTGCAGCGCCACCATCGTGCCGAAGTCCCTGTCGTTGACCGCGTCGGCGGCATGCAGGCCGAACCGGGTGGACAGAACGCGGTCGTATGCCGTCGGCGTGCCACCACGTTGCAGATGTCCAAGGATCACGGATCGGGTCTCGATGCCGGTGTGCTTCTCGATCTCGCCGGCCACCCAGTCGGCGATCCCGCCAAGACGGATGTGCCCAAAGGCATCCAGGTCGCCGGTCTTGAGAGACTCAGCGCCGCCGATCGGCAACGCGCCTTCGGAGGTCACCACGATCGGCGCCACACCGCGGTCGAAACAGGTCCGCGCCCATGCGGCAACCTGCTCGATGTCGAACTCGCGCTCGGGCACCAGGATCACGTTGGCTCCCCCGGCCATTCCTGAGTGCAGCGCGATCCAGCCGGCGTGACGTCCCATGACCTCAACGACGAGGGCGCGATGGTGGGACTGGGCGGTGGTGCGCACCCGGTCGATCGACTCGGTGGCGATCATCACCGCGGTGTCGAACCCGAAGGTGTAGTCCGTTGCGGACAAGTCATTGTCAATGGTCTTGGGCACTCCGATGACGCCGAGCCCATCGTCCGTGAGCTTCTTGGCCACCCCGAGGGTGTCTTCGCCGCCGATCGCGATCAGCGCGTCGATGCCGGCGTCCTGGATGTTCGTCCTGATCCGGTCCAGCCCACCGTCGACGCCGTAGGGGTTGGTTCGTGAGGACCCCAGGATGGTGCCGCCCTGTGCCAGGATCCCACTGACGTCCGCGAGACCCAGGGGACGGGTCAAACCCTCGAGCGGGCCCTTCCAGCCGTCACGGAACCCCACGAACTCATGGCCGTATGCCGTAATTCCCTTGGTCACCGCCGCCCTGATAACCGCGTTCAGTCCCGGACAATCTCCGCCGCCTGTCAACATTCCGATGCGCATGGGAATCAACTTACCGGCTCACTTCCCAGGCCTCCACTCGCTAGGGTCGCGGGCATGACCTTCTCGATCGTGGCCCGTTCTGGTGATGCCTACGGCGTGGCAGTGGCCAGCAAGTTCATCGCCGTCGGCTCTGTTGTCCCTGCGGCCCGGCTCAGCGCCGGCGCGATCGCGACGCAGGCGATGGCCAAGGTCTCCTATGCAGCCGACGGCCTGGCGTTGCTCTCGGAGGGTGCGAGCGCTGCTGACACGGTGGCCAGGCTCACCTCCCTGGACGAGGGGCGCGATGACCGGCAGATCGGCGTGGTCGGCGCCAGAGACCAGTGCTCATTCACCGGCCCGGGTTGCATGGACTGGGCGGGGGGCATGAGCGGTGGCGACGCCGACAGCGGCTATGCGATCCAGGGAAACATCCTGGTCGGCGAATGGGTCGCTCTGGACATGGAAAGCGCCTGGCTCGGCAACCGCCACCTTCCGCTGGCCCCGAGGCTGATGCAGGCGCTGCTGGCCGGAGACCGCGCAGGCGGTGACAAGCGAGGACGACAATCCGCCGCCCTGTATGCCGTGGCCGCCGACGCCGGGTATGACCACTGCGGCGTCCTGGCCGACCTGCGCGTCGACGATCACCCGGACGCGACCCAGGAGCTGGCCCGACTGTTCGATCTGCACGATCGCTACTTCGGCCCTCCTGGCACGGTGCTGCCACTGGAGGGACCACTGGCGGACGAGGTCCGCCGGCACCTGACAGTCCTGGGGCGAAGCCAGCCAGACCTGCGCGATGCCCTGGAGGACTGGGCGGGCGAGGCCAACTTCGAGATGCGGATGACCCCGGACGGCATCGACAGCCGCGTGCTCCAGGCCCTTCGTGAGGCGGACGAGTGAGCCCTCAGAACCTGAGCCATCCGAACGCCGCCGGCGCCGTCGGCGTGGTGCTGGCTGTCGATGCGGGCACGAGTGGCGTCACCGTGCTGCTCGTCACCGAGGACGCCGACGTGCTGGCCCGAGGCTATGCCGAGTTCGCCGAGCACTTTCCCCGCCCGGGGTGGGTCGAGCATGCCCCCGAGGAGATCTGGCAGGCGACCCTGACTGCAACGCAAGTGGCCCTGGACGCCGCCCCCGACGCCGTGATCCGGGCGGTTGGCATCACCAACCAACGCGAGACTGCGGTCCTGTGGGACCGACATACCCTGGCAGCGCCGCGGCGGGCGATCGTCTGGCAAGACCGGCGTACCTCAGCGATCTGTCAGCGTCTGGAGTCAGCTGGGCACGGCGCGCGGGTCACCGAGCTGACCGGCCTGCGGCTCGACCCGTACTTCACCGGGACCAAGCTGGCCTGGCTACGTGAGCATGATCCGCGCGCATGGGCAGGTGTCCGGTCCGGCCACGTTGCCATCGGCACGGTCGACTCCTACCTCGTCGCGCGGATGACCAACGGCCGCACACACATCACCGACGCCTCGAACGCCTCACGGACCCTGCTGTATGACGTGCAGCAGGGCACCTGGTCCGACGAGCTGTGCGAGCTGCTGGGAGTCCCCCTCGCCGCCCTGCCGGAGGTCGTGCCCAACTGGGGCCAGCTCGCCCGCACCGACCCATCAGTCTTCCTGGGCATCGACGCCCCCATCGCGGGCATGGCCGGCGACCAGCAGGCGGCCCTTTTCGGCCAGGCATGTTTTGACGTAGGAGACGCCAAATGCACCTACGGCACCGGCTCGTTCATCCTGGTGAACACCGGAAACACACTGCAGCGCAGCGATGCCGGGCTGTTGTCAACGATCGCGTGGCAGAGTCCTGAGGGCGGTCTGACCTACGCCCTGGAGGGCTCGATCTTCGTCACCGGCGCCGCCATCCAATGGCTTCGTGACGGGTTGCAGATCATTGGCTCCGCGGCCGAGACGGCGGCCATCGCGGGCACCGTCAGCGACTCCCAGGGTGTGGTGTTCGTGCCGGCTCTGACCGGGCTGGGCGCGCCACACTGGGATCCGCAGGCTCGGGGCTCGATCCACGGCATCACCCGTGGCACAACAAGAGCCCACCTGGTCCGCGCGACCCTGGATGCGATCACCTTCGAGGTGCGCGACGTGTTCAGCACCATCCAGACACCGATCCCTGTCCTGCGGGTCGACGGCGGTGCCAGCGAGAACCCCTTGCTCATGCAGCTGCAGGCCGACCAGCTGGGTGTGCCCGTCGAACGCCCCAGGATCGTGGACACCACCGGGCTGGGCGCAGCGTTCCTCGCCGGTCTGGGCACCGGCGTGTGGTCCAGCCAGCAGGAGATCGCGGCAACCTGGGCCGTGGAGCGCCGCTTCGAGCCGGCCCCGGGCACGCGGAAGGCGGCCGATGCGGCTTACGGCCAGTGGCTGAAGGCGGTTGAACGCAGCAAAGCCTGGGTCGGCTAGCTGGCTGCGCGCTCGTCGCCCTGAGCCGTCGGCGGATGACCCTCGTCGCCAGGTGCGTTCTCGGGCGTCTGCCCGAAGTCGTCAGCGTCATGGAAGTCATCAGTATCGAGCGTGGCTCCATCGCCCTTGAGGCCCTTGTCAATCCTGTCAATCCGGTCGGCGGCCTCGTGCTGCAGCTCCTTGGCCTTGGCCCTGGCGGCGGCAAGCAGCCGGTCCTTCATCGACGTGGCGTACATGTCGACGTACTCCTGACGCGACAGGAGCATCAGCTCGTACATGAGCTCATCGGTGATCGAGCGCAGGACGAACCGGTCGTTCTCCATGCCTTCGTAACGGGAGAAGTCCAGCGGCTTGCCGATGCGCACGCCGATGCGCATGATCTTGGGGACCTTCTTGCCGGTCGGTTGCGCCTTGTCCGTGCCAATCATGGCCACCGGCAGCACGGGGCACCCCGCCTCGAGCGCCATCCTGGCCACGCCGACACGCCCGCGATACAGCCGGCCATCAGGCGAGCGGGTGCCTTCGGGATAGATGCCGAGCAGCTCGCCGCGACGCAGGACCTTCAGGCCGCTGTTGAGCGCAGCATCGCCGGCTCCCCCACCGGAGCGGTCCACCGGCAGCTGACCGGCACCTTTGAAGAAGGCTGCGGTCGCGCGGCCCTTGACGCCCCGGCCGGTGAAGTAGTCGGCCTTGGCCAGAAACGTGATCCGCCGCGGAAGCGCCAGCGGCAAGAAGATTGAGTCCGAAAAGGAGAGATGGTTGCTCGCGAAGATCGCTGCACCCTGCGCCGGGATGTTCTCCTCGCCCTCGACCCACGGGCGGAACAGGAGCCTCAGGATCGGCCCGAGAACCAGAGTCTTGAGCACCCAGTAGAACAACCCGGACCACCTCCTCGGTGTGACATATCACCCCATTGCCAATGCGTGAACTCTACGACACTATGCGTGCGTATCGCGGCGTGCGAGGATTCCCATCGAACGGCTTTCACCGTTTTCATCGACGACTCAGGAGCGAATCCGTGACCATTCTGCCCGGAGCCGAACCGTTCAGCCATGACGGATCCGACGTCGGGGTGCTGCTGTGCCACGGCTTCACCGGTACGCCGCAGAGCATGCGCCCATGGGGCGAGTACCTCGCCGATCGCGGCTACACGGTGCGGATCCCCCTCTTGCCCGGGCACGGCACCACCTGGCAGGAGATGAACCGCACCGGCTGGGAAGACTGGTACTCCTGCGTCGACACGGCCTTCCGCGAGCTGAACGAGACCTGCGAACGCGTCGTCGTCGGCGGACTGTCCATGGGGGCCACTTTGGCGCTGAAGCTGGCGCAGGAACACGGTCCTCGCGTCAGTGGTCTGATCCTGGTCAACCCTGCAGTCAAGCTGGAGGAGCCTCTCGTCAACCGGCTCATCATCCGCCTGCTTCCTGTCGTGAAGCATGTCGTGCCGTCGTTGGGGGCGATTGGCAATGACGTGCACAGGGAAGGCGTCACCGAGCTGGCCTACACGCGTAACCCGCTGAAGGCCCTGCACTCCCAGTTCGGCGGCTGGATCTCGGTCGTTCGGGACCTGCCGGACGTCAGCCAGCCGGTGCTGCTGCTCCGCTCGACACAGGACCACGTCCTGCCCGCGTCAAGCTCGGCGCTGGTCCTGTCCAGTATCTCGAGCACTGACGTGACCGAGATCCTGCTCGAGGACTCGTATCACGTTGCCACCATTGATAACGACGCTCCGCGCATCTTTGACGAGTCCGCCAAGTTCATCGAGCGCACCACCCAGTCATGAACGATGCCGACCGCCGGCAGACGTCCGACGGTTTCGACCATGACGCGATGTTCGCCGACATCGTGGCTCACTGGAACGATGCTGCGGCGGAGCCCGTCCCGAGGCCCTCGGCCGATGAGGCACCCGGCGACGAAGAATCCGGCGCTCACCCTGCCGAATCCGGTGCTCACACTGCCGAAGAGCCGCCAGTCGACCACCATCACTTTCATGCTGACCCGCCTGCGGCGCTGCCCACGCCAGCCCAGCCCCAAGCCATCCCCGCTCCACAGGCCTGGCGAGCACACGAGGTGGACCCCGAGTACGAGGAGCACTTCGAGCCCCCACCGACAGCCCCTCTGCCGGTTGGCGACCTGCAGTTCTGGGCCATCATCGCGGGGATGTGCGGCGGACCCTTGCTCCTGCTGTACCTCGTGCTCTTCAACCGTGAAGCGGGCAGCGGCTGGATGCTCACGGCCATCGCGATGTCCGTCGGAGGCTTCGCTCTGCTCATCTCACGGCTGCCGCGAGATCACGAGGATGGCGACGACGGCGCACGACTTTGACCTTGGTCGGCTTCAGTCGATCGGCGGCTGGACGCCACTTCGGGCGAGGTCTGCGGCCCCGATCAAGCCTGCGTCGTTGACGAGCTCGGCTGCGACGATGCGAGCCTCGGGCCGGTATCCGCGGCCGGTCAGCTGCCGTTTGAACGTCTCGCGCGCCGAGGCCAGCAACAGGTCGCCAGCAGCGCTCAGGCCGCCGCCGATCACGAAGGTGCCGGGATCGAAAGCCGCCGCCAGGTTGGCGATGCCAAGGCCCAACCAGTTGCCGATCTCGGCCAGCAGCTCACGAGCCGTTGGGTCGCCATCTCGGGCGGCCTGGGTAATCAGCGGGCCGGTCAGATTGCCCGGAATACCCTCGGCGCGATCGAACAGGTCGCTGGCAATCGGCGAGTTGGCCGAGAACAGTGAGCGCGCTTCTCGCACCAGCGCATTGCCGCTGGCGTACTGCTCCCAACACCCGCGGTTGCCGCACTCGCAGCGGTGACCGCCCGGGACGACCTGCATGTGCCCGAACTCCCCTGCGATGCCGAAGCGACCACGCTGAACCTCACCGTTGATCAGGATGCCGCCACCTATACCGGTGCCCAGCGTGATCATCATGAGATGGGTCTCGCCCTGCGCCGCCCCGAACTTCCACTCGGCCCACGCCGCTGCGTTGGCGTCGTTGTCCACGAAGATCGGCAGGGCGATGCGCTTCTGCAGGGCCCCTTGGAGTGGTTCGTGCCGCCACGACAGATGTGGGGCGAACACCACCGTCGCCCGATCTGCGGCAACGAAGCCGGCGGCACCGATCCCCACAGCGGCAACGGTCCCGGAACCGACGATCTCCATCAGCTCGGCGACGACCTCGACGATCGTGTCCTCGACGACCGACGGACTCTTGGAACGATGCGGAGTGTCCCGCCGTGCGCGGTGGGTGATCTTGCCATCGACGTCAACCAGACCGCCGGCCACCTTGGTGCCACCGATGTCGATACCGATGGCAAGCTGGTCGCTCATGGGTGAGCCCGAGCAGCCAGGTCGGCCGCGCCGATCATCCCGGCGTCGTTGCCAAGACTCGCCAGGACGAACCGCGCCTCAGGCCGGTGCCCGCGGCCCGTCAGCTGGCGGCGGAAGGCGGCAACAGCGGGATCGACCAACAGCCCCCCAGCCTCGGCCACACCCCCGCCCAGCACGATGAGCTCGGGGTCGAGGATGGCGGTCACCGATGCCGCGCCCTCACCGATCCATGTCCCGAGGTCGGACAGCAGCTCGACGGCCGCTGGATCGCCATCGGCAGCGGCCCTGGTGACGTCTGGGCCGGTGAGCCGGTCGGGATCACCAGCGCACAGCTCACTGAGTCGGGCAGCATGCGGTGTGCCGGAGGCAACCAGCTCTCGAGCTTCTCGCACCAGAGCGGTGCCGCTGGCGTACTGCTCCCAGCAACCGCGATTGCCGCAACCGCAACGTATTCCGCCCGGGACCACTCGCATATGGCCCAGCTCGGCGGCGATGCCGAAGGCTCCGCGCAGCAGGACACCGTTGGTCACCACCCCGCCGCCGATGCCCGTGCCGACGGTGACCAGCACCATGTCGGCCGTCCCCACAGCGGCGCCGAATCGGAACTCGCCCCACGCCGCGGCGTTTGCGTCGTTCTCGACGGTGACAGGGAGCTCAAGGGCTGTTTCGAGGAGCTGTTTGAGAGGGAGGTCCCTCCAGGCCAGGTTCGGGGCGAAGAGCACCGTTGACCCCGTCCGGTCGATGAAGGCGGCACAGGCCACACCGACCGCGTCGATCTCGCGCTCGAAGGACAGCTCCCGGATCAGGTCGGCCGACTCGCTGACGATGGCCCCGGGATCTTGGGCGGGTGTGTCCTTGCGTCCCCTCGCCAGGACGAGCCCATTCGAGTCGATGACACAGCCGCTGATCTTGGTACCGCCGATATCCAGGCCGATCGTCGCTCTCAAGCGCGTCATCCTTCGTCCCCGTCATCCACGCGAATGTCCTGGACGGTGGCGCCATCCGAAGGACTCCCGGGCCCTTGGCCGGACCCTGAGCCCGGGTCGGATGACCGCGACTGGGTGGCCATGTCCTTAAGGGTGGCCGCAACGGCCGAGGCGAAGTCAGCCAGCCGGTCCACCGTCTCGGGCCGAACCGAGCGCAGCAGCGCAATGCCCTGACACAACGGACACAGCGTGCAGGCGACCGGGGTGCCGTCGTTGACGCCCCCACAGGCGCTGCACACAGGTGGTGCGTCCGGACCTGGGTCACCGGCCGACGCCCCCACCGGTGACGCGGGGTCCTGAGCCGGCTCACCGGCATACGGGCTGGGGTCATAGGCGCTGGTGGTGGTGCCGGTGGAGTGCGCCATCGCGGCAATGGCCGAGATCAGCCGTGCTGCCTCTTCGGCAACCGTGCCGATCGAGGGCTGGGATTGGTCAGTCATCGACAGGCCACACTTTCTCGTCGGGCATGAAGCGCACGCGAAGGGTGGCGCCCCTCACCGTCGCCCCTATGACAATGCACCGACGCAGGACACTGGGCAGCGAAAGCACCCGGCGATGATCGCCTACCGCGACGAGCAGCTCGTCACCGCGTCGTTTGAGGTCCACTTCGGCCGCCGTCACCAATGGCAGGGGCAACGTCAGGAGGTATTCCCCGTCGTCGGGCTGCACGGTCATGCCAAGAACGGGCGCCAGCGTCAGGACATCGCGAATCTCACCCGTGCGAGCCTGCGCCAGCGCTGCGAGCGCGTCCGCGCCCACGGGTTCGTGCGGTAGGTAGGGGGTGATCACGATCGGCAACGGTTCGAAGGAGTGTCGGACCTCGGACAGGCCTCGCTGCTGGGCTTCGTTCCAGCCGGCCAGCCACGCGGTGTCGGTCGACTCCTGGTCTGTTTGGGGGAAGACCCTGTTGACCATCACCTGGTCAACGGCGAAGCCATAGAGCCGCAAGGAGGTCAACGTCCGCCGCGACTCGGCAATGACCACACGCTCTGGGGTGAGGACCAACCGAACAGAGGTTGACTCTGAGGTGAGGATCGACCGAATGTCTTGCAGCGCCTCGCGCCAACGACGCAAGGACTCCACCACCTGCAGCTCCGGCAGCGGGAGCCCGGCTGCCGCCGCGGCTGCGGGGCGGAGCCTTCGCAAGAGACCTCGTTGCGCCGGCATGAGCCTCTCGAGGTGCCAGGCCAGCGCTTCGGGCAATGCCAACAACCGCAACGTCTCCGCGGTCGGCGCGCAGTCGACGATGACCAGGTCCCACGGACCCGACTCGACCTGAGCTCGCAGCTCGAGCAGCGCGACGATCTCGTCTGCGCCGGGGAGCTCGGTCATCTCATCGGCCACGACCGGATCCACGCCCAGCGAGTTGAGCACAGTCAGGAGGTAGTCCTGAACCGACCGCCAGGATCGCCGGACACTGTGGGCCGTACTCAGCTGCAAGGCGTAGAGGCCGGGCTCGACCTCGACGACGGGGTCGACTGCAGGATCGAGGTGGTCGGGCGCAATCGACAGATCGACACTGAGGGCGTCACCGAGCGAGTGGGCCGCATCGGTCGACATGACCAGTGTCTTGATGCCCTGACGGGCGGCTTGCACGGCGGTCGCAGCGGCGGTCGTCGTCTTGCCGACACCGCCCTTGCCGGTGAAGAGAATGACCCTCACGAGAAGCCCCGGCTCCGGCTCAGGCCTCGACCCTCTTCTTCAGTGCCTTCAGAGCCGTGTCGATGATGACCCTCTCGGCCTTGCGCTTCAGCATGCCCAGCATGGGAATCTTGACGTCCACCGACAGTCGGTAGGTGACGAGCGTGTCGGTGCCGCTGGCCTCAAGGGTGTAGGACCCATTCATCGCCTTGAGCACCAGCGCGCTGACCAAGGTCCACGAGACCACTCCCGTGCCGTCCTCGGCCACGTCCCAGTCGTACTCCAGGACGTAGGTGTCCTTGATGGCACCGGCGTCCAGCGTGAACTCGACCTGGTCAGCCCATCCGTCGCCGTCCTCGGAGATCACCGCGACCTTCCTGACCTCGCCTGCCCATTCGGGATAGCTGTCGAAATCGGCAATGACGTCGAGGACCGCACCGGGTGCGGCGTTGATGACGGTGCTGGACTCAGTGCGATCGGCCATGCAGGGAAGGTTACCTTGGCCCCGTTGACGAGCACGCCGGGCGCGTGCCGACCGGCTGGGACGCATTCCCTTCGTTGTGGCAATGGGCCGCTACGCAGCCATGAGTGAGATTGGTTATGATGGGCACGCCCGGGGGGCTAGCCATCTGCAAGGTGCACGCCATTGCGCCTCATTCGCGTGCTCGCATGACCACGCCTCATTCACGTGCTCGCATGATCACGTCCCATTAGCGTGATCGCGTGACCAAGTCTCAAAGGAGACGGTGTGAAGAACATGACGACTCCCCCGCTCGTGACCCCACGGGTCGCGGGCAATCTGTCGGACCTCCCCGTCCGCAACGGCAGCATCCGACCTCACGACGTGGCCTTCTCCACACCGTCGGCGGGTGCCTGGGTCGACATCACGAACGCTGAGTTCCTCGCTGACGTCCACGCCCTCGCCAAAGGTCTGATGGCTGCCGGGATCGGTCTCGGGGAGCGTGTCGCGATCATGAGCAAGACGCGATACGAGTGGACCTTGGCTGATTTCGCCGTGTGGACCGCCGGCGCGGTCTCCGTGCCGATCTATGAGACGTCCTCGGCCGAGCAGGTCAGCTGGATCGTCAGTGACTCGGGATGCGCCGCAGTCATCCTGGAGACGCCGACGCACGCCAGGACGCTGGCCGCAGCCCACGGCAACCAGCCCGATCTTCGTCACGTCTGGCAGATCGACGACGGAGGGCTCGACGAGCTCAAGGCGGCTGGTCACCAGATCACTGATGAGGCCCTTGAAACCCGCCGCGGTCACGTCAGTCGAGCTGACGTCGCCACGGTCATCTACACGTCGGGCACGACAGGCCGCCCCAAGGGTTGCCAGCTCACCCACGACAACTTCATGGCCCTGGCCGAGAACAGCGTTGAGCGCATGAAGGCCGTCGTATCCGCGCCGGACGCATCGACGCTGTTGTTCCTGCCTCTTGCCCATGTGTTCGCACGGTTCGTCCAAGTTGTCTGCGTCCAGGCCGGGGTTCGGATGGGGCACACCGCTGATATCAAGAACCTGCTCGCTGACTTCGGCACCTTCTCCCCGACCTTCATCCTGTCGGTGCCGCGCGTCTTCGAGAAGATCTACAACTCCTCGGAGCAGAAGGCCGCTGCCGAGGGCAAGGGCAAGATCTTCACGACGGCAGCCGCGACGGCCATCGCCTGGAGCACCGCACACGATGACGGCAAGCCGGGTGCGCTGCTCAACGCCAAGCACGCAGTGTTCGACAAGCTCGTCTACAGCAAGCTGCGGGCTGCCATGGGCGGCAAGGTCGCCTATGCCCTCTCGGGTGGCGCCCCGCTGGGCACCCGTCTGGGCCACTTCTACCGAGGGATCGGGCTCACCGTGCTCGAAGGCTACGGGCTGACCGAGACCACGGCTCCAGCGACTCTCAACACCCCTGAGCTGTTCAAGATCGGCACCGTGGGTCCGCCCCTGCCGGGGGTCTCCATCCAGATCGCCGACGACGGCGAGATCCTGGTCAAGGGCAGCAGCGTCTTCTCGGCCTACCGCAACAACGAGAACGCGACCAACGACGCCATCGTGGACGGGTGGTTCCGTACAGGCGACATCGGAGAGCTGGACAATGATGGGTTCCTGCGGATCACCGGTCGCAAGAAGGAGCTCCTGATCACCGCCGGAGGCAAGAACGTCGCCCCCGCGCGCCTTGAGGACCGCCTGCGCGCTCATCCTCTGGTGTCACAGTGCATCGTGGTCGGCGACCAGAAGCCCTTCATCGGCGCGCTGCTCACCCTTGACGCCGAGATGCTCCCCTCCTGGGCCAGGAACAACGGTCTCAAGGGGCTCTCCATGGATGAAGCCCGCACCAACAAGGTCGTCCTCGCCGAGGTCCAGAAAGCAGTCGACGGGGCCAACAAAGCCGTGAGCAAGGCAGAGTCGATTCGCAAGTTCACAGTCCTTTCCGGCGACTTCACCGAGGACAACGGCTATCTGACTCCGTCGCTGAAGCTCAAGCGCAACGCCGTGATGAAGGACTATGCGCTCGACGTTGAGGCGTTGTACGCCGGCCCCAGGGAGTGACCGCCCGGCGACGCTGCCCCGCCAGCACGCGTCGACTGATCCCCTAGCCGCGCGCAAGGGTCGTCAGGTAGTGCTCCCAGCCGGTGACGAACTGCGCCTGGGTGACCCCAAAGCTGGCGGGGAACGCCTGCGCGGCAGTGGCGTCTGGGTCGAGCCCCACCGCCGTGTCAGCGCTCCCTACCCCGGCTATCGAACGGTAGAACGCGACAACCTTTGCCTGGCCGTAGAGGTCGACAAGATGAGACACCGCTAGCCAGGAGGCGGAGTAGAAGGGCGCAATTGTCGTCTTCGCCGGATCGAAATCGGCCTCGGTGGGCAGGGCCTTGGGGCCTTTGCCCTGACGCACGAGAACGAGCAGATCGGCGGCCACGCGTGCCCGCGGAAGGTCGAGACCGGAGTACCCCACGTAGTCCGCCATTCCTTCGGACAACCAGATCGGCACCGACCTGATGGTTGACGAACGGGCTGCGACATGTGTCAGCTCATGGGTGATGACCACGCGCCGTCCGATGGGCTGCAAGGCCGTGAATGCCTTGGGATTGATGACAACACGGTCCCCCTGTGCCCGCTGGTTCGGGTCGATCACGCCCTGGGTGATCGCTGCCACCTGATCGAGCCCCTTGTCGGAGGAACGGAAGAGCAGACTTGCGAACTCCTTCGTGGTGGACGGTGTCACGACCACCACGTGAGCGTTCCAGTCCTTGCCCCACACCCCGGTGACCCTGCGAACGGCCGAGTCGACGGTCGCGCTGTAGTCGCGCATCCGCGCCTCGAGGGCATTGCCGATCACGATGCCGGACCGGCCCTCAATCACCTTCATGTGTGGCAGGTCCCACATCTGCATGGCCACGACGCCGTCAGTGTCGGTGTCATCCGCGATACGCCAACCGCCTGGTCGTTGCACCAGCGTGTATGTCACGTCGAAAGAGCGTGGAGCGCGGTCGTATCCGGCCAGCGAGTACGTCCCGGGGACCTTGACCACCCATGCCTTGGGCCCCACCCGCTGGGCGCGCTCCTCGGCCAGCGGGGGAGCCAGCCCTACGGTGCCATAGGAGAACTCACCGAGCGGTAGCTTGAGGAGGTTGTCGAAGACCGTGGACTGACGTCCTCGAAACGCCGCGGCGGGCAGGTCCACCGTGGCCATCCACGCGCTCTTGTTCCGGGTCTTCACGGCCGTTGCCCGGGCCGACAGGAGATCCTGGGCAGCCGCCATACGGGCGCTCTGCTCGTCCACCTTCGGCACCGACGACGCGGCCCGGCCGGCGATGTCATTCCCGGGCAGCGCAAAGGGGACGACGTGTGGCACACGGCCGTTGCCGAAGCCAAGGTCAAGGTTGCCACTCAGCTGTCCTGCGACGAGGGAGGTCAGGCCGACGCACAGCGCGATCGCAGCGACCCGCCTGCCCTTGGTCATCTCGCCATCGTAGTTGGGACGGTGTGCTCGTGCTTTCACCTCGGCGCTGGTCGTGGCATGTCGGCGCTCGACTCAGCCGACGGCGTCGGCAGAACCCCACTGCTCCACGGACGGCATGGGTTCGCGCCGCGCGAACAGACCGGCCGCGGTATCAGCGCCGGCCATCCCGGCTCCGACGAACATCGACACCACCTTGCGCTCCGCCTTGTCGAGCGGGAGCTGAACAGCCCCAGGCGCAAGCAGCACCGAGACCACGCAGCCGTCACACCGATGGCCGCGCACCGGACATGTGTTGCAGTCGACGATCATCACTGGGCCTCCTGATCCAGCTCGTGGGCGGACCCGCCTGGGTGCCGCACCGTGTGAGGAACGCTAGGTCGACGGTCTGACAGCCCAACGGACCGCTTTCCGGAACCACCGTTACCTGCCGCGGCAGCGCGCCTGTCGGGGCTTGTCAGCGGCAGCACCTAACCTCCTGTGACATGAAGGGATTCCAGGGCACGCTCGACGAGCTCGGCACCCCTCTGTCAGATGTCACCTTTGTCGTTGTCGATCTCGAGACGACGGGCGGCAGTCCCGCCGGCGCACACATCACCGAGGTCGGCGCGGTCAAGATCCGTGGCGGCCAGGTGATCGGCGAGTTCCAGACTCTGGTCAACCCGGCCGAGCCGATTCCCGCCTTCATCTCGGTCCTGACCGGCATCACCAACCAGATGGTCGCCGACTCGCCACGGATCGGCAGCGTGTTCCCCGCTTTCCTCGAGTTCGCCGGCAACAGCGTGCTGGTCGCTCACAACGCACCCTTTGACATCTCCTTCCTCAAGGCTGCTGCGGCGATCACCGGTCACAGCTGGCCTCCCTTTCATGTGGTCGACACGGCCCATCTGGCCCGACAGCTCGTCAGCAAGGACGAGGCCGCGAACCGCAAGCTCGGCACGTTGGCGCGGTTGTTCGGCGCCGAGACAACCCCGGATCACCGCGCCCTTCACGATGCCCGCGCCACGGTCGACGTTCTTCATGGACTGATCGCACGAGTGGGTGGCCTCGGCGTCGTGACTCTCGAAGAGCTCAGCACGTTCTCCTCGCGGGTTACCTCGGCCCAGCGCCGCAAGCGCCATATGGCCGAGGGCCTGCCCTCTGCGCCGGGCGTGTACATGTTCAAGGACAGCCAAGGACACGTCCTCTACGTGGGCACCTCCGAAGACATCCGGCGCCGGGTCCGCACCTACTTCACGGCCTCGGAACAGCGCACCAGGATGGCCGAGATGGTCGGGGTCGCCGCCTGCGTGACTCCGGTCGTCTGCGAGACCACCTTGGAGGCACAGGTCCGCGAGCTTCGCCTGATCGCTCAACACAAACCGCGCTACAACCGTCGTTCCAAGAACCCTGAGAGGGCACCGTGGGTCAAGCTCACCGTCGAGCCCTTTCCGCGGCTGAGCATCGTCCGCAAGGTCATCGCTGACGGCGCCCGATACTTCGGTCCCTTCAGCTCACACCTGGGTGCTGAGTCAGCCGTTGCCGCTGTTCACGAAGTGCTCCCGCTGCGCCAGTGCACCAAACGGCTGCCGGCCAGCGGTAGATCCGTTGCCTGTGCGCTCGCCGAGATGGGGCGCTGTGGCGGCCCGTGCATGGGCAACGAGAGCGTCGAGGACTACGCCATGGTCGTCGAGCAAGCCGCCCAGATGATTGCGGGTGACTCACGCGGGGTCGTCCAAGCCCTGTGCCAACGGATGAGCGGCCTCTCGAGTGAGGAACGGTACGAGGACGCCGGCGCGGTCCGTGACCGGATGCTGCACCTGGTGCGAGCCGCAGCACGGGCTCAACGCATCGCGCCACTGGCCAACAGCGCCGAGATCGTCGCGGCACGGCCGGCCCTACAGGGTGGGTGGGAGATCATCTGCGTCCGGTTCGGCAGGCTGGCGGGCACCGCTGTGTCACCCCCGGGCGCTGATCCTTACCCCTATGTCGAGGCGCTGGGGGCAAGCGCCGAGAACGTGGAGCCCGTGCCGGGACCGGCTCCCTCCGCCTCGGCGGAGGAGACCGAGAAGATACTGCGCTGGCTGGAGTCCGCCGGCGTCCGTCTGGTCGCCATCGACGGTGAGTGGACCTGTCCTGTGCACGGGGCCGGCGCAGCCCGCGCAGCGCTGGACCCCGACGCCACGGCCTACCGCGATGTCGTGGGGTTCGACGTACCGACGGGGCCGGGGCTCCGCCACCGCCCGCCCTCCGTGGCGCTGGCGCTTTCCGAGATGGCGGCGGCACCTGCCACGCCCGTGGTGCCCACGACGTTCTGTGCTGCGGGCTAGGGTGGGACCGTGATTTCCGCCATCGTCTTGATCAGCGCTGAGGTCGACCGCATTCCCGAGGTCGCCGCCGCGATCGCCGAGATCAACGGCGTCAGCGAGGTCTACTCCGTCACCGGCGACGTCGACCTCATCGCCATCGTGCGCGTCCGTCAGCACGAAGAGTTCGCCGACGTGATCGCCGACCAGCTCAACAAGGTCAGCGGGGTCCTCGGCAGCCAGACCCACATCGCGTTCCGGACGTATTCCAAGCATGACCTCGAGGCTGCTTTCAGCCTTGGCCTTGACGACGCCTGAGCCTCGCGCGGCCTGCGGTCAGCTCTTCGTGGCGGAGATCCATCGCTGCAGCACGGACGTTGCGCCACCATCATCGATGGCGCCGGCGGCACGGTCCATCGCGGACCGAAGCGCTGCAACGAAGTCAGCCGGACGCTCTCCCCGATCTGGCGTGGTCAGCGCCAAGGCAACACCAGCATTGAGCACCACGGCATCCCGAATGGGCCCGAGCGCCCCACCGAACACATCACGAACGACCTGGGCGTTGTACGCCGCGTCGGCCCCCCGCAGCGTCTCCAGAGGCTGCAGCTCGAGTCCGACCGACCTGGGATCCAGTACGTACTCGCGAATCGTGCCGTGGCGCACCCACCAGATCGTCGAAGTCGTGGAGATGGTCAGCTCGTCGAGGCCGTCGTCCCCACGGAAGACGGCAGCGTCCTTGCCCCGCCCCGCAAACACCCCGGCCATCAGCGGTGCCATCCTGGCATCCGCGACACCCACGGCGGCATACGTCGGCTGAGCCGGGTTGGTGAGTGGCCCCAGGAAGTTGAAGGCCGTGGCGATACCCAGGTCGCGACGCGCTGAAGCTGCGTGCCGCATCGCGGGATGGAACTGCTGAGCAAAACAAAAGGTGATGCCTGCCTTCTCGACGACTGCGGCAACGTCCGAGGGATGCAGCGCCAGGTTGATGCCGAGAGCCTCGAGAACATCGGCGGAACCCGACGACGAGGACGCAGCCCGGTTGCCGTGCTTGACGACTCGCACGCCACTCGCGGCGGCAACGAGCGAGGCCATGGTCGAGATGTTGACCGTGTGCGCGCGATCTCCGCCAGTGCCGACGATGTCCAGCGTGGTCCCGGCCACCTCGATCCGGCTCGCGTGCGCAAGCATCATGTCGGCCAGTCCGCGCATCTCCTCAACGGTCTCTCCCTTGGCGCGCAAGGCCATGAGAAAGCCGGCCACCTGCACCGCGCTCGCCTCGCCGCTCATGATCTGGTTCATTGCCCACCCGGACTCGGTGGCGCCAAGGTGATGTCCGGACAGCAGCGCAGTGAAGATCGTCGGCCAGGTCATGCCGCCGCCTGACGTCTCGGCCGTCATCGTCTAGCCGCTGGTCGTCGAGGCGTCGACCGTGCGACCCAGCTCGGCAACCGCGCCGGCGACGGCGATGGGGTCGAGCGGGTGCGGCACAGCCAGATCGGCCTGTGACCAGGCTGCCAGCCAGCCGTCCTGCGGTCGTCCGGTCAGGACCAGCACCGGCGGACAGCTGAAGATCTCGCTCTTCAGCTGACGGCACAGGCCCAGACCACCGACGGGCGCCGCCTCACCATCCAGAACCAGCAGATCGAACTCTCCGGTCTCCACGGCCTCGATCACGGCCGCGGCGGTGGCGCACTCGAGCCAGGTGGTCACCTCGACGTCTCGCGCAGGCCGACGACCGACCGCGATGCGCACGGCGTCACGCGTGGCGATGTCGTCGCTGTAGAGCAATACCGACAACTGGTGGGCGGTCCCCGGCGAGGCCGGGTCGGCGGGAGCAGCAGCGGGCGTCACGTGCGAAGCGGTCATGAGCCTGATGCTACCGGTGCCTGTTTGCGGGAAAGGCCATACCCATGCTCGTTTGTTGATGCAATCGGAGCCCGAATAGGGCAATAATGGCGCCTGTGTCGACCACCGCAGTAGTTCACTCAAGCGCCCCGGGCCCCCCCTTGGGGCCAATCCCCGGCCATGGCCCGGTGACCCGCCCCAACATGGTCTCGGTCGGCACCATCGTCTGGCTGGCAAGCGAGCTGATGTTCTTCGCGGGGCTCTTCGCGATGTACTTCACGATCCGCTCGGTGTCCCCCGACCTGTGGCGCCAGAGGACAGACCTTCTCAATGTTCCGTTCGCAACGGTTAACACCCTTGTGCTGGTCATCTCCTCGGTGTGGTGTCAGCTCGGCGTCTTCAAGGCCGAGCACGGTCAGCCTGCCCGCGCCGGCTCGTTCCTCCAGCTCAGGCTGTGGGGCATGCGCGAGTGGTACGTCCTGGCCTACGTCTTCGGCTCTCTCTTCGTTGCCGGACAGGTCTTCGAGTACGCCAACCTGATCAGCCACGGCGTGACCATCTCCGCCGACGCCTACGGCTCCGTCTTCTACCTCACCACAGGCTTCCACGCGATGCACGTCACTGGGGGTTTGATCGCCTTCCTGCTGATCATCGGGCGGACCTTCACG
>Ga0208079_1000302_pt1 | contig 27458 bp, 32 predicted proteins | sample NGESurdeep092012_5_FD_184474 | JGI IMG/M metagenome (GOLD analysis project Ga0208079, IMG submission 184474) | Arctic peat soil microbial communities from Barrow, Alaska - NGEE Surface sample 210-2 deep-092012 (SPAdes) | ecosystem: Environmental > Terrestrial > Soil > Wetlands > Peat ... | reverse complement strand
AACCGGAAGCCCAACCCACCCAAGCTGCCGACCGCAGCGTGGATCAACAAGCCAACCATCGACAACGACGCACAGAAGAAATCTTGAGCTCTTGTCTCAGTCTGGCCTTGACAGGTTTCGGGTCCACCGCGTACGGTCAACGACGCACCGCCGAAGCCTTGCACTACCTTGGTCCGTCTGGCCACGAGTGTTCCACCGTGCCAGTGCCGTACCGAACCTTTCTATCCGTCACTGATCCGAGAGAGCGACTTGATGGCATGAGCCGCAGTGTCAACCGGGCCACGAGGCCTCGCTGGATCGGCGTGTCAGTGGTGGTGACCATTGCCCTGGTCGCACTTCTGATCGAGTTCGGGTTGTCCGCATCGGCACAGTCGGCGACGTCCGCGACGAACGTTGATCATTCCGCCTCCACCGCCCAGAGCGAGTTCCCCGACGGAGCAACCAGCCGTGGGGACAATTCGCGAGCCGGCTGGTACCCCTCGGAGCCTGGCCTCACCCCCCAGGTGGTGGGCTCGTCGAATTTCGGCCAGCTGTTCTCGACCTCCGTCAACGGACAGGTCTACGGGCAGCCGTTGCTGGATCAGGGAAATGTGCTGGTGGTGACCGAGACCGACTACGTCTACGGACTCGATCCGGTGACCGGAGCCATCAATTGGCAGCGGCAGATCGGAACACCTTACGACGCCGCGCCGTGGGGCTGTGCCGACCAGATGCCCGATGTCGGCATCACGTCCACCCCGACCATCGATCCCGCCACGGGGATCGCTTACATCGTGGCAGCGTCGGACATCTCGGGTACGTCGGGACCGATCGGGTACTTCATGCACGCCATCGACCCCACCACCGGAAATGAAGAGCCTGGGTTTCCGGTGCAGATCCAAGGGTCGCCACAGAACAATCGCGCCATGACGTTCAACGCCGGCGACCAGCTACAGCGGCCCGGACTGCTGTTGCTGGGGGGTGTCGTCTATGCCGCCTTCAGCGCTCACTGCGATCAGACTCCCTACCACGGCTGGGTTGCCGGAGTCTCCACTGCTGGCACCATGTCCACGCTGTGGACCGACGTGCCGACCAGCTACGGAGGCGGGATCTGGCAGGCCGGCGGTGGCTTGACGTCCGACGGCCCCAACCAGATTCTCCTGGCCACCGGAAACGGTGCCGACGGGACGTCGCCGAGTGGAAGCATCCCCGGTTCGTCGCCCCCTGGCACCCTCTCCGAGTCGGTGGTCCGACTGGTCGTACAGCCGGGCGGGAGCCTGAAGGCCACTGACTTCTTCACGCCCTACGATGCGTTGGTCCTGGACCAACAGGATCTCGATATCGGATCCGGTGCACCGGTGGCGCTTCCCAGCCAATTCGGTACGACCACCTTTCCTCATTTGCTGGTGCAGGTGGGCAAAGAGGGATACGTCTACCTGCTGAACCGAGACAACCTCGGCGGGGTGGGGCAGGGTGCCAGTGGCGGAGACGGCTCGTTGGCCCGTCTGGGACCGAACGGAGGTGTCTGGGCCACCCCGGGGGTGTGGCCCGGTGACGGCGGTTACATCTACATCCCGGCGACCGGTTTGGGGCAGGGTGCACTGGACGTCTACAAATACGGCATCGCTGCATCCGGCACCCCCACCATCAGTCAGGTGGCCACTGCGGCCGAGACCTTCATCTTCGGATCCTCGAGCCCCGTGGTGACCTCCAACGGAACCACGTCAGGTTCGGCACTGGTGTGGGTCGTTCGCCGGGGCGAAGGTGGTGGCACCGGTGCCCAGCTGCAGGCGTACAGCCCGGTCCCCGTCAACGGCACGCTGCCCCTGGTCGCCAGCTTTCCCATCGGAACATCGACCAAGTTCAATCCTCCCGGGATTGGCAACAACCGACTTTACGTGGGAACGGCCGATGGCCACGTGCTCGGATTCGGCCCGGCCATCCCGCTCACGCTCACCTCCACGAGCGGCACCTACGGCACTCCGCTCACGCTCACGGCCGGCGGCGGCTTGGGCACCGGGGCGGTTAGCTACGCCGTCACCGACGCCGGCTCGGCCGGTTGTTCGGTTACCGGTGGCGGCACCACGCTGAGCGCGACGAGCGCGGGTACCTGCACGGTCACCGCCACCAAGGCCGCGGACGCTAACTACAACGCAGTCTCTTCGTCGGCGACCACCGTCACCTTCGCCACACCGCCCCCTCCACCACCCCCTCCACCACCACCCCCTCCCCCTCCCCCGCCGACTCCGACTCCGACTCCGACACCACCAAACAGCGGGCAAACGGGAGCTTCGATTGTGGGCATGGCTGCAACTCCCGACGGTGGTGGCTACTGGTTGACCAGTGCGGGGGGCGCGGTTTCGCCTCATGGAGACGCCGTTTCGTATGGTTCGATGGCAGGCCAAGTGCTGAACTCTCCGATTGCCCATATCGTGTCCACTCCGAGTGGCCACGGGTATTGGCTGGTTGCCGGTGACGGGGGAACCTTCGCGTTCGGAGATGCCGGTTTCTACGGTTCCATGGGCGGCCAACATCTGAACGCTCCGGTGGTGGACCTTGCTCCGACGCAGGACGGAGCAGGCTATTGGCTTGTGGCCTCGGACGGAGGGATCTTTGCGTTTGGAGACGCTGTATTCCGGGGATCAATGGGTGGGACACACCTGAACAAGCCTGTCGTCGGCATCAGCACCGACAACGCCACAGGCGGGTATTGGGAAGTAGCGACTGACGGGGGCATATTTGCCTTCGGTGCGCCGTTCTTCGGATCGACCGGCGCACTGTCACTCGTCAAACCGGTCAATGGCATGGCCGTCACCGCTGACAACCAGGGGTACTGGTTCGTAGCTTCAGACGGTGGCATCTTCGCCTTCGGGGACGCTGGGTTCCATGGGTCAATGGGTGGACAGCCTTTGAGTGCGCCGGTTGTCGGCATGGCTGCTGACTCAGCTAGTGGGGGCTACTGGCTCGTCGGGTCGGATGGCGCTATCTACAGCTTCGGAGCGCCGTTTGACGGTTCGGACTGAAAAGCGACCGTCCCAACGACCACGCCTTCAAGAGCGTTGACGGTCGGACTCATGTTGTGTGGATCACTGCTGCAGAAACGGCCGGATGCCAGGGGAGCCAAAACGTCCCAGAACGGTCCGTGATCTGGGCGGGGTCGGCAAAGTGATCATTGCTGCCGGACCTTGCCCCTTTCAACCCATCAAGCTGGTTGCCAAATGTATTATCCGATTTAGATGCGATGTTGGGCCGTGTACCTCCTGGCTCCCAAGTCTCGACACAGAATCGCTCAATGATGGGAGGGGTCCATACATGGCCAACACGAAATGGCCACGTATCGAGCGATCTCGATCCGCACTCCCTCAAATCGTGATTGGGACTCAAATCGTGATTGCGAGTTCAAATCCTTCAGTCGGGGTCCTTCGGTGGCGGAGAATATGCAGCTATCCGACGGATGGTATTGGGATGCCAGTGGTCACCCTCACGAGGTCGGAATCCCTGGGCCTGGAGTTGTACCGCTATTTCACGAAGGCTGGATCCGCCAGCTTTCAAACGGCCAACAAGAGCCACTACGACCTGTTCAGAGTCATCAGGAACGACCTGACCCTGTTCAAGCCTGAAGCCGTAAGGAACTCGCCCACCCAGGTATCCGCCCTGAGCAGCCTTCGCCGCCTTCCCTGACATCATTCGCCCTTTGATGACCGCTCGTTCATATTGACTGACCACGCCAACAATCTGACGGATTAGCACCTTGGTCGGGTCATCGGTGTCGGTGTCGAGATCCGGCTCAGAGGCCGACTTCGCTGGCGTCCCCTGGTCTCGAAGCCGCTCGACAAGGGTTTCCTGCAAAATCAGGTCCCGTGCCAGCCGGTCGAGACGGTAGACCACCAAAGAAGAAGCCTCGCCAGCCTTCAACTTCGCCAGCGCTTCGGCTAATCCGACCCGACTTTCTAGGCCGTTGCTTCCCGAGATCCCTTCATCTCGGAATACGTCTGTCAGCTGCAACCCGTTTGCCTTGCAGTACTCTCGGATCGCCTTTTCTTGAATATCGAGGCCAAAGCCACTGACTTGTTCGGTCGTACTGACCCTTATGTATCCGACTGCTTTCGGTCTCGCCATGGTGGTTTGCCCCTTCTCGGCTGTTACGGTGCTAAAGCAATCGTAACACAGCAGGTCAAAGGGGACAACTCCCCTAACGAGCACCTCTGATTTGAGCAGTCCACCCCTCGGATGCTGTTGTATTACGAACGTATGTTCGCTATGTTCTGCTATCGTGCACTGACGGGGTCGAGTCGGACTTTTCGACTCGACGGCTCGGACCGCTTTCTCAGCGATAGACCGCCAAAAGGTCGAGCATCAGTGCTGGTCCCTGTAGCCAACTCTCTGAGTTGCCAGGTTCCGGCCCCTCGCGTTCAACTTTCCGCCGCTGCTCGCGAGACACGATGTTCATCCCAGGCAACGAAAGTATGGGTTTCCATTGCCCAGTCTTCCAGGCAGCAGAGACCTTGCCAACGACTCTTGCAAATCCTTCAATCTCTCCATTGAGGTGTTGCCCGAGCAACTTGCCAGCAACTCGCCAATCTGAGTCGTCGCGCTCGCCAACTAGGACTTGGTCTGATCCCAAGTTGTTTACCATCGAGCGATATGCCCCTGATTGCTCAGGCGTCGGAACCGATGCGGTGTCGAGCCCAAACATTTCCGCCATGGGACGCAATGCTTCCAAGGTGTTTAGGGCCTCTCGCGTTCCGCCCGTCGATGACAAAACCCTTATCTGGTCGGGAACATAGATTTCGCACTCGATGTCGATGAGCGCGCCGATACCAACCCCATCGAGATCTTCGTCAGGCGAAATCACTGTGACCCAACCGGAGTGTTCGGCGTCATCCGTCGCGAGTCCCTCTAGGCGCTCAAATCGGGCCTGGGCAGTGTCCGAAATTGAAATGCTCAATGCCTCTTCACGAGTTCGATCCGCGGAGCCGCTGGCGACCTTGGCGTCCACGCCTCCGGTCAGCTTCTTGCTCGTCGATGAGCGTTGCTCACTGGAACTCCTTAGTCCCCCCTCAAGAGAGCTGAGGTAGGCAGCCAAGCTGTCGTCATTCAAGTAGAGAAAGTTTTTTAACACGCCCCCAGATTAGGGCATTGAGTTCCGGGCGAACCGTAACCGATTCCTATTCAACCCCGTCCCTTGAGTTTCTGGAGGCCGCGGACCAAATCGGCAGCATCAACGCCGAGTGCTATCGCCAGTCGGGCGATGTTCTCCAGTGACGGATTACGCTCACCGGCTTCCAGGGATCCGATGTAGGTCCTATTGATCCCCGATTTGAGGGCGAGCGCCTCCTGGGTGAGCCCCACCTTCAACCGACGGGCTCTAATCCGATCACCAAACTCATGCTGTCGCCGAGTTGGTCCCTTGCCCGTGCCAGCCACACCAACATCAGAAAACAACTCCTGGTCGGGGTCGACTGGATCGGGGTAACATTTTGATTTGAAAGGCAGTCGATGTACGGTGCGTAAAAATGATTGGGGTTCGGGGCACCCAGTTTGATCTCGCAAATCACTGGCGAGGGAGGAGATCAAGTGCCCGAGGGAGACGGTGGGACCGAGACCTACGCCTTCTGCCCTGGCTGCGGAAAGGACCGAGTTCCCGGTGCCTCGTTCTGCAGCGCTTGTGGGCGCTCGCTTGTAAAAGAGAAAGACACGGCCAGCGGCTCTACACAGCGTCAGTCACCACCCCCACCACCTTCGCCCCCACCGGGTGGGATGACTCCGTCCGCCCAGCCCCCACCACCTAGGCAAGACATTCCGTCGACTCCCTACACGACATACGGTGCGCCCTCTGGCTATATGCCACCATCGGCGGTGCGCCTCGCTCCATCGGGAACGACGAGTGCCCTGTTGTCTGCCGCCTTTGTCTTTGCCTTCCTCTTTTGGCCCGTCGGAATCATCTTGGGTCATATTGCTCGAAGCACAATCCGCCGAACTGGCGAGCGAGGAGAGGGACTGGCATTAGCCGCTCTGATTATCAGCTACGTATGGGGCGCAGCCGTAATTATCATTATCATCATCGCCCTCGCCGGTTCAGGCTCCAGTGGCTACAACAACCTGACAACGCTACAGGACTCTGTTACACAGCAGATCAACGGCAATCTCCATAATCCATCAAATTCGGCGTACTCTCCGGGGACCTCCGTGACATCCACGCTCTGTGTGCATAACTCTGGCACCCAGTTCACCTGTTTAGTGACGGCGTCGGACGGATCGAAATCATCGATCTCGGTAACCGTTTCAAGTGACGGGTCTCGATGGGTCTCAAATTGATGAGTACGGGTGTCGCCGACCATGGCCATTGAAGAACGGTCAGTGCTCGTCCGCCTTCCACCAACCGAGGCATTGGATCTTTGCGTGCAGGCGCTGGAAAAGGGACGATTCAAAGACGTCCAGTTTGATCGGGACAACCTTTTCCTCACAGCACGAAGGAAACCAGGTGGCCAAATGACTCGGGGCCAGATCACCATCTCTGTGGCCCCTGCTCAAGAGGGGTCACAGGTCACGGCGCACTGTGAGGAGGTTGCTCAAAGTCTGTACGCCCTGGCCTCTAACCCCGCCCATGCACTGGTTGCTCGCTTTCTAAGCAATCTGGGACAGTTGATCCGCATCGAGGAGCTGCCACCATTCGACCTAATCGGACAACCGACTTCGAATGCGGGTATCTCGTCGGAACCGAACCCAGAGTCAAAGGTCGTTGTTCCACACGCCTACCGCTTCTGCCCGGCGTGTGGAAGCGAAGTCTCACCAGATTCCCGATTCTGCGGGGACTGTGGTCGGTCACATTCAGCAGATGGGGTAGGACGCTAATGAGCAAACAAATGGGCGGCAGGAGGTGACCGTTTGGGGGTGGGCTGCGGGTTGGTGGCGTGCGCCTGACGGTCAGTGGTACGCCCCTGCTGGAGGCATTGAAACTCATGATTTTGATGACGGCAACGGCCCCGTCCCTTCACATCATCATCAGAATGGTGGCGGATGGGTGGCCAACACGGCGACCGTTACGGAAACTGCATTCGTTGGTCCATCAGCAAGCGTGTTTGACCTCGCCCGAGTTCTCGATTCCGCATCCGTCTTGGACAACGCTCGGGTGCGAGGTGAAGCTGAGGTCTTTGGTAACGCCAAAGTCCGTGGAGACGCTGTTGTTGATGGGAACGCCAGGGTTTTTGATTATGCCGAAGTCTCTGGCGAGGCATTCGTTTCGGGCCAGTCACATCTATACGAGCATGCCCAGGTGAGCGGATTTGCCAAACTGATTGACCCATGTTCGGTTGCAGGAAATACGCGTATCTTCATGGCCGCAGATTCCTCTGATATTTCAGTACCACCCGAAATGGCAACATGCGCAAACGGCCATGCGGTGGATGCCGATTCGAGTTTTTGCACAATCTGTGGTGAGCCTAAACTCAGCGTGCCAGAGAATGAGGGGTCGTGTCCCGCTTGTGGAGCAGAGGTAGTCCCTTCCTCATCGTTCTGTGTGGTGTGCGGACATTCCCTCGCTAATCTGAAAGAGAACCTCGGAGGACTCGACTCGCTGCCGACATCTCGTGACGAGGAACGCGAGCGTCGTGACGATGCTCTGCAATTAGAACAGTCTACGACCGCCAAACCAGTCATACCGCAAACATTTATCGCTGACGAACTGGCGAAGCTGGGAGCACTCCGTGATTCGGGCCTTCTCACAGACGAAGAGTTCGCCCAGCAGAAATCGAAACTACTTGATTCTTGAGAGTGGCTCAGTTGGGAAGAGGTGGTGAGCCGCTAATGCCGATGATGCACGAGAGGGGAATGGTGTCCAGGGAAGACCGACCGGTGACACATCGCTTTTGCCCTGACTGTGGCACCGAGGCCGTTGCTGGCGGTTTATTCTGCGGTGCCTGCGGACATTCCCTTGTTCGGATTCAAAAGGGCCCAAGAGCGTCCAATCCATCTCAGACATTGTCGCAGCGAAATCGTTGCCTAGCGTGTGGAACAACGTTCACACACCATTTCAGGGGAGCGTGTCCAGACTGTGGGACAAAGCTGACCAATACAGAGCTGCACATCAGCCCGACATCGGCCAGTCCATCGGCGGTAAATCAGCCGACTCAATCCAGGCGGCCAGCGGCATCTAGCGACATTTCTTCGCCAAGACGGACGCCGATCGTGAAACAGGAAGACAAGGGCGGCCGATCTAAGAAGGCTTCCTGGATCGTACTAATCGTGCTCCTTGTCGTCGGTGCGGGCGGAGCAGGCGCAATCATCGCTCACCATCACAGTGCGGCTCCACAAGCATCTGCCTCACAGGGAGCAGTGGCACCGTCAACAGCGGCGGCCCCAACCTCCGGGCAGTTTCAACAATATTACGATGCTGGCTACAGCAGGGGACAAGGCTTGAGGTCAATGTCAATGTCCCAGTTCCAAATTAATGCCACGTGTCGGAGCTATTCAATCAGCGGACAGACTCGTTTTGCGGACCCATACAACGCCGAGCTGCAAGCACAATCTCTTGATGGATGCATGGCGGGTGCCGGGTACTAAGGATTGGATGGACGCGATTACGTCGAGATTCCTGCTGCAGATGAGAAACCGAAGAAGCGGAGGGATGGGTGTCCGATGATGATCGGGCGATAATGCACCGGTTCTGTCCAAACTGTGGCACTGAGGCCGTTGCTGGTGCCTCGTTCTGTGCGGCCTGCGGCAGTTCATTGATCAACCCCGCGGCGCTCACCGACGAGCCACACGATGAATCCGAAACTGGTGAACATAGGGCGGAGGAAGGTAGCGACTCGATCATCCCCAATGTGACGTGGGACTTTTCAGATTGGGATGATGCTATCCAGGGAGACCTTGGTGCTGCTCTCCTTAGAAATAAGATTCCCCACCGATGGGAGGGAACGACCCTTTCGACTGAACCCGACTACGAGAATCAGGTCGACGCCATTCTTGACGAGTTCTGTGGACTCTCGGATCAAGATCTCTCGGAAGCGGAAATCGAATCGGGAGAAGAAGACAACAGAGAAGATGACGACGAAGTGACCTGGGAGACTCCAGGCTGGACCAGCGATACTCGGGGCGAGTTCACTTCGACCCTTCTTGCGGCAGACATATCCCACTATTGGGACGGCACCACCTTGATCACCGATGCCCAGTACGAAGACAGAGTTGATTCAATAATGGATGCCCTTTACGGAACCCTCTCGGAGGACGGGCCGCCACAAAATCAACCTGACGCAAACGAATACGAGTCGGATTTCCCTGCTGGTGGCTCAGGAGGCAGAGCGGCCTGGATAGTGGCAGCTGTGTTCATCGTCTTGGGTGCGGGTGCGGGCGCTATCGTCTTCGTCGCTCACCATCACAGCGGGTCCACATCTGCCTCACCGGGAGCAGGAGTGTCTACTGGGGCAGGAAATGCCCCGTCAGCCTCCGTGCCCACCGCCCAAAACACGGTCCCTACTTCCTCTCAGCTCTCGGCCGCCTATCAGAGTGGGTATGTCGATGGGCAAGGTCAGCTAAGAAATAGCGGCGTAATGCCGAACCGGTCTGAGAGCACGATCCAGTTCCTTTGCCAGAGCGGCCCCTACCAAAACGCACAACTCAAAGCGCAATATTTCGACGGCTGCATGGCGGGCAATGGGTATTGAGGTCGAACAATGTCCGACAATGAGCCCGAGATGCAGAGTGGTCAGTTCGCCAGCCGGACCTTGATCATTGTGGCGAGCATTTTCGCCGTGGCAGCCATCGCCATCGCGGCGATTGTGACATTTGGTAGTCATTCTTCGACGACCACATCGACGTCGAGCACTTCCCGATCCAAAATGGCGGTTCCGTCCACCACTGCGGCACCGACGACAGCGGCACCCGCAACGACCTTGCCTCCGACCACGACAGTTCCGCCTACGACGACTTCGCCACCTTTGCCCGGTGTGCTCGTTTGTGAAGGTTCGCCAATGTATGAGCCATCCACTCTTCATTGGTGCACATCTGCGTGCAGCAGCTACGTGGACAACGTGACTTGGACATCATGGACGCCCCAATCGGCAAATGGCACGGGTACGTACATGACGAACGATGGCATTCCAAACTGCTCGCAGGGCACCTGGACTGCACACCCAGGGTTTGCGGTCACGTTGAGCAGTCCGGCGACTGTCTCGTACTGCACCGGCACAGGCGAATCGTCAGGACTGCTCTTTACGTACTCAAATGTGTGGGACTACTCGCTTCCGGATTTCAAACCGCCCTGCTGAGAGAGAATGGTGTTACACACGAGTTCTGGGACGGCCGGTAGTACACGCCACCTGCCTGGGGCCCAGATCGAAATCCTTCCCAGATGGTTGGGTCGTCGACCAACTGGTAACGGATCAGGGATTGCGTCGACCACATGATGAGGGCATCCCGCTGGAATCAAACACGGCCCGCGATGACATCCCGGTTACTACACATCGGGGTTACCGGAAATGATGCCGTGCATACCTCAACGACAGGTAGCCGAAATACGTTAGTGGCTCTTCGGATATCAGCGGGGTCTGATGGTTGCGAGTAGATCCCAGTTGGGCTTTCCGGCGAAGAGCAGCGATCAGATCCGCTAGTTCTTGAGACTGGTGAATCCGAAGGCGACCCGCTTCACCCGTTTGTTCAAGTGGTTGCGGCCCGCCTCGGTGAGTCCGTTGCCCAACGTAGACTCTGGCGAAGGCTCGGCAGCTCGGTGGCGGACTCTGCGGGGCCACCAGTAGGGAATGTGAACGCGATATGAGTGAGATGAGGAAAGCCCAGAGTTGGGAAGACTGGGGGACAGTCGACCCCATGTACGCAATCCTGACTGATCCGCAGTTTCGATTCGGCAAGGGTGACCTTGAGTTTTTTCTGTCGACCGGCGCCGGGACGATAGACAGCCTGCTGAAAAAGTGTGATCGACTTGGGATCTGTCAACGACGTGAAAGTGCACTCGACTTCGGCTGTGGCCTTGGAAGATTGACCGCACCTCTCTCCGCCCATTTCGATTCCGTCATCGGACTAGACGTCGCCGCAACGATGGTGACGCAGGCACGAGCTATGCACGGAGACCGCTGCCAATTTGCAGTGTGGCAGGAAACTGATCTTGCCATCTATCCGTCCAAATCATTTGATCTGGTCGTCTCGCTGCTAGTCCTTCAGCATCTGCCCTCACGGGCACTGATGGAAGGATTTATGGCAGAGTTCGTGCGGATCCTCCGGCCCAGCGGGGCCCTGGTCCTGAATCTGCCGGCGGTGGTACCCAAGCCGCCTGTGCTCCCTTCATGGAAGACCAAGGAAGGCATTCGGAAACGGCTTGGCATTGAGCTCCGGCGAGCTGGGGTCAGCCCGGACTTGCTCTATCGGCGCCTTGATTGGGTCCCGGAAATGACGATGACCGCAATCCCCGATCTCGATGCTCGGCGCATCTTTGAGGCAGCCGGTGGCGAAATCAGGTTCGTGACGGAGCCCACCGTCGATTCGGGAGGTACGGAGGATAGGACCTACTACGTCGGGCGTCGCTCCTAACCTCGATTCAACGATCGGCAAGTTTGACGTGGCAAATTCCTGTTCACGGCCCTGTAGTCGGCGCCGGTTGAGAGGATCTCTCGCCAGGACTTCGATGCCGAGCACGTTCACATCCCGTTGACCGGATCCCCCTGAACTGATCAACCCGCTGTGCGAGTCCAGACCCCCATCATTGGGGAAGGAGGACAGCACAGCCATGAAGAACCGGAAGCACACCCCCGAGCAGATCATCCGCAAACTGGCCGAGGGCGAGAAGCCCCGCGGCGAAGGTCGAAGCATCGAGGAAGTCGCCCGACATCTGGAGATCACCGATTCGACCTGGCATCGATGGCGGAACCAGTACGGCGGGATGAAGGCCGACGATGCGAAGAAGCTGAAGGAGCTGGAGAAGGAGAACCAGCGCCTGAAGAGGATCGTGGCCGACCAGGCCTTGGACATCGACATGTTAAAGGAGCTGAACCGGGGAAACTTCTGACCCCGGACTGTCGCCGGCGGGCCGTTGCGGCTCTCCAGACACAGTTCGGGGTGACAGAACGCCGAGCCTGCCGGGTAGTCGGCCAGCCCCGCTCAGATCCGAAGAGCCACGTTAGTGAGGTAACCGGATTCACTTGTTGTCGCAGATGGAAAGCAGGTGCCAATGAAGGCATGCCATTCATATGGACGGGCTCACCTTTCGACCGGCCAGATGGCCAATCCAACTCAGCGTAAGAAGTCAGTGATAGCGATAGCCAATACGCGAGCAACGTTCTGCTGAAACGAGGTCGACGTGAGCAATGTCGCATCGGCGGCGTTCCGCATGTTGCCGCACTCGATGAGGACCTTGGGCTCGGTTGCCAGATTCAGGCCGGCCAGGTCGTTACGAACTACGACCCCATTCGTGCCATCGTAGCTGCTCACTGGCATGCCGGTGGCAGCGAGGAAGGTGGACCGCACGTCGGAGCCGAACGCTTCGGACGATGAGATGACTGCGTCGTTGGGGCCATCCGCGACGGGCTCGAGGATGGCGAAGCCCCTACCGTCCGGAGGCCCACCGTCGGCATGGATGTCGATAGCAACGTCCGCGTGCGCGTTGTTAATGAGCTGGGCTCGCTGGTCCACGCACGGGCCCACGCCGTCGTTAGTCGTCCTGGTTAGTACAACCTGGGCCCCCTCGGCCTTCAGGTCTGTTAGGAGGTACTGAGCTACGTTGAAGTTGAACTGGGCTTCGGTGTAACCGCTGTCGGTCTCGGTGCCGGTGGTGTCGCAGTCCTCTTCGGTGCGACCGTTGAACACCTGTTGGTTGAGAAAGCTCGGATCGGTGTAGTTCTGTCCATTGTGCCCCGGATCGATGCCGACTATCTTGCCGGCGAGCGGTTGCCCGGCAGGGAGCGTCCCTCCGGTCACGGGAGGCGTGGTGGTTATTGTCGACGGCACCGTTGGGATGGAGCTTGGCGGGACCGCGGTCGAGGCCAGGGTTGAGGTAGTGGTCGGCGCGCCTTTTGATGCCGCGGATGGGGGGCTTGGGGTAGAGCTGCAGGCAGCAAGGACCGTCGACCCGAGGACCGCGAGGGCCCCGACAACAAGTCGCAGCCGAATGCGCCGTCCATGGGTCACAGCGAGCTCCAAGGAGTTTCCGCGGGGTGTCCGGGCTTTGCCCTGCTAGAACTGCACGCTGGTCGGCGGCTGTCCCACACTTGCGCGCAGTTGGTTGTATGCAGCCAGAAAGGTCTGCTTGTCCGACGTCGCCGTGGCGTTGTCCGAGCTGGACGCGTTCAGACAACCCTGGAAGATGATGGCAACCGTGCCCGTGTTTGCCACGTTCAGGCAGGTGGCGAGGTCGTTGTCGTCCTTGAGGCTGTCGTTGAAGGCGGTCACAAGATCGGCGCTGACTGTCTTGGCGTCAGGGGTAGGGGCGTTGAGTGCCTGGGCAGCTGCGGCCAGCGAGGTGCGGCTGGCTACAATGGAATTGATCTGCTGCTCGGCTTGGGGAACCGTGAGGTTGGTGTACCCGCCGTCCGCCACAGTCTGGAGCTGTGCGTAGAGACTGTTCACCGCCTGAAACATGGGTGTGGACTGGTTGAGCAGTGCTAGCACCTGGTTGCTGAACGCGGTGTTGTCCTGGGTGGCCTGTGCACTGGTATTCGCCGCGGAGGCAAAAGCGACGATCTGATCCGAGGAGGGGAAGGCGGTGTGTGCCGCCGCGGGCTCGACCGCTCCGAGTGCCTGGAATTTATTCTGCGCGTCGAGACCGATTCCTGAGAGCTGCGAGAGGAGCGGGCTCGACGTGTTCGAAAGCACGGTCGTTGCGGTCAGCAGCCAGGCAGCCTCACTGGTTAGCGCAGCTTTGACCTGCGTCGCCACGGCATCGTCTGACCCGGTGGGCTTTTGCCCGTCGATGAGTTGCTGCGCGACCTGTGTGTCATTCTGCGTCGAGGCGATTAGGGTCTTGACCCCGTCAGGATTGCCACCCGGTGAAAGGAGCGTCACCATGTTGGCGATCTTCTGGTTGTCAGCCAGCACCGGTGCCAGATACCGAGCGACCTGCTGGTTGTATGTCAGGCCCTGCTTGGTGTTGCCGGTGAGCAGCAGAGTGACCGCGACTGCCGCAGCGATCAACACCACGGCGGCGGCACCGCCGATCAGCCAGATGCGCTTGGAGTCCTTCACTCTCGGAGGCGTCGTGGGTGTCGGCGTCACGGCCGGGGTGCCGGCCGGCGGGGTATTCGGTCCGGAAACTGCCATCGTCTGCGCCGTGGTGGTGACGGATTGCGGCGAAGTGGGTTGGGCCGTATGGAGGGAGGCGGTATCGACCCCCGCTAGCGTGTCACGTACCAGCTGTTGAGACGTCGTGGAATCTTGAGGAGACACCTGTACGACAGTCGCCGCGGGGACTCCGATCTTTGCGCCACAGCCCTGACAGAAGGGCGTTTCTTGTGCAGGGGCACCACACTGTCCGCAGAACGCCGGACTGCCGCCAGACTCCCCGCCAGTTACCCCTACCATCTTGCTCAAAGTGGCCAGCCCGCCGGCGGGTACCACTGCCCATCAGTTGCTTGCCACCAACCGGGCATCTGCGTCACGTCCCTCATGGCCTCCCCCTTTGTAGAAAGGGCATGTCTCGTGGGCACTGGACCGCGTGACTATTCTTCGGTAACGCCCGAGGTGGGGGTGTGAACTGCTGCCACACCGTGTCGTCGATCGAGGTGATGCCCGCAATGGTCGCCTTCGCTTCAAGCAGGTCCTCAACGGTCGGCATGTCCTCCATTCGCCCATGTTACTGTCGGTTTTTCCGATTCGCCCAGATCGGCAGGCATGACGTCGACATCAGGAGGCGGGCTGCTGTCCGGTGGGAATGGTATTAACCGATATTTGGTATTTCCAGCGACAGATGTCACCTGGGTGGGGCCCCAAAGCGATTTGAAACTGTGATGGTGGGGGTCGGTCAGGGAGCCATCACGAAGTGGCCACCTATGGGTTGCCGCGCTTCTGCATCTGGCTTCCCGATAAATCCGACCAAGGTATGACTTTGACAAGCGGAACCATTATTGGCGGAGGCACCAATTAGAGATCACATCAGGAGGTACCGATTCTGGTTCCTGACCCGGCTGGAGCTTCGGTCTTGGGGTTGAGGTTCGCATATAGTCAATGAGTCGCAGGGCGACTGGGGGGCGAACAATGAGTGAATCGATGGGTGGATCAAGCGGATTTTGTCCACAGTGCGGCGAAGCAAGAGATTCCGAGTCGCTCTTCTGTCCCAAATGCGGGGCGGACCAATCTGCCCGATCGGGCGGGGATGCTCAACAAACGCCGCCTGTGATTCCGGCAACCGATCCCCCGTCGCCAGCGGTTGGGACGCCGATGACTTCCTCAACCCAAAGCCACCCCCCGACCGCGCCGCCCGGCCCTACGTCCAAGCGGAATCGGCGGCTCAATCCAATATTGGCGACTGTTGGGGCCGCCGTGCTCGTGGTCGCCGCCGTGGGAACGACGATCGCTGTGACCCGCCATGGTTCTTCGCCAACCGCTCAATCTGGCAGCCATTCACTCGCGAGCAGCCCCCCAAAGAACTACGCATCGTTCGAGATTGAATACGCTTCGCTGAAAAACGCGATAGTTAGGATCAATTCCGTTGGCTGTGATGGCAACAACTACGTGGGTAGTGGTTTTGTGATTGACGCGCACCATATCGTTACCGCGGGACACGTTGTGGAGGGATCGCGATCGATAACCGTAACCATCGGTGGAAATCCGGAACCAACCGAGATAATAGGTCTTGACACGAGCGGAGACGTTGTTCTGTTGCACAGCGATGGAGCGATCCCTGGCTCTTATATCCCCCTTTCCAGCGATGATCCACCTGTCGGGGACAGGGTCGCTGCCATCGGCTTTCCCCTAGGCGGTGGACTAACGATGACCCAGGGATCGGTCTCCGCGCTTGAGCAAAGCATCCTGGTTAACAACACACAACTGGCCGGTCTCGTTCAAACGGACACCGCACTGAATCCTGGCAACTCTGGCGGCCCGCTCCTCGGCCTCGATGGACGTGCAAGCGGGATCGTCGATGCCCTCAACACACAGGCAAATGCAACCGGATATGCCATCAGTCCAAAATATGCGCTCACGGAGGTCGACCATTGGTTGGTTAGTCCTGAGAGCCATCCGCTCCCCCTATGCGCGAGTCCCAATCCGCTCGGATCTGGCCCGGCAGGTCCGCCGCCATCGACCTCAAGCGGTGACCCATTTGTGCACCCCCCAACCGGGCAGTGGATCTCCGTCATGGCATCCATTCCCCAAGGACAAGGAGTGTCCGCCGCTGAACAGCACCTCAGCGACATTGCTAAGTCCGTGCCCGATGCACAACTTCTGAACTCAGACGACTATTCATCGCTTCGCCCCGGCTACTACGTCGTGTTCGAAGGTGCATACAGCTCTAGCGACGCGGCCCTGGCGGAATGCACTGCAGTCGGTCGGTCGATACCTAACAGTTGCTATTCGCGGTATCTTTCTTAGCCTGGATGTTCCAATAGAGACCCGATTCTGACTCTAACCGGTCGTGATGGCGCAGGGGATATCACCATCGAATCGGAGTCACCGCGATCGGCAACACCTTCGCTCACGTCAACCACCCTGGATTGTCGGGCAGCGGCGGGAATGTGTTAACCGATTGCGCGAGCGGCTGGCCCCACATGTCGCCTGGCTGGGGGCCCAAATCGACTTGAGATGCCGATGATGGGGGTATCAGATCGGCTTCGCGAGGTGGTTCACGTTATGGCCGCCCGGTTACCGGGTCGGCACCGCTACTGACTGCCTCGCAAGGATCGGCGGCCGGTTGGTGGAAAGGCTCAGGCCGGTGGCCACGTGCGGAGGCCTTGAGCGGGGATCATCTCATCGATTCGTACCCGACCTCGGAGCATATTGGGATTGACTACACACTCTTGTTCGCGGGCATCTCCGAAGAGTGCCAGGACGGCTCGGACGGGAACGGTTGCCTCGAATACCGCTGATTCAATCCCGTCCTGAGAAACGCCGACCGCGAAACCACGGGCACACCCGCGGTGGACGCTCCAGGACATCCCACGGCCATTGGTCAGTGCTGCTCCACGCCAAACTGTGATCGGCTCCGTTGGTTTCTCGGAGAGGTGTTCGTATTCCGCGACGGTTCCCGCTGTCCCCCCGGTGACCACAGCAAAGCCTGCGGCTTTGAAGAGCTGGAGCCATCTACGCTCGCCCAGTCCTTGGAGTGGGGACCGATTGTGCACCCAGACTGCCCACAACGCCAGTTCGAGATCCGGGATCGCCCCTTCTTTCCATGCCTCATAGAGCATGCGGGGTACGTGGATAGCGAGGCCCATTGACACGGCGTAGGCCGAGGCTTCCCATGGATCGATTGGAAGGTGGTCGCGTATTTTGCTCAGGGTCATCTGAGTTGCCTCGCGCTCTTTTGAGATGAGATCGGCAAAGGTGTCACTCACTTGATCCGCCCCCTTTCTCCTTTGCCCCGCCGCCTCGGAGATGCTGAAGGGCGTGCAAGGGCTCACGGCACGCCATCTAGAGATTCCTTCCCATCAGGTAGATCGCCCCAAATGTAATCCCCGAGTTGATGAGCGCCTGGTTCTTCCTGGAGGTGAGCATCTGGTGAACAGCCGCCACCTCTTCAAGGGTGGCAGGGCGTCCCCACTCCTGTCCTAGTTGCCAGGCAATCTCGGCAGGTGACGGGATTGGGGTGCTGGCCACCCTCAGCTCATCAAGTCCTTCTCCGATGGCTCGATGGACCGCCATCAGGATCACCGGCATCCACACGAGGAATAGTCCACCCACCACAATGACCGAGAGAACGGTGTCGGTGTTCAAATTGGACTGCGAGTTCTGGTTCCCGTGTTGGGACCAATCATGAAAGATCGCAAGACAAAAGATAGCGACAAGAATCCTGGTAGCTACTGAGGCGAACTTCCGGTAGGGAGTCTTGGCTTCCCATTTCGCCTTCTTGAGCGTCTTCTGCTGCTCTTGGGCGGGCATCAGTGTCGAGTCCCACCGGGGACGCTGAACCCGCCGCGCTCTTGCAGGCGTTTGGCCAGGGCGTCAGGAGTCACGGAGATCAATGGCTCATAGCTGCATGGAGTCCATGGCTTGTCGGCGTCGGCAATGCAGAACGATTTGCTCGATCTGTGGTCCAAATCGATCCCGAGGATGCCGTAATCCTCGAATACGCGCACCTTTGCCCCCGGTTTAGCAATCGTCAGAACTCTCTGGGCGTTGTGATTTCGGTAACGACCGACCTTGTCCAGGTATTCAACTGTGATGATCCCGTCCTCGACGCCCACGAGTTTCCCTGTCCTCGGCGTGACTTCGGAGGTTCGACGAAGCTGAATCCAGTGCGTTAGGTGGCCTGGGAGGTACAAGTCACAAGTGACGTTCTGACTACTCCGCGTTCCGGTCATGACGGGGTGACCTCACTCGACGTGTGAGTCTCACCCAACAGGTTGCCGGGGACGAGAAATCCTCCGTGGGTAGCCAGTCTCTCGGCCAACGCCTCGGGTGAGGTTGATGTAAGGGGACTGTCGTCGCACGGGATCCAGGGCTTATCGATTTCCTTGATGGAAAAGCAGAAGTCGCCGCCCCCCTTCAGGATCCCGAACCCTTCGCAGATTCGAATTTTCCCCCCAATGCGGGCGATTTCAACGAGGCGCTCCACCTCATGATTCCTGTATTGCTTGACCTCATCGCCGAAATCGACGGAGATCACGTTGCCGATGGCCGCAACCAAATAGCCGGTGCGGTGAGGCTCTCGGACACTGCGAGTCGCTGGGATGTAGTGCAACGTGTGCCCGTCGCGGTACAACTCGCACCGGCGTGGCCAAAGAAATCCACTCTCGGGATCTCTCGGTTGTTTCCGGTTTCTCGCCCAATCCGGCAGATCGGCATCGGGGGTAGGGACAGACTGCTCTTGCTCGTTGTCTGGCATTTGCTCTCCTTATCGATCTCAGCAGTGCCACCGTGCCCGAAGGCTGGTTGGCGGAGTGTCGTAGGGCTGAGTCCCTCGGCTCCTCTTGATACGGCAAACTCAAACTAGCTGTTCTCGACCACGACGCGACTTCTAAATCGAGTCGAGGATCTGCTCATCGGAATATCCATCTCGGCGGAGGTACGCGACGACGGCTTCCCAACAGTCACTCATTGCCTCTTCCGAATCGTCGGCCAGGCCGTTTTCGATTTGAGCCTCTCCGAACCCGGCATCCTCTTCGCTGATGCCAAAATTCCAGGAACAGGTCAAATATTCGTCATCGTCATCGACGTTTTCGTCGATTTCGAGGTAGAGCGTGATCGCGGGTACACCTGGCTCGGCTTGTGGGTGGCCCAGATCAACAATGGAGCGTGCGGACATCACGATATTGCCGACCTCCTCCTTGTTCCAGTGGGGAGTCGCCGACAGAGGATCGATCCCTACATTGTCGGCAATAGTCTCCGGCGAGACCAACGGCTGTTCGCTGGCGGCGGTCTCCCCCCGGTCGGACACACTCGACAGCTTCATGAGGAACGTGTCGGTAACAACACTCTTGAAAACCTGGCGGAGTGTTGTGAGAACCAGATCGGACACCTCGTCGATCTCCGGTGAGCGAGTCGGCTCTGTGAACGCCCAGGTTGCCCTTCCACCGATGATGGGCTTCTTCCACCCGATGGCGGCCAGATCAATGATTTGACCTTCCGACAGTTGGTACGCGCCCTGCAGATATTTATTTCCGAGTGTCTCGACCACCAACGATCCGTCCTCGTAGGCCACAAACCGGAGGAAATGATCATGCGCTTCATCGATCTCCACAATGAGGATCCATCGGCCGGGATCATTGGTCAGACGAGTCAGCAAAGGCCCAATGGATTTCTTCAACTCCCTGAAGGTGACGCTCCAACTGGTTACTCCATCTTCTGGCTCCTCGGAGCACCACGATGGCGAAATCGAGAACTCACGCTGTTCGGCGAGAAGGGCATCGACCTCCTGGATCCAACCGTTCAACGATGCACGAGAAGCACTCCCAGGCGGGAGATGAGTTGGACGGTCAATCCTTTCCTGCTCTGGTTCTCTTGTTCTCGTCATCACTGAACATCCTCGAACAGTGAAAGTTGACCGGGTCCCGGCTCTGGTACTTCGGGACCGTGGTCGATGGCCAAGTCCTCCAAAGCTCTGACCAACCGATCCGCCTGCCTCAAGGTCAGGAAAGAGAAACTGAGACCGTCGATCGAAGGCTCTACCCAGCCGTCAGGAACGGTCCGGTCCAAACCAAGGTCGAGCAGGACTACCCGCAGCCGTTTGATCAGGCAATTGGCTCGCTGGTGTCCGACCGGATCCGTGTCGGTTTCGCTAATCAGACTGGGCTGGGTGGATTGGTCCCTAATCGGTGCCACGTCGTGCGCGGCGCTAATAGCGTTTGTCATCTGCTGCTCCTCATCGAGCCTGGCATTGCCACCGTGCCTCTCGGTCGGTTGGCGGAGTGTCATCGGGCCAGGACCCTCAACTCCTCTGGATAAGTTGGCACCATTATACCGGACATGTACCTCCCCCGAACGTGCCTACACGAATCGGTCCAAAAGTTGTGATGATTTCGGGATGGTCACCAAGCTCAAGAACCATCGGCGTCCCATTACGACGACCATCAATGGGAAATCGGTCACGCTCCTCACGTCCGGCTACATGGCCCGAGCCATTGGCCGGAGCACTTGGTCGGTGAAGCACTGGCGGCGGCTCGGATTACTGCCACAACCGCCCTTCGTTTTGCACGCCGATGTTCAAGAATCACGTCGCTACCTCTACCCGGCAACATTTGTGAAATCCGTCGCTGAGATCGCCCGGCAGGATTACGTCGTTCGACGACTGGAGCGTGAGCATTGGCAGCGATTTCACGCCGAGGTCCTCCAGGCATACGAGAAGACGATCGTGCCCTTGCTCACGACGGGTGTTACAGATGATGCGGATTCCATGGTCCACGAGGATGAGAGACGGCAGGCGTTTGTCGCTCTCACGTAATCGCATCTACTGCTCCATGCGCCTAACGCTCACGAGATCAATCTGAATGTTGTGCAGAGGTGCAACAGGTAAGAAGGCATCGAAAACCATCTGTTTTGCTGTGAGCCGCCCTTGCTGTCCCTAGCTACTTCCCGGCCTGGATCATCTTTAAGGGGCTCTGGGCAAATCGTGGGTGCCTCTCGTCAAATCGTCGCATAGAGGTCCGCATGCCAAGGACGTCGGCGTCACTGTGCCCTAGTTCCGGTGCTCCCAATGAAACACGAGGTCCTCGATTTTGGGTTCAGCTTCATCCCAGTTGTCTGCGGTGACTGTCCCAACAAGCTCCATCACTTCATCGAGTTCGGCCACCTCAAGATCTTGCTTGGCCACCTCAAGGGCTTGTTCCCGCAGAACACCTGATGCCGGGATAACCAGGGTCTGGGTGCCTCCATCGTCGGCGTGTCTCCTCCAGATCTCAAACTCCATAACCACTCTCTTTCGTCTTCATGCGGTTTCATTGGGTAGCCGAAATACGACAGATCGGCCTGATCACGCAGTCATCATTGATCGGACGGCATCCACAAGGTTTTCGGGTCGTGGAATCTCCGGGAACCGCTGGTTGTATTCGGCATCGATCGCCTCGGCGGTATCGAGTCCAGCGGCACGGGCGACATGGGGAAGTGAAGGGAGAAGGTCCTCACCACCCTCAGCGATGAAGAAATATCGGTGAAGAACATCGACGGGTGCTGCCGGAAAAACGGTGACAGCTTCTCCCATTAGGCACATACGAGGCTCCACATGCTCGACATCAGCGTCTCGTGACGTTGAGAAGACCTCGGGGGGGAAGAGCGGACAGAGCATCGTGGGCCAGTCATCAGGGATGTCGAGATCGTCGGCAACGTACGTAATGGACTCTCTGACTTCGGCAATCGTGGTCCTGGTGTCGAAGCCACCTGGTCTGTCCGGCGTAGTCCAGTCCACAAAGGCGTAACCAGATTGGTGTATCCATAACTCTGCCATTAGCTGTCTCTTGTTCAGTTTTCGATCCAAGGCCACGAAGGCTTGGACAGCCTCGTACGGGTAGGTAATCCGCTGAGCGACTGATGTGGACATATTCACTTCTTTCTTCTCGGTGGTGCGTTTCTAATGGGGGATCGACTTCTCAGGAATGGTTTGAGGATCGTGAGCGCTGATAGGAGATCTTCTTCGCTTCCCTGAGGGTCAGTTTTCGACCCCAGGCACCATCACGCCAAAAACCCCTACTCGGATGAATGAGTTGCCGACGCTTTGCCGTGCCGTTGAGTTCCAAGAATCGGGGGGCCAGTACGGGGTCGATGAGCGACTTCATCGGGTACTGGATGTACTCGGCCGAAAGGGGCGGCATGAGCTTGTCCAGTACCCATATCGGCACCCTGCCATCGTCCAAGCAGAAGCCAGCCTCGATTAGAGCATCGATAATCTTCCTTCGAGAGATCATCCTGTGGCCGAGATCGACGTAACAAAATCCATGGACGTGAAGGCCGGTGTGCTCAGGATTCTCCTCCACCGCCCAGACCCACTGAAAGCTTGAGTCAATCCTGCGGAGGATCTTGAGCAGAGCACTCATTCTGAAACTGATCTCGGTGTAATCCGCCCCAACAAGTGTGATCGAGAAGGAATGGGTGGGCTGGGCAAGGATTATGGCGTACGTGAACCTTTGAGCGTTGATTACAACGCAGGTGGGACAACCGTTACTTCCACAGCGGAGGGGTCGATTATCTCGACCTCGATTAGGAACCTTTACGATTTCACCTGTCATGGGAACTACCTGTTCATGTGTTCTTGGTGTTGGGCACGGCGGTAATGCCGGATCAAAGATGGTCAGGCCTGCATAATCGGGTTCATCTCGCCTAATGAGAGAGAGGTGTGGATGGGGACGTAATCCCCTTCTCTCTAGTGGGAACATCTCATTCAGAGAAGACTGATGATGAACAAGATCAGACTCTGGCCGGAGACTCATGAGCGCCTCTGTTCGTGATAGACGCTCATCAACCTGTTGACGTAATGCAGCGCCAACACATCCGAAGCATCGCCATTCGTCATTCCACGCCAAGGATCGATCCGCTCCCTGTGCATCGCATGAAGCTGCGGTGAGGACGGTGGTTGCGAACGCCAGGACTGATTCAGGCGGGCAAGGTGATTGAGGCCAAAACGGGCATCGGCATATGCCTCAGCGACTTCCTGGGCAACATCAATTGAAGGGAACCGGCCGATGAATCTGACCGGGCAAAGAGTGCCCTCCCTGTGGTCAATCAGATGCATGCCGATGGTGCCGGACCTGCAGCGTGTCAGAGCGATCCGCTGCTCGCCGCCCAGCAGGGTGAGAACCATCCGGCTCGTTCCTTCTGCCCAATGGTAGAAGGTCCGAACCTTGCTCTCGTGGCCGGGATGTGTGTACCGTTGTGATGAGCGCTCTCCAAGCTCTCCAACGGCCCTCTTGGCTTCGGCTGAGGGGGTTCGTTTGTCTCTTCTATTCATCTGCCCTCCTTCGGGTTTTTTCGCTCTCGACAATTTCGAGACTGGGATCCATGGATCCAATGAAGCTCGTTATGGCCTTTGTATCTGCGAGGTCATTTGTGATTACCGGGCATTCCGGATCGCTTGCCTGCCCAAAATCGACGCCAATCATCGCCAGCAGGGGAGCCGTGGGGACTCGAATCGCTCGACCAAATCGCAGTGCTGGAATGCCCGCAACTCCCCCGCTTTCAAGCCACTTGTGGCACTCGACATACGCGCAGCGGCGACCGATGCCGAGGATCTCAGATGCACGGTCGACAGACATCGTCGGTTCGGTGGTGGGGTCGGGAAGAACCATCACAATCCCTGAAGCGTCCTGAGTATCGCCACATACTGAGCAAGGTGTTCCGGGCTCGGATTCCGAGTGCCTCTCTCCCATGACATCACCGCGTGCCGAGAGACGGGTGGCTCAAACGTCCCGGCGATATCTTCCAGGCTCGCCCCGGCGGCTCTTCGGATTGCACGCCGCATTTCGGGTCTTGGAAGTGAACGGCGTGTCGCGATCTGAGCAGTCAGTTTCTCAGTGGCAGTTTCCCTCATGTCACCTAATGGTACGGGATGGTGTATTACATGAATAGGGGATGGATCTCGCATAGTTGCCCACCATATGGGCCTGGGTGGGGTGCCAAAGCGAAGCAGGTACCTATTTGTCACCATTATGTATAGACTGGTGATATGGCTAGACCAAGACCTTCAGCAGAGCGATGGCGGCTCGCTGGAGTACATCCCCGGCCAGAATGGGCTGCACCCGAGGTGGTCGGCATCTTCATCGCCCAGCAGGAAATCGGCTGGCAGGTAACCGGTGAACTCAGTCGCCAGAATGGCCGTCTCATCGTCCGGTCGTTCACAGTCCAGCCCGTACGCCTCGCCTCCAAAGCGGCACTGGAGTCGATCGCCGGGTCTCGCAGTGGCAAACCCGGATCGACCGTGATTACCGAACACCGAGATGACGTAACCAGTGCCGAAAGTCCGCCAGGGGGTGTGACGGCCGAGTTGCTCCGCTCTATCCCCTTCGGTGCCTTACTCAGTGAAGTACTCATCCAGATGGTGCTCTGGGTATCGCCCTCTTCCTGGCCCGGTCTGCCGGTCGACGACGGCTCGGAACCGGAGGACTGGGAGATTGGTCGACGCGCCAAGCGCCAAGCGCGTGAGATCCAAAATCTTCAGTACAAGGTTGGCCGACGCCCCCACAGTGACGACTTTTATCGGGGCGTCGCTGAAGATTGTTTGACTATCCAGGGGGAGCGCCTCAACGAGAGCATGAACCAGGCACTCGCTGATCGTCGGGGGGTTGCCAAAGAAACGCTACGGGGTTGGGTGAAAGAGGCACGGAATAGGGGCATGCTCGCGCCCGGCTCGCCGGGACGCCGCGGATTTGAAGCGGGATCGAACTTTCACCACGAGAACAGGAGTAGAGATGGGACGTAGGGGCTTTGTCAGCCAGGTGGGTCGCAACAAAGGCGAACCAGCGATAAAGGGCGTTCCCTGGTACTTCCTCGCCGATGTGGCTCCGGACGATGCCCCACGAAAGCAGGTCAAGCGGGGAGGATTCCCGACAAAGGGAGCGGCGCAGGCTGCGCTGACCGAAATGCTCGCGAAGCTTCAAGAGGGAAGCTACGTTGTTCCATCGAAGCAGACCGTCTCCGAGTTTGTCGATGACTGGCTGGCGGCCATCGGGTCAACCGTGCGGGCAAGCACCCTGGCGAGCTACCACCGAAACCTTGAACAGCATGTTGTACCTGCAATCGGTCACGTTCCGCTACGCGTTCTCGACGCTGGTGCACTCAATGCTCTCTACGGACAGCTTCTCGCCGGAGGTCGTCGAGACACAAAGGACGGTGGACTCTCACCCCGCACGGTCCGGTACATCGCCGCGATCCTTCACCGGGCATTGCGAGATGCCGTCCGCTGGGGACGCATTTCCGTCAACCCAGCCACGGCTGCCGATCCACCCCGAGCCAAGGTTGTTCGAGAGGCCCAGCCAGCCATGAAGGTTTGGTCTGCGGCTGAAGTCGAACGGTTCCTGAATGTCACCGCCGACAGCCGCTATCAACCGGCGTGGCTGACCCTGGCCACAACCGGAATGCGTCGAGGCGAGCTTCTCGCTCTCACTTGGGATGATGTCGACCTCGACCGACGGAGTATCACCATCCGAAAGGCACTGGTCATCGTGACCCATGTTCCCCAACTTGGTCCGACCAAGACCGGGAAAGCACGCTCAATCGAGTTGGACGCCCGCACGGTGATGTCCCTGCGCTCGTGGCGGTCGCGTCAGGCGAAGGAGCGCTTGCTCGTCGGCCGCGGGTATCAGGACAGTGGGCTCATCTTCACCCACCCCGATGGACGGCAGTACCACCCGGAGCGGTTTTCACGAGAGTTTGACCGAGCGGTCGAACGGCACGGTCTCCAACGAATACGCCTGCACGATCTCAGGCACACTTGGGCAACCCTGGCCCTCGAAGCTGGCGTCCATGTAAAGGTCGTGAGCGAACGTCTGGGGCACTCATCGAGCGTGGTCACCCTGGACACCTATAGCCACGTCTCAGCGGCGATGGCGAGTGACGCGGCTGAACAGGTAGCCAACCTCATTTTCGGAGCCTGAAGCGCTGCCGTTACCTATCGGTTACTTCTGGGGTCCGTCATCTGCACGGAATGCCCTCTGACTAGGACCAATGGTGGTGTCGGAGGGGGGACTTGAACCCCCACGCCCTTGCGGGCACCAGCCCCTCAAGTTTGATTTAGCCCCTGGTGAGGGTAGTGCGTTTCACGTTTGCCCTGCTCAGAGCGTCACCGCCCGACACACTGCGACACCGTTAACCATGTCGCTATTCAACGGATGTTCAACGGTCACGCCACCTTGCCGGTCCGCATCGCTCGACGTTGCTGAGCCGTCGTTCCACCCCAGATCCCCATGCTGTCCGGGTCGGCCAGTGCGAAGTCGAGACATTCCTGACTAACGGTGCATCGGTCGCAGATGGCCCTCGCCCTGGACATGATCGATTCGTTGGCGCCACGGGAGAGGACGAAACCATCGGTCCCCATCCCCCGACATGCCGCCTCAGCGTGCCACGACGGCCGCCTGGTCAGTTCAACGAGCCAGGTGGCGAGGTCGGGCTCGTCGGGGAAGAGGCCGAGTCGAGGGTGGCGGTCATACACTTCGGCGGTCCGGCCGAGTAGCTCTCAGGCGACACCGCCAGCCAGGCCGAGCCGTTCCACCACTCGAGGCTGGTGGCGCCATTGAGGTTGCAGTCGGTGATCGTGAGGCTGCTGAAGCTGCTTCCCGAGGCGACCTCGACGTCGAGGTATTCGCCCGATGCTGAGAAGGTCGGGCTCCCCACCGGGTCCGAGCCGTACTGGGAGACGGTCAGCGATCCCTCACCGCTGGCGGAAACCGTCGTGCCGGCGTTGGTGCAAGTGCCCGTGCCCGATGAACTCGACGAGGAGCAGCTCTGCGAGCTGGTCGCGCCCGATGGGGGGGCGGGAGGCGGTGGGGGTGGTGGGGGTGGCGAGGGGAGACATCCACTGGGCATAGAGCGTGACGCTGGCGGTGAAGGGGTAGGTGGCACCGTTGGCGTAGGAGGTGCCTGTGCCGCCAGCGACAGTGTTCCAGCCGGTGAACGTGTAGCCGGTCCGGGTAAAGGCGTTGGCCGTCAGCGCGGTTGGGACGTTGTGGGTCTCGGCGGCCATCGTCCCGCGGTTCCGCCGTTGGCGTTGAAGGTCACGGTGTGGGAGGCGTTAGCTCCACTGGGCATAGAGCGTGACGCTGGCGGTGAAGGGGTAGGTGGCACCGTTGGCGTAGGCGGTGCCTGTGCCGTTGGCCGCGGTGGTCCAGCCGGCGAAGGTGTAGCCGGTCCGGGTAAAGGCGTTGGCCGTCAGCGCGGTTGGGACGTTGTGGGTCTCGGCGGCC
>Ga0208079_1000301_pt1 | contig 27469 bp, 25 predicted proteins | sample NGESurdeep092012_5_FD_184474 | JGI IMG/M metagenome (GOLD analysis project Ga0208079, IMG submission 184474) | Arctic peat soil microbial communities from Barrow, Alaska - NGEE Surface sample 210-2 deep-092012 (SPAdes) | ecosystem: Environmental > Terrestrial > Soil > Wetlands > Peat ... | reverse complement strand
GACTCCCAGGATTTTCCCGGACTTGCCATCATGGATTGGCAGCGGGGGAGTGCCAGGACCGGAACTGACCAGGCGATTCGGATTCTTCACTACCGTCCGACACCGTTGCCGTCGTAGTTCAAGTCCCCCCTCCGACACCAAAAAGTGGGAACTGACCCACCATAAGGAGGCCGACAGTTAAGAGCCGACGGGCCCTCGTTGTGCGATGTAGCTCGTGTTCCCCGTACCAGTATCCCTACGGTGAATCTTCCCCCACGTCACCTACTACGTGATGAGCCGCCGCCAGATGATCTTCTGCTCGTCGCCGTGGCGGAGGTCTATGCGTAAGTGGGTCAACCTCCTCTGCTTGCCCTCAGTCCGGCATTACTGAGTTCTACCTGGGATGGTTCGCCGTGCTTCGCTCCACGCGCCGGACGATCAGTCGTTGCGTGGTGGCGGTAGGCCGGTTCCGCGGGGGTCGGCCCCCCGCGACATCGCCGCCACCAGTCCGTCGAGCTCTTCGGGGCCGATCGGGTACCGGCGCGGGTAGCGGCGCCTCACCGACTCGCCCAACGCCGGGGTGTCGGTGGGCTCGGACGTCTCCGTGGCACGATGCAGGACGCGCAGCACCAGGCGGGAGAAGGACTGCTCAGCCGGCTCCTCGTCCTCGAGAAGGGCGGCCGCCCCGACGACCCCCCTGGCGATCGACCGGTCGTGTGCCTGCCACAGGGTCCGCTGCTCCTCGCCGGAGGGGGCCGATGCGTAGGCCGTCCATGCAGCGACCGCCGGACGGGTGGAAGACTGCGTCTCGCCCGAGGAGTCCAGGGCGTCACGGAGGTCGAGCGCGAGAGACCCGTTGACCGCCTTCCACCACACCGATCCGCCGCCGCCGACGACTCGCCCGCTGTCGACCTCCCACGCCAGGAAGTCGATGAGGGCCCGGCCGTACCCGGGCGCGGGCCGGGAGCCGCCCGGATGGGCGTCGAAGAACCGCTCGAACGCGGCGCGGCGCTCCTCGGTCGATAGCGAAATGGCTTCCTCGAGCTCCGTCATCGACCAGAAGTATGGCGTTCTGCCCGCGGCAACCGCCACCCAGTGCCGCCGCGGGCAGGTACTCCGCCTCGGGTCCGGGTGGAGGCCCGCCCCCTGCCCCCGTCGCTCATCCGATGGATGCCGGCCCCTGCATGAATATGCCGTTGTGGATGAGGAAGCCCCGCAGCGCGTTGGCGGTCACGACCGCCTGGTGGCCGGTGAAGCCCTTCGTCGCGACGAAGGCCTCGATTGTGTCTTCGGCCCACCGCCTGCCCTTGGCGCTGATCGCCCGGTCGCCCGATTTCGTCGTGCGAAGGCACTCGGTGACCAGGGCATCGGGTCCCTTGCCGGCGAACTCGCACAACCCGCCCAGGAGGTCGACCAGCGCGGCGTGCTCAGCCTCCGGCGCCGAGCTCAGGCCCGGGCTCTGGAGCCAGCGTTGAACCGACGGTGACTCCTCCAGCTCCTGATGGGTGCCTCCGCTGCCGTCGGCCACCGTCACTCCGGCAGGCCGAACATGCGCGAGAGGTTCCTGACCTCCTGCGCACGGTACGGGAACGGAGCGGGGGCCTGGATCATCCCTTCGCGCTTGAGGTGCTCGGTCACCTCGGGATCCTCCTGCCAGGGCTTGGTGCAGTCGCCCTCGAAGAAGAGCTTCGACAGGGGCCGCCGCGGCCGTTGGCCGCCGGCCTCGGGCTCTTCTGCGGGGTAGCCGACCAGCTGGAGCCAGACCGGGATCCACGAGTCCGGCACATGCAGCAGCTCCTTCACCTTGTCGGCCGCGGTGAAGGCGTGGAGGCACGTGCCTAGTCCCTGGTCCACCGCGGCGTTCAACGCGTTGCAGATGGCGATGCCGGTCTCCACCGCGCCCATGAACATCAGCACCTCGGGGATGTCGGCGATCGGCTTGAGCACCTGGGGCCAGACCAGGTCGTCGACATAGGCTTTCGACCACCCGTGCGACGGCGGCAGGACGTTGAGCTCGACCAGCTCGTTGAGGCGCTCCTGCGCGCCGTTGATGTACTCGAGGTCGATGTACCAGAGGATGTAGGTCGGTGCCAGGTCGAGGTCCGCGGTGGTGGTCGGGTTCCGCAAGGCGGCCCGGGTCTCGCCGGAGAGGTCGTCGCGGTGGACGACGATCGCCCGCGTGTAGTCGGCGTTCATCGAACGCGAGGCGCGATTGGCGGCCTCGAGCATCACCTGGATCTTCGAGTGCTCGACCGGCCTCCACGGCTTGAAGAAGCGGATGCTCCGCCTCGTCCCTACGACCTGATTGAACTCCATCGTACAGTCCTCCCTTGCGGCCAGTCGTCCGCGGTCTCAGTCCTTCGTGTCGATCGGCTCGCCCTCAGTTGGAGAGAATCGTGATCACCGTCGCCGCTGCGTCGGCGCCGATGAACCCACCTCCGTTCTCAGCCAGGCCCACTCGCGCCCCGGCCACCTGGCGTTCGCCCGCTCTCCCGCGCAGCTGGTCCGCCAGCTCGACGAGCTGCCCGCACCCGGTGGCCCCGATGGGGTGGCCGCGGGACAGCAGGCCTCCGCTCGGGTTCACCGGGACCCGTCCCCCGAGGGTGGTGTCACCCGACGCCAGGAGCCTGGGGCCCTCACCGGGGCCGCAGAGACCGAGCTCCTCGTAGAGGAGCAGCTCGGCAGTGGCCGCGGCGTCGTGGAGCTCGATGACGTCGAGGTCCATGGGGCCGATGCCGGCGGTCTTGTAGGCTTGTTCCGCCGCGCGCTCCGCCACGCCGGCCTCGTCGAGCGAGCGGTCGCGACCCGAGAGCAGCACCGACGCCCGTACCGTCACCGCCGGCACGCCCAGCTTCTTCGCCGCGTCGGAGGAGGCCAGGACGAGGGCCGCCGCCCCGTCCGCGATTGGCGAACACATGAGCACGGTGAGGGGCGGGGAGACCATGCGGCTCGCCAGCACCTCTTCGACGGTCACCGGTGTGCGGTACTGGGCCTTGGGGTTGGCCGAGGCGTGCCGGTGGTTCTTCACCGACACCGCCGCCAGGTCCTCCACGGTCCCGCCGCTGTGGGCCAGGTAGTGCTCGGTCATCTTGGCGTACACGTCCATGAAGGCCGAGTGCTCGACGGCAGCGCCTTGCGTCCCGCCCGTGCCCGCCGCCGGAGCCGGGGGCGGAGGGGTGGAGCCGGCGGGTGGCGCGGCACCGTGCCAGCCGAGCAGCACGGCGGAGAGCATCTCGCGCGCCGCTGGGAAGTCCTCGAGGTCGAGGGCGGTGCCGATGGCCGCCAGGGAACGCATCTTCTCCGGATGGGTGAGCTTCTCGGCACCGACCGCCAACGCGAGGTCGACCGACCCCGACGCGACGGCCAGCCAGGCCACGTGGAAGGCGCTCGACGACGATGCGCACGCGTTCTCCACGTCCACGATCGGGGCGCCGAGGAGCCCGGTGTGGTGCAGCGCTGAGTGCCCCCTGATCATCTCCTGCGCCTGCAGGATGCCGCCGACGGCGTTCCCGAAGGCCACGAAGCCCACATCGGCGGGGGCGACCTGCGCGTCGGCCAGAGCCTCTGCGACCGCCTCCTCGCTGAGCGAGCGAACGCTGCGGTCGGGAAACTTCCCGAACGATGTCATGCCGGCCCCGACCACCTTCACCTCACGCATGGTTCTCCTTTGGCGCTGCCGCGGCGTGCTGGCGGTCCCAGGTCTGCGGCGTGACCCCCTGTTCCTTCAACGCGGCGTACTGGACTCGCTGGGTGCCCGTCTTCGGGAGCCTATCGACGATCTCCACATAGCGGGGTATGGCATAGCGGGCCATCTTCCCCGCGCAGTAGTCGACGAGCGCCTGCGGGTCGATGCGCTCACCGGGCTTGGCCACCACCACCACCTTGACCTCATCCTCACCGAGCTCGGAGGTGACCGCGTGGGCAGCGGACTCGTGCACCTGGGGGTTGCCGTTGACGACGGTCTCGATCTCCCACGCCGAGATGTTCTCCCCCAGCCGGCGGATCGACTCCTTTTTGCGGCCCTGGTAGTAGAAGAACCCGTCCTCGTCGTAGCTGGCGAGGTCCCCGGTGCGGAACCATCCGTCGCGGTAGGCGGCCTCGGTCGCTTCGGGAAGCCCGTGGTAGTGGGTGAGCTGCCCTTCGGGGTGCCGGAAGGTGAGCTCGCCCACCCGGCCGGGACCGACCGGCTCACCCTGGTCGTCGACGACCGCGAATTCCACCCCTGCCACCGGCTTGCCCATCGAGCCCACCCTGCCCTCGGTGTTCATCAGGATGCCGGGCGCGTCGACCATGCCGAACCACTCGACGATCCGTACGTCGAACCGACGTTGGAAGGCTTCCCACCGGTCGGGAGGGCAGCCGGCGGACAGCACCACCCGTACCGGGTTGTCGGCGTCGTCGGGACGCTCGGGCTGCTTGAGCAGGATCGAGATCATGCCGCCCAGCGTGTTGCACTCCACGGCGTCGTAGCGTCGGCACTCGTCGAAGAAGCGCGACCCGCTGAAGCGCTCCCCGAGCGCGAACCGGGCATCGAGGATGATGGAGCCGGTCATCGAGACGAAGAGGGAGTTGCCGTGGAAGAGGGGAAGCGGCGTGTACATGGTCTCGCCGGGCTGGACACCGATGGCACCGAGGAGCACCCCGATCGGGGAGGCGTCGTAGCGGGTGGTGACCACCCCTTTGGGCGGGCCGGTGGTGCCCGAGGTGTAGAGCATCGCGGCGCCGCTCATCGCGTCGGCGACATCGGTGGCCGGCTCGGCGTCCGGTGCCGACATGAGGCGGTCGACGTCCCAGTCGATGCCGTGGCCGGCGCCGCCCCCGACGACCACGGCCCGCTCCAGCCGGGGGCAGTCCGCGCGCACGGCCTGGAGGGCGTCACGCAGGCCATTGTCGACGATGATGGCGGTGACGCCCGAGTCGCCCAGGATGTGCCGCAGCGTGGCGCCCCGCTGGGCGGTGTTCACCGGGACGGCGCCCGCGCCGATGAACAGCAGGCCGAAGTAGGCCCAGATGAACTCCGGGCAGTTGTCGAGCATGATGGCGACGTGGTCGCCCGGGCGCACCCCGAGCTCGAGCCAGCCGTTGGCGGCCCGCTGGGCGTTGGAGAGCACCTCGTGCCAGTGGACCTGGGTGTCCTTCCACTTGAGCCACACCTCGTCGGGGTGGGCGGCGGCGCGCTGGCGCAGGAGCTGTTCGATCAGGGACTGCGAGCGTGGCATCGACCCTCTACCTCCGTGTCAGGGCCGCCGCGGCGGCCGCCTCACAGTACATAGGAGTCGATCACCTGTCGTGCCCCCACCAGGCTGAGGAACTCGTTCACGCCGTCCTCGATGAGCGCGGACCGGGCGTCGCGCAGGAGCTTCTCGATGAAGAGGTCCTTGGCCAGCCCGATCGCCCCGTGCACCTGCACGGCCTGGCTGGCCACCTCGAAGGCGGTCTGGGTGCACGTCACCTTGGCGGCGATGGCATGGGCGAGCCCGCCGGACCCGCCGTTCGGGCCCTGGCCGCACATGACCGCTCGGGACAGCGCCCTGGCCTGCTCGACCCGTGCGAACATCCCGAAGAGCAGTCCTTGGACCATCTGGTGCTCGGCGATCGGTCCTCCGCCCTGGACCCGCACCTTGGCGTAGGCGAGCGCCTCCTCGAAAGCGGCGCGTGCCGCGCCGGTGAAGATGACGCTCATCCCGGTGTTGGCGGTCGACAAGGTCATATCGAGCACCAGCGAGTAGATGTCGGGCCCGGCGAGCAGGCAGTGCCCGGGCACCCGTACCTCGTCGAAGATGATCTCGCCCTGATTGAGCGCCCGCTGGCCGTGCTTCTCGAGCGCCGGTCCCCGGGTCACCCCGGGCCCGTCGAGCGGCACGATGAGGACTGCGCCTCCGGCCATGCCTTGCTCGGGCTCGACGGTGCAGAACAGCATGGCGTGGGTGGCGATCGTCCCGTTCGAGACCCAGGCCGACTTCTGGCCGGTGAGCACCCAGTCGTCCCCGTCGCGGCGGGCGCGGCAGTTGCCCGATGTCCTGGGATCGGACAGCCCCTCGGTCCCCACCCCGAGGCTGTCCGATCCGTGTGCCGGCTCGGTGATCGCCTAGCAGCCGATGTAGCGACCCTCGCGGTCCTCGGCGTAGGGGGTCACGATCTCGTCGAGCAGGGCCTGGTTGCCGGTGAGCTGGCCCACCTCCGCCGCTGCGCGGAAGGGCATGCCCGCAACGCCCAGGCTGATCGCCAGGTCGCAGGCGCCCCAGCCGAGCTCCTCGTAGATGAGATGCTGTCCCAGCGGGTCGACCTCGAGCCCGTCGTCCTGGCCGGGAAGGCCCGCGGCGTGGTTGCCGAGCCCGTACCAGGCCCGGTATACGTCCCACAGCCGTGAGTCCTTGGCGATCACTTCCTCGGCACTGCACCGGTCGAGGTCGATGCTCGCGGGCCGCAACACCTCGGCGGCGAAACGGTGGGTTTCGGTGCGTATGGCCTCCCGGTCCGGGCCGAGGTCGGGCGACAGCTCAGCGTACATGTCGTTGCCTCCGGTTCTTCGGGCCACCCTGCCCCTGGCGAGCAGCGTGAGGAGTGAGGTGGATCATGCCCCAGTGTCGGCACGAGGGAAAGCTCCTATCGGTGCTGCGCCCGGGTCCACCGTGGGAGGGGTGCCCGGCTCCGTCGATCTGTCGGGCCGGAGCCTCGGCGGCGCCGTCGTGGCGCCCGCGCATGCCGGCCGGCCCGGTCCGGGTCGCATCGTTCACGACGCGTCCTCGGGGGCGGCTTCGATGTCGACGAAGATGGGCCGGTCGACCGGTACCGGCTGCCACTCCATGGGCGAGTAGCGCAGGTGGCCGTAGCCGCCCGCCATGTTGAGCCACTTCACCATGCCGGGCTCGACCTCGTTGGAGCCCTTGCGGCCCCGGAACATGTGCCCGTCCCACCCGTTGTAGATGGTCAGGCCGCCCGGGCGCTGCCCAGGGGAGGTCTTGATGCGCACGGTGTACTCGCCAACGTCGTTGAAGACACGCGCCAGCCCTCCGTCGGGGATGCCCAGCCGGGCGGTGTCGTCGGGGTGCATCACGGCGTGCGGCTCGCCTCGGTGCGTCTGCAGCAGCACCGGGTTGCCCATGTTCATGGAATGGATGGACCAGCGGTTGTGCCCGCTCGTCATCCGGAACGGGTGGTCCCCGCCCATCTTCGGGGGGTCCTTGTGCACCGGGAGGTCCTCTCCCGCCTCGACGTACCACGGGTGCTCGATGAGGAACTGGGCCCGCCTGGTGAGCGTCGGGTAGGGAAGCCCCTCCTCGACGTGGTTGCGGAAGGGCGAGTGCGTCTCGTGCTCCGGCCACGGGGAGGACTGCCCCTTGGCCATCGGCGCGGAGCCCCAGCCGGTGAAGCGGATCCACCCCGTCTCGCGGAGGGTGTCGAGGGTCGTACCCTCTGGCAGCGTCCCCGCATAGGTCGTGTCGCGCACCATCTCGCTCCCGACGTCCTCGGAGTCGAGCAGCTTGCCACCGAGGGTGAACCTGTCCCAAAGGTCCGCGTACCGGTGGACGGGATCGTTGGCGGCTTCACCCTCGTTACCAACCCGGAACGTATCGAGGCCCCGCTCCGCCGCCCGCTCGGCGAGCGCCCGGCAGAGCATGGCGAAGATCTCCCACTCCTCCTTGGCCTCGCCCGGCGGGTCGACCGCCTTGTCGCAGAGCGTGAGGGTCAGCATGGCCGGGCTCGGCAGGTGGAAGCCGACCTTCTCGTAGTGCTGGGCGGCGGGGAGCACGATGTCCGAATGCATGCCGGTGGTGGACATGCGGACGTCGATCGACACCACCAGTTCGAGCTTCGACCACAACGTGGGCAGCAGTGCCCCCTGGCCGCCGCGGGTCCGGCGCAGCTGGTTGCCCCCGCACTCGATGAGCACCCGGGGAGTGGTTGCCGGGCCGGGCTTCTCCATGCCCTGCCACCATCCCTCCTCCATCGCCTCGTCGAAGTACTCCTCGAAGGAGCGCAGCATGGAGGGGTCGTTCCACTCCCGGGTGTTCCAACGCTCCTTGTACCCGGCGTGCCAGTACCAGAAGAAGAAGGCGGGGAACATGGCACGTGACCCCATCGTCGGCAGCCGACGCCAGACCTCGATGGCGGCGAGTTCGTCGCTCAGCGTCGGGTCCTCCTCCTTCACCATGTCCTCCAGCGCGCTGAGGCCACCCAGCACGTCTTCGGCACCCTCGATGCCGGCGCGCTGCTTGGCCATGGCGAGGGTCTGACCGTCGAAGAGGCCCACCGCCCAGCAGTTGATGCCGGTGCCCTTGCGGCCCCAGTTGCCGGTCAGTGCGAGCAGCAGGTTCATCGTCCGCTGGTAGAGATCGGAATGGTACGACTTGCACGCCCCCATCCCCATGATCACCTTCGTCCTCCGGGTCGCCACCTTGCGCGCCATGGTCCGCACCGTCTCGGGATGGACCCCGGTCGTTGCCTGGGTGTGCTCGGGGCGGTACTCACGATCGAGCATCTCGGCGAGGCGGGCCATGAGGGGGAGCACGTCGACCGTGCCCCCTGCCGCCAGCTCCACGGTGACCGACCCCGACAGGGCGGGGGAGTAGTCGACCAGGAGGTTGCTCCGGCTGGCGGCGACCACCTCTCCACCCTGGTCGAGGTGGTAGAAGACCTCCTCGGACCCGCCGGGCTCGAGGTCCGACTGGCGCAGGAAGCGCCCGGTGTCGGCATGCACCAGAAGGGACAGGTCGGTCTGCGAGGAGACGAAGGCCTCGTCGACCAGTCCTTCTTCGACGACCACCTGGCACATCGAGAGCGCCAGCGCGGGGTCGGATCCCCATTGGAGGGGCACGTGGTAGTCGACGTGAGAGTGCGAGGGGGACACGTCGGGAGCGAGCAGCACGACCTCGCCGCCCCGGTAGCGCATCTCGGTCAGGTAGTGGAAGAACGGAATGATCGTGTAGCTCGGGTTGCAGTTCCAGATGATCACCAGATCGGAGTGGAAGATGTCGTCGTTCGAGGAGATCGGGTAGAAGCGCCCGAACGTCAGATGATGACCGATCGCCATGTCGTTGATCGACCCGTTGATGTCGGTGATCACACCGCCCACGAGGTTCATGAAGCGGTGGACGGCGGGGACGGCGCCGGCCTCCGGCGATCCCTCGTGCACGATGGCCTCGGTGCCGTCCTCCTCGATGGCATCGAGCAGTGCGTCGGCCACCTCGATCAGGGCTTCGTCCCACGAGATCTTCTCCCAGCTGCCCGAGCCGCGTTCACCCACCCGCCGTAGCGGATGCAGGAGGCGGTCGGGGGCGTCGAGCTGGCGCGACCATGCCGCTCCCTTCTGGCAGCCGAGGGGGTTCATGTCGGGGACCCCCACCTCGAACGGCGGCATCGTCCCCGCCACTTCCTCGCGCACGACCCGTCCGTCGCGCACGTACACCCGATAGGGGCAGGCGCCCGGGAAGCAGTCCACGCAGTGGGACCCCCAGGCGACGCTGTCGAAGTGTGCCCGGTCGGCCATCGCCTGTTCCGAAGGCCGTCTGTTCTTCCCCACCGCCTGCCCGGTCCGGGTCTCTTCAGTCGTCTTGGACATGGCTGGACCTCCGATAGTCGCTCGTAAGAAGCCCGCCCCGGTGGGTCATTCGTCCACCAGATAGAGCATGCCATTGGGGTCCGAGGCGGCCAGCACACCGGTGACGAACCGGCGGCCGACGAACCGCGACGCGAATCCCGACGCGGTCTGCCCGCCGATGTGGCCGTCCGTCCCGTCGGGCCCCTGTCCGTCGCCGGCCGCCTCACCGGCGACGGCGAGCGAGGGGGACCACGCGGTGACCATCGCGTGGTCGACGAGCTCCCACATGCTCGAGATCGGCTGGCCGGTGTCGGGATCGGCCGCAACCACGTGCATGTTCGGCACGGGGATGCCCACGGACTCCTCCAGGTACCAGCTCGGGTGCGAGGCGAGGACCACGCCGGTCTCGGCCATGCCGAACATGGTCAGTGCCGTGCCTCCGGCTGCGGGAGCCACCGCGCGTCGTTCGTCGGGATCGAAGGGCCCGTCCACCATGAGCAGCGCGGCGCGGACGCCTTCGCCCCCGGCACGGCGGCTGCGCTTGCCTCCTCCCCAGGTCGCCACGCCGTCCGCGAGCGACGACAGCAGCCAGGCAGGGTGCTCGGCGGCGGCGGCCTCGACAGCGGCGTCGCGCGGCTCGGCGAGGACCATGGTTGACCCGGCGAGGAGGGCGACGGTCAGGCCGCAGAGGCCTTCCCAGGTGCACGGCGAGTAGGTGGACAGCCAAGCGGTGTCGCCGCCGGAACCGAGGAACGCGCCCAGGGCCACCGCCCCGGCTAGCAAGGAGTGGTGCGAGTGCCAGACCGAGCCGTACCGGCCGACCACGCATGCCACAGGGGCGCCCAGGCCGGACGCTCCATCCGCGCGTACCGAGGGGGCAAGGCCATCGGAGCCCTCCGCGACGTCGCCGCCAGGTGTGCCCGCAGCAGCGGGGGCGCGCGCCACCAGGGCATCGAGTCGGAGGGCCTCGAGGCCGGCCGCACTCAGCTCGGCGGTTCCGGCGGGGTCACCGATGCCCAGCGAGGCCTGCGACACGTCCATGCCGTCGATCGTCGCGCCCGGCGCGGCGAGGAGGACCTTCCGGCCCGAGGCCAGGGCGCCCAGCACCAGGACAGCGCCCTCGGCGGTCGGACCGGCGGACACCGCGACGGGCCGGTCCGGGGCGGTGTCCGCGGTGAGCGCGGTGAGCGCGGCGGCCACGGCGCGGACGCTCTCGGCGAGCTCGGCGGCTCCCGTGCGCGCGTCCGAGGAGACCAGTGAGGGATGGGCCGGCTGACGGTGGGCCCATCGTTCGACGAGGAGCTCCTCGATGTAGTAGGGCGGGGTCCCTAGCACCCGGGGCACCCGGTCGGGCCAGTACCACGAGGGCGTGGTGGCGATGGCCTTGGGCATCTACGCCGCCCACCCGATCCGGGGTCCGCTCGGGAGGACGACCAGAGCGGTGGTCGAGAGCGCGACCGCGAGCTCGACCCGCAGGAGCACGTCCATCGTCCGCAAGGCGCGGACCTTCCGCCGGCGCGCCGCGGCCGCGTCGGCCGCGTGTGCGCCCGCCCGCCATCGGGCGTGCGACCTCGGGTGCAGGAGCACGCCCATGGCGAGGACCAGCGCCGCCAGGCAGCCCCAGCAGGCGACCATGGCGGCGACTGGCCATCCTGAGGCGGCCGGCGGGACGGCGGCGGCAGGGCGCGAGGCCAGAAGGACGGTGCCGCCCAGACCGCGCCAGGACAGCCAGGTCACGGCGGCCAGTCCCAGCGCGCCCAACCCCAACCACCGGTAGCGACGTCCCATCCACCGGCACATCGCGCCGATCTGGGAGGGGGGGATGTCGCGCTGCACCGGCCGCCACACCAGCTCCATGGCGAGCGCTCCGCCGAGGTAGACGGCCCACGCCAGCGTGAAGAGGAACCCGAGGGCGACCCGCATCACAGGATCCCGTCGCCGTAGGCCAGCGAGGCCCCGAGCAGCACGATGACCACGGCGATACCGAGGTCGATCCTCGAGATGCGCGATACCCACTTGACCGCGGACTGCATGACCTCGAGCCGCTGTGCCACTCCGGACCCGCCCCCCTGGGCGCTCGCGCGCTGCGCCAGGCGGGGCCGCAGCACGAAGGTGATGATCGCCCCGTTCACCACGAGGACCGCCCAAAGCACGATCATGCCGAGGAGGGTCTGCCCGTAGCGGGTGGTGAAGAACTGCATGCCGCTCAGCGTGTGCTGGTCGCCCAGCGAGAAGAAGAGCAGCAGCCCGCTGATGGGAAACAACGCCAGCGCTCCCCACACCAGGACCAGGAAGCGGTCGGCGGAGCGTTGGCCGATGACCTGCGCCTGGGCCGGCGGGACGTACGACTGGGCGGGCCCGAGCACGAACTCCATCGCGATCGACCCGCCGACGTACACGGCGACGGCCAGGAGGTGGAGGTACCCGGCGAGAACCTGCACCCAGGTCGCGGTCACCGTGGTTCCTCCGGACCGGTCGGCGTCCCGGCGGCAGCCGCCGGATCCGGAAGACCGGGGTGCCAGGTCCCGAAGTGATCGAGGATGGCAGGCGTCAGCGCGTACGGCTCGCCGTCGCCCACGTCGAAGGACCGGTAGAACGACGGGTCGACGTGATGAGCCTGTACGGAGAGTTTTGCCCGCACCGGGTTGATGTAGGCCGGGCAGCATCCGTGCTTGGCCACGATGTACTCGACCGTGGCGATGGCCGCCTCCTCGGCCCACTCCGCGACATAGGTGCGAGGATGCTGGAGGATCTCCTCGAGCACGTCGGGCCGGTATGGTCCACCGCTTCGCAGCGACCAGTTGTCCTGCCGTGAGAGCTGGGCACCGCGGCGGTAGCGCAGCTCCTTCACGTGGCGGACGGCGGAGGCCGCGTCGGGGAACCGGGGAGAGGGAACCACCACCGCATGCTTGACCCCCGGCAGGCCCAGGCAGGTGGCCGTGCGCGAGGGGTTCGTGGCGGGGTCGCGCTCGAGGAAGTCGAAGCCGAGCCCCTTGACGATGTCGGGGTAGGCACCGAGCACCATGTCATCGGCGTACGAGCCGGTCGTCCATGCCCCGAGCCCCAGGGCCTCACAGGCCAACCTGATGTTCTGCACGATGCAACCGGCCTGCCCGGCATGCAGCATCAGCGCCAGCTCGTCGAAGGCGGGGATGGGGAAGCCCACCTCGAGGAAGCCCGGGCGGATCCACTCCTCGCAGCCGGCCGGCTTGTCCGTGTCGGGGTCCATCAGGAAGAAGCCCGACCACTCGTAGGAGAGGAGCAGCTGGTTGAACCACTCGAGTCCTACGTCGCCCACCGGGAGCAGCCAGGTGCTCCCCGGGCGGTTCAGGTTGTACTGGCCCGGTCCCATCGGATTGACGCCGTGGGTCCCCTCGGGGTTCGACGGCCATGCCACGTCGGGTCGCCGCTCGCTCAGGTGGGTCCGGCCCTGGCGGTACCAAGCCAGCACCTTGGCGTAGTCATCGGGCCCGTTGATCTCCACGGGAGAGGCCCGCTCGGTGGTCGGCCGGTAGACCCAGACCCCGTCGTCGTTCACGATGAACAGGTCGACGGCGAGGTCGTTGGACGACGACGGCACCGTGCGGCCCGCCCACGACAGCTGACCGGCCAGGCCGCCGTGCACCGGCACATCGGCCAGGGTGATGCCGTTGGGGCCGGCGGCCGCCCAGCACACCAGTGCTTCCTCCACCTCGGAGAGCGGCACCGGCTCTGCGGACGACACGTGGTGCAGCGGGCCCTCGGCCTGGGTGACGGCCCGCCCGTTCGACCAGGCGAACACCTCCTCCTCGCCAGTCTCCGAGCGGTACCCGAGCCCCATCCGGCGGGTCCGGACCGTCGCCAGCAGCCGGAAGAGCGAGCGGTCGGACTCGAAGGCGCGGGTCAACAGCTCCAGCTCCTCGGGGGTCGGCGCCGGAGCATCGGTCGCCCGGGGAGCGCCCGGTTCGGAGCCCTCGCTCTCAACCCCCTCGCCCTCGGCGCCCTGCCGTCGGAACCTCATACCGCCTCCACTCGCTCGAGCCGGACGAACACCGCCCGATCGGCGGGCACCGGCTGCCAGCCGAAGGGGAGGTAGCGCAGATGGCCGTACTTGCCGACCAGATGGAGCCACTTCACCATGCCCGGCTCCACCTCGTTGGCCCCCTCCCAGCGCGGGAACATGTGGGGCTCGAAGCCGTTGTAGACGATGAGCTGGCCGGGGCGGACCCTGGGGGTGACACGGGCCATGGCCTCGAAGGCCCCGTGATCGTTGACGACCCGTACCTGGTCGCCCTCGCGGACGGCGCACTCGACGGCGTCCTGCTCGCTCATCACCACCAGCGGCCGGCCGCGGTGCGTGCCGAGCAGGGGACGGTTCCCCATGCTCATCGAGTGCACGGACCAGCGCGAGTGCCCGCTGGTTATCAGCAGCGGCCAGTCGCCACCCATCCGTGGCGGCTCCTTGTGGCGCGGCAGGTGCTCGTCGGCCTCGATGAACCAGGGATGGTCGATGTAGAACTGCGCCCGCCGGGTGAGCGTGGGGAACGGCAGTCCCTTGTCCACGTGCCATCCGAAGGCGGTCATCACGTCCGTCGGCGACACGTCGGCGGCGACGGACAGGCCCGGGGCGAAGATCCCCAGCCCGGTGAAGCGGATGCTCCCGTCGCGACGCAGCGTCTCGACCGAGCTGCCGACCGGCAGCGTGCCCGCATCGGCCGAGTCACGCACCCACTCGTCGAGCACCACTTCCTCGGAGGCGAAGTCCCCGCCGACGACGAAGTCATCGCCCAGGCGGTCGAGATGCCTGGTCTGGCGACGACCGTCGACGTACTCGAGGAGATCGCGCTCGACGGCCCGCTCCGACAAGCGTTTGGCCAGGGCGGAGAAGATCTGCCACTCGGTGCGCGACTCGCCCCGCGGGGGGGTGGCGGCGTCGGAGAAGGAGAGCCGGAGGGTGTGGGTGATGGGGTACTGGACATTGACCCGTTCGTACTGCATGGCCGAAGGCAGGATGAGATCCGCGTGCAGAGCGGTGGTCGACATGCGGAAGTCCACGACGACGACCTTGTCCAGTTTGGGCCACAGGTTCGAGAGCAGCTTGGCCCGCCCGCCCCGCGCCCGGCGCAGCGGGTTGGTGCCAACCGAGAAGAGGACCCTCGGCTCGGTGGCCGCCCCCGGACGGGCCACACCGCCCCACCAGCCGCGGCGCACCGCGTCGCTGAGGTAGGCGTCGAAGGTGCGCTTCATGGTGGGGTCGGACCACTCGGCGCGGTTCCACGTCTCGCGGTACCCGGCATGGTGGTAGTTGAAGAACACCGGTGGCGCCGAGGTCCCCGAGCTCGCGGACAGGGCCAGCAGCTGGTTGCCGAGCATCTCGTCGGTGGCCTCGGGGTCCCGCGCTCGCATGGTCTCCACCGCCTGCTCGATCCCCTCCAGGAGGCGGGCCGTCTCCTCGACCCCCTTCTTCGTCTTCATGGGGAAGAGGAAGTAGCCGTCGAGCCCGGCCAGGGCAAGTCCCTGGATGCCGGTTCCGGGCCTGCCCCAGTTGCCGGTGAGCCCGAGGAGGAGGCACATGGAACGCTCCATGAGGTCGCCGTGGTAGTACTTGGGCGTGTTGAAGCCCTCCAGGATCTTGCAGCGATGGCCGGCGACCATGCGGGCGAGGGTGCGTATCGTGGAGGCTGCCACCCCGCACAGCTCCTCGGCGCGCTCGGGCACGTAGTCCGCCAGCCGCTCCTCGAGGAGCGACAGGACCGTGGTCACCTCGACGGTCGACCCGTCGGCCAGCTGCACCGGCCACCGGCCGCGCAGGGCGGGCTTGAGGCCCTCGAGACGCAGCGTGGCGCGAGGGGCGTCGTGGATCCCGTTGCCTTCGTCCCAGAGGAAGAAGTGGTCCTCCGCCCCTCCGCTCCGGATGTCGCGTTCGCGCAGGAAGCGCCCGGTGTCGGTCCGCACCAACAGCGGGAGATCGGTCTGCGTGCTGGCGAACTCGAGGTCCGCCAGACCCTCGGAGAGCACCACCTCGCACATCGACAGCGCCAGTGCGGCATCGGTGCCCGGCCGTACCGGGACGAACATGTCGGAGGAGACGGCCGAGGCATTGTAGTCGGGGGCGATCGCCACCACCGTCGCCCCCCGGTAGCGGGCCTCGGAGATGAAGTGGTGATAGGGGATGGACGTGTAGGCCGGGTTGGAGTGCCACTGCAGGAGCAGCTCGGAGCGGAAGGTGTCGTCGACGGTGCTGGCGCACGAGAACTTGCCGAACGTGATGTGTTGGCCCGTCGGCAGATCGTTGACCAGGCCGTTGGCATCGAGGGTGATGGCGCCGAGCAGGCCGGCCAGGCGGAGGAACGGGGCCTGCGAGAGGAGACCGCCCTCGACGCTCTCTTCGAAGACGATCGACTCGACCCCGTCCTCGTCGATGGTGTCGAGCATGGCATCGGCGACCTCGGTGAGCGCCTCCTCCCAGGTGATCTGCTCCCACTGGCCCCCGCCGCGCTCGCCTACCCGTCGCAGGGGGTGGAGCACCCGGTCCTCGCTGGTGAGCTGCACGCTCCAGGCACTGCCCTTCTGGCAGCCGAGCGGGTTGAGGTCGGGCACCCCCTCGGCCACGGCCTCGATGGTCCCGCCCTGCTCCTCGAAGGCCACGGTGTCCCCCAGCGTGAAGACGCGGTAGGGACAGGTGGCCAGGCAGTTGACGCAGTGCGTCCCCCAGGTGACCCGATCCCAGCACCAGCGACGCTGGTAGCGGTCTTCCGTGCTCATGGCGGCGGTTCGCCGGTATCCACGGCCCGGGGGTCACCCATCGAGCTGGGCGGTCACATAGTCCAGATCGGAGCGGAGGAAGGTGTCGAGACGATCGAGTCCCCACGAGTAGACGGCATTGGGCCCGAGCGCCGTGGCGGCCGCCACCATGTCCGGCACCCAGCTCAGCAGGTGCCGCTCCAGAAAGTCGCGTTGCGCCTTGCGGTACGAGGCGCGCAGCCGGTCGGAACCGGTGGCCGCCTCGCGGAAGGCCAGGTACTGCATGAAGTCGCACTCGGTGCAGAGGTCGTCTGCTGCGCGCCGGTCGGTGCTGACCGCCAGGCCGAAGTACTCGTACTCGCGGCGGAGCTTGGCCTCCACGTCGTCGCGGTCCTCGGCGCCGATCTGTAGAGCTTCACTGCACCCGGCACCGAACAGCCGGGCGTACTCGGCCGAGTAGCTCTCGGGGTCGACATCGGAGGCAAGCGTCAACTCGCCCACCTCGAGGGGGAAGGGTAGGAGCGATGCGGCTTCGGTGAGCTCCTTGGTCCACAGACCCTGGCCGGCCCTGTCGAAGTGATCGCGGTCGGGTGCGGAGAAGAACGCGCCCAGGACCTGGTAGACGGCGCTGCGTGCCGTCGTCTCGTTCTCCTCGACCTCTTCCGGCCCGTCGGCCGCGCTCTTGATCTCGAGCCCGGCGAGTGAGTAGGTGAACATGGGGCCTCCTCTTGACGTGTGCCTTGATGTGTACTGAGGCGCCGGCGGTGCGGCGCGTCGGATCAGCCGCCCGCGGGCTCGGTGCGCTTGGCGGTCAGGCTGACGGCGACCTTGTCGGGGGTGCGGTCGAGCGTGGCGGGGTCGGTGGTGAACGGCCCGAACAGGTCGAGCCAGTTGTAGACGATCAGGGTGTCGAGGATCTCCGAGGTGCCTCCGGCCCGGACGCGGTCGAGCTCGCCCTGCATCGTCGCCAGCGCCGAATGGACCTTGGGACCGAAGAGCGACTCGAGGTACTCGGGCGGGATACGCGGAGTCTCGTAGTCGATCGACATGTCCTCGTTCAGCCGGTACGGCGCGAGCGGGGGCACGTAGAAGACGTTCGGAGTCGTGCCGTACTCCGGATGCAGCGGCAGGGCCACCTCCCACTCGTTCACCAGTTTGTGGATCGGGCCCTCGGGGTCCGACAGCATGCCCACGAAGGTGAGCCGACCCGGGCACTGCCTGGCGCACGCCGGTGCCACTCCCTCTTCGAGCCGGGGGAAGCACATGATGCAGTGCTGGGCCACGTTGCGGGCTTCGTTGAAGTAGATCTTCTTGTAGGGGCAGGCCTCCATGCAGAAGCGCGAGCCCTGGCACAGGTCTTCGTCGCGCAGAACAGCGCCATCCTGGGGCCGCTTGTACATCGCCCCGGTGGGACAGGCGGACGCGCACACCGGGTGCGTGCAGTGGTTGCACAGCCTGGGCAGGTAGAAGTAATAGGCGTTGGGGTACTCGCCGGCACCCTGGTCCTCGTCCCAGTTCATGCCCCAGCGCGTGGTCCCGTCCCCCTTGTCGGTGGGCTTCAAGTGGACCGATCGGCCCTTGCCGCCGTAGAAGACCTCGTCGTAGTTGAACTCCCAACCGCCGCCGAACTCGGCACGGGTCGGCTGATGCCCGGTGACCGGGCTGCCGTCCTTCTTCCGCCCGCCGCCCATGTGCTCCCAGTCCTTGGGCGTCCCCTGGCCGGGCTGGGTGTTCACCGTCATCCACCACTGGTGCTCCTCGCCCTCCTCCCTGGTCCACAGCACCTTGCAGGCGATGGAGCACGTCTGGCACCCCATGCACTTGTTGAGATCGAACACCATGGCTACCTGGCCCGCCACGGCGGTCCCTGCGATGTCTTGGCTCATCGTCCCTCCCATCTCCGTTGGTTCACTTGACGGTGAGCGGCACCCAGTTCGGGCTCACCGCCCCGATCCCTGCACGCTCGTCGTTGGAGCCGTCCCAGACGACCACCCCCATCCGCCCCGCCGCGGCCGCCCGTGCGAGGTCCCCGGCGATGACGACGGCCCAGCGGCCGCCCGACAGGGCGGAGACGGCATCGGGCCGTGCGCCCTCGTTCTCCCCGTCCCCGGCGTCGAGGCCGGCGGCACGGAACGCTCCGGGGCCGCTGGCCACGAGCTCCCTTGCCGCCGGAAGGGCCTCCTGCATCGGCGTGCGGTCGCGCCACGCCCACAGCCGTACCGGGGCGCTGTGCGACCCGATGGTGAGGGGCGCACCGCTGTCCCCGGCATCGGGGAAGAACACCCCGGCGCCGTCGAGGAACTCGGTGTTGGGCTCGTCCGAGTCGTCCCACTCCAGGCGGACGAGGAGGCGCTCGCCGCGCTGCACCGCGGCCACGTCCACCGCGGCCACCCGACCATAGGGCCGCGTGCGCCACGCGGTGCGGATGTACTCGTTGGGCTGTTCCTCGATCGGCACCGGGACGAGCGGCACCTTCTCGCTGGGCACCGCGGCCCACGCCTTGTCGGCCGGGTCCAGAGCGTCGTCGACGATCTCGGGCACTTGCATGGCCCTACCTCCTGTTGGGTGCGGCAGTCGGACCTGCCGCCTCGAAGTTGCAGGGAACACCTCGGTCGACCGGAATGGGCTGCCATTCCGCCATGCTGTAATTGATGTGGCCGTAGCCGCCGGCGAAACCGATCCACTTGACCATGCCGGCCTCGATCTCGTTGGCGCCCATCCAGTCGCGGTACTGGTGACCGTCCCAGCCGTTGTAGGAGATGACCTGGCCGGGACGGACCGCAGCCGACACCTTGGCCCGCGCCGCAAACGATGCGATGTCGTTGTACACCCTGATCAGGTCGTCGTCCTCAACCCCTCGACCGGCGGCATCGACCGGGGACACCTCCACCAGCGGTTCACCCCGGTGCGTCTGGAGGATCACCGGATTGGCCTGGTTCATGGAGTGGATGGACCACCGGTTGTGCCCCGAGGTCATGCGCAGAGGGTGGTCGCCGCCGGACAGAGGGTTCGGCTTGTGACAGGGCAGCTCCTCGTTGGCCTCGAGCCACCAGGGGTGGTCGATGTAGAACTGGGCCCGTCTCGCATAGGTGGGGAAGGGCGCCCCCCGCTCGACGTGGTCGCGGAACGGCGTGTGCGTCTTATCGGGAAAGAGCGGTGATGCCTGGGCGAGCGCGAACGGGCCCGATCCCCAGTCGATGAAGCGCTGGTAGCCGACCTCGCGCATGCGGGTCAGATCGGTGCGCTCGGGGATGGTGCCGGCGTACGCGGAGTCGCGGATGATCTCGTCGAAGACTGCCTCCTCATCAGCGAGGTACCCGTTGAGCGTGTAGGCGTCCCACATGTCCGCCGGGCGGAACACGTTGCCGCGTCGGTTGCGGTACTCGGTCACTCCCCTGGACTTCGCCCGCTCGGCCAGCTTCTTTATCAGCAGCTGGTAGATCTCCCACTCGGGCTTGGCCTCGCCCGCCGGTTCGGCGCTGCGGTCGGAAAACGTGAGGTTCATGACGTGCGACGTGGGGATGTGGAAGTTGATCTTCTCGTAGTGCTGGGCCGCGGGGAGGATCAGGTCGGAGTTCATTCCGGTGAAGTTCATGCGGAAGTCGATCGAGACGATGAGATCGAGCCGATCCCACAGCGCGTCGCCGAGCTGTGTCCACCCGCCCCTGGTCCGCCGGAGCATGTTGCCGCCGCACTCGACGAGGACGTGGGGTGGTTGGTCGGGACGGGGCTCGTCGACGTTCTCCCACCATCCGTTGTCCAACGCCTCCTGGAAGTACTCGTCGAAGGTGCGGGGCAACGAGGTGTCACCCCATTCGGGATTGTTCCAACGCTCGGCGTAGCCCGCCTGCCAGTACCACCAGAAGGCCGGCGGGGACCCCGCCGACCGGGGCCCGTCGCCGCCGACATGGGCCAGGAGGCGGGACAGCTCCCGCACGGCGAGCTCGTCGGTGACCAGACTGGGGTCGTTCTCCCGCAGCTGGGCGATGGCTCCTTGCTGGGCGGTGAAGAGCTGCTCGGCGCCCTCCACGCCCGGCACCGTCTTGGCCATGATGGTGAACATCCCGTCGGCCATGCCGATCATCCACGAGCGGATGCCCGTGCCCGCCTTGCCCCAGTTGCCGGTGACGCCGAGCAGCAGGCACATGGAACGCTCCATGAGGTCGCCGTGGTAGTACTTGCACGAGTTCCATCCGAGCATGATGTCGGTGCGCTTGGCAGCGGTCTTGCGCGCCAGCATCCGCACGACGTCGGGGTGGACGCCGGTGGTCTCCTGCTGGAGCTCGGGGGTGTAGTGGGTGTCCACATGATGCTTGAGGAGGGACAGGACGGGCTCGACCTCAACCGTCATGCCGTCGGCCAGCGTGACCTGGAAGCTACCTTCCAGGGCCACCTCGCGACCGTCGAGGAGCAGGTTCGAGCGATCGGCCTCCACCAGGCCCGTCTCAGGGTCCCAGTGGTAGAGCTGGTCCTCGCGCGCGTCCCCGCCCGCCCCCTCGACATCGGTCTGGCGCAGGAAGCGCCGGGTGTCCTTCCGCACGAGGCAGGGCAGGTCCGTTTGTTCGCGGACGAAGGTCTTGTCGGTGAGGTCCTCCTCGAGGATCACCTGCACCATGGCCAGGGCGAGCGCGGCATCGTTGCCCGGCGGCATGGGCACGTGGTAGTCGCTGTGGGCGTGGGAGGCATTGAGGTCGGGCGAGATCGAGACGACCTCCGCTCCGTGGTACCTGGCCTCGAGCATGAAGTGGTAGAAGGGGATCCGGGTGAACGCCGGGTTCATGTGCCAGATGAGGATCAGCTCCGAGTGGAACCAGTCGTCGGCCGACGATGCCGGGTTCCACTTGCCGAACGTCTCGTGCAGTCCGATCGAGAAGTCGTTGAAGGAGGGGTGCAGGTCCATCGATCGGCCACCGAAGACGTTGAAGAAGCGATCGGTCGGCATGACGGTGGCGATCTCGGGCGTCCCCTCCCGGACGATCGACTCGGGGCCGTCCTGGTCGATGGCGTCGAGCATCCCGTCGGCGACCTGGGTCAGCGCCTCGTCCCAGGTGATCTGCTCCCATTCGCCGCCGCCTCGTTCGCCGACGCGCCGCAGCGGATGCAGGACCCGGTCGCCGTCGTAGAGCTGCTGGCTCCAGCAGGCCCCCTTGTTGCAGCCCATCGGGTTGAAGTCGGGGACGCCTTCCTCGACGACCCCGAAGGTCGCCGCCGGCTCCTCGCGGAGCACGCGCCCGTCGCGCACGTAGACCCGGAACGGGCAGTTGCCGGGGTAGCAGTCGACGCAGTGGGTCCCCCACTTGACATCGTCCCAGCTCCAGCGCGACCGGTAGCTGTTCTCCACCGACTCCCGGCTCTGGCGACGCGGGGCGTGCCCTGTCGTCCGGGTCCCGCTGGTTGACTGCGCTGGGTTCACGACGCTTCCCCCTTGCCTTGCACTTCCGGCCCTTACGGTGCTGCGAACCCACCGGGCAACTGCCCCGCCAATGGAGCCCCTGCAGTCTGGGCGCGCAGTGTGCGGGGGGACCGGAGACCCGCTGGACAGCTATGGAACAATGAGACAAGGTATGTATATAATTTTTAGTATCCAGTGTCAATGGCCCATCTGCAGGCGTGTTCCGTTGCGCGGGTTGGTGGGCGGGGGGAGGTGGTGGCGTGTCGATCGGCAGGCAGTCGACGGGTTCCCGGGCATGGGGCGAAGGACGTGCCTTCCTCGACACCGGGGGTCGTGACGGCCGGCGGTCCGTGTCGTCCGGCGGGCCAGCCGTCGAACCGGTCGCCGGCATGCTTCTCACCGGGGGAGCCAGCCGGCGCATGGGGACCGACAAGGCGTCGATGGTGATCGACGGCCACCCGAGTGCTTCCCGCATCGGAGTGCTTCTCAGCAGGGTGGCTGCGCCGGTGCTCGAGGTGGGGCCCGGTCGTTCGGGCCTGCCTGCAGTGCGGGAGGACGGGGGCGGCGAAGGGCCTCTGGTCGCGCTGTGCGCAGGACGCATGGCGCTCCGGGCGGCGGGCCACGCCGGTCCCACGGTCGTGGTCGCCTGCGACCTGCCCTTGGTGACCGAGGAGGTGTTGGAGTTCCTCGCCCGGTACCCCGGTGGAGCGTCGGTCGTCCCGGTGGTCGGCGGACGGCCCCAACCGCTGTGCGCCCGGTGGTCGGCCGCCGACCTCGACGCCGCCTCGGCGCTCGTGGCCGCCGGCGAGCGGACGTGTACCGCGCTGATCGCGCAGTCGAAGGCAGTGGTGCTCGACGATGACGGGTGGACCGCGGTCGCCGAGGCCCGGGTTTTCGCCGATGTCGACGTCCCCGAGGACCTCGACCGGCTGGGGCTGACCTGGCATCGGGGCCATGGCGGTCCCGCCGCATGAGCATCGTCGCGCAGCGCGCGTCGAACGCGGCGGGACGAACATGGAAGGCTGGCGTCGCGCCGCACGCGCACCGCGTGCATGCCGCACGGGTCGAAGCCGTTGGACGGACGGGGTGGAACGCCGACGGTGCGGTTGGGTTGACGTGGTCGGTGCGTCTGTGGATTGATGTCGTCGGTGCGTACGCGCCTCGACGACCGGCGCACGAGGCAGGCGGTCGGGGTGGGGGAGGGAGTCGACGTTGAGCATGGTGAGCACGCCGCCCGATGCGGATTGGGTAGCGGTGACCTCCGGTCCGCTGCCGGTCGCCGAGGCGCTCGCCTGGGTGGTCGATCCCGGATGCGGCGCCGTGGTGACCTTCTGTGGAACGGTGCGCGACCACTCGGAGGGTCGCCCGAACGTGGTCAGTGTCGAGTACGAGGCCTACACCGAGTATGTCGAGCTCCGGCTGGCCGACGTGGCCGCAGCCGCTCGTTCGCGCTGGCCCGGAGTCGGCCGGCTCGCTTTGCTGCACCGGGTGGGGCGACTCGAGGTCGGAGAGGTGTCGGTGGTGGTGACGGTGTCCACGCCGCACCGGTCCGAGGCGTTCACCGCGGCCCGGTTCTGCATCGACGAGCTCAAGGAATCGGTGCCCATCTGGAAGCACGAGAGCTGGGACGGCGGCTCGGGTTGGGCCGAGTGCGCGCACAAGGTCGGGGTGGGGTCGTCCGATGCCGCCGGCGCCGGGGGAGCGGAAGGCAGCGGTACGGGTTCATGATCACGCTGGAGGAGGCCCGCGGGTTCGTGCTCCCGGCCTTCTCAGCGCTGGCACCGCGGCAGGTGGCGATTGGCGCCGCGCTGGGCTGCGTCCTCGCAGAGGAGGTGATGGCGAACGAGCCGATCCCCCCGTTCGCCAATTCCGCCATGGACGGCTACGCCCTGCGGGCCGAGGACACGGCCGCCGCTCCGTCGCGACTGGCGGTGGTGGGATCCGTCATGGCAGGTGAGCATTCCGGGGTCGCCGTCGGCGCCGGCGAGGCCGTCCGCATCATGACCGGAGCACCCTTGCCACCGGGGGCGGACGCGGTGTGCATGATCGAGCGCACCCGCACCCAGGACGACGCGACGGTGGTGGTGGAGGTGGCGGTCGACGCCGGGGCCAACGTGCGGTATCCGGGCGAGGACATCGCCAGTGGCGAGACGGTGTTCGGGGCGGGCACCTCGCTGTCGCCGGGCCACGTGGGAGTGCTGGCCGCCTTGGGGATGGAGACGGTCCTCGTCCACCCCCGACCGCTGGTCGGGGTGCTGTCGACCGGCGACGAGCTGGTCGAGGGAGGGGCGGCGCTGCCTCCTGGCAAGATCCGGGACTCGAACCGCCATGCGCTGCTGGCACAGGTGCGCCAGTCGAACTTCGAAGCCGTCGACCTGGGGATCGTCCGTGACGATGCCCACGAGCTGGCCAAGGCGTTCGAACGGGGAGCGGCACGTTGCGACGCACTGGTGACGACCGGCGGCGTGAGCGTGGGCGACCTCGACATGGTGAAGGTGGTCCTCGACAAGCTGAGCGGGGGCTCCATGCGGTGGATGCAGGTGGCCGTCAAGCCGGGGAAACCCCTGGCGTTCGGCACGCTGGCCGCCACGGGCACTCCGGTGCTCGGCCTGCCGGGCAATCCGGTGTCCGCCCTGGTGTCCTTCGAGCTCTTCGCCCGCCCGGCGTTGCGGCGCATGGCCGGACAGCGCAGGCTCGGTCGTCCGGTGCTGGCCGGGGTGGCCGAGGTCGATCTCCGCCGTCCGAGCGACGGTAAGCTCCACCTGGTGCGCGCGATCGCCACCGCCGACGCGAGCGGGACCGTGCTGGTCAGGCCCTCGGGCCGTCAGAAGTCGCACATGCTGCGCGCGATGGCCGAGGCGAACTGCCTTGCCCTCCTCCCCGACGGTGAAGGGGTGGCGGCCGGCGGCCATGTTGCGTTGTGGCTCCTCGACGCGGACCGCCTGGCACCGGAGTCCGAAGGGTGCGACGCGCCGGACGGGGTGTCGTGAAGCTCGACGGCGGAGGGCCCGACGTCATGCCGACCGACGGTCCGCTGGTCGACACCTTCGGGCGCGTCCACGACGACCTGCGGCTGTCGGTGACCGATCGGTGCAACCTTCGCTGCTCCTACTGCATGCCCGAGGAAGGCGTCACGTTTCGACCCCGTACCGACATCCTGTCGTACGAGGAGTTCGCGGTGGTGGCCCGCGTGGCCAAGTCCGTCGGAGTGACGTCCGTGCGCTTCACGGGGGGAGAGCCGCTCGTGCGCAAAGGCATCGTGGACCTCGTGGCGAAGGTGGCCGAGGTGGGCTTCTCCGACATTGCGCTCACCACCAACGGCACGCTGCTCGGGGGATTGGCGGCAGGACTCGTCGGCGCAGGGCTCACCCGGGTCAACATCAGCTGTGACTCATTGCGGCCCGAGCGCTTCGCACAGATCCGCCGGCGCGGCGAGCTCGGCGTCGTGCTCGACGCCATGGACGCCGCCGAAGACGCGGGGCTCCTGCCGGTCAAGGTCAACGTGGTGCTCGTCGCTGGGTTGAACGACGACGAGATCCTCGACTTCGGCGCCTTCTCCCGGGCCACCGGGCGGCCGGTGCGCTTCATCGAGTACATGCCCCTCGACGCAGACGGGCACTGGCGCCGCGAGCAGGTCGTCGCCGGGCACGATGTCGTCGCTCGCATCGCCTCGTGCTGGCCTCTCGAGCCGGTGGATGCGGCAGGCGACGCGGCACCCGCCGTGCGGTACCGGTTCGCTGATGGGCACGGGGAGATCGGAGTCGTCGCCAGCGTGACCCGCCCGTTCTGCGGTACCTGCAATCGACTGCGGCTCACGGCTGACGGGGCGGTGCGGAACTGCCTGTTCTCCGACGACGAGCTGTCGGTGCGAGACGTCCTGCGCGGCGGCGGCTCGGACGAGGACGTTGCCGACGTGCTGCGACGAGCGGTGTGGGGAAAGCGTGCCGGCCATGGGATCGACGACCCGGAGTTTCTCCGCCCGAGGCGTTCGATGTCGATGATCGGGGGCTGAGGGTGCCCCGCCTCTTGCTGTTCGGGCAGGCCCGTGAGGCGGCCGGCACCTCGCACGACGAGGTGGAGGGTGGCAGCGTGGCGGAGGTCGTGGCGGCGGCGTGCGCCCGCTACGGCGAGCGCTTCAGCGAGGTGGTGCCCATCTGCCGGGTATGGGTGAACGGTGAGCCGGTGCCCGAGGAGCACATGCTGTGCGAGGGGGACGAAGTGGCGTTGCTGCCGCCGGTGTCGGGCGGTTGAGGGGTTCCCCCGCGGCGTCCGGCACTGCGGGGACCCCGCCCTCGATGTGCGCGGCCCGGCAGACCATCGAGGTGAGGTGTGCCGCGACTAGCATCCCTGACCATGACCATTTCGGCACGTGACTGGATCGACCGCTACGCCGCCGCCCTCGGCGTGGCGGCCCCTACCGAGGAGGAGGTCGCCACCCTGCTCGACGCAGCCGGGGTGGCGTCGCATGCCTCGGAGCGCACCGCCGCCCCGGTATCGTGCTGGCTGGCGGCGACGGCCGGGTTGACCCCGGCGGAGGCGCTGGCCGCCGCCGAAGGCCTCGTCGCCTCGTTGCCCGAGGCGAGCTGACCCCCCGGCCGCGCCGGGTCGGCCATGGCCGGCGGGCTAGCGGGCGTAGCCGGGCGAGGGGAGGATCATCCCGTCGTAGAGGAAGGTGCGCACCGACTGCTCGTCGGTGATGTCCACCTCCTCGGAGGGGAGCACCGCGAAGGTGATCGCAAGGCGTGCGAGGAGCTCGGCCACGCCTCGGGCGCGGCGCGGGTCGAGGAACCGGGCGAGGTGGGGCGTGGCGCACTCGGTGACCAGCAGCAGCACCGACCGGGTCTCCTCGGTACTGTCGGTGGCGTCGGTGCAGACAAAGCGCGCGACGAGCGGCAACAGGGCCGGATGGTCGATGAGCGCCCGGCCTGCGGCCACCAGCCCGGTCGTGATCAGTTCCTCCAGCGTCGAGGCGAGCGCCAGACGCTCGCCGAGCCGGTCGAAGAACCGGTTGAGCTCGAGGCCGACCGCCGCGAGCAGGAGGGTGTCCTTGCCCCCCGGGAAGGCCCGGTAGATGGTGGCCCTGCTGACGCCGGCCTCCTGGGCCACATCGGCCAGGCCCGTCTTGGACGTGCCCCAGCGGGCGACGCACCGCATGGCGGCCTCGATCACCCGTTCCTCGAGGCTTCCGGGCAGAACGGCGGGCCGTTCGCCGTCGATGGACAAGAGCTCCGTCCCCGCCGGACCGTTGGGACTCACTATGAGACAGTAACACGAAAAGTGTCGTGCATGTCTTATCCGTCTCATCTACGGTGTCAGATGACAGGGAAATGGTGCGGATCGCCATGCCCCGTGGAAGTGTCATGAAAGAAGAGCACTTCGACTTCGTGGTGGTCGCCGGCGGGCACAACGGCACGACGATCGCCGCCTACCTCTCGCGTTGCGGGCACTCGGTATGCGTGCTCGAAGCACGCCCCGAGTGCGGCGGCGGCCAGGAGAACACCGAGGCGCTGCAGGGTTTCCGCATCGATCCCCACGCCACCTACCTCTACGGGGCCGCCGCTCCGGGCTTCGAGCAGCTCGAGCTCTGGCGCTACGGGTTCCGGCAGGTCTCGCTCTCGCCGTCGCCTTCATCCTCATGGCCAAGCTCATCGACTGGAGGAATCGCTGGTCACGGGACCTATTACCTATTCGCTGAGCCAGTAACCCGTACAAGGCCAATGCCGCACCGAGGAAGGGCGCTAGTGGTGCCGCGCAGAAGTTCTTTGAACGTGGCTCATGCAGCGACCTTGGCGTCGTAGACCCACTTGAACGGCTTGGCCGTTTCACCGTGGTGC
>Ga0208079_1000300_pt1 | contig 27485 bp, 18 predicted proteins | sample NGESurdeep092012_5_FD_184474 | JGI IMG/M metagenome (GOLD analysis project Ga0208079, IMG submission 184474) | Arctic peat soil microbial communities from Barrow, Alaska - NGEE Surface sample 210-2 deep-092012 (SPAdes) | ecosystem: Environmental > Terrestrial > Soil > Wetlands > Peat ... | reverse complement strand
TCATTAAAAGTGATTTTTAAAGGCTCAAAAATAGAGTAAAAAATGATTAACTGTATAATTTCACCTTCCTTTTCCAAATGAACTCACCCCCAAACCCCCCTTTTGATCCAATGAACTCACCCTTCGTCCCCCTCTCTGCTTCGCAAAGAGGGGGCGTAAAAAAACTTTATCAATTATTATCCCCCTCTTTACGAAGTAGAGAGGGGGATTAAAGGGGGTGAGTACATTTCGTTAAGGAAGTTATTTACTACTTTTGAAGAAAAAACATGGATTATTCTCTTCTCTCAAATGCCCCATTATTCAAAGGATTATCTCCTGATGAAATTGAAAAAGTTCTTGATAATGTACCCCACAATGTAAAGAAATTTCAATCTGGTTCCATGATATGTCTGAGTGGTGAACATGTTAATTCACTGATGGTTGTTATAAGCGGTATAGTGAAAGGAGAAATGGCAGACTATGCCGGTCGCGTGATAAAAATCGAGGATATTGCAGCTCCGGATACTCTGGCTCCTGCATTCTTGTTTGGAAGCCGGAACAGATTCCCTGTTAATGTAATTGCCGTTTCATCAGCAGAATTGCTTTTGATCTCTAAGACCGATTTTCTCAAATTACTGATGATTAACGATACCATACTCGTTAATTTTCTTGATATGATCTCAAACCGTTCCCAATTCCTTTCTGAGAAAATAAAATTCCTCAATTTCAAAACCATCAAAGGCAAGCTTGCCCATTTCATACTTCAGAAAGCAGGAAATGATCTGTCGTCAGTAATTCTTGAAATGACTCAAAATGAGCTGGCCGATTTATTTGGTGTTGCACGACCATCAGTAGCGAGGGTTCTTCGTGAACTTGAAGAAGGAGGATTTATCGAAGCAAAAGGCAAGAACATTAAAATAATTGATAAAGAAGGTCTTGCAGATCTTACAATTGACTGATTAACTATTAATTTACTGCCTTAACAGCTCCTTTTGTCATAGGTAAAGTAATAATAAAGCAGGTCCCTTCACCTGTCTTGCTTTCAATGACTATAGTACCATTATTAATTTTTACTAATTCATAGCATAGTTTAAGTCCTAGCCCAGTCCCCTTTTCATTCTCGGTACCGGGTGTACTTTCAATTTCGGCGGAAGTAAAAAGATATTTTTGTTTTGTCTCAGGAATGCCGATGCCGTTATCACAAATCTTAAGCATCATATATTCACTATTCTGTGTTTTCTCCTTAAGCAGGATACTAATCCTTCCTCCTCTTGGTGTATATTTTACAGCATTCGACAACAGATTTCTGATAATCATATCCAGCAGATCTTTATCAAAGTAGGCAAGTGAATTCCCAACCTGGGTAAAATTGACTGCTATTTCTTTTTTATCAGAAGTCTCTTTGAATATGCTTAGGTTTGTGAGTATAATATCTGCCAGATCGCGCTTCTCAGGAGAAAATTTAATCTTGTCTTCCTGATCTCTGCCCCATACCAGCATATTCTCTAAAAGGCTGATGACCAGCTGGGCATACTGGATACTCGAATTAGCAAAAGCATCATATTTCTCTTTGTACTCTTTTTCTTTAAGCAGATTGAGCATATACAGGATGTTCACCACAGGGCTCCTTAAATCGTGTGCAATGACCGAAAAAATCCGGTTTTTCAGTTGAATCGTATCTGACAACTGTTTGTTCTGTATCGCGATCATAGAGTTCTGCTTTTCAATTTCTTCGTTCCTGTTTTTCAGCTCCTGAGTTCTTTCATTTACAAGTTGCTCAAGATTTTTGTTCAGGAATTCAAGCTCATTCTGAAGTTTTTCCTTATCCTTAAATGCTCTTACCCATTTATATAGTAAAATGACTGCCTGTATGAAAACAAAAAGTACTATTATATATGTAAGTGAATATCCGATATTGCTGTTTGATTTTCCCAGAGATACTCTCATGTCGTGCAGTCCCCCGACAAACAGCAGGATGAATGCCAGGAAATAAGCAATGTCAATTACATTATGCTTTAATGATCCCTTAAAGCTCATGAACAAGAGGTAAGAGATTGAAAGAATCATGCATGGATAATAAGCAACCGTCGAGTAACTGAATATACTTACAGGGAGAAAAAGGGTCATGATAAAGGCCAGAGCGAAAAGAACAGTGATAACCCATGCGATTATCCTGAAAAATTTTGAGGGATAGAGATTCATGACATACCATACCCATCCTATAAGTATCACAAAAAGTCCAAGGTATTCACATCTGTTTATCCAGATCCAATCCATATTTATCAGATTGTGAATAAGATAATTGGAAGTAAATAATGGTCTTAAAGCCAGACCAATAGTTGTCATGCTGAAGAAGAGTATGATCTTTTCCTTGGGTGAAATAATGAAAAAGAAGAGGAAGAAAAGAGAAAATCCCAGGAGCAGACTTATCACTGCCCATTCTGCTGCCCAGCCATTGGCAAGTTGTTTCTGTACTTCACTGAATGTTCCTAACTTAACGGGTAACCAGAACCCACCCCGACGATGACTATAATTAGCAACATTAATTATTATTTTAAGCGAATCTGTTCCGGTATTAAAACGGAAAAAGTTCCTCCTGTACTCGGGTTTTGTTTCATCAGCTGATTTTCCAGGGGTGCCATTGCCTCCATAGTATTTTCCATTGAGGTAAATATCGTAAGATGAATCAAATACCGGAAGATCAATCGCCAGTGGTTTGTTAAATCCTTTTGGAAAAAGTACTGTCAGACGGTATGTAGCATAGCCGAATTTGTCGGTTTTAACTGATTCCTGTGGGTAATCTGTCCAGTAAGATGGCACTTTCCCGTAATAATCAGGTTTAGCTGAGCCTGTTTTAAAGTCATTTGGACGCAACATCTTATTCCAGTAAAATTCCCAATCTCCGTTAAGTTTAATAATGAAATGCTCAGGATTATCTACTTTACGAAGGTCAAGGATACCTTTGCTTGCAACCGGATCATGACCACTTGCATCCAACTTAAAGGCAGAAAGAGAAAGTAATATAAATAAGAAGGTTGTTCTTATTCTCATCTCTGAATTATTTAAGTCCTCTGTTCACGAGAAGAGCATCAATACTTGGTTCTTTACCCCGGAAAGAAATATACATATCATGAGGATCTCTTGTGCCTCCTTTTGAAAGAATCTCTTTTTCAAATCTGGCAGCTACTTCTTTATTAAAGATGTCTCCGGTTTCTTTGAATGCCTGAAATGCATCGGCATCAAGAATTTCGCACCAGATATAACTATAATAGCCTGCTGAGTATCCTCCAGCCCAGATATGATTGAAATAGGTCGACCTGTATCTTGGTTTAATCTCCGGAATAAGGCCATATTTGTCCATAATGGTTTTTTCGAAAGAGCGGATGTCCAGATCAACCGGTCCGGCAAGTGAATGATATTCCATATCGAGAAGCGCAGCAGCAAGATATTCAATAGTTATAAATCCGGTATTGAACTTGCCTGCCTTGTCAATCTTATCAACAATGACGGCAGGAATTACTTCACCAGTCTGCCAGTGTTTTGCATATACTTTGAGTACTTCAGGCTCAAGAGCCCAGTGTTCCATTATTTGTGAAGGTAGTTCAACAAAATCGCGGGGAACTGAGGTTCCCGACACACCAGGATAGGTCGAGTTTGAAAGTAACTGGTGAAGTGCATGACCAAATTCGTGGAAGAGTGTAGATGCTTCATCCGATGTAAGTAGGGAAGGTTTATCAGCAGTTGGGGGAGTCGAATTTGTGACAATCGTTACGATCGGATAGATCATTTTACCGTTTCTGTCACGACTCTGGCCTCGGAATGCACCTGTCCAGGCACCACTCCTTTTTGCAGCCCTGGGATAATTGTCTATCATAAGGATACCAACATGTTTTCCCTCACGTTTTACTTCAAAAGTGTTTACATCGGGGTGATATTTTGGAATATCAGTCCTTTTTGAGAATTCCAGGCCGTATAACCTGTTGGCAACATAAAACAACCCTTCCATTACATTGTCAATTTTAAAATATGGCCTGGTGACTTCGTCGCTGAGATCATATTTTTCCTTCTTTATCTTTTCAGTGTAATACCACCAGTCCCAGGGTTCAAGTTTAAATTTTCCGCCTTCGCGTTTGATCATTTCCTGCTGGGCAGCAGCTTCAGCTTTTGCAAAAGGGAGAGCAGCCTTCCAGATCTGTCCGAGAAACCCGAAGACCTTTTCAGGGGTTTTGGCCATGTTTCTTTCAAGTGCGAAAGCGGCATAGCTCTTGTAACCCAGAAGTTCTGATCTTTCAAACCTGAGTTTTGCTAATTTTGCAATTATCGATTTATTATCGTGTTCGTTGTCGTTGTCCCCTTTCATGAAATATGCAGTGAAAAGTTTCTGTCTAAGATCTCTTTTGTCAGAATACTTCAGGAATTGTTCCATTATCGGATACTGAATCGTGAATACCCATTTACCATCCATTTTCAGGTTCCTGGCTGTTGAAGCTGCCTGGTCTATTGCTCCATCGGGTAAGCCTGATAAATCTTCTTTTTTGTCAACAATGAGTTTGAATCCGTTTGTTTCTGCGAGAAGGTTTTGACCAAACTGAACGGAGAGAAGTGACAGTTCCTGGTTAATTTTTCGAAGCTTTCCTTTGTCTTCAGCTGATAATGCAGCGCCGTTTCTGACAAAACTTTTATAAGTATCATCAAGCACTTTCTTCTCCTCTTCGGTCAGTTTAAATTTATCACGATTGTCATAAACTGATTTTACTCTCTGAAACAGGCTGTCGTTCAGATTAATATCATCGCGGTTCTTTGATGAGAGAGGAGCGAGCTCCTTATTGATTTTCTGGAGGGTATCGTTGGTATTGGCTGAATTCATGGCTCCGAAAACCCTGCTGACTTTTGACAGCAGTTCGCCACTGTACTCAAGTTCTTTGATTGTATTTTCGAAAGTGGGTTCTTTAGGATTATTTATGATTGTTTTTATCTCTTTTTTCTGTTCTTCAAATCCTTTCAGATAAGCTGGCATATAATGTGCAGCTTTTATCTTTTCAAAAGGAGTAACTTCAAATGGAGTGTTGTATGTGTTGAAGAAAGGGTTATCGCTTTTAACAGATTTTTTACATCCTGATATAAATACTATTGCAAGCAAAATTAGAATCAAAGTCTTTTTCATAGCGTAAATTTCGGTTTAGGGTTGGTTTGTCAGGCAGCAATATACAAAAAAAAAGAAAGACACCGGGCGGTGCCTTTCCTCTGATTAACCTAAACCTGATCGTTGAATACGCCGAATGGCGATTGTAGAGAAGTTTTAAATATTGTTAAATTATTCTTTTAATGTCTGTGTTCATATTTTTATAACAAATGAACCTATTATTTTGTTCGTTACTTTTTTTGTTTGCTTTCAATGTATAGACGCCTGAGAGGATAAAATGTTGCATATTTTTTTGTTAATGTTTTGTTAATCATATGTTAAAATTTCGTATAATGCTGATATTGAGTAGATTAATAACTGCATTTGTATTAAAATCCATGTTGAAAATTTTATCTTTTTTACTGACATGGGTTTTTCAGCGTCAGCTGGGGGAACTAGCAATTTATAAGCTTCCTCATGTCATCAGTAAATATGAACAGGATATCCCTCGCTAACGCTCGGGATGACAGTGTGTTGGAGGTCTGTAATGGACAGTTAGAAATGTAAGGGAATCCTGATATAGATATCTTGTGATGGTAGTATCTACGTCAAGATCAAATTTTCCTCTGAAAGGAACAGTGCAGGAAGCTTCAGCATTAAAACCTTTATCGGTTATAATTTTTAGTGTGTATGTCTTACCCTCTTGAATGGGGAAATCAGATCTTTTAATGCCGGATCTCATTTGGGTTGAATCAAATACTATCAGATTTGTTCCGTCTGAAAGAGTTATTGTAGGGTGCCCCATATCATCAAATTGCCATGGGTTCCCATAATTTCTTAAGTTCTGACTAAGTATTATCTTACTCATTGGATTATCCGGTGACAGATATCCTGAAATGTCCCATTTTGGTTTGAATTCCGGATATTTTAAATTGTTAACTTCCTTCTCGCAGGAAATAAAGCTGATAATTGCTAGTACAGAAAATATAAATTTATAAAATGCTCTTTTCATAGACTAGAATTTAAAAGAATATGTAACTGATGGTATTATAGGGAAAAGACTGACCTGTTTAAGTACACCGATCTCAGTAGGTCTATTAGTTTGAGGATCTATTACAGTTTTAGTATCATTATAGTATAAAAAAGGATTTTTCCGGTTGTATACATTATATACAGAGATTTCCCAGATTCTTTCTCCCCATTTCTTCACCTTATGAAATTGAATCCCGAGATCGAGTCTGTGATATGCACCCATCCTGAAATTACTTTTTTCAGTCAGATCATTAACATACCGGCCATTAGGATTATTATTATCGCCAGAAAATGAGCTGGGTATCTGATAGGAATAAGGATAATTTTGATACAAATAATATTTTGAAGCCGGGAGTGTCACAGCATTTCCGGTTCCATAAACCCATGTTCCTGAAAGTGTTATATGATCATTGAGTTTATATGTTGCAACGACTGAAATATCATGTCTCCTGTCGTATCTCGCAAAATACTTCCTTCCGAAATTGATCGAATCAAACTGCATCTGTGTCCAGGAAAGGGTATAGCCGATCCAGCCTGTTAATCTGCCCTCTTTTTTCTGAAGTAATAATTCAACGCCATAAGACCATGAGTGACCTGCGGTTACATTATTCTCCCAGTTAATATATGATGCAGCTCCGGGATCATCAAAAGTCATAAAAGTGGCACCTTCCTTATAAGCAAGAGTGTTACTCATTGTTTTGTAATATCCTTCAAGTGAAAATGACAGGTTGTGCTTACTTATATCTTTAACCAGACCCAATGCCACCTGGCGTGATTGCTGAGGTTTGATCCTGTCAGTTGTCGGAACCCAAAGATCGGTAGGCAGACTGATTCCTGTATTTGATATCATATGAATGTATTGATTCATAGAGGCATATGATCCTTTAAGTGCAAGGTCGGTGTTTAACCTCCACGCCACAGAGAGTCTTGGTTCAAAAAAGTGGTACTGATTTTTAGTGGCAATGAAATGGCTGAAGCGTATGCCTCCGTTGATCTTCATTGTCTGAACCGGCTGCCATGTATCCTCGACATACAACCCCGATTCAATCCCGTTAGTATAAATGACATTTTTAGTATTAGTATTATTCGGCACATCTTCTTCAACAAAGGCATGTGGATTGAACCTGTGGAAAATACTTATTGCCCCGGCTTTAATCCAATGGTTTGGATTTGGAAGCCAATCCAGATCATATTTAAGAGAAAAGTCTCTGATTCCTGAATAGTATTCTGCATAATAATTCTTATTCTCAGCAATATCTTTATACTTGTCATATAATCCGAAAGTATAATTACTGTAAATGGCTGATGCACTTGAGAATAATTTATTTGTAAACAGGTGATTCCAGCGAAGTGTCCCTGTGGCATTGCCCCAATGAAAACCTGTATTCTCATTATAAGAATTAGTATTGTTTTTCAGATAAAATTTGTCATTACCGAAATAACCGCTCAGATAAAGTTTGTTATTCCTTCCAAAGTCGTAATTGATCTTGGCATTAAAGTCATAGAAATAATACCCGGTTTTTTCATTCTTCATAAAAGGATAAACAATCAGATCAGCATAAGTACGCCTGCCAGAAAGAAGTATGGAAGATTTGCCTTTTCTCAGTGGCCCTTCAACGGTCATCCGTGAGGAGATAAGGCATTAGCTGCAGAACTTTCAGAACGTCTTTCTCACCCAGAAGTGAGGGTACATTTTTTATCTGAGCCGGTTGAAGGTTTATTACGCTCATCTTTGCAGATTCACTTTGCTTTTCCTGCCGGTCTGCTGTTACGGTAACCTCATTTAACACAATGTTGGCCTTTAACTCAATATTCAGGTCCACATTTTTATGGAGAGATACTCTGACAATCCATGGTGAATAACCAATATAGGATGCCACAAGTTCTACCGAATCAATTTCAGGCAGAGTCAAAGAATAGAAACCGTAAGTATTTGTTACAGTTCCTGTCTTATGGTCAGCAAGATAGATGTTGACGCCGATTAGAGATTCCCCGCTTACAGCTTCCCGTACATAACCGCTTATTGTAAAATGCTCCTTTGATTGCCCGTTTAAAGGCATTAGAATCAGCATAAATGCTGCAAAAAGATTAAAACGTTTCATGTTACCGTGGTTAGACTGTAACAAATCTAGAACGAAACTTTCGGATCTCTGGTATTGTTCCTGTTAAATAATACTTAAATGTTTTGATTCACAATCGTCTAATTATCAATGCTCAATCCTTTGGACATAATTAATTGAAAATGCCATAACTACGCTTCATCCATGATTTTTTATAAAACTAAAAATTTCAGATATTCCTTAAAAATATTTAACTTGCACACCTCTTTGAATAAAGATGATAGCAAAACTCAGATATCGTTTCATGATGCAACGTCTCGGCAGAAGACTCTATTGCTGCCTCATGTTCTACAGCTTCTGATCTGTTTTCCTTTCGTAATTATCGGGATGAATAATTTCTGATTCTTCTCATTCCTTTCCATTTATTTCCACTTTATTTCAATTTATTTCTACCAATTTCCTTAATATGAAAGGACTCATTTTCAGCATTAAAAGATATTCGATCCATGACGGTCCGGGGATAAGGGTTACTTTTTTTATGAAGGGATGTCCTCTGAACTGTATGTGGTGCCATAATCCTGAAGGAATATCTCCGCGTCAGGAAAGCGTCATTAGTACTAACAGGATTGGAGAAATGGAGTTCAGCAAAAAAGAAGAGGTTGGGAAATACTACGCTATAAATGACATTCTTGAAATTCTTGACAAAGAGAAGGTATTCATTAATCAGTCGAAGGGTGGTGTGACTTTCTCAGGTGGCGAACCGATGATTCAGTTTGAATTTCTCCTTGAGGCTTTAAAGGCATGCAAAAAAGAAGGATATCATACGGCAGTTGATACCTCAGGATATTCATCTGCAGAAAATTTTAAATCAATCATCCCTTTCACAGACCTCTTCCTGTTCGATATAAAGCATCTTGATGAGGCGAGACACATTGAATCTACAGGCGTGCCAAATATCGGTATACTTGATAACTACAGGCTATTGCTTGAAAATGGTAAGGACCTTATGATAAGATTTCCTGTTATCCCAGGGATAAATGACGATACCGATCATCTGGAGAGAATGAGGCGTTTTATTATTTCAACAAAAACAGACTCATTAAAGAGAATCAATCTTCTTCCTTTTCATAAAATTGGTTCCTCAAAATACAAAAGATTCAATATTCCATACAGAATGGATGGAGTAGAACCACCATCTACAGAAAAAATGAAAATGATGAAGGAATTTTTTATGGAAACAGGTATTAAAGTAAAAATCGGAGGATGAGATTTATTATGAAATTATGCCTTAGTGAACCTTTGTGCATTCCTTAGTGCCCTTTGTGTTTAAAATTTTTACCACAAAGGACACAAAGGATCTCACGAAGGAACACAAAGGAAAAAAACGTGATATTTGAAATCAATAATTGTTAATTTATGATTTTATCAGAAAGAGTTAAAAAATTAAGAGAACAAAGCCTTAACGCTGTTGAAAAGATCAGTGCAGAAAGAGCATTGCTGATCACTCAATTCTATAAAAGCGATGATGCCCGCGAATTGTCCGCTCCTGTTAAAAGAGCCAGGGCTTTCGAATATCTTTTGAAGAACAAAAAGATTTGTATCAATGAAGGTGAGCTGATAGTAGGAGAGAGAGGCCCTGCTCCGAAAGAAACCCCGACTTATCCGGAGATAAGCCTCCACTCAATTAAAGATCTTGAGATTCTTAATTCAAGGGAAAAAGTCTTCTTCAGGGTTGATGAAGAAGTAAAAAACATATATGAAAAGGAGATTATCCCTTTCTGGAAAGGCAAAAGCAATCGCGACAGGATTATGTCACTGATGACTCCGGAATGGCTGAATGCTTATAATGCCGGTCTGTTCACAGAATTTCAGGAACAGCGTGCCCCTGGACATACGGTTCTTGGTTACAGGATGTTCAAAAAAGGGTTTCTTGCTGTAAAGGAAGAAATAAAAGATTCAATTGAGGCTCTCGATTTCTTCACAGATAATAATGCACTCGACAAGCTTGAGGAGCTCAGGGGGATGGATATATCATGCGATGCAATTATAATGTATGCAAACCGTCATGCGGATGAACTTGAAAAACTTGCTGGGGATGATATCAACCCCGCGAGAAAAAAGGAACTGTTACATACGGCCAGCGTATGCAGAAAAGTTCCTGCTTATGCTCCTGAGACAGTTCATGAAATGCTTCAGCATTACTGGTTCATACATATTGGTGTGATAACAGAGTTAAATCCGTGGGATTCATTCAATCCTGGCAGACTCGACCAGCATTTATATCCCGTGTATAAAAAGCAAATTGAATCCGGGACACTTTCATCGGATGAGCTCGATGATTTGCTGGGTTGTTTCTGGGTTAAATTCAACAATCACCCATCTCCTCCAAAAATGGGAGTGACTGCAAGTGAAAGTAATACATATACCGACTTTTGTCTCATAAATCTGGGAGGAGTGAAACCCGACGGTACGGATGCTGTAAATGAAATATCATATATTCTTCTCGATGTTATTAAAGAGATGCGTATTCTTCAGCCTAGCTCGATGGTTCAGATCTCAAAAAAGAGTCCCGACAGATTTATTCATAAAGCTCTTGATATAATCAGAACAGGATTCGGCCAGCCTTCCTGCTTCAATACTGATGCGATAATTCAGGAATTGCTCAGGCAGGGAAAGAACCTGGTTGATGCACGTAACGGGGGAGCTTCGGGATGTGTGGAAACAGGGGCTTTCGGCACAGAAGCATACTGGCTTACAGGTTATTTTAATCTACCAAAAATACTTGAGCTGACTCTCAATAACGGATATGACAGAAGGACAAAAAAAGTGGTTGGACTTGAAACAGGTTGGGCTGCTGACTTTGTTCATTTTGAAGATCTTGTTGAAGCATTTAAATCGCAGGTGAATTATTTTGCCGACATAAAAATCAGAGGCAATAATGTAATTGAAAAAACTTTTTCAGCCAGGTTACCGGTCCCATTTTTATCATTACTGGTTGAAGATTGTATTTCTAACGGGAAAGATTATAATAATGGTGGTGCCAGGTATAACACATCCTATATTCAGGGCGTCGGTTTGGGAAGCATTACCGATATGCTGACATCATTAAGGTTTAATATTTATGATAAAAAGAGGATCAGCTGGGAGGAAATGAACAAAGCAATGGATTCTGATTTCAAAGGATATGAACAGATTCAGTATGAGTTAATATACAATACACCCAAGTTTGGAAATGACGATGATTACGCTGATCAGCAGGCAGTTACTGTTTTTGAGATTTATTATGATGCTGTAAATGGGAGGCCAAATTCGAGAGGCGGAGTCCACCGTATTAATATGCTGCCAACAACTTCGCATGTATATTTTGGAAGTGTAACAGGTGCCACAACAGATGGACGAAATGCTTATCTTCCTCTTTCGGAAGGGATCTCTCCATTCCAGGGTGTCGATCATAACGGACCGACATCTGTAATTAAATCAGCTTCAAAGATTGATCACCTTCGTACGGGTGGCACACTTTTGAATCAGAAGTTTTCTCCTTCATTTTTTGAGGATGAGGAGAGCTATGAAAAACTGACAGCTTTGATCCGCAGCTATTTCAGTCTGGATGGTCATCATATACAATTTAATGTTGTTAACGCAGAGACTCTGAAAGATGCCCAGAAGCATCCTGAGAGATACAGAGATCTGATAGTGCGTGTGGCCGGTTACAGTGATTATTTCAACGATCTTGGAGAAGATCTTCAGAACGAGATAATCAGGAGAACGGAACACGGGCCCGAGCGTTAAGAAATAGCCCGGAGGGCTATTTTAGCGAAGGCGCCAGACTGCCGCGCTGGCCTTTTATTTGCCTCATCCCCCTGGCCCCCTTTCTTTATTAATGAACTCACCCCCATCCCCCTCTCTAAGAATTAGAGAGGGGGGGAGTAACTAATTGTATGTTAAACAATTTCCCACTCTTTACGAAGTAGAGAGGGGGAAAAAGAAAGGGGGTGAGTACATGTATTAAAACTACTTCTTCTTATCCTTAGTCTCATTAAACACCGACGTAGCAGTTGCAATTACTCCTGCAATGTCTGACAGATTTGATGGGAGTATCAATGTGTTAGTAGTCTTGGCAATATTTGCAAATGCCAGAAGATATTGCTCAGCGATCCTGAGGTTAACAGCATTTAATCCGTTTTCCTCGGATATTGCGGATGATATTGCTCTTAGTCCATTTGAAGTTGCCTTTGCAAGCTGTTCGATCTCAGAAGCACGTCCGGCAGCTTCATTAATTCTCTTCTGCATCTCACCTTCAGAATTTTTTATCAGTGCCTGCTTGTCACCTTCGGCTACATTTATTTTTGCCTGTTTTGCACCTTCCGATTCCGCAATAATTGCCCTCTTTTCCCTTTCAGCCCTCATCTGTTTTTCCATTGCATCTTTTATGCTCTGAGGAGGCGAGATGTTTTTTACCTCGTACCGGGTTACTTTTACACCCCATGGTTCGCTTGCTTTATCGACAGCTTCAACTATAGTGACATTTATTGTTTCGCGTTCTTCGAATGTTTTATCAAGTTCAAGCTTCCCGATTACGCTCCTCATAGTTGTCTGAGCTATCTGAATAGATGCAAATCTGTAATTATCAATTCCATATGAAGCTTTCTGAGGGTCGAGAACCTGAAGATATAATATCCCATCTACCTCAACGGCGATATTATCACGGGTGATGCATATCTGAGGAGCAACATCAATTGCCTGTTCCTTAAGTGTGTGTCTGTACCTTATTTTATCGAAAAAAGGGATTAAAAGCTGGAACCCTGCTGTAAAGGTTCCCCTGTATTTTCCCAGCCTTTCAACAATAATCGCTGTTCTCTGTGGAACAATCTTTATCATCGATGCAATCAGAATAAATCCTAAGAAGATTACTCCAACAAGAATAAAAGTTGTGCTTGATCCTTCCATTTTAATTATTTTTTTGGTTCAACTATTAATTTAAAACTATCTTTTTCGATGATGACAACTCTTTGGCTTTCTTTAATCTCTGATGCAGATTCTGCAGTCCAGGTAGTTCCCTTGAACTCGACTTTTCCCTGTTCCAGTCCGCCAAAATCAACCATTGCAATGGCCTCTTTTCCAGTGAATTCATCCTCAACATCATCAGAGCGTGTCCGTTTGCTGTTCAGGAACTTATTCTGAATTATTTTTCTGAGAGCAATAAGTAACAGTGTGGATGTTATAGCGAAAATAATAATTTGCAGATTGATTCCGGGATGTCCAATCAGGCAAATAAGAGCAGTAACCCATGCGCCAAGTCCGAAGAAGAAAATTATAAAGCCGGGCATAACCAGTTCGAGAAGAAACAGACCCAGACCCAGAATGAACCAGAACAGTTCAGGTCTGGAAAAAACATTTGTGACCATAACAAATAATTTAATTTTTTAGCGAGATGATTGTTTTGTATACAGTAAAGATATAATAAAGATTTCAGAAAAATTAAAACATAACTGTTATTGCATATAATTTAAGATGAGTCTTTTATTTTTTATTAAAAAGCTTTTGCTCGCAATATATTTTCTATTTTCTTGTAAAAGCTGGCGCTACTGCTAATGACAACATTTTATATATCACGGATTAATAGGTACTTGGATACTTACTATGGTATCTATCGAGTTATGTTTGTATTTTTCTGAGCCACGAAGTGGCTTAATATGAATAACCCCTGGCGCCAGCCAGGGGTAAGACTAACTCTCTGATCTCAAGCCCTGAAAGGGCGTAATATAGTTAGTTTTATATCACATTGTATAATAATATTCAGCTCCTTCAGAGCTGCAAAAGGGAGATGAGACAGCTACCCCTGGCTGCGCCAGGGGTTATTCATATTTGGCTCTTTCAGAGCCATTGTTATAAAGATCTGGCCAGTGTCGGGTCGGCCAAGATTTCGTTCATATTTCTCATTTTACCAGATGTATGTTTAACAGGTGCAATGGAGTACCATGCCTGGAGGCTGAATCTTCCGGAACCATGCTGGAAACAAGCAGTAATGCACTATTCGAGGGATAGTCACACTGTTTACGTTGTCATAACGGAAGGCGTGCAAAAATTGAATGAACCCTCGGGATGACAGCCACAGGAGTAGACTAAAGAGAAAAGAACTGGTGCGATTATTTAATTTGGATTTATTATTTGGTAAGTCGTGAATACTGCACGGGTAAATGACAGAACATATAGGATAAGACTTACTTCTTAGATAATGAGCCGTGTATATTTTTTAACCAGGCGCTTACCTTTTTAGAAAAGAAATTCAGGTTTTCGCAGGTAAAATCACCTTCCATCTTTATAAGGCAACCCATGTACATGCCTGATTTATCTGAGAATTTGTAGCAGATATATTGTGTAGATCCTTCATCTGCAGCAACATTTTTCAGGGCAGTAACTTTGCTCGAGGATATGTTCCTGATGTAACCTGCATATTTCCTTAATTCTTCAGCTGGAACTTTTTTACCGGAATTGAAGCATTTACCTATATTTTCTTTCACCTGACTTTCACTTATTGTAAGTCCCTTGTCGGGGAAATTCCAGTTTTCAGGATTACTATATGTGAGTACATTTCCTTTATTGTCGATAATAAACCCGTTGTGTTGATAGCCCAAGGCATAATTGACGTACTCAACCTGAAAAAGTACTGCCTGATTTTCGTTGATGACTATATTTTTTTTGCATCCTGTGGCAAAAAGGACCATAATAAAAAAGAATATTTTTATCGTGTTTGTTTTCATAAATAGTCTGCTACCCGTCATTGTTCAAAAATCGGACCAGCCTTAAACGAAATTGAAAGATTAGCAGACAAATTTATCTAATATACGTTTATAGAGTATAGGAACCCGAATATATTTTACTTATTCGTTTATTTTTTGTAAATTATAGGTCATTAATTGATAGGGAACTTTTCTTGGTCAAGTTAAATCTCATCCGTTGAAAATACGGGATAAGTAGTTGATATACAGATTTATATTCATCATGTATTTCAACATCTTCAATAAATAACTATTTAATGAGGCAAGTGAGATGGAAAAGTTTTTTGATTATTTTGATGGTCGGTACAGAGAGTCGATACTCAAAAAGGCTCCCACTGAGGATGGTCCTGTAATTACTTTATCCCGTCTGACAGGTTGTGATGCACGGCAGGTAGCTGCTATTCTGGCTGATGCTCTTAATCACCGATTTAATACAACCAAATGGAAATGGGTCGACAAAGACATTATCTATGCGATTGCTAAAGAACTCAATACAGATATCCAGCGTGTTGAGAATTTCTATAAGGGATTTGAGTTGTCCAGCATTTCAGAGATGATAATGGCTTTCTCTGGTGGCTTTGTCAGTGATCTGAGAGTAAAAAAAGCAATCCGGGATGTTGTATTGTCAATCTGCAAAGAGGGATATATCGTACTAGTCGGAAGGGGCGGAGTCTCTATTGCGCATGAAATTGCCGATGCATTGCATATCAGGCTTATAGCACCTTTCTACTGGAGAGTTGAAAATGTAATGAAAAAGAAAGATATGAACATTGAAACAGCTGAAAAATTTGTTATCGATACAGATGAAAAACGGTTCAATCTGATACATACATTTCTCGATAAAAAGCCTTTGAACATTGACTATCTTTTTGATGCCACAATAAACCGCAGCTCCTTTTCTATTCCTGATATAGCTGATATGATCCTGTCGATGTATGAGAAAAAGATCTGCAGGCAGATTGAAGAGAGGAAAAAGATGAGGCTGATTATCTAAGGGTAAAATCAGAGTAGTCTACATCCCGCTGCAATCAGCAATCTTTTTTATATGCTCACTCAGTCTTCTGTCGAGACTTTTCTTATATGCATCCCAGTCTGTTATTGGATATTTAGCCACACCACTCTCCATAGCAGCCCTGGCAACTGCCGGTGCAACACATGATATTAGTCTCGGATCAACCGGTTTGGGTATAATATACTCTTTCCCGAAAACTAACTTTTCAACATTATATGCTTTCAGAACAGAATCAGGTACCGGTTCTTTTGCAAGAGCTGCGAGCGCTTTCGAAGCAGCCAGTTTCATCTCTTCATTTATTGTTGAGGCTCTGACATCAAGTGCCCCACGGAAGATGAATGGGAATCCAAGTACATTATTGATCTGGTTCGGATAATCCGACCTGCCAGTTGCAAAGATCATATCATCTCGTGTTGCCATCGCGTCTTCGAATGAGATTTCCGGATTAGGATTGGCCATAGCAAAAATTATAGGGTTATCTGCCATGGATGCCAGCATCTCCTTCGACATCATACAGGCAGCGGAAAGACCAAGAAAAAGATCGGCTCCAACAATTGCCTGTTCAATAGTGTCAAGATCTCTTGCTGTTATAAACTCCTGTTTATATTTATTGAGATCTTTCCGTTTTTTATTTATAACACCTTTTGAATCACACATCACGATATTCTCTTTTCTGACACCAAGAGAAACATATAGTCGCGAGCATGAAATAGCAGCTGCCCCCGCACCACAAACGACCATCTTTATCTCCTCAATTTTTCTTCCTGTTATTTCAAGAGAATTAAGCAGTCCGGCTGCTGAGATAATCGCTGTTCCGTGCTGATCATCATGAAATACCGGGATATCAAGTATTTTTTTTAACGCAGTCTCAACTTCAAAGCATTCAGGTGCTTTTATATCTTCGAGATTTATCCCTCCGAACGTAGGGGCTATCTGCCTGCAAAACTCAATTAATTTCACCGGATCTTTTTCATTCACCTCGATATCGAAGACATCAACATCGGCAAATACTTTAAAAAGAAGCCCTTTGCCCTCCATGACAGGCTTGCCAGCCATTGCCCCTATATCACCCAGCCCTAGTACTGCAGTCCCGTTCGATATTACAGCAACCAGATTCCCTTTTGCTGTGTAGTTATAAACGTCTTCAGGAGTCTTCTCTATTTCCAGACATGGATAGGCTACCCCCGGAGTATATGCCATGCTGAGATCAAATTGAGAACTATATGGTTTTGTTGGTATAACTTCTACCTTTCCATGACGTCCTCTGCTATGATATAGAAGGGCATCTTCTTTTGTTACTTTTGGCATGATGATTGGGTTTTAATTTGATTTCATTTTGTAGAATTAACTGAATATCATTGATATAATAACAAAATCAATAATAGCCTATTCGAATTTACTACTATAAAACCAATTATTGTATGAGAAATATCAGCCATTTCAGGTTCCGTGATTATTTTTTGAACTCATATTGGCTAAATGTTATAAGTTCTGATCTGCAAGTTGCTTAAATAGTCAGAAAAGTTCTGTTTCCAGTTTTAGGGATAATAGTTTAAGTTGAATATTTAGGTTATGATTTTAATAATGCGTCAATATATTTTGCAGTGATGACAAAATTAGATATTTTCAACGGCAGTTTATTTATGAGTTTTGACAAGGTTTAATATTAAGGTTTTATATGAATAAAAATATTGCAATTGGTACTGATATAGGTGGAAGTCATATCAGTTGTGTAGCTATTGATCTTGGTTCCGGAAAGATCTTAAAGGATACTTTAACAGAACGCCCTGTTGACAATCAGGCCCAGGCTAGCATTATAATTGACACCTGGTCCGGGGCCTTATCATCCGTTTTAAAGAAAGTTCCACTTGAAAATGTTAAGGGAATCGGCTTTGCAATGCCCGGTCCTTTCGATTATGTAAAAGGGATATGTTATATCAGGGGTGTAGCAAAATATGAGAATCTTTACGGACTGAATATTACTGATGCGATATCTCGTAATCTGGGTGTTCATGGTGGTTTCCTTATTAGATTTATGAATGATGCATCTTCTTTTGCTGTGGGAGAGGCATGGGCTGGCAGTGCTTCCAAATTTAACCGTTCGCTCTCGATTACCCTTGGAACAGGATTCGGATCTGCATTTATCAGTAACCGCATACCGATCGTTGATGGACCGGAAGTGCCAAAATTAGGTTGTATTTATCACCTTCCATTTAAAGATGGAATAGCCGATGATTATTTTTCAACACGGGGGTTGTTATCGAGGTATAAGAAACTGACCGGTAAAGAGTTGAGTGGAGTTAAGGAGCTTGCTCAACTTGCTTCAGCTGATAAGGTTGTTGCAGATCTCTTTACTGATTTTGGCGATAACGCCGGATTGTTCCTTGCACCCTGGCTTAAAAGTTTCAGAGCCGAAATTTTAGTTATAGGAGGAAATATATCTCATGCTTATAACCTTTTTGGAGATGTATTTGAGGATAGACTGAAAAAGGAAAATTGTTTTTGTGAAGTGGCAATTTCAAAACTAAAGGAGGATGCAGCTCTGCTCGGAAGTGCTTATCTGCTTGATGATAACTTCTGGAAATCAGTTCAACATGCACTACCTCTAATGTAACACAAACCATAATCTCAATCTCAATCTTAATCTTAATCTCAATCTTAATCTTAATCTTAATCTTAATCTTAACCTTAACAATATGAATACACAAAAAGTGAACATTACCAAAATACTACCAGTGCTTATGGCATTTTTTGTCATGAGTTTTGTTGACCTTGTTGGTATCGGGGTTGACAGGGTAAGTAAAGATATGAACCTGAGCGCAACACTGGCACAGCTAATTCCCTCGGTAGCTTTCCTCTGGTTTTTTATTCTATCTGTTCCTGTTGGAGTTATGCAATCACGTCTGGGTAAGAAATTTGTACTCAATTTAGGGATGTGTGTAACTGCATTAGGGCTTCTTGTACCATTTTTCTTCTACACTTTTACGATGGTCCTGATAGGTTTTGCCCTTCTTGGTATTGGCAATACAATTGTTCAGGTCTCTGCAAACCCACTGATTGTGGATGTGGTGCCCGGAAACCAGAGATCGAGCTTTCTAAGCTTTTCTCAATTTGTAAAGGCTATCGGCTCGATGATCGGAGCCCCGTTAGCAGCTGTTTTTGCATCGAGGTTTGGAGATTGGAAGCTCGAGTTCCTTGTATTTGGGATTGTTTCATTACTAACTGTTTTATGGCTGGGGTTAACTAAGATAGATGAGGTTAAGCAGACTGAAAGTAAGGCTACTTTTGCTTCATCTTTCAAGCTTTTGGGTACAGGGTTTGTTCTGATGATGGTTCTTTCTATTTTCCTTGTTGTTGGTATCGATGTAGGATTCAATTCCAATTCAGGACAATTCCTTATTAAACACTTTGGTATCGATTCAACTACAGCTGAATCCGGGAGAAGTGTATACTTCTTTGGACGTATGCTCGGTACTTTCACCGGTGCTATTATGCTCACCAGGATATCTTCAAGAAAATTCTTTATGTGGACATCAATCCTGGGAATAATTAGTCTTGTTGCCATATTGCTGATTTCATCGACTGTTATTGCATGGGGTCTTATATTCCTCATAGGCCTGGCTGTAGCCAATATTTTCCCTCTCGTATTTTCAATTACAGTTGAAAAATATCCCACTCGCACAAATGAAATTTCAGGACTTATGATGATGGCTATTTCAGGTGGAGCAGTAATACCCCTATTGATAGGCTGGGTAAGCGATCTTAGCAATGTCGCAGTCGGAATGTCAATCCTTATTGTTTGTATGATTTACCTTCTTTCAGTATCTGTGTACAGTCTGAAGAGATAGACATCAGGCATCTTCCAAATTCGTGTATAATTTAAAAAAGACAGGTCTGAAAGCCTGTCTTTTTATTTTGTATTGAACCTGATTCATCCAATCAGATTCAATGTATATACATTAAATCCCATAGTTCGTACAAAACCGAACCTAATTCTTATTTTTTACAGAAGATCAAACTATTTTTAACGGTGATTTTGATGAGTCTGTTGATGCAAGAAAGGGGTTACAAAATGGGAATGTCTTCCATTGATTAAGCTTTTGTCATTACCTGATCTTGTAGTTTTACCCGATGGGTATTAAAATGTTTGTGACTCTTCTTAAGTGAATGATCGAAAATGTTGGTTGGAATTAAAACAGAATAATTTATTTTCAGAGAGGTTTGAATTATAAATCAAAATTAAAGAATCAATCGTTCAGGTAGTTTTAGGTTTGATTTTCCACTGTTCCGGAGTTCCCCTTTCCCCATTTTCCCAATTACTCCGGAACATTTTATCCCCCTTCATCTTTGCAATTCTGCAAAATCTGGAGGGGGTTCTTTTTGCCGGTGTGTAGTACGCGGTATGTGGTGACCGTATGCCATATCACCCCACACCGCCCTCCTCTCCCCGGTTTCTAAAAAATAGAACTTCTTCCATTTGTATTTTGACCTTAAAACTTGCAAATTGCATAGAAATTCGCAGTTCCAGATTTGCGATTCCTTTTTAATTATTTTACCAAAAGGCAAATACCAGTAATATGAAAGAAGTCAACTTGCCCAGGCGGAATTTTCTTAAGAAAACAGCTGCCACAGTTATCGCTTTAACAATTATTCCGAGGCATGTGTTTGGAGGTAAGGGCTATACAGCTCCAAGTGATCAGCTTACCAAAGGTATTGTCGGTGTGGGAGGAATGGGTAGAGGCCATTTTGATTATGAAGGCACCCGCCTGCTTGCTGTATGCGATGTTGATAAGACACATCTCGATCAGGCTGTCGCAGCCGCAGGTGGGAAAATCTCAGGGTACCACGATTTTCGTGAACTGATTGCCAGGCCTGATATAGATATTGTTCATATTGCAACTCCGCCTCACTGGCATGGCATAATCTCAAAAACAGCCGCTGAAGCCGGCAAGGATATATGGTGCGAAAAACCAATGACACGTACCATTGGTGAAGGAATAAAAGTGGTTGAAGCTGTTCAGAAAAATGGTCGCATGTTCCGTCTTAACACGTGGTTCAGGTTTAAAAATCAGTTTTATGGATTGGGAACAACTGTAAAACCCCTTAAGAAACTTGTCGATAGCGGGTCGCTTGGATGGCCACTTAAGGTAACAGTAAGCGGAATAACCGGTTTCGACTGGAAATTCTACTGGAGTGGACTCTATAATCTTAAGCCCATGCCTGTTCCCCCGGAACTCGACTACGATTTCTGGCTGGGACCCGCGCCATATAAGCCTTATAATCCTGAACGGGTACATACAAAATTTCGTGGTTACTGGGATTATGACGGTGGCGGCCTGGCAGATATGGGCCAACACTATCTCGATCCTGTTCAGTATATACTTGGCAAGGATGATACCGGACCTGTTTCCGTTGAAATTGATGCGCCCCAGCAACATTATGATGCAGTAGGTTCATGGAGGCGAATTACTTATACTTATACCGATGGATGCCAGATAATTCTGGATGGGGAAAACCGCGATAAAGAAGCTGCCTATATTGAAGGGCCGCACGGAAAAGTTTTTAAAGGATTCAGATCAGATATTAAGGATGTTCAAAAACTTATCGATTCACTTCCTGATCCTGAACCACAAATAGCAACATTTACCCAATCCGTTTTAACGAGGAAAAAGTTTGCACTGAACGAAGTAAACGGGCATAGGTCATGTTCAATAGTGAACCTTGGTGTAATAGCCCTCAGACTCGGAAGAAACCTGAAATACGATCCAGTTAAACAGCAGGTTATCGATGATGAGGGAGCAAACAGACTCATCAATGCGCCTATGCGGGGACCATGGAAAATTTGAGAATTTTAGAATTTGAAATTATGGAAATATGAAAACATATAAATTACTTCTCTTTATTATTGCTTTCCTGGTGACCTTTGTATCGTCTGAGGCCCAGGATTTAAGAACCGCCGAAACCAAAGTGGCTGATCTCCTGAGTCGACTTCCTTCGGGAGATAATCAATTTACTGACAAGCTTATGGTAGAAATGTTGTCACTTGGAGAGACGGGTTTAAGGCAAATCTGTAATGAGGTTATCCCTTTGGGAACAGGCGATGATACACGTCCTCGATTCGCAATTGAGAGTCTTTCAAGATTTCTTTCCGGTAAAAATTGGGAAAATGAGAAACCAATGTGGGAAAAGATTTGCATCAGCTATGCTACAGGTCAACCGGACTTTGGTGTCAAAGATTTCTTTATGAAGCAACTTCAGCAGTTTGGAGGAAGTGAGTCGGCTGAAGCTGTGAAAAGCTATCTGTTGAGCAAGGAGATATGTAATCCTGCACTTGGCGTTATTACTGCTGTAGGAGGGAAAACAGCTGAATCAATATTAGCTGAATCACTTAAGAACAAGGAACTTCAATGTGCAGCTGCAGTTATGAACTCACTTTCTTTGATGAAATCGCAGATAGCAGTAAATGAGTATATTACATGGACTTCGACCACCGACATAAATATCAGGGCTTCTGCGCTCAACGCTCTTGCCCTGAGTGGAAGCAAACTGGCATATCCTGTATTACTTAAAGCTGCCAGGGAGGTTTCTTATAGGTGGGAAGCAACCGGTGCTACTTCTTCCTTACTTAAATATGCTAAAGAGATCGGCCTGGGTGGGGATATCAAAACCATGGATAAGATATGCAAGCTTGTTATCTCAAAATGCGACGATAATGTTACAATTCAGAATAAAACAGTTGCTCTTGACACATATACTGGTTTCCATGGTATAGCCGCGATGGATGATCTCATCAAGGCAGCTGCTCATCCAAACAGCAAATACAGAAATGCTGCTCTCAGGATGTCGCTTTCAATTCAGGGAAGTGAGGTTACAGGAAAATGGATTGAATATTTTCCTAAAGCGATTCCTGTTGCCAGACCTGAAATTATTAATATGCTTGGGATAAGATCAGACCAGATAGCTCTTCCTTTGATAACTGCTTCATTGTCAGATCCTGATATGAATGTCAGGCTAGAGGCATCATCAGCCATTGTAAAGTTAAGCGGCAGCAAATCCATTCCTGCTTTGATAGATTATATGATGAAATTCAGCAATGAATCGGATCAGAGCGCTGTAAAATCAGCTCTGATGACTGTTTGTGGCAGTGATAATATTTCGCATCTGGTACCAGTTCTGAAAAGCGGAAGCATAGCTGCGCGGATAAGTACTATTGAACTTCTGGCCTGGAATAAAGATCATAATTATTTCTCTGAAATTATGCCATTTACCTCATCTTCAGAGGAATCTTTGAAATTGGCTGCAATGAAAGCGCTCGCCGCGCTCGCTGGACCTTCTGATCTTTCAAAGCTGATCGGACTTCTCTCAATAACCGATATACAGGAGTACATCCTTGATATCCAGACAGCCATAGCTGAGGCTGCAAATCAAATCCCTGACCGGGAAAAGAGATCCTCAGACATACTTGAAGCCTTGAAAGGCAACATCCAAAGGGAAAAGATAATTCCTGTCCTGGCAAAAACAGGTGGACGTGAAGCTTTGAAAATTGTCATGAATGAATTTGAAAATGGAAACGCAGAAATCCGAGATGTTTGTTTTAAAACCCTCTCAAACTGGAATGACTATTCAGCATCATCAGCATTGTATGAGATTTGTGCCTCGGGAAATAAAACATATGAAGGACCAGCATTTGAAGGATATATCGGCCAGATAAAATTAGCCGGTCTGTCTGATGAAGAGAAATTGCTTCTCTACAAAAAGATAGTGCCTTTTGCTTTAAGCCCTGATCGCAAAAACGAAATTCTAACAGAGGTAGGAAAACTTAAAACTTATCAGACCCTTTATTTTGTGGCAAATTATCTTGATGATTCTACAACCTCTGCAACAGCTGCCAAAGCTGCAATGTACATTGCCCTTCCTTCAATAAATTCAAAAGCAGGTTTATATGGTGATCTCGTAAAGGAGATTCTTACCAAAGCAGCCGGGAAGCTGAAAGGGCAGGAGAGCGCCTATGATAAAGAGATGGTAAACAAGTATTTAACGGGTATGCTTGTCGATGAAGGATTCAGCCCGATGTTCAATGGAAAGGATCTTTCTGGTTGGCAGGGACTTGTGGAAAATCCTCTCCTGCGTGCAAAGATGAAGCCTGCTGAACTGGCAAAAAAACAGATAGAAGCAAATAAAAAAGTTACAGGCAACTGGAGCGTGAAAGATGGTTGTATATGGTTTAATGGAGAAGGCGATAATCTTTGTTCTGTCAAGGCTTATGGTGACTTTGAAATGTTGGTGGACTGGAAAATCACAAAGAAAGGGGATAGTGGAATTTACCTTAGGGGTTCTCCTCAGGTTCAGATCTGGGATACATCCAGGGTAGAAGTCGGGGCGCAGGTTGGTTCCGGAGGATTGTACAATAATCAGACAAACCTGTCAAAACCCTTAAAGGTGGCTGATAACCCGGTCGGTGACTGGAATAGTTTCAGAATAGTAATGATTGGTGAAAAAGTCTCGGTATGGCTTAACGGTGAACTTGTAGTTGATAATATCACTCTTGAGAACTACTGGGATCGGAAAATCCCAATCTTTCCTAAAGGTCCGATTGAACTTCAGGCGCACGGCACTGACCTTGCCTTCAGAGATATCTATGTGAGGGAGATATCTGAAAAAGAATACAATCTCACGGCTGAAGAAAAGTCGGAAGGATTTGCGGCACTTTTTAACGGAAGAAACTTAAACGGATGGGTAGGTGATACAGTCGCTTATGGAGTAGAAGATGGTGATATAATCGCCATTCCTTCAAAGGGAAATATAGGCAATCTTTACACAAAAAATGAATATTCTGATTTTATAATCCGCTTTGAATTTCAGCTAACGCCAGCTGCAAACAATGGACTTGGAATCAGGGCACCTCTTACCGGCGATGCAGCTTATGTTGGAATGGAGCTTCAGATACTCGATGATTCTGATCCAGTTTATGCAAGTCTTCAACCTTACCAGTATCACGGATCGGTATATGGAGTTATCCCTTCCAGAAGAGGATATCAAAAACCGGTTGGCGAGTGGAATTATGAAGAGGTGACTGCCAGAGGAACTCAGATAAAGATTGTTCTAAATGGAACTACGATAGTAGACGGAGATATTATCAGTCCAAGGGACAATGGAACTATGGATCATAAGGATCATCCGGGATTAAAAAATAAGACCGGGCATATCGGTTTCCTGGGTCATGGTTCCCTGGTAAAATTTAAAAACATAAGAATAAAAGAGTTATCTCAATAAGTATTAAAAAACTCATATAAGAATGAAAAAAATATTCTATCTACTGTTTTCAATTATTTCACTTTCAGCCTGTTCTCCTGTGAAACCACCTGAACCTTTTGGACCCGTTCCTTCTGACAGGCAACTTGCCTGGCACGAAATGGAGTACTACATGTTTGTTCACTTTACAGTCAATACATTCACAGATAAGGAATGGGGATATGGTGATGAGAAAGAGACAGTTTTTAATCCCTCGGAACTTGATTGCAGGCAATGGGCAAAAGCAGCCAGTGATGCGGGCATGAGAGGAATAATTATAACTGCCAAGCATCACGATGGATTTTGCCTTTGGCCAACAAAATTTACAAACCACTCAGTTAAAAATTCTGTCTGGAAGAGTGGTAAAGGTGATGTATTAAGGGAGCTGCGTTCAGCCTGTGATGAGTATGGTCTAAAACTAGGGGTTTATCTCTCTCCCTGGGACAGGAACAGTTCAATTTATGGCACTCCTGAATATCTGACCTATTACAGAAATCAACTTCATGAATTACTTACGGAGTATGGCGATATTTTCGAAGTCTGGTTTGATGGCGCCAATGGAGGTGACGGTTATTATGGAGGTGCAAAGACCATTCGAAAAATCGATAACAAAACCTATTATGATTGGGCTAATACTCATAATATTGTTAGAGAGTTGCAACCTGCTGCAGTGATGTTCAGCGATGCCGGACCAGATATCCGTTGGGTTGGCAACGAAAGTGGTATGGGAAGTCTGACTAACTGGTGTCTTCTCAAAAAAGATCAGATGTATCCCGGAGGCGATTTTGCAAGGATACTCGGCGAAGGTCATGAAGATGGGAACTATTGGGTCCCTGCTGAAGTTGATGTGTCGATACGTCCTGGATGGTTTTATCATCAGAATCAGGATTCGCTGGTTAGATCACCTGAGAACCTGATGGAACTATATTATTCATCAGTCGGGAGAAATAGTAATCTTCTTTTGAATGTACCTCCCGACAGGCGGGGACTTCTTCATGAAAACGATGTAAAATCGCTACTCGCTTTCAGAGAATTGCTTAAAAAGGAATTTCAGACAGATCTGGCAAAGGGGAAGAAAGCAATAGCCTCTACTGTTCGGGGAAAAGGATATGAAGCTTCAAATGTAGATGATGGAAATTCTGAAACATATTGGGCTACAAATGACGATGTTACAACCGGAGAGATAGTCATAGATCTGGGACAGGACACAGAAGTGAACAGAATCATGCTCCAGGAATATATAAAACTTGGACAGCGTGTTCAGTCATTTAAGGTATTGGCATTTGTTGGGGGGGATTGGAGACAACTAATTGAAGGAACTACAATCGGTCACAAAATAATTCGTAAGTTTCCAGTGACCAAGACAGCCAAAATTAAAATAGCTATCAGTAAATCAAAGGCTTGTCCGTTGATCTCAAATGTGGAATTGTACAGGTCACCGGGCAATTAAATGACGCACGACACACGACACAAGGAAAGAAAAAAATTATTTTCCCTGCGTCGTGAGCCCTGCGTCGTGAATCATTTTCGGTTAATCTACATGGAACATTCTGGCAACCTTCACAGCTGCGGTAACTCTTTTTGTAAGACCTGCCCAGTTTTTCTTAAGAATATGGTCTTTCGTTATCAGATTTGAACCAATGCCTACACATGTAACTCCCGCATCAAACCATTCTGTAAGATTTTCAAGCGTGGGCTCAACTCCACCTGTTGGCATTATGCTTGTCCATGGACATGGTCCTTTGATCGCTCTTACAAAATCAGGACCGCCGACAGAAGATCCGGGGAATATTTTAACTATCTCTGCACCTAGTTCTTCAGCGTAGTTTATTTCTGAGAGTGTTCCGCAACCAGGTGTCCATAGAATTTTCCTGCGGTTACATACCTTTGCCATTTCCGGATTAAGGATAGGAGAAACTATGAAATTTGCACCAAGCTGTATATATAATGCAGCAGTGGCGGCATCAACTATCGATCCGGCGCCCATTACGAGTCCCGGAACCTCTTTCTCTGCCCATTTATTAAGCTCGCTGAATAATTCATGCGCAAAGTCACCACGGTTAGTGAATTCAAAAACTTTAATTCCGCCATCGGCGCAGGCTTTGATTACATTCCTGCATATCTGGGGATCTTTGTGGTAGAAAACAGGTACAATACCTGCTTCCCGCATCTTAAGTATAACATCTATTCTGGTGAACCGTGCCATAGCC
>Ga0208079_1000298_pt1 | contig 27516 bp, 27 predicted proteins | sample NGESurdeep092012_5_FD_184474 | JGI IMG/M metagenome (GOLD analysis project Ga0208079, IMG submission 184474) | Arctic peat soil microbial communities from Barrow, Alaska - NGEE Surface sample 210-2 deep-092012 (SPAdes) | ecosystem: Environmental > Terrestrial > Soil > Wetlands > Peat ... | reverse complement strand
GAGCACCACGGTGAAACGGCCAAGCCGTTCAAGTGGGTCTACGACGCCAAGGTCGCTGCATGAGCCACGTTCAAAGAACTTCTGCGCGGCACCACTAGGCATCGAATGGGCTGCGATCGGGGGTTCCACTGCCTCAGCGACGGCCGCCCAGCGAGCCACCGCCACCAGCCTGGCCTCCCAGGCCATCGCCCAGGCTCAGGCGTTGCCATTTGCCGACCTGCAAGCTGGCCTCAATAGCTGCCAGCTCTATGCCGCTATGGGTTCCTGGCCAGAGGTCGCGTCGAGCAGCGGCAGCAGTTGCGGCAATTACACCTACACCTTGCAGCTTTCCGGGCTTAGCCTGCCCATTCTGGTGGCGTACGGTGCCCCGAGCGGGCAACAGCCTCTGGTGCCCTTCAGTTCGACGGTGCAGGTCGGGGGAGTTTCCTATGCCGTGGGAGTCTTCCCGACGGGCACCGGGAGTCCACCGAGCCTTGTCACGCTCACGGCCATCGTGATTTGGTCGGCACCGCCGATCCACAATCAAACTACGACGGTCCAGCAGGTTGAGGTAGGCGCACAGTGAAAACGATCTGCTCCAGGGTGAGATCGGTTCGTGCTCGGCGGACGGCCGATGGCGATAGTGGTGTCACTCTGATTGAGCTCACGGTGACGATGCTCCTCACCACCATCTTGTTGGGGGTACTGATCGCCCCGCTCATCACCCTTACCCACGTGACCGGGAGCACGGCAGCCACGTCACAGGCAACGGCTTCAGCACGAACCGCGGTTCAAGACATGAGCGCCGCGGTGACCTCAGCCAGCCAAATCTGCCTTCCCACCCAACTCACCTCGACCCAGACGGCGACGCTGGGTTCTGCCGTCCGAGTCAAGACCAATGTCTTTGGAGCCGTAAACGGGAAGTGGGAGCAGTGGTGGGTCAACCCCTCGACCAACCAGCTTCTGGCCCAGAGTTGGACGACGACAGCACCTTCTCCGACCTCCTGGCGGACGGTAGCCAACAACGTCTCATCCGTCAGCGCTCCCCCGTCCCCGCCACCGACCCTGTTCACCATCACTCCCACCAGTGGGAGGATCTCGACGACGGGCACGTTGGCAGCGGGTCCTTACATGGCAACGGGCACGACCAGCGACGCCAGTGGCGACACCGGGACGTGGACCTACACACTCCACGTCAATAGCCCTGGTGTCGCCGGCACCATCGTCCAGGCTGAGCCCACGTCCGGCGCGGTCACGACGGCTGGATCGGCTGCATTTACCGCTCATCTCGCTGTGACCGGAGCTAGCGGGACGGCAACCTACGTCCAGAGCAGCGGCAGCTCCGCCTTGACCATAAGCTCTAGCGGCCTGCTCACAACGACCGGCACTTTGACCGCGGGGGACCACACCGCGGCCGGCACGACGAGCGACGCCAGTAGCGACACCGGGACGTGGTCGTATACCCTCCACGTCGGCGCCGCGGGTACCATCGTCCAGACGGGGCCCACATCTGGCACGGTCACAACGACCGGATCGTCTGTTTTCACCGATCAGCTCGCGGTCACCGGCAACGTCGGAACAGTCGACTACACCCAGACCACTGGGGGCACGAACCTGACCCTCTTGGCTCTCCCTGCCACCAATTCCGCCGTCGTGTTGACTATCGCGATCACTGCGTCGAGCGGCGTTAAATCGACGAAAGTCTCCGTGCCGTTCACATCAGCGATAACTACCCTTGACACCGTATTTACCACGGGTCCGGGCACTTGCATGGCAGGGCTGGGGTGAGATGCCGGCGCCATTGAAAAGACGAAAGTCAACCAACCGTCGGCGGCATTGGAGCCGTCGTGGGGACGGAGGTCAGGCTCTCATCATCGTTCTGATCCTCTCGGTAGCCCTGATTACGATGGTCACCTTCGCCGTTTCGTCGAGTGTCGCCAATTTTGACTCCAGCGCCAATTACGCCAATTCCTCTCAGGCCCAACTCACCGCCTACAGCGGACTGTCAAACGCCACCAGCGCGATGACCGGGCAAACGATAGCCAGCCTTCCCTGTCTGGTAACCGGAACGATGCCCCTCCCCAGACCGCCGGCGGTAATGCGACCTATAGCGTGACGATTGCCTACTACAGCGATAGCGCCGACACTGTGGCACTAGCCTGCAACGGACCACCGGGAAACACTACTTTTGGTACTGGACCGGGGACGCCGGTGTCGGCCATCCTGACCTCGACGGGGACCTCTCCCAAGACGACGCCCGTGATAATGAAGGAAACCGTTACCGTCTCGCCCACGACACAGCTGTTGCCGGCATTCAGCTTTGCAATGTTCAGTCCGGGCACGGTGGCATTGACCTCGAACGTTGCCGTCGACCAAATAACGGGCCCACCGGCCGGACCCCCTCCCAGCGTCTACGGGGGCACCCTCTCCGAGTGCACGGATGGCACCGTCCTTGAAGGTGACGTCCTCTCGTACTCCGGCATCAACGTCAACAGCTCATGCACCATCGACGGGAATCTCTACGTTCAGGGGGATGTGTCGATCAGTAACACCGTCCACATCAAGGGCAATGTTTACGCTTACGGAGGGTCGGTCAGCCTCACCTCGACACCGAAGATCGACGGCAATATCTATGCCATTGTCGAGTCGGGTAACGGTGGCACCATCAATGCCAACACCAACGCCGTCACCGTCGGCGGGAGCCTCTACGCGACCGGGGCGATCACCAATTACTCTCACGCAACCATCGGTGGGTCCGTCGTGCCCAATGACGCGGCCATAGCCAGCTGGACCATGCCGGCACAGGTTCCCTTCCCCCAGCTCAACCCGACAGTAGCCAGCCTGTCGGCCGCTGGTTACAACGTCATCCAGGTTGGCAACACCCTCCTCGGCCAGGTGAGCTGCGGTGTGTTCTTCCTGTCGACGACTCTTGTCTCGCTAATCGACAGCTTAGTGTCGACCAAAACTGCGATATACGCACCGACCTGCTCACCTAGCATGACCGGGCTCGGGATACTTACCCCTTACCTATTGAGCACCACCATGATCTGGGTTGTCGGGGGGTTCGAGGCCAACGGAACGACGATCTTCACGCCTAACCCGTTGGAGGAGCTGCTTGGGCCCAAAACGTTCGACCTCTCCATCATCGTGCCCTATGGAACGTCGTGCAGACACAACGGTAACATCACCTTCACCAACAACACCGAATTCAGTCCTCTGATCAACGTGCTGCTCTACACACCGTGCACCGCCGACTTCACCGTAAACCCGTCGATGAACGGGCAGATCCTGGCCGGTACCGGGATTACCGCCACAAATCAATTCACCCTCAATTTCGACGATCTGGCCGCCTTTGATGTCCCTGGGACCACGTCCCCATTGGCGTCGGCGGTGGCGGTGCAGAGCAAGACGGTGAGCAGCGGTTAGCGGCCTGCAGTCCCGTGTGATCACCCGATGGCACCATCTTCCGGTCTGTTCGACACCGTCCAATACCGTAGGCGGCCGGCATGCAACTACTTCCCTCTCAGCGGAACGGCAGGTTCTCCACGTAGGACCATGACCGGCGATGGATAGCCGTCAATCCGCGGCCCGCCAACGCGGTCCGGTGAGTCGGAGATGGATATCCCTTGTTCCGATCGAAGTCAAAGGCCGGGAAGCTTTCGGATAGGTCGCGCATCATCCGATCCCGGGTCACCTTGGCCACGATCGATGCGGCGGCAATCGAGGTGCAGGTGGCGTCGCCCCGGACCAGGGTCCGAATTTTCGGCGTCCGGACGGTGGCGACATCACCGCTGCCGGGTTCGGTGACGTAGTCGAAGCCGCCGTCGACAAGCACCACGTCGGGGATGCACGTCAGCCCGGCCAGTGCCCGTCGCGCCGCCAACCTCAGGGCGATGGTCATCCCCCATTGATCACACTCTTCGGGTCCGGCGTGGCCCACCGACCAATCCATGCACCAGGCTGCTACCAGCGGGAACAGGGCCTCGCGATGGTGCTCGGCGACCAACTTCGAGTCGCGCAGGCCAACGGGCGGAGGCACCTCCATGGGAATGAGCGCCACCCCCACCGACACCGGACCCGCCCAGGCGCCCCGGCCGACCTCATCGAGGCCGACAATGATGTCGAATCCTTCCTCGACCAACGACTGCTCGGCCTGAGTGGAGGGGCGTGTGGCGGTCATCGCCCGAGCTCGCTTCGGACCACCTTGCCCAGGGCGTTCCGGGGCAGGGTGTCGATGACATGGACGATCCGGGGTCGCTTAAAGGCAGCCAGTCGGTCGGCGGTGTAGGCGGACAGTGCCTCCGCCGACGGGGCGCACCCGTCGGCGACAATCCAGGCGGTGACCACCTCACCCCACTCGTCCGACGGTGTGCCGGTTACCGCCACCTCGGCCACCCCGGGGTGGGTGAGTACCACATCTTCGACTTCGCTCGGATACACATTGAAGCCGCCGCTGATGATCAGCTCCTTGGATCGACCGCGAATGGTGAGGTAGCCATCGTCGATGGTACCGAGATCGCCGGTACGAAACCATCGTCCCCCACCATCGGAGGAGTCTTCGAAGGCGTCGGCGGTGGCGGCCGGGCGCTCCCAGTAGCCGTCGAACACGTTGGGCCCTCGCACGCCGATCTCCCCGTCGCCGGCCAGCTTCATCTCCACCCCGGGGAGCGGGAAACCCACGGATCCGGGACGGCGTTCACCGTCGTACGGGTTGGACGCGTTCATCAGCGTCTCGGTCATCCCGTACCGCTCGAGCACCGACATGCCGGTGGCGGCCGATATCTCACGGTGCAGATCGGCCGCCAACGGAGCAGAGCCGGAGACGCAGAGTCGGAGCCGACCCATCTCGGCGGCCCGGGTCGAGCGGGCCAGGCGGTGGTACATGGTCGGCACCCCGAAGAACAGGGAGGCGTGGTGGGTCGAAGCGGCATCGACGACCGCATCAGGATCAAAACCGGGAAGAAGCAATGCCGACCCTCCCGACAGCAACGTCCCATAGATGCCGACGCACAGACCATGGGCGTGGAAGACCGGAAGGCAATGGATGAGGCGATCGGCGGGGGTCCATCTCCATGCCAAGCACACGGCCCGGGTGGCGGCCAGCAGATTCCGGTGGGACAGGACCGCCCCTTTGGGAGCCCCGGTGGTGCCGGAGGTGAAACAGATGAGGGCCGGATCGTCGGGGAGGGCAGCGTCGAGCCGGCCTGGCTCCCCGTCGGGAAGTTCGAGATCGGGTCCCGTCACGATCAGGTCCCGGTCGGAGGCATCCCTGGCCCATCGCCCTCGCTTCGGATCGTCGACGATGACAGCCGCCGGACCGGTGTCGGACACGATGTAGGCGATCTCAGGTTGGGTATAGGCGGTGTTGGCCGGCACCACCACCAGCCCGACCCGCATCGCGGCCACATGGCAGATGATCGAGGACACCGATGATCCGGTGGACCACAACACGCGGTCGCCAGATCGGAGGCCGGCCGTGGCCAGTCGCCCGGCCGCCCGACGGGTCGCGGCGTCGAGCTCCTCCGCCGACCACCAGGTGCCGGGTCGATGAGCCAGCCCGGCCGGTGAGGAGGACCCGGCCGTCGACGCCGCGTCCATCAGCACCGGCGCCTCGGGATCGGCTTCCCACCGGTCGGCCCACGCCCGGAGCAACGTCCCCGAGGTCACCAGATCAGAGGCTTGGAGCTGGCTCCCCGAGGGAAGGTGATCCCTCCACGTACGCAGTTGCCCTTCGCCTTCCCGACCCGGACCCATGGGTGGATGTCTAGCGCGCCGGACCCATCTGGCCCAGCATGGCCCCGGGAGCACGGCACCCCTCCGACGTTCTACGATTCGACCGAACGCCAGCGGCAAGCGCGGGCGGCGGAGAGGAGGATCCATGGGGTTCATGGACAAGGTAAAGGCACAGGCGGAAGCAGGGATGGCCAAAGCCAGCGAGGCAGGGAAGGCCGGTAAGGACAAGCTCGATGCTGTCCAGGCCAAGCGCAACGCCGACGACCTCCTGCGCCAACTGGGGGCCGCCGCCTACGCCGACCACCAGGGTCACTCCACCGACCAGACCACGGCCGATGCGGCGCGCATCGTCGGCGAACTCGAAAAATACGAAGCGGAGCACGGCCCCCTCGCCCCATGACCTCTTCGACGTCAGCCTCTGAAGCTGGGGGACGGCCATCGGCGCCCCGACGTATCGCCGTCGTCCCCCACACCCACTGGGACCGGGAGTGGTATGACCCGTTCCAGACGTTCCGGTTGAAGTTGGTTCACCTCGTCGATGGCCTGATCGACCTATTGGAACGGGATCCCTCCTACAAGACCTTCCTCCTCGATGGCCAACTGGCGGTCATCGACGACTATCTCGAGATCCGTCCCGAGAACGAGTCGCACCTGCGCGCGCTGGTTTCCGCCGGGCGGCTCACCCTGGGTCCGTGGTACATCCTGATGGACGAGTTCCTCATCTCGGGCGAGACCATCGTCCGCGACCTGCAGGCCGGCATCAGACGGGGCACCGCCTTCGGAGGGGTGATGGATGTGGGCTACCTCCCCGACATGTTCGGACACATCGCCCAGATGCCACAGATTCTTTCGCTGGCCGGGCTGCACGATGCGGTGGTGTGGCGAGGGGTCCCGTCGGCCATCGACACCTCGGCGTTCGTCTGGGAGGCGCCCGACCAGACGCGGGTCAGGGCCGAGTACCTGATTGCCGGGTACGGGAACGGTGCGGCCGTGCCCGACGATGCCAAGGCCCTCGTCCGCCGGCTCCGGGCCCACATGGATGAGATCGGGTCGTTCCTGGCCGACGATGCACCGTTGCTGTTCATGAACGGCACCGATCACCAACGCCCCCAGCCCTGGCTGGGCCGGGTGGTCGCCGAGGCCAATGAGATGCAGGGTGAGTTCGAACTCGGCATCAGCTCGCTGCCCGACTACCTCAGTGGCCTCACCAGCGACGACCTGCCGGAGTGGAAGGGAGAGCTCCGCTCGGGATACCGCTCGAATCTGTTGATGGGCGTCGGGTCGAACCGGGTCGACGTGAAACAGGCGGCGGCGCGATCCGAACGGTCACTCGAACGGCTGGCCGAACCGCTCAGTGCCCTCTATCTCCCCGGGGATGGCTGGCCGGGGGCATTTCTCGATGTGGCCTGGAAGCTGATGATCCGCAACGCCGCCCACGACTCGATCTGCGCCTGCTCGGTGGACGAGGTGGTCGACGCCGTACTCCACCGCTACGCCGAGGCTCGCCATATCGGTGAAGGCCTCACCGGTGAAGCACTGGCTGCCATCGGCGCCTCGCTCACCGAACCGGGAACCGCCGTGGTCAACCCAGCCGCCGGCGACCGGGCGGGCATGGTGGAACTGGTGGTACCGGCGAATGGCGACCCGGGACCGGATGTCCAAGTGATGTCCGAGCGGGCCGGACTCCCCGGCACCATCACCCTCAGTGGCGCCACTGTCGTCAGCATGCTCGGACTGATCCAGGGGTCGCGCATCGACGACGACACCTACGTGACCGAGGTGTCGCTGACCGAAGACGACACCGGTCTCGACATCACCCTCACTCTGGGTCCCGAGGCTCCCGAGGGGGTGCCCATCGAAGAGATCAAACGGGAATTGTTCACTCGGCTCACCGCCCATCCGGACACCGAAGTCCGGGTCACCGTCGACCAACCGGCCATGCGAAGGATCCTCAGCCGCCAGGAGTCGGTCCCCGGATTCGGGTGGGCCGTGTTTGCCCCCGCCCATCTCGTCCACCCGGTCACCGCCGACGACTCGAATTCGGTGGCGACCCTTTCCAACGGTCTGATGACGGTGGTGGTCAATCCCGACGACGGCACCTTCTCCCTCAATGGGGTGCCCGGCTACGGCCGGTTGGTCGACGAGGGTGACTACGGCGATACGTACAACTACTCTCCGCCGGCCAACGACACCACGGTGGATGTTCCCGACTCGGTGAGCGTCTCCATCGGCGACCGGGGCCCGGTGCGGGGCACCGTGATCGTGACCTCCACCTATACCTGGCCCGAGCGGATGGATGGTGACCGCCTAGCCCGGGTCGGGTCGCGCACCACCGAGGTCACCACCACCTTGGAGCTCCGGGCCGATGAAACGGTGACACGGGTACGTACCGCCTTCGACAATCCGTCCAGAGACCACCGGCTGCGTGCCCACTTCCCGCTACCCGAACCGGCTATGACCTCACAAGCCGAGTGCGCCTTCACCGTGGTCGAACGCGGGTTGACGGCCGAGGGCCGAGAAGACGAGTTCGGCACCCCTACCTTTCCCTCGCGCCGCTTCGTGTCGGCCGGGGGGTTGACGGTGATCCACGAGGGGCTCCTCGAGTACGAACTCGTCGACATCGTTAGCGTTGACGACTCCGAGCCGAGGGCAACCGGCCTGGCCCTCACCCTGCTCCGGTCCACCGGCATGCTGTCCCGATTCGGGATGAGCACCCGCCCCCTCCCGGCCGGCCCCATGACCCCCATCGAGGGTCCTCAGATGATCGGACCGGTCGAGGCCCGTTATGCCCTTTCGGTCGACGACACCAATCCCTACCGGTTGGCCGATGACGTCCTCCTACCCCTGCTGACGGTGGGCTCCTTCGGTGGAGGTAGCCGACCTGCCTCGGGGTCGCCGCTCACCATCCGGGGGGCGGAGGTGTCCTCGGTACGACGAGAGACTGGTGCCCTCGAGGTCAGGGTGTTCAACCCGGACGACCTTCCCACGGTGGTGGAAGTCGACAGTCGATCGGGGTGGTTGGTCGACCTACGAGGCCTGTCCCTCCTACCCTTCGCCGGTCGGTTCGAACTCCGAGCCCACGGCATCGCCACCTTCCGCCTCGACTGACAGGGGGCGGACCAAAGTGTGTGACCTGGATATTATCGGATATGATAAGATCATTCCATGGCTACGGGTCATCCCCGCCCAGACACTCCGGGCACGAGACGGCCAGATTTACTTGCAGTTCTGGAGTCAGCGGCGTTGCTCCAGGAGGTTGTTCCTGACGCTGTGTTGGTCGGCGACTCAGCTGCTGCCCTCTATGGCGATCACCGCGTGTCCGATGACCACGACCATGTGCTGAACGATCTGGCCGAACGGTACGACGCTGTCTTGGAAGCGATCGAGGCGACTGACGGTTGGGTGACCAATCGGCTGACACCCGGAAAGGTCATCCTCGGAGAACTAGGAGGAATTGAAACCGGCGTCCGTCAGCTCATTCGCAAGGTTCCACTGGAAGTTGCCGAGGTGGAACTTCCATCCGGCCACACACTTCGGGTCCCGACCCCCGACGAGGCACTGCGGGTCAAGGGATATCTCATCGTCCGGCGAAATCAAGCCCGGGATTACCTCGACGTAGCCGCGTTGTCTGATCGATACGGCATCGCTCATGCGGGCAACGTGCTGGCCAACATGGACAGGTACTACGCAGATCAACGCGGTCCGGAAGCTGTTGGGGTGGCCACCCAGCTCATCCGCCAATTGGCCAGCCCTCAGCCAAAAGATCGCCGCACGACCGAGCAACTGTCCCGATACAAAGATCTCGACTCGCGTTGGACCGAATGGAAAACAGTTACCGGTGTATGTCAAGCGGTCGCTGTCGAGATGGCGGTGGGACAGCCTCCCCAGCCCTCATCTGGTGACAAATGAACACCGGTCTCAAGTTTCGTAATCTCGCGTCCACTCCCGACGATCCGGTCGACACCTGGCCATTCGAGGGGGTACTCGCAGCGTTGGAGCGAGGATCGTTACCTGACTGGCAGCGGTTGAGTGCCGCCATTGTCAACGACCCGTGGGGTCCAGTGACCCGTCAGGTCGAAGAGGCGGTTTCCATCTCGCGTCCGTATGGAACAGCCGATCTCATGGAGATGGTGATTGCCAAAGCCCGATCCGACGCCGCTGACTTCGAACGCTCCGAAGTCGCCGTCGAGGTTCGGGGTCTGCTTCTGCAATCCGGACTCACTCAAGCGGCTCTGGCGGAAAGGATCGGGACGTCACCCTCGCGCTTTTCGACCTATGTGGCCGGGAAGGTGGTCCCGTCTGCCGGACTCATGGTCCGACTACGGAACGTCGTGCGCCATGTCATCGACGGAGATCAGTAGAGACCAACGGTCGACCAAAGTGTGTGACCTGCCGGCCGCCGCTCCGTCTGCAGGCGGACGTCCCCAGAGCAGCCCGCCCTCAGTGCTTCACCTTCGGGTCCGGTGGTGCCCAATCAGCCGGCCTTCCGGTGTGGTTGGAGAACTCCACCGACCACTTCCACCAACTGTGGTCTTCTGCATGGTGCCACTCGGTCAGTATCCCGACTTCGCCGCCGGCGATCAGCACGGGAAGGCCCAGCAGGCTGTCATCGGGCCAGACCTCTTTTCGGGTGAGCCCACCCTCGAGGGTCAGCAGGGTGATCGGGGAGTACTCACCGGCGCGGTCAACGTCACCTCGCACCACGACCCCACCATCGTCCGCGAACACTTCCACTGACGCCTGGCCGGGGGCGGCGTGAACCAGGACCCGGGTGAAACCTCCGGCGGTGGTTGCCCGGGTGAACTCGAGCCCGTTCATTCCACCATCCCGGCTGCGGATGTTCCATGTCCAGTTCATGCCCAATCCTCGGTTCTCTTCTCGGACCCGCGCACCTGCTGTCGAACTCGGTGTGAGTTCCCCTGAGCCATCGTTCGCCTGCACCCAAGATGTTCTCACAGGCAGGCGCCGCCGGGCGGGCGATCCGCGCCTGTCGGCTGCCGGCCGGGAGGTGCTGGCCCGGATCACGACCGGTAACCTGGTCGACGAGTTCCAGGCCTCCCTCGACGCCTACTTGGAGGCCGACCCGATCCTCGGCGGCCACCACGACGACACCGACTGACCGGACGGGAAACAACCGGCGGTGATCATCGTCGACGAATACCTGGCTGTGCGCGTGGTGGGCGGCAGATGGCCGGATGGTCTAACCCGACACAGAAGAACTGGTGCTCCCGGCCAGCCGCCACTGGCGACTTCTGCAGCTCATCCACCGACCCGGTGTGCCGGATAGATCTCCCAGCTGCTTGCCACATTGAGCCCGACAGACCGGGACACCATCCGCTACCACCATCCCGAGGTGCTTCAGGTCGCAGACCCCCGGCCCTTGCTCGACGAGGCTGCGCAGATTGCCGCCCGCTACGGCGGCACCGGATGGCTCAGCGCCGAGACCCTCGCCGCCGGTCTCACCTGGGGCCGGGCACTATGGTTCGGCACGGAACGCAATGTCGGGCCGCTGCTCGCCGCCGCGGCCGACGATCTCGGTATCGCCGTCCCCACCGTCACCTGACCCCGCCGTCACCTGACCCCGCCGGTCAGGGTGCACCGGGCGGAATGAATGGGAGGTCCGGGTCGGGTCCGTGCTCGATGATGCGGAGCAGGTAGTCGGTATCGAGGTGCTGCTCGATGGAGTCGGCCAGTCGGTCGAGCATGGTGTCCCGCAACCCAGAGAAACCCGGCGAGTGCTCGGATGCATGCCAGGCGACCTGGGCCTGGGTAGCTACCTCGGTCAACCAGGCGCGGCGGAACTCGTCATGTTCGAATGCGCCGTGCCAGGTGGATCCCCATACGGCTCGGTGTCTGAAGCCGTCGAGGAACGGCTCCGCGTCCGCCGCCTCGGGATCTTCGGCATCGAGGATGGCCACACCGTGGTGGATCTGGTAACCGCTTACAACCCTGCCCCGCCACTTCCCCGACGTCGTTCCGAGATGCTTGGCGTTGTCGAAGGTGACCAGGGTAGGCAACAGACCCAGGCCTGCCACCCGTCCCCGCCGGGACTCGATCGGATCATCGATGGACTTGGCCAGCATCTGGTAGCCGCCGCAGATGCCCAGCACCGGCCGACCGGCACCGGCCCGGGCGGCGAGGGCATCGGCGAGACCGCGTCGGCGAAGCCAATCGAGGTCGTCCACGGTTGCACGGCTGCCCGGCAACACGGCCAGGTCGGCGGACGCCACCGTATCGGGATCGGCAGTGACACTGACGGCGATGCCCGGTTCGGCGGCCAGGGCGTCGACGTCGGTGGCGTTGGATGCCCGCGGAAGGCGGATGACGGCTATCCGCAGTGTGGGACCGGCGACTGGTGCCGGCGAGGACCAACCGGCGACGGCCAGCGCGTCCTCTGCATCTATCCACACGTCTTCCAGCCACGGAAGCACGCCAAGTACTGGACGCCCGGTGACCCGCTGCAACGATTGAAGGCCCGGATCGAGCAGGCTCTGCCGACCACGGAATTTGTTGACCACCCAACCTGCCACCAGCGCCTGGTCGGCGGCCGACAGCAGGGCCAAGGTGCCGAACATGGCAGCCAGCACCCCGCCACGGTCGATGTCACCGACCACCAATACGGGCAGACCAACCCGCCGGGCCAACCCCATGTTGACAAAGTCGCCGGCTCGCAGATTCACCTCGGTGGGACTGCCGGCACCCTCGGCGATCACCACGTCGTAGCGCGAAGCCAGATCGGCGAAGGCGGCGAAGGCGGCCTCGGCCAGGGCGGACCGGCCGGTCGTCCAGTCCGAGGACGACAGTTCCCCATGCGGCCGGCCCATCAGCACCACGTGGGACCGGTTGTCGCTTCCAGGCTTCAGGAGTACCGGATTCATGGCTGCCTCCGGCACGACCCCGGCGGCCAGGGCCTGCAACCACTGGGCCCGCCCGATCTCCGACCCGTTCAGACAGACCATTGAATTGTTGGACATGTTCTGGGCTTTGAACGGGGCGACCCGCACCCCGCGGCGGGCCAACCACCGGCAGATGCCGGCGGTGACCAACGATTTACCGGCATCCGAGGTGGTGCCGGCGACCAGCAGTCCGCCGGTCATCGCGCGTCCCGATGTGGCACAGCGCACAAAAACGTTCGCGAACTCAACATCGACGCCATACTCCCCCGGGAAGCGGGCGACGGCGAATCACCGCCGGCACTCGCGTGCCGGGCCAAGGTTCGCCCATGACAATAGGTAGCAACAGGATTCTCTGCTGATAGCCGGCTGGGTCGTGGGCCGTCAGGGGGAGACGAGCTTGGCGGGTAGACCTACGGGGTCACCGGATCGCCACTATCCACCTCGGCTGACAGGTTGGCGTCCCCGCCCGGTGGGTCAGGCTCCCCGGCAGGTGAACCCGCAGCGGAACGGCGGTGACGCTCCACTATCAATTTCTCCCCCCGGTTGCGCAGTTCGTCGATTTCGCGTACGACCTCGCCGAACCGTTCCCACCGCACGTTGCGTCGACCTTCGGCCCCGGGCTCGCTTCCCACCCGTGACAGCTTCCAGACTTGTACCCAGCCGATGCCTTTCAGGCTGCGGGGCCGTAGAGCGCGTCCGACAAATTCCCCCTCGGTCTCCAACACGATGGCCGCGTGGAACTCATCGGACATCAACACGGTGCCGGGATTGGCGATCCCGACCAGGCGACTGGCCAGGGTTGACCACCGGGCCGTAGTAGTCACCGTCCTGGAGCAGCACCGGGCCCACCGACAGCGCCACCCGCACATCGGACAGGAGCTCATCGTCGGAGTACGCCTCGGCCAGGCTCAGCCCGATCCGAGCGGCATCGGCGGCGGTCGGCACCACGAACATGACCTCGTCGCCGATCATCTTCACCACCCGGCCACCCAACGACGTCACGGTGTTGTGGGCCAGTTCTTCGAACCTGGCGACCACGGCCGCCAGCTCATCGTCAGCCAGATGTTGGCTGAGCATGGTGAAACCCACCATGTCGGCGAACCCGACGGCCATGACCGGGCTGGTCCCCTTCGCCGCCCCACGAGCCCGAATCAGCATTTCGCGCCGGGTGGCAGCTTGAAGGTGACGGCGCCATATGAACTCGAGCAAACGGGCCATGGTCGGAAGCGACACGCTGAGCACCCGGGAGTACACGTCGGCGTCTACGACGCTGTCTCCCGACGATCCGATGACCGGGGTGGTGCCACGGGCGGTGGTGGCCTCGGCGATGCGTGCCATGGAAAAGCCGATGACCCTGACCATTTGCAATGACGAATCGAAATCAGCCTGTCCCATGCTGATCAGGGCCTCGAACTGTTGAAGCGCCTCGACATCCATCTCGGTGAAGGCGAGTTCGTCTTCGTCCACATCCAGAAACCCCAGGGCCCTCCAGATTCGTCGGGCCTGCTCCATCCCGATCCCGGTGCGGGCCAAGACCTGTGCCAGGGTCAATCGACGCTCCGCCGGCACCAACATCCGATCCACCACCAACAGATCGACGACATCGTCGGCCACCGCCGCGTCGATTTCTTCTTCGGTGGTGCCCAGATCGATGAGGAGCGAACGGACCCGGGCCAGGGCTTCGGCCCGCCGTTCGGGATCGGGAACCATGGCCTCGTCATCCGAGGACGAATTCGCAGAGTCGGGCGGCCCGTCGGTGCCGCCTCCGGTCGCGCCACCGCCGCTCATGGTCGAAGATTCCCGAACTCGGAGGTGGCCGGACGCTGCATGAGAGCGGCGATTGCCTCCGCCGGACTCCGGATCCCATCGATCATGTCGGCCACTTGCGAGGCGATTGGGACCTCCACATCGGCGGAGGCAGCCAACTCGACCATGGGCCGGGCGGTCTTCACTCCCTCGGCCACCATCCGCATCTCGCCCATCACATCGGCCAGTGACCGCCCCTGGCCGAGAGCCACCCCGACGGTATGGTTCCGACTCTTCGAACTGGTGCAGGTGGCGACCAGATCTCCCACCCCGGCCAAACCGCTGAAGGTGATGATGTCCCCACCCAGCTGCTGGCCCAACCGAGCCATCTCGGCCAGGCCGCGGGTGATCATTGCCGCTCGGGAGTTATCGCCGAACCCCAGACCGTCCGAGATGCCGGCCGCCACCGCCAGCACGTTCTTGAGGGCCCCGGCGATCTCGCACCCGATGACGTCTCCGTTGGTGTAAACCCGGAACGTATCCGACACCAACAGGCCCTGGACCCAGCGCGCCTGGTCCCCGTCGGCCAGGGCAACCACCCCGGCTGTCGGTTGGCCCGCCGCTACCTCGGAAGCCAGGTTGGGCCCGGTGAGCACGCCGGTCGGGCTGTTCGGCACCACCTCGGCCAACAGTTCGGTCATGCGAAAGTGGCTCTTCTGTTCCAATCCCTTGGTGAGACTGAGGACCGGAGTGCCGTCGACGAGCACCGCGGCCAGATCGGTGGCCACGGCGCGGAAACCGTGGGATGGAACCGCCATGATCACCAATGAAGCCCCCGACACCGCGGCTTCGATGTCAGCAGTGGCGTCGAGCCGGTCGGGCAGGCGGAAATCGGGGAGGTAGGACGGATTACGGTGCTCGGTGCGAAGGGTTTCCGCCAACGCCGGATCCCGAGCCCACAGCACGGTGGGGGCATTGCCCGCTGCCAGTGCCGCCACGGTTGTTCCCCAGGATCCTGCGCCGATGACGGCAACTTTTTCTGACACGGGGCCACACTATGCGCCACGCTGGCCGGACCGTGGCCCCGTCGGGACCCCCCTACACTGACGGAGTGGAAGGCGCCGACCAACGGATGCAGTTCCCGGGCGACGCGTTGCCCTTCGGACCCCGAGCCGTGCTGGTGCCGGTCAAGGCATTCAGAGAGGCCAAGGGTCGCCTCGATACCGCGTTGAGTGACAGCGAACGGGCCGCGCTGGCCGCCGCCATGGCCCATCGGGTATTGGCGGCTGCGTTTCCATTGCCCGTCGCCGTGGTCTGCGACGACAACGAAGTAGCCACCTGGGCCCGGTCGCGGGGTGCGTTGGTCGTCTGGGAACCAGGACGGGGCCTCAACGGCGCGGTGGAGGCGGGCGTGGAGCTCCTGTCTCAGCGGGGGGTCGAACAGGTGACGGTGGCCCACGCCGATCTCCCCCGGGCTTCGGACCTCTTTTCGGTCGGAGACGCTCCCGGGGTGACCCTGGTGCCCGATCGATTCGGAAACGGCACCAATGTCATCGTGATCCCGACCGACGCCGGGTTCCGGTTCTCCTACGGGCCCGGCTCCTTCGCCCGCCACCGGATCGAAGCTGCCCGCACCGGCCTTCCCGTCCGGGTCCTCGATCGTCCCGATCTCGCCTGGGACATCGACGAACCCGCTGATGTCATCCCCGTCTCCACCACGCCCGCCTCCGCGTTCTCATGAACCGTCCCGACGACGAACGATGGTCACAGCCGAGCGAACTCCCGGTGGGCGACCTGCTCATCGATGGACCGGTGACGGTCAATCTCCCCATCCCGTCGAGTGCTTTGGCTATCGGTGCGCACCCCGACGACATCGAATTCGGGTGCGGCGCCACGCTGGCCAAGTGGGCTGATGCCGGATGCCGGGTACATCACCTGGTGCTGACCGATGGGTCCAAGGGAAGTTGGGATCCCGACGAAGACCTGGCCGCCCTGGTGGCGGCCCGAGTGGTTGAGTGTCGAGCCGCGGCCGCGGTTATCGACGGGGCAGCGTCAGGCCCGTCCTCCGACGACCGGCTGCTGTTCCTGGGCAGGGTGGACGGCGAACTCAGCAACGGAGAGGAGGAGCGGCGAGAGGTGGCCCGTGTCATCCGTTCGCTCCGTCCGGCCGTGGTGCTCGCTCACGACCCGTGGAGGCGATACCGACTCCATCCCGACCATCGCAACGCCGGCTTCCTCAGCCTCGACGCGTTGGTGGCCGCCCGAGACCCCCACTTCTTCCCCGACATCGGCCCGGCCCCTCATCGGCCTACGTCTCTGTTGCTGTGGGAGGCAGACTTGCCCAACCACGTCGAAAATGCGGCCGGGTTCGAGGCGGCGAAGATCGATGCCCTGCTGTGTCACGCCAGCCAACAAGTCACCACCATGGGGATTGATTCGGGTCGACAAGATGACCCAGCACCGGACGCCGACGTCGAATCCTTCGTGGCCAAGGTGCATCACCAGTTGGCCGCCCATGGCGCCCTGGCCACCCTTCCGGTCGGCGAAGCCTTCCACCTGATGGGCGACCTGTAGAGACGACAACAGGGACCCGCAGGCCCCTGTTGTTCGTCATCTGATGACGGCAGAGCCGTCGATCAACTACCTGCGGGCTGTCTTGCGGACGGCCTTTTTCGCAGTCTTCCTGGCCGCCGCCTTACGGGCCGGAGCCTTGCGCACTGCCTTCTTGGCGGCAGTCTTCTTGGCGGCGGTCTTGCGGGCCGGAGCCTTACGGACTGCCTTCTTGGCGGCAGTCTTCTTGGCGGCGGTCTTGCGGGCCGGAGCCTTACGCACTGCCTTCTTGGCCGCGGACTTCTTTGCAGCAGTCTTGCGGGCCGGGGCCTTACGGACTGCCTTCTTCGCCGCGGACTTCTTTGCAGCAGTCTTGCGGGCCGGAGCCTTCTTCACTGCCTTCTTCGCGGTTGTCTTCTTTGCGGCGGTCTTACGGGCCGGAGCCTTACGGACTGCCTTCTTCGCAGCTTTCTTCACTGCCATGGGTGCTCCCTCCTTGGAGTTCAACGCGGATTTGAACGCTGAACTGGTGGCGAACCGGACACCTTTCGACGCCGGGATTGGTACCGCTGCACCGGTCCGCGGATTTCGACCCAAACGAGCGGAACGGGTGGTCGGGTTGAATGTCCCGAAACCAATCACCGTTACCTTCCGTCCAGACTGAACCGCGGTGACGACCGAATCGAACAAAGCATCAACCACATCCTCGACAGTTCGGCGACCCAACGATGTTGTCTCACTGACTGCTCGGACTAGTTGCGATTTGTTCACGATCACCTCCTCAGCGAATTGCAATCATAAATATCTTTATGGTTTTTCGGGCTCAGATCAAGGACCCTCGCGTGTATTGACGCGCGACCGCGCTTCGCGGAGAACGCCACATTCGGCGACGGCTTCGCACGTCAACAGCGCAACTACATGGCGCCCGCAATTGGCCATGGACAAAAACCTGTTTGTTTGCAAGGATTATTTGCCTACGCGAGACACGCGGTCGAGTTGCGAACACTTGACGTTCGCCGACACAACGAGGCATTGCCAACCGCGATTGCGGCGCTAGGTGGATATGACATTTTTTTCGCATTCGACCGATAAACAGCGCGAAACGAAGTACCTGCGCGCCGCGCGCGCCGCATCGGGCTCTGCCGAGTTCGGCATCTATCTCGGACACGATGGCGATGATTGGTACTTCGCCCTACCCGAAATGTCGGTGATGATGTTGGGTCCACCGCGCTCAGGAAAGACATCTTCGTTGATCATTCCGAACGTGTTGGCCGCCAACGGTCCGGTTGTCTCCACCTCGACCAAACCGGACGTGCTCGACGCCACCGCGGCAGCACGGTCCCAATCGGGGAGATGTCTTCTCTTCGACCCCACCGGTTCGACCACCCCGAGTGGAGATCTCGAACCACTGCGTTGGTCCCCGCTGCAGGCATGTGGAACGTGGGACGGGGCCATGGGCTCGGCCCGATCTCTGGTGCAGGTTGCCGCCGCGGCGGGATCACGGGGGACGGCGCGGAACGACGGCACCCACTGGAATGAGCGGGCACAAGCGTTGCTGGCACCACTTCTCTACGCCGCGGCACTCGACGGTGCCGATATGCGGACCGTCCTGACCTGGGTGGACCGTCGAAAATCGCTTCCGGCCCAGACAATCCTGGCCGGCACCCCCGGAGGGATCGCAGAACTGGCCACCAACGCCCTGGAAGGCATGGCCGCCACCGATGAACGGGAGCTGAGTGGCATCTGGTCCACCGCGTCGGGTGCCCTTACCGGTTTCCGGACCGAACGGGCGCTGGCGGTCACCGCCGACCCTGATTTCGATGCCATCCACTTCGTGGACTCGGCTGACACCATCTTCATCTGTGCCCCGGCTCATCGTCAGGCCCTTGTCGCTCCCATGGTGGTCGGACTGGTCGAAGACGTGCGCACCGCGGCCTACCAACGTGCCTCCGAGCCGGCCGTCGGCGAGGCTCGACCGAATCCGCCGGTGCTGCTGGCGCTCGACGAGGTGACCAACATCGCCCCCCTTCCCAACCTGCCGTCGATGATCAGCGAAGGCGGTGGACAGGGGGTGGTGACATTGGCCAGCCTGCAGGATCTGTCCCAGGCCCGGCAGCGTTGGCCCGATGAGGCCGACGGATTTCCTTCGCTGTTCGGCACCACTGTGGTGCTGCCCGGCATCGGAGACGTGCGGACACTCGAGGCGCTCTCCACCTTGGCCGGTGACGAAGAGATCACCACCCGGTCGGTGTCCTCGGGACGGGCTCCCTCGGGTCATCCTTTCTCCGACATGGTCACCGGAGGCCGTCCCCACGCGGGCGAGTCGGCCTCCACCCAGTGGCGTCGGCGACTGCCCCCTGACCTCATCACCCGAGGATCGCCGGGAATGGCGCTGGCCTTCGATGAGCGGAATCAACCGACATGGGTTCGGCTGGCACCGGCCCACTCGGTGGAGCCGTGGAAGATGTTGAGCGATTCCGGGCGGGCCCATCGCCGCCAACAACTCCGACGGACCGACCCCGGCGTCGAGCGCTAGCCGATACAGACAGATCACCATCACAACCCCAATCCGTGGTCCCGGCCACGCTCACGACGCCGCTCTCCGGTGCGGTCCAGGTGGCGAGCCGTCTCCCTTTCCCGTCCGGCCCGTCGATCGCCTGCAGCCGAGGGCGCGACCTCCCGCTCGGATCGAACCGCCAGCTCACTCCCCCGCTCGCGAGCCACCGACAACACATCTCCCCTCAGCCACCTCGGCTCACGACCCTTATCTGTTTCAGCTCTCGACCCCACTGAGGTGACGATGCGGTCCACCGTGGAGTCGATGCCGGCCACGGTGGCTCCTCGCAGTGAGGTTGATGCCACCAACGCCACCAGATCACGGCGGGCCATCGAACCCTCGGGTCGTCCGGCTCCCTCCAGCCGGTCGACCATGCGTTGTGGATCAACACTGCCGCCCACCTCTCGCCCCAACTGAGCACCCCGGCCCACCACCTGGGAGAGATCGCCAAGGTCGAACCCGAAGTCCGCGGCGCGGCCTTTCCACGACAAGACCAGTGACTCGAGGGATCGGGTGAGGTCCTTGTCCGGTCGGGTGGCATAGAAGGCGCCGGGGTGACGGCCAGAGGCACCTCCGTGGCGAACCGCAACAAACTCTTCGATGTCTGCTGATCGCTGCGAGAAGAGCCGCCGCAGTCCCCCGTCGACACCCACCACATCGCCAAGCCCCGAAGGCCGGACCTCCCACGCCGCACCCAGCCTGTCCGACAGTTCGAAACGGAGCCTCGCCTGATAGATCGACCCGGCCGCCCGAGCATGGGCGAAGACCCGCCGGCCGTCGGCCGCCGACCAGGTGCCATCGACCCCTTGGGCCAGGTTGGCCGCCACCACATGGGTATGCAGATGGGGATCGAGGGCCCGACTGGTCAGGTGGCGGAAGCCGCCGGCCACCATGCCGGTCGATGGCAGCAGCTGCAGTGACCGGCCGCTTCCCCGACGGACCCCCACCGCGGTGCGGGAGAGATAGGCGCTGGCCTCGGCCACGGCGGCATCGTGGCCGGCGCCCACTTCGGTGGCGATCTCTCTGGGGGCCAGCGCCTCCAACAGGCTCACCGACTTCGGGGCACAGAAGGTGAGATCGAACCCGGCCACGCTGGCAGCACCCCGGCCCAGCCGGAGCCGGCGTCCTGAATCCGGGTCGAAGCCCTCCATCACCCGTCCAAAGGTCTCGGGATCGACCACCCCACCGAGACCGAGCGACGGGGCCGCAGGCCCTGTCCATGCCCCCGGGGACTCGATGGCCACATCGAAGTCGTCGCCGTGTCCAAACTGGCGGCCCTCCACGTAGTACCCGTGGTGGCCCACATGGACGACATGGAGCTTCAGCACGGCGGGATCCTCACGTCCCAAACCGTACTGTTTCAAGTCTTTCTATACCATCTTGTTATTTTTCTTTATTTTTGATATCCAGACCATATCTGAGCAGAATGCGAGCGGCGGCCTCGGCGGCGAGGCCGGCGTCCTCGGAGGGATCGACCACGGTGGCCCCGGTTCCCAAGCGCAGCAGTAACCGCTCGAGCCAGGCATCCCCTCCCACCACCACCTCCACCACCAGGCGGTCGTCCGCCCGTTCGACCGGGGCCACGGTGGGGATCGACTCCACCATCCAGGCCAATGCGGGATCGAGGGAGAGTCGGACCCGGCGGGTATCCGGCCCGGGAACGAAGGCTTCGAACCCAGTGGGCTCGCTGTCCATCGCCGAGCGATCCTTGACACCACTTGACCCCTCGATGACCCGGGCCGCATCGATCCGATCGATCCGGAACCGGCGGACTTCACCGGCCTGGGCGCAGGTGGCGTCCACGTACCAGTGCCCCTCGGAGGCGAAGACCCGCAAAGGGGTGATCTCCCGTTCACTCTGACGGTCGCTCGACGCCGAGTAGTAATGGATCTCCAGACTCACTCCCGCCGCGGCGGCATCACTGACGACGGCGAGCATCGGCGGAGTGTCGAGGTCGATGAGCAGGCGCTCAGCCCCCAGTGCCGTCTCGAGCTTCCCGAGTGCACGGGAGAGGGCACCGTCCTCGTCACTGCCCGGGACGGCCAACAGCCCACGGGCCGATGCCGCCAGGGCGAACCCCTCGACCGGGCTCAACCGCCGGGGCCGGGACAGGGCGCTGCCGAGACGGGTCGACACGGTGGTGTCGGTGACGACTATCTCCATCAATTGGTCGGGCGTATACGGGGGGAGTCCACAACACGCGGCCAACTCGAGTTCGGTGACGAGGGCTTCGGGTGTCAGGTCGAATCGGGTGGCCAACTCATCGATCGGCGCCTCACCCACCTGGGCCAGCCAGGCCAGGATGGCCAGCAGTTGTCGCAGTCGACCGGCAGTGTCTGTGGGGATGCTCATGAGCCGACCGATCCACCGGTGTCGATGATCGAGGTCAGCCGATCGACGACCGCCATTCTCACCTCGGGTGGCCCCAGCACCTCGGCGTGATCCAACCAATCGAGCACCCAGGTCACCAGCGCTTGCTGGTCGGTAACCGCCAACCTCACCACCACCGTCCCGTCGTCCCGTCGCTCGACCACCGCTCCTTCGCCCAACTCACCGATGACCCGTCCGGCTTCAGCCGCGTCGACCAGCACGTCGACGTCGGTCTCCTCGCCACTACCGAACTTCCATGGGTCGACCGAAAAGGTATTCGCGGGGTCGAACCCGTCGGGTAGTTGGCCCGAGGAGGGTGGTCCCACCTCAGGCAGTGACTCCACCCGGTCCACACGGAACGTGCGGGCGTCACCCCGGTCGCGGTCGAATCCCACCATGTACCAGTACCCCCGGCGGAAGCGGATGGCGCCCACATCGACGTGTCGGGCGTTGCCGCGATACAGAAAACTGACGGTGGCCGATTGGCGCACCGCGTCGAACAGCACGGAGAGGGCCGGTAGTTCGGTCATCGACGGCAGATCGACCACCGGCATCGAAGGGGCACCGAGAAGCGGGGGCTCCCCGGTGGCGCCCAATTTGGAAAGGGCGGTTCGGCCGGTGGGCTCGCCGAGATGGACGCCGGCGACGGCCAGGTTGAGCGCAGCCTGCTCGTCCTGGTCGAGGCCCAGGTCAGGCAGAAAGTAAGCATCGGGGTCGGCCCGGTAGCCCACCTGGTCGTGCCCCTCGAGCGCTTCGGCCAGCACCGGCACGCCTTCGTCGCGCAACAGGCGCTTGTCGCGTTCGAAGGCCTGACGCCGGGCAGCGTGGCCATCGGGGTAGCCCGGTACCCGATCGGCGATCTCTCGGAGGCTCAGCGGGCGGGGGGTATCGAGCAATACCAACAAAAGGTCGGTCACCCGTTCGAGCCGATCGAGACGTGCCATCATCGCCAATCTAGGGCGGCCCACGGTCGGTGCCACCCCTATTGGGAAGTGGGCCTATGGACAGCGGCTGCCCCTGTGCCCGGGAACCACACCTCACGTCATGGGCGGTGTTGTGGTTGGCCGCCCTCGCCATCGTCGTCGGCCACCGGCTTGTGTGGCACTCGAACAAATGGGCCACGCCGTGGACACCCGAGCAGATGCCGGCATTGGCGGGTGCGGAGTGGATGCGGCGGTGATGCTCACCTGGCCTTTGGCCGACGTGGAACGGCAGTTGGAGCGGGCGGCGCGCCGCAGTGAGCGGAACGCCAAGCACGACCGCGATCCCACCTCTCCGCCGCCCGATGACACCGATCAATAAAGCCTTGCCCCAATCGCAGCACAGTCCATCCCATGTCCGTAGCATGGGTTAGTGCCCACCGCCGCTCCCGCTCCCGCTCTCCGCGCCCTGGTGAGAGGAACTGTCAAAGCCGGCATCGAAGAGTTGGGCAATGGTCCTGCCATCGTTGTCCGATCGGTGTCGGCTCTGCGCCGGGGAGCACTCTCGTTGGAGGACGGCATCACCATCAAAGAAGGAGCGGATACGGCGCTGAGTCTTCGGATCCCGCTGGTGCTGGTGCTCGCATCCAGCGGGGCTGACGTCTCCGAAGGGATCGACTCGCTCCACGGCTGGGGACAGGGCGCACGGGCCATCGCCGCATGTTCGGGAATGGTGCCGATCATCGCGGTGGTGACCGGGCCGGCTATTTCGGGCCCGGCACTCCTGTTGGGGATCGCCGACATCGTGGTGATGACATCGGAGGCCTTTGCCTTCGTGTCCGGGCCGGCCATGGTCGAAGAGTTCACCGGGGTGCGCTTGGGGCTCCGCCAGTTGGGGGGCACCGCCATGCATGCCCGTTCCAGTGGGCTGTGCGCCATCGAGGCCGACACCGAGGACGACGCCATGGCCCACGTCCACAACTTGCTCAGCCTGCTCCCGGCCAACGCCGACGAGGTGGCCCCATTGGGACCGCTCGACGATCCGACAGACCGGGAGGTTCCCGCCCTCCGCGAAGCGATCCCTTCGCGGACAACGAGCTCATATGACGTCCGGAACGTGGCCGCCGCCCTGGCTGACGATCACGACGTCACTGAACTATGGGCACGGTGGTCGCCCCAGTTGGTCACCGCCATCGGGAGAATCGGTGGTCGGTCTGTGGGCTTCATCGCCAACCAACCCCAAGCGTTGGCCGGAACCCTCGACATCGCCGCTTCCCAAAAAGGGGCGAAGTTCGTACGGTTCTGCGATGCCTTCAATCTGTCCCTGGTGACCCTGGTGGACACACCGGGATTCCTGCCGGGCAAGGACCTCGAGTGGAGAGGGATGATCCGCCACGGGGCCGAGCTCGCCTTCGCCTACGCCGAAGCCACCGTTCCCCGGGTCTGCGTGATCCTCCGCAAAGCGTTCGGCGGCGCCTACATCGTGATGGACTCCCGCGGATTGGGTAACGATCTGTGTTTCGCCTGGCCGTGTGCTGAGATCGCGGTGATGGGAGCCGAGGGTGCCGTGCAGATCCTTCACCGCCGGGCCGCACCCGAGCAGCGAGCCGAGCTCCAAGCCGAGTACACCGAGCGGTTCCTCACCCCATGGGAAGCGGCCGAACGGGGGTTCGTCGACGAGGTCATCGACCCGGCCGATACCCGGTCGAAGGTGGCCCGGGCCCTCGACGCCCTGGAGTCGTCCCGAGAGCACCTGCCCGGGCGAAAGCACACCATCGGGCCGCTGTAGAGGCGCCCATTTTCGACGGTCAGCCGATGAACTCTCTGGGCCGCAGTTCGTCCCCCTTGGTCGACGCCGGCTCCCTCTCCGATAACTCCTCGGCGGGCACTTCTGCAGTGTCCCCGGGCTCCGACGCCAGGGGTGGCTCCGGCCCGGTCCGGTTTCTTTCCGGATACCCGAGCGCCAGCACTGCGGCCATGCCTACCACCACCGGTAGCCACCACGCCCAGGGACTCAGGTTATGGTATGCGAACACGGTTATCTCGAGCGCGATCACACAGGCTGCCCAGAACCGTTTGCCTCCTTGGTACGAGGCAATGGCCAGTGCGAGCAACAGGGGCGGCCCCAGGTAGTAGGGGACCATGACCGCCTCGAACATGCACCGCATGCCGAGCAACGCCGCCGCCAACCAGATGAGGCGACCGGGCGGTTGCGGCCGGCGCCAGACGTAGAGGCCGACCAGGGCGGCCAGGATCACCTCGACGGCCCGCCCCGCTCCACCCGAGACAAGGATGACCGCCTGGGCCTTGGCGTGCACGTTGTCCTGCACGAACTTGCCTGCACGGTAGGTGAGGGAGGTATAGGACGATCCGCCAGAGAACGGGTTGGTTACCCGGGGGGCGAGCGACACCCAGGGTGTCGCATGATTGATCAACGGTGGCGTGGGTTGCTGCACCAAGGAACGGTAGGTGTCCGCGGCATCACTGGTGAAGGCCACTCCGGCCAGCACCGCCGAGAGCACGATTGCACGGAGGGCCACCATCACTCGCTGCCCGGTGGGAGACATGGCCACGACAAGTGGCAGCATCATCACCACCAAGGGCTGCATCAGCAGAGCGAAGCCGAACAGCCAACCACAGGCGTTCCACTTGCCGTTCAGCGCTGCGATCAGTGCGTAGATGGCAAATGTCAGGGCCAGGCAGACCTCGGCATGCCCCCAGATGGCCACGGTCGGCCAAGCGATGACGGTGGCCACGATGCACAGCGAGATCCTGCGGCCCTTTCCGACGCGCAACTGCTCGGCCAGTGCGTCCACGGCAAACAGCACTGTCGAAGCCAGGAGTAATTCGATGGGTTCGAGGAGCAGTGCGGCAGTGGGGTGGGCCGTCATGTAGGGGGGAAACGATTCAGGGAAGATCACCCCGCGGAGTGACGAGAACCCAGCCATTTCATCTTCAACCGGACTCCTACACCGCGTGATCGGTCTGCCGATGGTCGTGTCGGTAGCGTTGGGAACGGCAGTAGGTCTCGCGGTGTTCGCCTGATCAGCCCACTGATCAGGAGCTTTACCGTGTTTGTGCGGCTATTGACGTCATGGGTTGGGATATGGGTTGCATGTCTCGTCCCGACGGACAATTGCCTGGTCAGAGTCAGTTTTGACCCAAGGACCACGAACAATCCGCCCCTCGCTCTTTGTGCCCGGTGGCAACTGTCACGCGACCGCAATGATTCTGCAGTTTGAATCCAGTATTTGGGTGGCACAATCACTGTATGGAACCCATGGTCATTGAGTCGTGCCACAGCACGTGGGTCGTCGACCTCGAGAACTCGAGGTTCAAGCGGATTCTGAAGGGGTTCGATACGAGTGCTGGACAGGCCTCGACGGCGTGGAGGCCTTGCTTCGGTTTGGAGATTGACCCAATGTCGGAATCGTTCGTGGTTCTGCTCAATGAGGAAGGAACCCGTCTCCTCAGGAGCTGGCGCCACGTGGAACATTGCGCTCAATGCGGTGGTGAAGCAACAACAGAGCTCACGCTCGACGAACTGAGATCCGCCGCGCTGGGTTAGGAATCCGAGTCTGGCATCGCCTGGATTGAGCCCATTTCTCAACCGGCTTCGCGATAAGTGTCACGCCAACCCGTCGGATACACTGGCTTGGCAAGTCGCGGATTGTACCCGTAGTGAGCGCGTCTACCACGACCGACACTGAGTACACCGGGGGAGGAGTTCATGAAAATCAGACGACCCGCCTCGGAAGACAACCGGCCTACCGCTTCGGATGAAATGCTGTCCCCCGATGCTCTAGCCACCAACATGGCGGCGGTAAAGAATTCTCAGAGTGAGCTTGCTCGCACCATCGACGTGCTCTCCGGTCAGATCGACTCGCTGCAGAAGAGCTCTTCGGGCCATCCACCTGCAACCGCACCGCCGCCACCGCCACCGCCGGGGTTCGCCATTCGCACTGCACCGTCGCCTTCGACTGACGCGCCACCGCCGGGGATGGGAGAGCAGCCGGCAGCTCCGCCGGGATTCGCCATTCGGACGGGAACCTCGCCCCCGCCACCGCCGGGGTTCGGAGAACAGCCGACAACTCCGCCGCCACAAGTTGACCGTGAGTCTGCGCCTCCACCACCTCCGCCTTCAAAGGGTGGAGTTGGACCTGTGTCCCCCACGTCGAGTGGTGCATCTCTCTCGAATAACCCGAGTTCTTCGCTCAGCCCCCTCGACAGACTCCTCGGGGAAGAATTTGGACGACCGCGACCGCGGCCGGCTCAGTCGATCCAGACTCCGCCTCCGGCCGTTTCACCGAACGCCCCCAACGTCACCAGCCCGATTGCCGAAAGCGATACCGCCGCCGCCAATGAGCTGGCCGCCTCTCACGTACCCGAACCGATCTTCTACGTACCGCCGCTCCTCGACGAAAAGACGCCGGCCGCTCCGAAGGTCTCGGTCAATCCTCAACCTCAACCTCAAACTCAACCAGTCACCAAACCGGCAACTCCGTTCTCGTTCAACGCCACGTTGGACAAATTGAAGGCTGATGACCTCACAGGAAACGGTCAAGTGAAAGCTCCACCGGCGCCACTCACCGCGCCCACCCTGACGGCGAAGATCACCATTGGGGGCAAAGCTGCGAGCACTCCATTCGTCCCGCCGGTAGAGGAGCTAGTGCGGCGACATTCAATTAACGCGCGATTGCTTGACCGCTTCGAGAGCCACCCTTCCGCGACGGACCTTGGTGATGATCTGCTTGGCGGACTTGGT
>Ga0208079_1000297_pt1 | contig 27539 bp, 22 predicted proteins | sample NGESurdeep092012_5_FD_184474 | JGI IMG/M metagenome (GOLD analysis project Ga0208079, IMG submission 184474) | Arctic peat soil microbial communities from Barrow, Alaska - NGEE Surface sample 210-2 deep-092012 (SPAdes) | ecosystem: Environmental > Terrestrial > Soil > Wetlands > Peat ... | reverse complement strand
CCCGCCTCCACCGCCTTGTGCGCCAGGAAAACGCCGGCCTGCTCGGCGTCGGGCGGCGTGCGGCGGGTATCGATCGCGATCTGGTCGAACATCAGCGAGGTCACCGCTTCCACGCGCTCGCCGGCGCGATTCCATTCGAGTGTGGAGACCTCGCGGAGACGATCCGGAAAGAGGTCGAGCAGCCACTCGGGCTCGATGGCGCTCGCCAGACGCACCAGCGGCGCCTCCCGATCCTTGCGGTCTTCGGCCTCCACGGCCACGAAGAGCTCCGCGTCCGTGACCGTGCTGTTGGGCGCCTGCTGTGCGGGGGCGCCGCTCGCCAACTGCAAGTCCGCACCCTGACGCCGCCGCGCCACGCGATCGGGGAAGGCGGTCAGGATGCTCAGCAGGAGCGCATCTTCGCTGCCGCCGGCGCGTTCCCCAGCGCTACCAGTGGCGCGCGCGCCAGCCCGGCCCGTGGTGCGCGTGCCCGCACCTCCCGCCCCGCCCAACTGGCGGAACAGCCGCGCGGCGTACGGCGACCACTCCGCTTCGAGCAGCACCAGCAGGTCCGAGCGCGAGGCGTGCGGCGCTCTGGCCGGCAGGCGATCGCCGGCGCTGAGCAACGCGGCCACCGCGCAGCCGTCGCGAGCCACGCCGCGGCGCCGCGCTTCCACCATCAGGCGGCTCAATCGCGGGTGCAATGGATAGCGCGCCATTTCCCGGGCGGTACTGCCGGTGGCGCCGAGTTGGCGCAGCAGCTCGTGCGCCTGAACGATCGCAGCGGCCGGCGGAGCGTCCAGCCAATCGAGCGCCGCCAGGTCCAGGTTCATGGCCTGCAACAGCAGCGCGGTGGGCGCCAGATCCTCGCGCAGGATCTGCGGCACATCCTGCGCCGGCCGCCGCACGAAATCTTCCAGCGGGTAAAGCCGGATGGCACGCCCCGGCCCGGTGCGTCCCGCGCGCCCGGCGCGCTGGTTAGCGCTCGCCTGGCTGATGCGCGCCACCTGAAGCGCCGGCAGCCCGGACCACGGCGAGTGGCTGGCCACACGCGCCAGGCCGCTATCGACGACCGCGCTGACGCCGTCGATGGTGATGGAACTTTCCGCCACGTTGGTGGAGAGGATGATCTTGGTCTGGGTACACGGCGCAAGGGCGCGGTCCTGCTCCTCGGGCGATTGATCCCCGTAGAGCGGCAGGAGCAGCCACCCGTGACGGCGGGCCAGCGCCGCGCAGGCGTTTTGCGCGCGGCGGATTTCGAACGATCCGGGCAGGAACACCAACACGTGGCCCATCCCACCGACGGCGAGCCCGGGGGCGGCCAGCCGTTCAAGCGCGGCCACCACCTGGTCTTCCAGCGGTGCGGCGGAATGCGGAGTGTACTCGATCGCCAGCCGATGCTGCCGCCCCGCCGACCGGAGAACGGGCAGAGCCTGCCTCCCCTCGCCCGCCAGATACTGCGCGATAGGCGCCGCATCGAGGGTCGCCGACATGACGACGATCTTGAGATCCGGCCGCCCGGTGCGCTGCAAGCGCCGCAGCAAGGCCAGCGCCAGATCGCCTTCCAGATGCCGCTCATGGAATTCGTCGAGCACCACGCAGCCCACGCGCTCTAGACAGGGGTCGCTCAGCATGCGCCGCGTGAGCACGCCTTCGGTCAGGAAGCGCAGGCGCGTGCGCGGTCCCGCCACCTCCTCGAAGCGCACCTGATAGCCCACCGTTTCGCCCACCGCCTCGCCGCGTTCGCCCGCCACGTAACGCGCGGCCAGGCGCGCGGCCAGACGGCGCGGTTCCAGCACCAGCACCTCGCGCGCGGCCGGCCCGAGCAGGTCAAGCAGCGCGGGCGGCACGCGCGTGGTCTTGCCCGCCCCAGGCGGCGCTTCCAGCACGAGATGGTTGCCGGTGCGCAGGTGGTGCGGAATGGCGGGGAGCAGCTCGTCGATGGGGAGACGCACGCGAGCTTCTATTGTCGCAATTCGACAATGTTCTGGCGCATGATTTCCGCCTGCGGGTAATCCGGATGATATTGCAGGAAGTCCTCCAGCACGCGCGCCGCCTCGCACTTCTGGCCGCGCCTCAAATGGATCTCCGCGAGGAACAGTTGGGGATGCGAGAAGTGCGCCGGATCGAGCTGGCGCGCGCGCTCCAGATACTTCACGGCGGAATCGAACTGCCCCAGCTCGAAATACGTCATGCCGAGCTGCGAGTTGGCCAGCGCGTCGTTGGGGCGCGTCAGCGTGGCGTGGACGTTGACCTCCAGGGCTTCATCCAGCTTGTGCACGGTGACCAGCACGCCGCCCAGATTGACCAGCGGTTCGTACGCCGTGGGGTCCTGCTTCAGCGACTGGCGGAAACGCTGCTCGGCCAGCGGGAAGCGGCGCGTCTGATAGGCGATGGTGCCCAGCGTGTTCCATGCGTTGGCGAACCGCGGCGCCAGTTCCACGGCGTGTTCCAGGTGTTTCTCGGCGGCTTCCACGTCGCGCTTTTCCAGATCGCGTTGCGCGTCCACGTAGTCGCGCAGCGCGCGCTCCGGGATGGCGAGTTCGCGCGTCGTGACCGAGTGCCGCCGGCGGTCGCTGGTGGGGTCGAAATCGGCGTCCCTGAGGGTGATGGTGAGTTGGACGCGGTTGTGCGCATCGGCCAGGCTGGGTCCCACCTCGATGGTCTGGCGCGCGTCGCCGCGTCCGGGCTGGAAAACCGCCAAGGTATATGTCGCCGCCGCCAGTTTCTTGAAGGTGAAGCGTCCGCTCTCGTCGGTGAAAGTGGAAGTGGTGAAGGGGTGGGTAGCGCCGAACAGCGTCACCGACGCACGTCCTTCCGGGCCGATGCGCCCGGAAAGCTCGTAGAGAACCTGCGCGGGTGCGGCGGCCGCGACGAGAATCAGAAGCCAAAAGCGCAGCACGGCAATTCGATTGTAGCGCCGCGTGCCGCCGCATGGTACACCAGATTGAAGGCAAGCCGGGGACAGACAGGGCTGACAGCGAATTTCCGGCAAAGAGCGCCGGAAATTCATGGCAGTCTTGTCAGTTCCCTAAGCCGATTCGGGAGGCACGCGATGAAAGTGAGTGTGGAAGATTTCCGGCGCCAGTACGCCGGCTTGAGCGACGAAGCATTGCTCGACGTCGACCGCCAGGACCTGGTGCAAATGGCGCGCGCGTGCTACGACGAAGAACTGGCGCGACGGAAACTGCAAGCCGCGCCGCCCGCGCCCGCGGTGGCGCAGGCGCCGGAGCCGCATGGCGAAACCGAAGAGTTCGCCGTAGCGGAGACCTATGAGTCCCAGGAGGAGGCCAGACTGGCGCGCGAGTTACTGCGCGCGGCGGGGATCAGATCCCGCGAGGGACTGGGATCCGGCGGCCTGGCGGTGCTCGTGCCGGTCTCCACCCGGGAAGATGCGCGCGAGGTTTTGAACGCGCGGCTTTCCGACGAGGCACTGGCGGAAGCGGCCACCGGGGCCAGTTACGTGCGCCACGGCGTGGGCACGGTTCGCCCCTATCTCTATGGCAATGTCGATTTGATCGAGTTCGTCGAGCAGGTGTTCGGCGCGGTGGAACTGGAGCGCTTCGCATTCGGTCTGAACTGTTTGCACGTGGAGGCCGCCATCGGCGATTCGGTAGTGGTGCTCGAAGTGGGCGATCCGCCTCCCGCGATTGCCGCCCCCGCGTCGATCTATGTCTACGTGCCCGACGTGGACGCCGCCTACGGCCGCGCCCTGGAAGCGGGCGCGGAGGAAATCGCGCCGCCGGAAGACAAACTCTACGACGAGCGCGTTGCCGGAGTGAAAGACTCCTTCGGCAACACGTGGTGGATCGCGACCTATCAAGCGCGGTAATCGCCTATCGGGAAGCCGCTTGCTGAGAAGCTGTGAAAAAATCATTTATGGCCGCCGATTAACGCAGATAAACGCCGATAAGCATCTTGTTTTTATCAGCGTTGATCGGCGTTCATCGGCGGCCATTTGTTTTTTTCTCACGTTCCGACATGCTTCACAGCGCCTTGCGAAACGTCAGATTGATCCGGCACCGGCCGGTCAGCGGGTGCTCGCCATCCTTCAACGACGCGATGCCATGGTAGGCCAGGCGCGTGGCGCCGCCCCACACCACCACGTCGCCGCTGGCGAGGAGCATGCGGCGCGGACGATCCTTGCGACTGGCGCCGCCGAACAGAAACACCGCCGGCAGTCCCAGCGACACCGACACGATCGGCGCACGGTAGTCGCGCTCGTTGCGGTCCTGATGCAGCGTGAGGCGCGCCCCCGGCTGGTAGCGGTTGATCAAACAGGCGTCCGCTTCGAATCCTGGGTACCCCGCTTCGCGCGCGGCACTCGCCGCCAGTTGGTGGAACGACGGCGGCATCGCGGGCCACGCCATCCGCGTCACCGGGTCGCCCGCGTCATAGCGATATCCCTTGGCGTCGGACACCCAGCCCGCCTGCCCGCAGTTCGTCATCGCCACCGACATACGGAAGCCGCCGGGCGTCACCATGTGGCGGAACGGCGCGACGGCCACAATCTTCGCCAGGTCGTCCATCAGGCGCTGCGCGGACACATTAGCGAACCCGCGCAGCAGCGTGGCCCCCTCGGCGATCGCCTCGCGAGCTGGAGCCTCCTCGCCGAACAAACTATCCATTCCCTGGCCGGCTCTCTTCATAGCGCGTCGTGAGAAATGACACCGCCCGTGTGGTACCCCGCGTGCTCTAACATTCCCAGCACTACATGCGCTTCCGTTGAAAACGGTAGCCACCGGAAGGAAATCATGAGGACAAATTCAACTACTATCATTACCGGAGCCGTCCTGACGACCCTCCTCTGCGCGTTCTCCGCCATGGCGCGCGACCACAGCACCATGAACGGCACCTGGACGCTGGTGCCCACCAAAAGCGATTTTGCCGGCCAGCCCGTGGTTCAAACCGGCACCGTGACGATCAACGACCATCAGGGCATCATCACCGTCTCGCGCAGTTTCGTGTATGCCGGCGCCACCGAGACCTTCTTCTATAGCGATATGACCGACGCCGACCGCGGCGCCACGATTCGCACCGGCAAAGACCTCAAGAGCAAGACCCGGTGGGATCACGACGTGCTGAAGGTGACCACCACGCAATCCGGCGCGATTACTCTCGAAAGCTACACCCTGGCCGCGGATGGCACCATGATGGTCAGCGTGGTGAGGCCGGAGCACAAGCCGATCACCCTCATCTTCGAGCGCAAATAGATCAGGCGTTCTCGCCGGGCTCCGCGGCGCCATCCTCGCCAGCGTCTGGAAGGCTGTTATCCGCTTGGAGCAGCTCTTCCATAAGTTCCCTGGCTTCCGCCTCGCGGTCGCGCGGCACCTGCACGCGGGCCCACTTATGGAGAAACCCATCCACGTCCTGGATCAGGGTGGCGATTTGGCCCAGAATGAAGAAGGGAATGCCCGCCTCCTCCAGCAATCCCTTGGCGAAGGCAAGCTGGATGCGATCGTTTGTCTCCAGCACCACGACCAGGTCGAGAGTGGGGTCGAACCGATCGACTGGCTCCTGGGGAGGGGTCCCGGCTAACAGGGGAACGTGGCAGTCGGAGCATTCGGTGAAACCGTCTCGGTACTCGCAGCGGCATTGCGGACAATACACGATTCACCTCTCGCCCAAGCATACCGCCGCGCGCAGCCGTTTGGAATGCCAAGGTATTCTTTGATTCGGACGCGGCAGGCGCGATTCTTTGACAGCTTCCGAGGGTGGCGGCTCACTTGATTTCCAGGATCATGGCGGAATGATCGGAGACCTTCCGCTCGCGCTCGGCGTGCGAGTAGCGGCAGGCCGTGATGCGCGGCAGCAGGCTCGGGGTGGCGAAGGCGTGGTCCAGGCGGAAGCCGTTGGCCGGGGCGCCGCCCCTCGGCAGGGAATACCAGGTGTACTCGGTGGCATCGCCGTGGAAGTGGCGCCACACGTCGGTCCAGCCTAGGGCCGACAGGCGGGCGAAGTGTTCGGCGCACACGAAGGTGGATCCGGCTTCATCCACCAGCGGCGTCCCGGTGTTGAAGTCGCCAACGAAAAGGAGCGGTTCGGCGATGCGGGCTTCGGCCGCCGCCAGCAGGGCATCCCAGAATCGCGCCTTGGCCGCGCCTTCGGGTTCCTTGGCGCCGGGAATGGCGGTGAGGATGTGGATCACGCCGAAGCCGAAGCCCTGCTCGGGCAGATCGACATCCAGCCAGCGAACGGCATTTTCGGGCGGAGCGGTGGAGGGGCGGTCGCAGCGCAGCGGCATTCGCGAAAGCACGCAAATGCCGTTGTCGATGCCGGCGGGACTGCTGGAAGCGATGTGCGGCCATCCATTGGCGGCGAAGGCCTGGCAGAGGGCCATGCCGGGTTTGGCGCGGAATTCGGTGAGGGCGATGATATCGGGATTGTGGTCGGCGATCGCGCTGACAATACGGACATCGCGCGTACCGCCGCCGTGTTGGATATTCCAAGAGAAAAGTTTCATGCGCCGTTGGTGGCTGATCACTGATTACAGCACAGTGAGCGACTCAGCGCAGGGGGGAGTACGGTGGGAGGAGGGACCTTCCCCTAAAACTATGAGGCCAGCTTGTACCGCTTTACCGCTATGGCATCCTGGCGCACTTGTGCAAGGTCATAGTTCAACTGGAGACGGAGCCAGAATTCCGGGGTGCTGCCGAAGGCCTTTGCAAGCCGCACTGCCATCTCCGGAGAAATTCCAGCCTTCCCGTTGACGAGATTGTTCAGCGCCTGGCGCGTCACTCCGAGGCCTTCAGCGGCTTTGGTGATCGTCAGGCCGAGTGGTTCGATGCACTCGTACCGGACAAGCAGGCCGGGGTGAGGGGGGTTTTTCATGGGCATAATTCTCTCCTAATGGTAGTCGATCAGGTCCACATCATGGGCGTTGCCCGCTTCGAATCGGAACGTGATCCGCCAGTTTCCGCTCATCGTGATGGACCAGGTTCCCTTCTGGTCTCCCTTGAGTTGGTGCAGGCGGTAACCGGGCACGTTGAGTTCTTGCGGCGATTCCGCGGCATCCAGGGCCGAGATTGCCAGCGCGACGCGAGGACGGAGTTTCGCGGCGATCCGGCTCGCGTTGCCGTCGAACATCTTCTTCAACCCGGAGTGCCGGAAGCTCCCGATCACAAGTCCATCGTAAAGTGACAAGTGTCGCGTGTCAAGCAAGAGAGCGCCTTGTGCACGCTCTCAGAAATCAACCAGCCCGAGGCTTATTTTTAGCGCAGCATCGACTCTCCGCATATCCCCCACATCAACGGCTCCGAGGCGCTTCAGAAGCCGCCGCTGGTCCACGGAGCGGATCTGGCCAAGCTGAATTGCCGACTGCACCAAGAGCCCATTCGCTCTCGCCGGCAATATCGCCACCTCAACAGGATATGGCTTCAGCGAGAGTTTCGAGGTGATTGCCGCTACGATGGTCACGGGGCTATGCCGATTGCCGATGTCGTTTTGAATGATGACGGCCGGACGCGTCTTTTGGATCTCGTGGCCTCGGGCAGGGTCAAACTCGACCAGGTAGATGTCGCCTCTTCGCGGGAAGGTCATGCCTGTTTGGATTTCGCGGGCTTTTTCGTCGTACGGGAATTCTCAAACGTCCGCCACGCTTCTTCCTCAATCGGGAACCACTCGGCGGCCATCGCCAGATCGCGCTCTGCATTCGCCCCGTAGCCGGCTTTAAGCTGTTCGCGAAGGCTTTGCTTGCCTTGCGTTTCGACGTAGTGCAAAACCGCTTGGTCGATAAACCGGCTCCGCGTGCCTTTCGTGGTCACCCGGTCGAGTACACTGACGGTCCTTTCCGGGAGAACGATGTTGATGCGTCTATTCATGGGATTTCACAGGTGCCGGGTGACGACACCTTGAAGCATACACACCGCGAATGTGGATGTCAAATCGGCGAATGTTCCCGGTGCGCCAGACCTAACTCCACCGCCAATATCGCCGCCCGCGGCCTAAGGCCTTCGAGCGCGCCAAGACCCGATCAATGGAAGAGTTGCCCGACTATCCTTAGGTCCGACTCGGGGCGCTTGCACGGCGGGCGGTGGCGTCTTTGAGCCTTCAACATGCCCGTGGTGGAGGCGGGGGGAGTTGAACCCCCGTCCGAAAAAGCCCGCAATGAAGAGAACTACGTGCGTATCCGGCTCATGATTTTTGACCGCCACCTCTGAACCGGCAAGGGTGATGGAAGCCTAGCCCGATTGGTTCTCAGCCGCCAGCTCCGGACCGAAGCTCTTGGCCTATCCCGCAAAATGACGCTCACTCACCACCGCGCGGGCTCAGTGGCTGGAGCGGCTACCTAATTACTTAAGCAGCGTATGCAAACTGCGTATTGGCAGTTATAGTTTCCGATCGTTTTACGGGAGCTCGGAACCCGGCACGCCTCCCCACCACGATTCAATCCCGTCGAATCCGTTGCGCCCCCACATGGTTGCGTCTGGCAGGTACTACGCTCCCATTCTACCACCACGGCGCCGATGGGCGTTTATAATCGAAGTATGCGCAATCGGGATCGCTTTCTTCGCACCTTGATGGTCTCCGCCGTCCTGCTCGCTTCTCTTGCCGCCGGCGCGCTGGCCGCTGCACCCATGACCAAAATCAATATCGTCCTCAAGGACCAGGCCGGCAAGCCCGTGGACCACGCCAGCGTGGTGGTCCGCTTCGTTCAGGGACACTCCGTGGTTAAGCTCGGCAAAGCCATCCGGACGACCTTCGAACTGCGCAGCAACCAGGAAGGAGAGGCCCGCATCCCGTCCATCCCGCAGGGTAAGATTCGGGTCCAGGTGATCGCCAAGGGCTACCAGACCTTCGGCCAGATCTTCGACATCACGGAGGAGGAAAAAACCCTGGACATCACGCTGAACCCGCCGCAGCAGCAATACACCGCGCACTAGGCGCGCGCGCTTGATCGCCACACCCCATGATTTTCCCACCCGAATCCATCTATGAGTTCCGCCGCGAGCTTGCCGCCAAGATGGCCTCTGGGGTTCTAGGTGCTGCCGAAGCGTTCCGACAGGCCCTGGCCGTGGATCCCCACGACCCAGCCGCCACCCGCTTTCTCGCCATAACCGCCGAAGAAAACGGCGACGACACTCTCGCCGTGCAACTCGCCCACCGTTGCATTGAGGCCGACCCCGTCTCGCATGAAGGATACCTGCTGCTGGGTCGCGTCCTCGCCGGCCTGCCGCTCGGCGCCGCCTATGCGGCCCTGGGCAAAGAGAAGCTGCACTTCGATCCCGAGGCCAAGGCGGAACTTGAATCCGGCGGCCTGGCCGAACCGCCCCCCGCGCCAGATGACGAACCCGCATCCGTCGCCCGCGAACTGGAGCCGCACCGCCTGCTTCACGAACTCTTCGTCGCCGGACTGGAGGCCATCGACGCCGCGCTGATCGATCGCGTGCTGGCGCGCGGCGCCGATTGCGCTCCCCTGCTGCTGGGCGTCCTCAACGCTTACGGCGAGGATCTGCTGCACGAAAACGACGGGCTGGTGGTCCGCGCGCTCGCCCTGCTGGGGGAGATCGGCGACCCCGCCGCCCTATCCGCTCTCGCCAGGTTCGTCCCGCTGGAGGATGACACCATCGGCGGCGCGGCACGCTGGGCCTTCCTGCGCATTGCCCGCCGGCGGCCGGCCGAGACCCTGGACATCATCCGCCGGCTCTCCATCGGCGCCGAGGCGCTCGATCTAGCCGCCCTCGCCCAGCAGCTCTGCCTGATGCCGGACGTTCCGGGGCGCTCCGCGGTCCTCCTCAGCCTGGCCGACAACCTGTCCGAATTCGATAAGAACGAGCGCGATCTGGTGATCGTCAGTATGCTCACCAGCGCGCACGTCATGCATGGCGCGGGCAGCCAGGCGGCCGCCACCATCGAGACACAATACGGCGCGCTGCTCTCGCGCGAGGCGCGCCAGGAGCTGAAGAACCTGCGCGCCGAAATCGAAGCGGCGCGGCAGGAGATCACCGAGCGGGAGGAGCCCTCCATCTACGAAGTCTGTCTGGATGGCTTCGACATGGTGGACGACGAGACGTTCGAACGCGCCGAGCCGAAATTGGGCCGCAATGAACCCTGCTGGTGTGGCAGCGGGAAGAAATACAAGAAGTGCCATTTGGATTCCGACGAAGGCCGCTGATACAGGGCCGCTAATACAGGATGGTGTAGCCATGACTAATCAGTTTGTCCGGTGTTTCACCCCTTTGCTGTTGCTCTCCTGGGCTGCCCTGGCCGCCGACCAGGTGGTGCTCACCAACGGCGACACCATCACCGGCGCCATCGTGAAGAAGGATGGCGGCAAGCTCACCATCAAGAGCGAGTTCCTCGGCGAAGTGACCATGCCCTGGTCCGCCGTGAAGAGCCTCCGCAGCGATGCCGAACTCAGCGTCGTACTGCCCTCGGGCGAAACCGTCAAGGGCAGGATCGCGAGCGCGGGCGACCAGTTACAGATCGCCGCGGGCACCGAGACCAAGACGGCGCCTCTGGTCGGAATCGCCGCGGTGCGCGATGCCGCCGAGCAGCATCACTTTGAACGCCTGCTGCATCCCGGCATCCTCGAACTGTGGAACGGCAATCTCGATATCGGCTTCGCCCTGGCCCGCGGCAACGCCCGCAGCGACATGCTGTCCACCGCGTTTACCGCCGGCCGCAACACGCGCAACGACAAGATCACGCTTTATTTCAACCAGATCTACAGCACGGCGCGCGTCAACAACCTGACCAGCACGATCGCGAGCGCCGTGCGCGGCGGCTGGAAGTACAACCGGAACGTCTCGCCGCGCATGTTCCTCACCGGCTTCAACGATTACGAACACGACCGCTTTCAGAACCTGAACATCCGCTTCGTCGCCGGCGGCGGCGCGGGCGTCAGAGCGGTGAAATCGGAACACACCCAATTGGATTTCGATGCCGGCATCGATTACCAGCGTGAGAACTTCCTGAACGGCTTGAACCGCAATTCCGCCGAAGCCAACTTCGGCGACAACCTGTCCTACCAGGTGTCCAAGGGGACGTCCGTCACCCAGTCGATGCGCCTCTTCACTAACCTGAGCGACACCGGGGCCTACCGGCTCAACTTCGACATCGGAAGCAGCACGGTCCTGAAGAAATGGCTGGGCTGGCACGTCACCGCCAGCGATCGCTTTCTCAGCAACCCGGTCCAGGGCCGCCAGCGCAACGATCTGTTGATCTCCACCGGGTTCAGATTGACGTTCGCGAAGTAGGCAGAAAACGCTCCCTTACGGTCGCGGCTCCGATCAGAGCCGCGACCGTTAGGGAGCGGTTTACAGTTATGCCAGGTCGAACTTTTCCTGGTGCAACAGCGGATCGCTCTTCACGATGACGGGCTTGGAGAGAATCTCCTCGATCTCCTGCAAATAGGTGTTCGAATTGCTCTTGAGGAGCTTGGCCACCTCAGGCGAGACGCGCAGCATCACGTCCTTGGTATCCACCGCGCGCGCGATTTTCTGCGCTTCCACCAGGATTTCCGACACCACCGTCTGCGGGCTCTTGACATATCCCGCGCCTTCGCAATACGAGCACGGCGTGCAGAGCGTGCGCTCCAGGCTCTGCTTGACCCGCTTGCGCGTGATCGCCACCAGCCCGAAATCGTTGAACTGCAGAATCTTGTACGGCGCGCGGTCGGCCCGCATGCACTCTTCCAGCGCCTGCATCACCTTCTGGCGATTCTTGCGCTCGTCCATGTCGATGAAGTCCACCACGATGATGCCGCCCAGATCGCGCAGCCGGATCTGCCGCACAATCTCCTTGATGGCATCGGTGTTGGTCTTGACGATCGTGTCTTCCAGGCGGTTCGACTTGCCCACGTACTTGCCCGTGTTGATATCGATGGCCACCAGAGCTTCGGTCTGGTTGATCACGATGTACCCGCCCGATTTCAGCCACACTTTGGGGCGCAGCGCCTTCTCCAGTTCCGCCGTGATCCCGTACTCGTCGAAGATCGGCGTGGAGCGCGTGTACATCTTCACGCGGTTCACCAGCGCCGGCTGGAAGCGCTGCACGAAGCGCAGCACGCTCTCGTAGGCCTCCTCGTTATCCACCCAGACGCTCTTATAAGCGGCGGTCAATTGGTCGCGCAGGATGCGCTCCACCACGTTGAGGTCGTGATGGATCAGCACCGGCGCCGGCCGCCGCTCGGCCTTCTGCCGCATGTCGAGCCACAGGTTGTAGAGGAACATCATGTCGGCCCGCAACTCGTCTTCGGTCCGGCCCTCGCCCGCGGTGCGCACGATGTAGCCGCCCGAAATGCCGGTGCGGTTGGCCTGCAAAATCCGTTTCAGGCGGAGACGCTCTTCGTCGCTCGGAATCTTGCGCGAAACGCCGATGTGGTCCACCGTGGGCATGTACACCAGGAAGCGGCCTGGCAAGGCGATGTGCGAGGTGATGCGCGCACCCTTCTGCCCCAGCGGCTCCTTGGCGATCTGCACGATGATTTCCTGCCCTTCCTTCAGCAGGTCGCTGATCGAAGGCAGCGGGATCTTGTCCCCGCGAGTATCGGGCCGCGCTTCGGGCCGCGCTTCGGGCCGCACTTCGGGCCGCGCTTCGGGCCGCGCTTCGGGCCGCACTTCGGGCCGCACTTCGGGCCGCGCTTCCGGCCGGGCCTCGAAACGCCCATCCGGCCTGCCTTCAGGCCTGCCTTCGGGCCGGGCTTCGGGCCGGCCGTCGGGCCGGCTCTCCGGCCGCTGTATGGTGCGCGGCTCGGCGCCCTGCTCCAGCGGACGCGGTTCGCCCTGCGGACCACGCTGGCCTTCCGGCAACGGACCGCGATCGCCCCGTCCTTTACGGCGGGTGCGGCGCGAAATCCGGTGCGGATAACGTCCGCCCTGTTCGCGTAGGGCGGCGGTCAGGCTGGTGGGTATACGTGCCGGTTCCGGCCCTTCGTCTTCCACGACCGGCTCCGCTGCCTCCTGTTCGGTCGATTCGCCTTCCGCCGGGGACTCGGCGCCCTCGGCATCCGCCTCGGCTTCGTCTTCGCCCAGGGCCGCCTGGTCCGCGACCGCTTCGGCGTCCGCTGCTTCGACTGCTTCGGACTCGCCCGATTCGGGGCTTTCCGTTTCGAAGGCGACGAATCCGGTTTCCAGTGCGACCACCTGGATCGGCGCCGCTTCCACGGGCTCGGCCAACACCGGTTCCGGCGTGACCGAGTCTGGCGTGACCGGCTTTGGCGTAACAACCGGCGCCGCGGCTGGTTCGGGCTTGGCCGGTTCCGCTTGCACAACCGCCTCGGGCGCGGCGACGACTGCCGCTTCCGCAATCGCTTCGGATACCGGTGCCGCTTCCGGCTCGGCGGCTGTTACCGGCGCGCCCTCGGATTCAAAATCTTGCACCGCGCGGGCGGACTCTCGGGTCACCGGCTCGGACTCCGTCCCTTCAAACGGTTCCGCGTCGCCGGGCCGCGTGTACTTGGCCAGCGATTCGCCGGGCAGCACGAAGAAATCGTCCTGCGACGGGTCGAAGACGACGCGGGGTTGCGCCGCCGGTTCCTCCACGGGAGCCGCCTCCGGGATGCCCGCCGCGGGCGATGCCTGATAACGCGATTCGGCGTCGGGCCGCGGCGAGTAGTATTTGGCATCCGGCAAGCCGCGTCCACCGGCGCTACCGCCGCCACTGCGTTGCCCGCGCCCACGACGCGAGCGCCGGCCGCGCCGGTCCGCGCCTCCGCCCTGATCGCCGCCACGGTCGCCACCACGGTCCCCACCACGGTCCCCACCGCGGTCGGGGCGCCGATTTCCCTGGAATCCCGGGGGGGCCTGCATGGCGCTCGCCGGCGGAGAGAGAGGGGCGGGAGGGGCCACATCCACGGGCACCGCCACGGCATCTGCCGCCGGAGCGAACACCGCGTCCGGAACTGCCTCGATGGGGGCCGCCTGCACGAGCGCGGCGGGCGTCCGGTCGAGCTTCAGGACCTTCTCCTCCACCGACGTGACGATCTTGTCGTACTCGTCGTTGTCCTCGAAGAAGTCCGATACGTAGAGGAATGCGTCGCGGCCGAGTCCGATATCGACGAACGCGGACTGCATGCCCGGCAGCACGCGCGTCACTCTACCTTTATGGATGGAACCCGCTAAGGAGTACTCGTTTTCGCGTTGATAAAACACCTCAACGACTTGATCGTCCTCCAGCACCGCCACGCGGGTCTCGTGGCGATTGGCTGAAATCACTAACTCTTTCGACATCGACTGCCTCCCCGGGGCATGGAGAGGTCCCGCGAGGAAGTGGCCGCGCCAGTTGGTGGCTGTCGAGGTCCGCCGGTTCTTTGGCGAACCCGGTACATCAGCTACGAACTCACGCTGGCCGGAAGTGGAGAAGCGTTTTCCTCATACACCATCCGGCGGGGAACCACTCCTCTTGCCCGGGCGAGCGTTTCCGCGCGGCTTTTCCGCGCTTACGTGCCCATGTCCCGGGGGGTCTCTACAGGCTCCCGAATAATCTTTTCTCGAACGCTCCCTTGCGGGGGCGCCCGGCTAATTCACAAACCTTCTAAGGCGGACGTTGTTCACCAGCCCCAATGCCAAAAAAAACGTCCAGATACTCGAACCACCAAAACTCATAAAGGGCAGCGGGATACCGGTTACCGGCATGAGTCCCGCCACCATCCCCACATTGACGAGAATGTGGAACAGCAGCAGGGCTGCCACCCCCATACATAAGTACATCCCTACCCGATCCGGCGCCGTATGCGCATTCTGGACGATGCGCATCACCAGCACAAAAAACAACGACAACAAAATCGATACCCCCACGAACCCATGCTCCTCGGCAAACGCCGAAAAGATGAAGTCCTTGTGGGCCGTCGGCAAGAACCGCAACTGGGTTTGAGTTCCCTTGGTAACGCCCTTGCCGAACATCCCTCCCGAGCCTACCGCAATCTGGGATTGGATCAACTGATATCCCTTGCCCTGCGGATCGCTCTCGGGGTCCATGAAACTGACGATCCGCCCCTTCTGGTACTCATTCAAAAACTGCCAGCCGATGGGCAGCACCACCACCGTCACAACCGCGATGGCGGCCACATACTTCCAGCGCAATCCGGCCAAAAACGCACACACGATCAGGATTGCCAGGTACGTCAGCGAGGTCCCTAAATCCGGCTGTTTCATCACCAGCGCGGTGGGAACCAACACCAGGCCCGCCAACTTCAACATCTCCCGAATTTCCAATTCATCGGTCCGCAATTCGGTGAGATAGCGAGCTACCAACAATATTATCACCAGCTTGACAAATTCCGATACCTGCAAATGAACGCCGAATCCCACCGGAATCCAGCGCTTCGACCCGTAGGCTTTCTCTCCGATGAAGTAGGTGATCACCAGCGCGGCCACGCTCCCGATATACAGCGCCGGTACGTAATGCAGCATGCTGTGGTAATCGATGGCCATCATCAGCCACATCAGAAACAGCCCGCCGGCCACGTAAACGATCTGTTTCCACCAGGCCGAGGTGTAATCCGTGTCCCGGGTGGCGCTGTAGATCTGCAGCACGCCGACCCCGCAGATCAGCAGCACAATCAGCAGAACCGTCCAATCGATGTCGCGGGGAGAGAGGTATTTCGCCATGGCTAGTGGGACAGACCATCGTTTTTCGTGGTCTGTCGGCTCCGGGCTGTTGACAGACGGCACACAACGATCGTCTGTCCCACCATGTTCGTCATTGGGGAGGGGCCACCCCGGCCGTGCCCGCCAGTCCCAGGCCCAAAGCCGCCACCGTCCGGGTCTGGTTCTGCTGCAACTGGGTCACGCGATCCTTTTTGTCGAAGTGCGCCTTGAGCACGTCGCGGACAATGGCCGCGGCGAACTGCCCGTGGCCACCGTGTTCGAACAACGTCACCACTACGATTTCCGGGTTGTCGCGGGGCGCAAAACCGACGAACCAGGCGTTGTCCCTCATGTCCTCGCCGCCGCCGGCTGGCTTGACGTAGTCGTTGGACGCCAACTGTGACGTCCCCGTCTTGCCGCACACCTCGATGTGCGGCAGGGCCGCACGCACGCCGGTGCCGCCGCCCTCGTTGACTACCCCGTACATGCCATCCACCACGGTTTTGACATGCTCCGGATTGAGTGCCCACTCAGCCATTTTCACCTGATCCAGAGGTTTCTTCACCATGTGCGGCTGGTACCACTTGCCGCCCACCGCGATTCCGCCGATGGCGCGCGCCAATTGCAGCGGCGTCACGGTCAGCGCGCCCTGCCCGATCGCCACCGATGGGGTTTCGCCGGCGTACCACTTGGTGCGGTAGTAGCGTAGTTTCCATTTTTCCGAAGGCATCAGCCCGGACCTTTCGTGCGGCAGGTCGATTCCGGTGGTCTGGCCAAAGCCGACCAGATCGCCATAGAACGAGAGGTTGTCGATTCCCAACTTGCTGCCCAAGGTGTAGAAGAAGACGTCGCAGGAGTGCACGATGCCGTTGTGCATGGAAAGCGTGCCGTGCCCCTTCGGAGAAACCCAGCAGTGCTGGTAGCGGCCATAGAGCGCCACGCCGCCGGAACAATGCGTGGTCCATTTGTCATCCACGGTTCCGGTGGACAGGCCGGCCAGCGCGACGATGGGCTTGAAGGTGGATCCTGGCGCCAGCTCGGCCTGAATCGCCCGGTTTAGCATGGGGTGTTCGGGATTGTCCAGAATCTCCTTCCAGTCCTTGGACTTGATGCGCACCGCGAACTTGTTGGGGTCGAAGGTTGGACGGCTGACCATGGCCAGCACCTCCCCCGACCGCGGATCCAGCGCCACCACCGAGCCATTCTTGCCCTGCATGGCCAGTTCCGCCACCGTCTGCACATCCAGATCGATGGTCAGTTGCAGGTCCTTGCCTTCCACCGCCTTCTTGATGGCGAGGGTCTGGCGCACCGTACCGCGGTTGTCCACCACCACCTGGCGCTGTCCATCGACGCCCATCAGCGTATCGTTGTACTGCTTCTCGATGCCGAACTTGCCGACCACGTCGCCCTGGTTGTATTTGGCGAAGTCCGGCAAGTCCAACTCGTCCTCGCTGATTTCGCCGGTGTACCCGATGACGTGGGCCATCATGCCGTTCTTCGGGTAGAGGCGGCGCGGGGTCTGGATCAACACCAGTTCCGGGAAGAAATCCAGGTGCGCAGCCACGAAGGCGAGATCGGCCGGCGAAAGTTCGTCCTTGATGGTGACGGTGACGTATTTCGGCTGACTGCGAACCCGCCGTACGCGTGCGGCCAGGTCGTTGTAATCCAGGTCCAGGCCCTGGGCGATGGGCCGCAGGTGCTCCTCCTTGGCGGATTCGCGGGCCAGCAGCAGGCTGAACGAGGAGTGGTTATCCACAATCACCCGCCCGTCGCGATCCAAAATGCGCCCGCGCGGCCCCGGAATGGGCACCGATTTGATGCTGTTCTGCTGCGCCCGCTCGCCGTAGAATTCGGGATTCTGTACCTGGAGCCGCCAGAACCCGGACATCAGGAACAGGAAGATGATCACCGTGGCGTACTGGAAGACGGCAATCTTCCCCGCCGCAAACCGCGTATCGTCGCGCAGCGGTGGCTTATCGGAAAGCCGTGGCTCGAGATTTGGGTCGGCGGAAGGAAGGGTCACAACGTAACTGGCCTGCGCTCAACTCTTATTCTAGCGGATTCGCTGTAATTGGGCGGGGAAACCCGGGGACAGACCTGCCGCCTGGCACATCTTGACACAATGTGCCAAATGCGGTACTTCTCAGATATGGCCACTCACCGAACCACCGTGAATATTTCAATTACCCCGGAACTGGATGCATTCCTGCAGGACCGGGTAAAGTCCGGTCGTTACCAAACCACGAGTGAAGTCGTGCGAGAGGCGCTACGACTCCTTGAACGCCACGAGCAAGAACGCGATCAAGCCTTTCATCAGCTCAAGGCAAAACTGGCAAGAGGCGCTGGCCAAGCAGAGCGCGGCGAGTTGATCGATGGAGATGAGGTCTTCGGTGAACTTCGGGAGATGATCGAAGAACGCCGGCGCGCCAAGGCTGCCAACAAGTGAAGCGGCGTTTCGTTCTAACCCCGGAAGCCAGGAGCGACCTCAAGGAGATACCGCTCGATATCGCCGAGGACAGCCCCGATGCCGCCGAGCGTCTGCGGTCTGAATTCTACGCAGGACTTCAGTCGTTGAGCCCGTCGCCTGACGCGCCGCGAGTGCATTACCGACTTAGGAAAACCGCTCCCTGACGGTCGCGGCTCAGTAACATCTGCGGACACGCAGCATTCCAATCAGAGCCGCGACCGTAAGGGAGCGGTTTCCGCTGACAACGTGTTAGCACAATTCGCGCCGCACCCTTGCTTCCTCCGGTGAACCGTGATAATTGTGTCTCCGTTACCCGGTTGCGATGCGCCCCAGAGGCGCGCCACCGTTTAGAGGAGACCACATCATGCAAAGACGCGATTTGCTGAAATCCGCGGCCGTTGGAGCCGGACTGACCATTCTGCGAAGCGGCACGCTTCGCGGGCAGAACGCCCCCAGCAACAAACTGAATGTCGCCCTGATGGGCGTTTGGGGCCGGGGAACCGCGCACTATAACGTCCTGCGCAACGAGAACGTGGTCGCCCTGTGCGACGTCAACGACACCCGCACCAAGGAGGCCTTAGCGATCTTCCCCAAGGCCAAAACCTATTGGGACTGGCGCAAGGTGCTGGACCAGAAGGACGTCGAAGCCGTGATGATCTGCACCGCCGATCATCACCACGCCTTCATCGCCAATTGGGCGCTCAATCGCAATATGCACGTGTACTGCGAAAAGCCCATGGGCATCAGCGTGGACGAAGTCCGCACGGTGCGCGCCAACTACCTCGGCAAGCGCGCCAAGCTGGCCACGCAGCACGGCACCCAGCGGCACGCCTACCCCAACTTCGAACGCGTCCGCGAACTGATTCTGGATGGCGCCATCGGCGACCTGAAAACGATTCACGGGTGGGACGCGCGGCAACTTCCCCGCCCCGGCTACCCGGCCGGCGAAGGTATGCCGCCCGCGATCCTGCATTACGAGCAGTGGATCGGCCCCTCGCCCTACCATCCCTACAGCCCGCAGTATTTCGGCGGCTCTAGCGGCCTGAACTGCCTCTTCTGGAACATGTACCGCGATTTCGGCGTCGGGCAGATGGGAGATATGGGCGCGCACACCATGGATCTGCTGTGGAACTCGATCGACGCCGGCGCGCCGACAGGCATCGAAGTGGACCAGGACGTGAGCGATAAGTACGACCCCAACATCTGTCCGGTGAAGCTGAAAGTTAGTTTCGATCATCCGGCGAACAGTTGGCGCGGACCGGTGACGGTGGTCTGGTATCAGGGTGGGCTGAAGCCGACCCCGCCCAGGAGTTACATCGATGTCACGCGGGTGGGCAATGGCGCCATCTTCGAGGGTACCAAAGGCAGTATCTTCGCCGATTTCACCAGCCGCCTGATCATTCCGAATAACGATGACGGGGACCTGACTTACTATAAGCGGCGCTCCAAGGAGGAGACGCTGCCGCTGATCGGCGGCACCGGACAAGTGACGCAAGCGCCGCCGCGGCCGGCGGGTACGGCCGCGGGTGGCGGGCGCGGCGGCCAGGGCGGCCGCGGTGGTCAGGGCGGGCGCGGTGGCGGCCAGGGCGGCCGCGGTGCGCTGCCTGCCGGTTTCACCGCCAACCCGAGCGCGGAAGTAACCGCCACCGGCTTCCCGGTGGTGCAAATGATGGAAGGCGGCATTCCGCCTGACCTGGGCCTGCCGAATACCAACGTGCAGAACATATTGGCAGCCGAACAGGCCGGCACAGTCCGTCCGGCGGGCGGCGACGTCTTCCAGACGGAATGGCTCGACGCTTGCAAAGGCAAGAGCAACAGCGTCACCCACGGCACCAGCAGTAAGACGCACTGCGATTTCGATTACTCCGGGACCATGATGGAGCAGATGCTGCTCGGCCTGGTGGCGCACCGCGTCGGCAAGAAGATCGCCTACGATCCGGCCACCGGGCGCGTGACCAATGCGCCCGAGGCCAACGACTATCTCAAACGCACGTACCGCTCCGGCTGGACGCTGAACGGGTAAGTGGGACAGGCCTCCTGGCCTGTCGTTTCGATACTCCGTGAGATAAGGACAGGCCAGGAGGCCTGTCCTACCCCCAGGAGACCGCACCATGGCCGCACCAGCGCCCAAGCAATTACCCGCGAATGCCTACACTCCGCTCCCGCCCGGGACGGTCTACCAGCCGCCGGTGGCGGCATCGGAGAATCTGGCCGAACTGACGCCGCGCTCGGTCGGGTGGGGCGTCTTTCTGTGCGTCGTCTTCACCGTGGCCTCGGCCTACTCCGGGCTCAAGGTGGGGCAGGTGATGGAGGCCGCGATCCCCATCTCCATCCTGGCGATCGGTCTGGCGCGGCTGTACCCGCGGCGCTCCACCGTGCTCGAAAACGTCATCATCACGGGCATCGGCGGCCTGGCGGGATCGGTGGTGGCAGGCGCCATCTTCACGCTGCCCGCGCTCTACATTCTGAAGCTGGATCCGCACCCGGTCGAGACCATCTTCATCTGCGTGGCGGGCGGTTGCCTGGGTGTCCTGTTCCTGATTCCGCTGCGGCGCTACTTCGTGCGCGAGATGCACGGCATACTTCCCTACCCCGAGGCCACCGCCATCACCGAGGTCCTTGTGACCGGCGAGAAGGGCGGATCGCAGGCCAAACTGCTGTTGCAGGCGACCGCCATTTCGGGCGTGTACGATTTTCTGGTGACCACCTTCCACGTCTGGAAGGAATATCTGGATTTCCAGTTCGTGCCCGTCATCCGCACGCTCACGGAGCGCGCCCGCATCGCGGTGAGCTTCGACGCCATCAGCTTCATTCTCGGCCTCGGCTACGTGATGGGCCTGCGCAGCTCGATGATTCTGTGCGCCGGCGGCGTGCTCTCCAACCTGGTGCTGGTGCCGCTGATCTGGATGATCGGCAGCCACAACACCACGGCGGTGTACCCTGCCACCGTTCCCATCGCGCAGATGACGGCGGCGCAAATTTTCCGCGGCTACGTGCGTTTCATCGGCGTGGGCGCTATCGCCGCCGCGGGCATCTTCGGCATCGTGAAATCGCTGCGCATCGTGGCGGACTCCTTCGGCGTGGCGCTGAAGGCCTTCCGCGTGGGCGGCGCGGCATCCGGCGAACGCACGGACCGCGACATTCCGATCCTCAGCATCCTGCTGGGAGTGGTGGTGAGCGCGCTGGCCATCGGAATCTTCCTGGGCAATCTCAACAGCTCGCCCGCTGTCGTGATCGCTGGCGTCACGCTGGCGCTGTTGTTCTCGTTCTTCTTCACCTCGGTGGCGGCCAACGCGATCGCCACCACGGCGCGCAATCCGGTGTCGGGGATGACCATGCTGACCATCATCATTTCCTCCATCGTGCTGCTGCGCTTCGGCGTCTCCGGCACCACCGGCATGTTCTTCGTCATGGCGCTGGCCGGCATGGTGTGCACGGCGCTCTCGACCTCCGGCCAGAGCATCACCGATTTCAAGACGGGCTACTGGCTGGGTTCCACGCCGGCGGCGCAGCAGAAGGTGAAATTTCTGGGTGTGCTGGCGGCTTCCATCGCGGCGGGACTGACCATCGTCATGCTGGCGCACACCTTCCAGTTCGGCGAGGCGGCGCCGGGCGACCTGCGCGTGGTGCTACCCTCGCCGCAGGCCTCCATCATGAAGGCGCTGGTGGAGGGCTTCATGAGCCGCCAGCCGGTGGCCTACATTCTGTTCGGCGCCGGCGCGGCGATTGCCGTCGCCATGGAAATGCTGGGTGTGCCCGCGCTGGTCTTCGCGCTGGGCATGTACCTGCCGCTGGAACTCAATACGCCCGCGCTGGTGGGCGGCTTTCTGGCGCACTACATCGGCAAGCGCTCGGAACGCGAGGGCGGCGAGCGCGGCGCCGGTATCCGCGAGCGCGGCGTGATCATCGCTTCGGGATTGATGGCGGGAGGCGCGCTGGGCGGCGTGTTCGGCGCGGCGTGCCGGCTGATCCAGGGTTACTCTGAAGATTGGGTCCGCACGCCGTTCTACGCGAGCGAGGTGGCCTCGCAGTTGGTTTCGGCCGCCCTGTTCGTGGCATTGTGCTTGTACCTGTGGTTCGGATCGTTGCGGGACTCGCTGCGGCATAAGGAGAAAGCATGAGCGGGCAGTACGAAGAGTTGATCGGCAACGCCATTCTGGGCATCGACACGATTTGGGGCGGCGACGTGATGTGCGCCTCCGGGACGGGCCGCTTCATCGCCGATTCCTGGTTCAGCGACCAGCCGCTGCCGCGCGCTTACACCCTTGCCGAAGCTGCACTGGTGCGCCACTCGGGCGGCGTCTCCGCCAAAGCGCCGGACGTCGCCGCGATCGATGCCTACCTGGCGCAGGTGGATATTCCCGGCGCGATTGCCGGCATGAAAACCGCCGCGGCCGGATTCGGCGGGCTGCGCGGCGAGTACCTGGCTGGCCTGGCGCTGTGCTTCGAAGCCATGTGGGACCTGGCCATGGAGATCCTCGGCAAAGGCGCTCTCGTACCGTACGAACGCTGCGTGATGGCGTCCTGCGGCCAGGCGCCGGAACCATCGGACCCGGTGCGCAAACGCGAGCGCGTCGCCGAATTGCTGGGCTGCGGCGCCCGCGAGCGTGATCGGTTGCTGGCCGCCGTGGATGGCTGGCGCAAGCAGCAGCGGGTTTCAATGGCGTCCGTGCGTCTACTGGGCGCGGCGGTGATCGGCCACTTCGACGCGCTCGCCGCGCGCCACGTGCTGCCGTATCTACCCGCGGAACTGCACGGCGTGCCGCGCGCCAACATTCAATTTCTGCCGATCCTGGAAGCGTGGTTCTCCGGATCGATGAACTATCTGGGCCGTGCGCGCCGCCCCGGCGGCGAACCGGAGTACGAAGCCAGCTACGAGATCAACGCCTCGCTCGAGATCTCGCTGCCCGAATTCCTGCAACTGGTAAGCCACGAGGTGGTGCCCGGGCACGTCACGACGTTTGCCTACCTGCAAAACCTCTACTGGCGCAAGCTGGTGGGTTTCGAAGCGTCGGTGCTGACCATGAACACGCGCGCGGCCGCGCTCTTCGAAGGCATCGCCAACAACGCCATTCTGATGGCCTACGGCGTCACCGAAGTGGAGTACCTGCCGGACGCCGACCTGCAGATCGGAGTGTTGCTGGCGCTGCTGCAGGACGACGCCAAGAATCAATCGTCCTATCTGACCTGGGGCGAAGGCGCGCCGCAAGCCGAAGTCGCCGCCACTCTGCGCCAGGATTTTCTGGTGTCGCTGGAGCGCGCCGACAAGCTTTCCGGAGCGTGGGGACGCCATCCGCTGCTGGGCCGCATGTACCTGCCCGCATACCGCGCCGGCACAAGAAAGGTGGCGGCCCTGCGGCGCGTCCACAAGCCGGAAGTGTTTCTGCCGGTGTTGTACGGCGCGCGCGGATTGGTAGACATCACGACGATCGACAAGTTGCTGGTGGCATAAGGCTAATGCCGCAAGCTTTTCCCAGTACCGCACAGTCTGCATTGATTGTGGGGCGGACCCCCGGTCCGCAGCCGACGCCCCCGTCGGCTCGCCGCAGCGCGGATGATGCCGATTTCATTGGCGAAAAGCGGGTCCAGGGGGACCCGCGCGGACCAGGGGGTCCGCCCCACAACTTCGGCAGGATTCGCAGCTTTGGCAAAAAGCTTGGGGCATTAGGCATAAGGCTCCGCCTTGTGCCACCTATCGCCCCGCGAATACCGCAAGACTGCTGCCCACCTTGCGCCCGCCTGGGTTGTCCGAAGACACGTTCACGATTCTGCCATCGATGGCCAGCGTGGTGGATCCGCCGCCATCCAGGTTGAGCGCCTGGCCCACGCCGTAGTCCTGGATCAGAACGTCCGCCACTTCGCCCACCGACATGCCTGCGCTGCCGCCGCGGGCGTCCACGGTGAACAGCACCAGCGTGGCGCCATCCTTCGAAATGCCGATCGCCGAGCGAGCGTTGATCTGCGCGTACCAGGATTTGCCGTTGGAATACGCGCCGGGTCCGCCGGGCTGTAACACGCCCAGCGGGTCGTACTCGGGAATCGTCTTCACCCCGCCAGTGACGATCTGCGCCGAGCCGGCCACCGCATTCCACACCTTGACCGGCTCCAGAATATGCTTCCCGTCGGCGAAGGCGGGATCGCGATGCACGATGCTCGCGTGATTCTCCGCATCGATATTCAGCGTGGGCGCGTAAGGCGTCAGCGCATAGCTCTGCTCGGGCACTTCGAAGGCGGAGTAGACCGTGCCGTTGGACGCCGCGAAGCCCACCAGCGACGCTTCGGGACTCGACGACGGCCAGGGCAGGAAGTAATGCGCGTTGACGGCGATCTGCGCGTGCTCCTGGAGCAGGAACTCCAGCGTGGTCTGACGCACGGTCTCCAGTTTGCCGCCCGGCGGCGAAAGCTTGAAGGCGATCCCCGGCGCGGCGAGATCGATCTTCACTATGTGCATGCGGAGCGCGCGCGGCGCGGTCTCCACGCGCTCGATATAGGTGACACCGCGAAACGGATGTTGTACGGTGTCGGCGGCGGGTAGCCAAGAACACCAAATGGCGATCAGCAGCCAACGTGTAAGCGTCGCCATGGCGTTACCGTGACAACGTCACCACGGCAACACTCCAGCGCGGCAGGCGGAAGCGCGCGGTCATGCCGGTGCGCTCGACTTTGGCAGGTACGGCTTGGACCGCGGTAGGTTGCTCCAGCGTGTTGCGGGCGGCGAGGCTATCCGGGGCCACCAACTGCATGCTTGCGGCGAGCAGCGGGAAATCGCCCCGCAAGGCGACCTCCACCGCAACTGCCTGGTCCCCGGGGTTGACCAGCTTCAGGTAGATCTTGTCCCCATCGGCGGTGCGCGTGGCGGTGGCGCTGAGGTCGCCCAAGCTCCCGGCGATCGCCAGCAGCTCCGGCGCGAAGTGATCGCGATACAGCTTCATCACCACATAGTTCGGCGACGGGAACCACGAGCGCTGGTCAAAATTGATCAACGCGTTGTCCGAAGAGGGCGACGCCATGGCGACGGCGGCGTCGCGCTCCAGCGCGTTGAGAATAGTGCCGGCGTGGAGACCGCCGCGCCAATCTCCGCTCTGCGCGTTCCAGCCCGAGACGAACAGCTTGCGCTTCGGGTTCTTCGATCTCTCGTCGTCGTGAACGCTCAAGTAATCCGCCAGGTCGCCTTGCCCGATGATGCGGATGTTGGGATCCACCTTTCTCATGGCGGGAGCGAACTGCCCGAGCACCTCGATATAGTCCGCAGCGGGCATGCCCGAGATCTCGTTGTCGATCTCCCAATATTTGACGCGGTACGGTTCAGGATGGCCGTTTTGGGCGCGGATCTTGCCCCACGCGCTGTCAGGCGGCCCATTGCAGTACGCCACGAGATCCACCGCGTCCCGGATCATCGCCGCTTGGTCTACTTGATTGCGCGGACCCACCGGGATGACGACGACCGGTTCGGCGCCGACCTGGCGCGCGAAGGCCAGAAACTCGTCGATGCCGAAGGAGAGCGGATCAACGCGCTTGGACCGCGGGCCGATGCCGTCCTTCCATTTGTATTTGCCGACGAAACTGCCGCCCGGCCAACGAAGGATGGGCGGATGCAAGGCGGCCACCGCCTCGGTGAGGTCGGGACGGAGGCCGCCGTTGACGGAGTGATAGATGTGCTCCAGGGATTGGCCATAGATCCTGGAATCGATTGTCTGGAGCACGGTACCGGTGTTCACCGTGAGGCTGACGGTCTGCGCCGAGGCCATGCCGGCCGCCAGACAGAACACTGCCGCTTTGGTCATAATTCGACTCTGCGGCATCCGGCGGCGGAGCGCAAGTGATAGCGCTTGCATGCTAGTGTTCCGGGGTGTAACGTAATTCTAGTTATGAGCCAGCCTATCTCTCGCCGCGGATTCGTTCTCGGAGCCGGCGCTGCCACCGCCGCCATCCTGACCACTCGCAGGGGCCTGTCTTCGCCCGCCACCGAGCAGCGGGTCAACATCGATCTCGCCAAGGAGACGGGCACCGTCCGGCCCGAACTCCACGGGCACTTCGCCGAGCACCTGGGAAGCTGCGTCTATGGCGGCCTCTGGGTGGGCAAGAACTCGAAAATCCCCAATATTAACGGCCATCGGAAGCAGGCCGTGGATTATCTCAAGGGACTGATCCCGGTACTGCGCTGGCCGGGCGGCTGCTTCGCCGACGATTATCACTGGCGCGACGGCATCGGCGCGGCGGCCAAGCGGCCCAAGGACGTCAACCTCCACTGGGGCATGTACACCGAGGACAATAGCTACGGCACCCACCAATTCATCGAGCTCTGCCGCCTGATCGGCGCGGAGCCGTACCTGGCCGGCAACGTGGGCAGCGGGACGCCGCAGGAACTCCGCGACTGGATGGAATACTGCAACTACCCCAAGGGCAGTTCGCTTTCCGACGAACGCGCCGCCAACGGATCGCCCGAGCCCTTCAACGTGAAATATTGGGGCGTCGGCAACGAGAATTGGGGCTGCGGCGGCAACATGACGGGCGACGAGTACGCCACCGTCTACCGGCGCTTCGCCACCTACCTGCGCCGCTTCGGCGAGACGCAGCCTTTCCTGATCGCCTGCGGTCCGAACGGGAACAATAAGGAGTGGACCCAGAAGTTCTGGGGCAACATGCGTGGCGGGCGCCCGAGCGGTTTCGCCATGCACTTCTACTCCAACGGCCGCGGAAATACCGCCACGCACTTCACGTTGGAGGACATGCGCCAGCAGTTCGCCAGTTTCCCTAACATCGAGACGGCCATCGTCGAACAGCGCGCCCTGCTGGACACGATGGCGCCGCCCAACCCGCGCCTCGGCCCGGTGGGTCTGCTGCTGGATGAATGGGGCGTGTGGGATCGCATGGACCCCGAGGAAGAGAAGAAGTACGGCCGCCTGTTCCAGCAGATCACGATCCGCTCCGCCATCGCCGCGGCGCTGGGGCTCAACGTGATCCACCGCCAGGCGGGCAAGCTGGTGATGACCAACATCGCGCAGATGGTCAACGTGCTGCACGCGCTGCTGTTGACCGACGAAGATAAGTGCGTGCGCACCACTACTTATTACGTGTACGAGTTCACCAAGGCGCACCTCGGCCAACTGTCGGTGCAGACGGAAAGCGGGGCCGCGGGGGCGATGGAGCTGTCCGTATCGGCTTCGCGCAAGGACAAGGATGTGACCATCACGCTGGTCAATCCCAAGCCGGATGTCACGCTGAACGTGAACTGCTCGCTGGCCGGAGGAAGCGCCGCGGGCGCCACCGCGCGCATTCTGCACGATGCCGATTTGAATGCCGCGAATACCTTCGCCACGCCCGATCGGGTAGTACCGCAGGCACTGAAAGTCACGGTGCAGGGAGGAACGGTGACCGCGGAACTCCCGCCGCTCTCGGTGGCCACGCTGCTGGTGAAGTTGGCGTAGGGGGGGAATGGTCCGATGTGGGGCAGCCTATCCAGGCCAATGCCGCATACTTTTCCCAGTACCGCACAGTCTGCATTGATTGTGGGGCGGACCCCCCGGTCCGCAGCCGACGCCCCCGTCGGCTAGCCGCAGTGT
>Ga0208079_1000296_pt1 | contig 27623 bp, 23 predicted proteins | sample NGESurdeep092012_5_FD_184474 | JGI IMG/M metagenome (GOLD analysis project Ga0208079, IMG submission 184474) | Arctic peat soil microbial communities from Barrow, Alaska - NGEE Surface sample 210-2 deep-092012 (SPAdes) | ecosystem: Environmental > Terrestrial > Soil > Wetlands > Peat ... | reverse complement strand
CGGGAGGTACTCGGTGAGACCTTCCACGATGCCCAGGATGATCGAGTCGAAGTAGGTCAGATGTTGCACGGCTCTTCTTTCGTGTTGTCCGGTAGGTCAGTCACCCAGGCCGGACTCGTCCAGAAGCTCAGCCATCGTGCGCACGACGTGCAGGCGTTCGTCCAGCGAGGCGCCCTCGGCGGCGATCGTCAGCGTCGTGACACCGGCTGAAGCGTAGCGGCTCAGCCTGTCCTTGACCCTGTCGCGCGTTCCGATCAGCGAGGTCTGGTCAATGAAGTCCAACGGCATCGCCGCCGCGGCCTCGCGGTGCTGCTTGGCCAGAAACAGATCCTGGACCTTTGCCGCCGCCTCCTCGAAACCCATCCGGACGGCCAGCGCGTTGTAGAAGTTCTTCTCCCGCGAGCCCATGCCTCCCACGTAGAGCGCAGAGTAGAAGCGCAAGGGGGCTGCCGCAGTCTCGAGGTCGTCGTTGAAGATCACGGGAACGGTTGGCACGACGTCGAATCCGGCGAGACGATCTTCTTCGGTGCCGCGATCGGCCCGGGCCCGCCCGATGCTCAGCGAGCTCAAAAGCTCACCAGAGTGCTCCGGGCTGAAGAACACCGCGAGCCAGCCGTCCGCGATCTCGCCAGCCAGCTCGACGTTCTTGGGGCCAACAGCAGCCAGATAGATGGGCAGATAATCGCGTACCGGATGGATCGTCATCTTCAAGGCCTTGCCGGGGCCGTCCGGGAGCGGCAGGGTCCAGTGCTTGCCTTGGTAGGCAACGGTTTCCCGCCGGAGCGCCATCCGGACGATATCGACGTACTCACGCGTCCGTCCCAGCGGCGCATCGAACTTCACGCCATGCCAGCCCTCGCTCACCTGAGGCCCTGAGACGCCCAAGCCCAGACGGAAGCGGCCACCGGACAATGTGTCGAGGGTGGCGGCCGTCATCGCGGTCATCGCCGGGGTCCGGGCGGGGATCTGCATCACGGCCGCGCCGAGATCGACGTTCTGGGTCAGCGCCCCCACCCACGACAGAACGGTCGCTGCGTCCGAGCCGTAGGCTTCGGCGGCCCAGACGACGGAATATCCGATGCGATCGGCCTCCTGGGCCAACGCGATGTTGTCCGCGTCGTTGCCGGCGCCCCAATAGCCCAGATTCAACCCAAGTTTCATGTGGGCGAGGCTATCGGCGCGCTGCCGCCATGAGGAGGGCCGGTCGCCGCTAACGTACCGAGATATGCAACACAGACGGATGGGACGCTCAGGGCTGTCTGTGTCTCGCCTTGCCCTGGGCACCATGGCCTGGGGGGTCGGCACCCCGATCGAGGATGCACGTGACCAACTCAAGACCTACCTGGCGGCCGGTGGAGACTTCGTCGACACGGCATACGGCTACGGCGAAGGCGCCTCCGAGGAGGCCCTAGGCGCGATGCTCGGCGACCTGGTGCCACGCGAGGACCTCGTCATCTGCACCAAGGCCGGCATCTCCCGGCAGACCGGGACGCGGATGGTCGACACGTCGCGACGGACGTTGATGCACCAGCTCGAGACATCGCTGAAGCGCATCGGCACGCCCTACGTTGACCTGTGGCTGGTCCACACCTGGAGCGACGACACTCCTCTCGAGGAGACCCTGTCTGCGCTGGAGTGGGCCGTGACCAGTGGGCGAGCCCGTTACGTCGGGGTCTCGAACTACTCCGGATGGCAGACCGCTCATGCCGCGACTTTGATGTCCCAAAGCCGAATCCCTCTGGTAGCAAACGAGATTGAGTACTCGCTCCTCAACCGGTTGCCTGAGGACGAGCTCGCGTCGGCGGCGCAGGCACTGGGGTTCGGTCTGCTCCCCTGGTCGCCCTTGGGACGGGGTGTCCTCACCGGTAAGTACCGCCACGGCATACCGGCCGACTCACGAGCCGCTTCGCGTGACTTCAACGGGCTCGCGGGCCTCAACCTCACGGAGGAGTCAGGGCAGATCGTTGATGCCGTGGCGATCGCGGCCCACGGGATGAACGTCAGCCCTGCCGAGATCGCCTTGGCCTGGGTGCGTGACCGGCCCGGGGTGGTTGCGCCGATCGTTGGCGCGCGAACGACAGCTCAGTTGCGCACGGCTTTGTCCAGCGAGGATCTCGAGCTACCCACGGAACTGGTGGAGGCGCTCAACGACGTCTCCGACTGAGCGGTCTGAGGCTCGGATGTTCAGGGGCTCGGACGTTCAGAACGCAACAACCCCAGGACGAGTCAGAGGCTCTTGGAGGGCTCTTCGTCGTAGTCACTGTCGTCGAGACCGAGATAGACACCTGCATCGCCATCGTCATCGGAATGGTCGTCCAGCTCGTCGTCATCTTCTTCGTCGTCGTCGTCCAGCTCGTCGTCTTCGTCTTCATCACCGTTGTAGATGACCAGCGGGGTCACCTCGCCGAAGGCCTCCAACAGCGCGTCGTCGTACAGGTCAAAGGCGTCGGCGACATCCTGGTAGGCGGCAACGACGGTCGGGTCGTTCTCGCCTCGGCGTGAGGAACAGGCCTCCAGGTGCCTCTCCAGAGAAGCGGTCAGGATGGCCAGCGCAGCACGCGGGTCGGCAGTCATGACTTGAAGATAGCCGGTTCCGGGCAAGAATGCCCATGCGGGTTGGGTGCGAGTTCTAGCACGTCGCGAGGAGCCGCTGCAGGACCCGGGTGCCGAACTCGAGGGAGTCAATGGGCACCCGCTCATCGATGCCATGGAACATGGGGGCGAAATCCAGCTCAGCCGGCAGCCGGAGCGGGACGAAGCCATAGCCGGTGATGCCCAAGGTGCTCAGCGCTTTGTTGTCGGTGCCGGCAGAAAGGCAGTACGGAAGGATCGACGCGCCGGGGTCCTCGGCCCTCAACGCTCGCTTCATGTCCTCCACGAGGGCCCCGCTGAACGGCGCATCCAGCGCGATGTCCCGGTGAAGTACCTCGACGCTGACGAACTCGCCCACAAGCTCCATGATCGTGGCCATCAGATCGTCCTCGTGTCCCGGCAGGAATCGGCAGTCCAGGGACGCTGACGCGGTCTGCGGGACGACGTTGTGCTTGTAACCGGAGGTGAGCATCGTCAAGGCGGCGGTGTCCTGCAAGGTGCCCATGACCAGACCGCGCACCCCTCTCAGGTGATCGAGGATCGGCTCGGGCGAGCGGTCGTCATAGGGGGTGCCGGTGATCTCACTGACCCCGTCGAGCAGCTGACGGACGGAGCCGATGTACTCACGCGGCCACTGGTGCGCGTCGATACGTCCGATAGCGGCCGCGAGGCGCACGATCGCGTTCTCGTCGTTCGGCACCGACCCGTGCCCCGCCCTGCCATGGGCAGTCAGCCGCAGCCACGCGATCCCCTTCTCAGCGGTCTGCAGGAGGTATGCGCGGGTGGGCTCGCCAGTGTTCCTGGCCGGAATGGTGACGCTGAACCCACCGACTTCGCTGATCGCCTCGCTGACGCCCTCGAACACCTCCGGGTGGTTGTCCACGACCCAGTGGCTGCCGAGCACTCCCCCGGCCTCCTCATCGGCGAAGAATCCGACCACGAGGTCGCGTGGAGGCTTGACGCCGGCTCGCGTGAGATGCCGGACATTGGCCAGGATCATGGCATCCATGTCCTTCATGTCCACCGCGCCCCGCCCCCAGATGCAGCCATCCCGGACCTCGGCCGCAAAGGGATCCACGCGCCAGTCATCGGCGTTGGCCGGCACGACGTCGAGATGGCCATGAACGGCCAGCCCCGGACGACGTCGATCCGTTCCCTCAATGCGGACGAGGACATTGGCGCGTCCCGGCGCACTCTCGACATACACGGGGTCAAGCCCGACCTCGGTGAGCTCACCCATGACGTACTCCGCACACGCCCGCTCTCCAGGGCCAGAACCGTCGCCATAGTTGCTCGAGTCGATCCGGATCAGATCGCGGCAGATCCGAACGGCTTCGACCTCGGGAGTCACCACGTCCGTCATGCGGCTCACCCTAGTTCGCGGTTCGGATTCCCGTCCCCCTGCGTGCTATCGTTCCCCCTCGTTGCCGGTGCTCGCATGAGCACCTGCACATCACCTTGTCCGGGTGGCGGAATGGCAGACGCGCTAGCTTGAGGTGCTAGTGCCCTAACGGGCGTGGGGGTTCAAGTCCCCCTCCGGACACGTCCAGGAACACACGCTGATCCAGCGGTGACCCTGATGCGTTTGAGCGCAGGCATCGTACGTTTGGACGAGGGGTTATCGGTTCAACGGGCAGAACCTGACCCTCAAAGGGCAAGATCCTGATCAAGTACCTCAATCAACCTTTACCTAACCCCTAACTTGGTGATCAGCGGTGGCCCAAACAGGACCGCCCACCGTTAATGGGTTGGGAACATGAAACATCGTGGCGGTTTCACGAGCTGGCGGGGACGTGGATCCCAGATGATGCGGCCGGCTGCGGGGGTTTGGCAGCCAACGTCAGTCGCCGGCCCCCATCTTGGTCCATACCCGCTCGCCAGTACGCGCGGCGGGTCCGGGACTGCTGTCCGGGCGTCCGCGATTCCAGCGCCAGTGGTCCTGAAAAGCGTCCATCATCGGAGCGGTGCTCCAACGAACTCGCCCATCCTGAGGGTGCCAGTGACCTTGCGCATTCTTGATTTCCCCGGACCCAGTCGATTGAGGTGACGACATGGCAATCATGACCAGCGATGTATTCAGTAAGGAATTCACGACGACTCAGCTTCGCCGTGTCTACGACGACAACGAGGTCGACGAGTTCCTCGACCAGATCGTCGTCGAGCTGCGGCGCCTGACAACCGACAACGACGAGCTCCGCGCGCTCATCCCACCTGACGCCCTGGACAAGGTCGCGGCGGCAAGGGCGTCCGCCGAGAACATAGAGAAGGATGCAGCCGCTCGCATTGCCAAGGCGAACGCCGAGGCCGAGGCGGCAGAGGCGGCAGCGGCTGAGCGCGCACGCTCCGCCACGGAAGGTGCCGACGAGATTGCCAACTCCGCGGTGACTGCCGGAGCTCGCGCCGCGGACGAGATCGGCGGTGCTCCCGCGGCGGCTGGACTGCTGGCGCTCGCACAGAAGCTGCACGACGAGTACGTGTCCGAGGGCAAGGCCAAGCACGACGCGCTCATCGCCGAGGCTGACGAGCTGCTGGCGAAGGCCAATGTCGAGCGTCAGCACATCATCACCGAGGCGCGGGAGCGTTCCACCGGAATGGTCACCGAGGCCCAGCAGAAGAGGGCCGAGGTGTTTCAGACGCTCGGTCATGAACGTGGCTTGCTGCAGAAGAAGATTGAAGAGCTGAGAAACTTCGAGCGGGACCAACGCGCCCATCTGCAGTCCTACCTCGAGGGTCAACTGATCAAGCTCGACCAGACCGAGGCCGCCCAGACCGAGGCCGCCCGGAGCGACGCCGTCCAGAGCGACCTCGACCAGACCAGCTGACAACGAAGGTGGCCCGCTGGCAACAACGCATGCCGCGTAACGAAGCCTGACCTGCCACCCGCTGTGGCAGCCGAAGCGGGGCGCCTGGCCTCTACGGTCGGCCCCCGCTTGATGACCTGTGAGACAGCCTCGGGTATGGAACGTGCGAGAGTTGGCGCAGTGGGACCCATCGAGAAGAGACGCGGTGACGTGGTGAGCCCGATCAAGGCGGTCATGGTCAGCACGTTGGGATCTTGATGCGCGTCGTGGTCGCCCTTGGTGGCAACGCGCTGATGCAGCGAGGCGCGCCGATGACCGTGCAGAACCAACGCGCGAACATCGCGATGGCATGCGCCGCTCTGGCACCGATCGCCCAAGAACATGAACTGGTCATCTCGCACGGCAACGGACCACAGGTCGGTCTGCTTGCCCTGCAGGCCGCCGCATACGACGACGCGTCGACCTACCCTTTTGACGTTCTCGGCGCGCAGACCGAAGGGATGATCGGGTACATCATCGAACAGGAGCTCGGCAATCGACTGCCTTTCGAGAAACCGATTGCCACCATTCTGACCATGACTGAGGTGGACCCGGCCGACCCTGCGTTCACCGACCCGACCAAGTTCGTCGGCCCCGTCTACGGCGCGGACGAGGCCCACCGCCTGGCAGCGCTGCGCGGCTGGGTCCTGAAGCCCGATGGCGACCACTGGCGTCGTGTGGTGCCCTCTCCCAAGCCGCAGCGGATCTTCGAACAACGCACGATCGAGGCGCTGGTGGCCCGCGGCACCGTCGTCATCTGTGCCGGCGGCGGTGGCATTCCCACCATGTACCTGGCCGGCACCCGAACTCTCGTCGGCGTCGAGGCCGTCATCGACAAGGACCGGGCCAGCGCGGTGCTTGCCCGCGACCTTCGCGCCGACACCCTGGTGATCGCGACCGACACCGACGCGGTCTACACCGGTTGGGGAACGCCACTGCAGCGCGCCATCTCGACCGCCCACCCGGACGCGCTCGCCGGGATCGATTTCGCTGCCGGCTCGATGGGGCCCAAGGTCGAGGCCGCGATCGAGTTCGCCCTCGGCACCGGGAACGACGCGGTGATCGGATCCCTGGCCGACCTGCCCGCACTTCTTGCCGGAACGGCCGGGAGCCGGGTGTCCATGAGGGCCGAGGGCGTGACCTACCGTGGGCCCGTCGCTGGGGGCGGGGTCGTCGAACGACCCACCGAAAGCTAGCGCTCGACGCGATCTGGCTGGGGGTCCTGTCGGTGCAGTCAGCGCAGTGTTGAGGCGACGGCAGATCTCTGGGTGGGTCAGCTCAAGCCCGCGGTAGGGGTCAAGGTTGTCCAGCGGTGTGTCGTTCTCGGCAGCTCGCAGCGAGGTGTGGCGCTTCATTGCGGCAAGTCGTGCGGTGAGGTCCGACTTGTCCACGAGGACCCGAAGGTCGTTCACCCTCAGCGAAGGCACGTTGGCAGCGTCAAAGGCAGTCAGCTCGATGAGGTGGCCGTCGTTCTAGACCGCTGCCCATCCATCCACCGTCTCGGCATGCCACATCACGATTCGTTCGGCATCGGGCAACCATGACCGGTTCTCGAGCAGCACGGCGCAGGCTCCTGCGGCGAGCATGAGGGGTTGACACACCGGAACGACTAGCCTCAGCCTCGCGGATTAGCCTTGTACGACTTCTTGGTCACATCATCATTCATTCCAGCATCGTCCGACGCGTTCACGGCGCTGCGCTCTTGAGGGAGCGCGGACCCTGACCTCGCGGACCAGGGTCCGCCGAACTCAGGGAGTCGCCCCACATGGTCAGCCGTATCGCGATCGTCAACCGCGGAGAGGCCGCGATGCGACTGATCCACGCCGTGCGAGAGCTCAACGCGCTGGGCGGAGCACAGATCGAGACCGTCGCCCTCCACACCGACGGCGAGCGGTCGGCCATGTTCGTGCGAGAGGCCGACTCGGCATACTCCCTCGGCCCCGCCGTGGATCGCCCCTACCTCGATCTGGTGGTCCTCGAACGTGCGCTGACGCAGACGGGCTCGGACGCCGCGTGGGTGGGTTGGGGGTTCGTCGCCGAGGACCCGAGCTTCGCCGAGATGTGCGACCGGATCAACGTCAGGTTCATCGGCCCGAGCGCGAGCGCCATGCGACGTCTGGGCGACAAGATCGGTTCGAAGCTGCTGGCCGAGGAAGTCGGCGTGCCGGTCGCCCCGTGGAGTCGTGGCGCGGTTGACGACGTCGAGGCGGCGCTGGCCGCCGCGCGCGAGATCGGCTACCCGTTGATGCTCAAGGCGACGGCCGGTGGCGGCGGTCGCGGCATTCGCGTGGTCACCTCCGACCACGAGCTGACCGACGCGTTCGAACGTACTCGTGACGAGGCCGCGCGCGCCTTCGGCAACGGAGTGGTGTTCCTCGAGCGTCTTGTTACCGGTGCACGGCACGTTGAGGTTCAGGTCATCGCCGATGGCCAGGGAACGGCGTGGGCGCTCGGCGTGCGCGACTGCTCGGTCCAACGACGCAACCAGAAGGTCATCGAGGAGTCGGCCTCGCCGCTGTTGGACGACGAGCAGGTGAGCGAGCTCAAAGCATCTGCCGAGCGGCTCACTCTTGCCGTCGACTACTGCGGTGCGGCAACCGTCGAGTTCCTGTACCACCCCGGTGAGCGCAGCTTCGCGTTCCTTGAGGTCAACACCCGGCTGCAGGTCGAGCACCCGATCACCGAGCTGACCACAGGCTTCGACCTGGTCAAGGCGCAGCTGCACGTCGCCTCCGGCGGCCGCCTCGAGGGGGAACGTCCGACCGAGCTCGGGCACGCCGTCGAGGCGCGGCTGAACGCAGAGGACCCGGACCGTGACTTCGCGCCGTCACCGGGGCGCATCGCACTGCTCAACCTGCCTTCCGGCCCGGGCATCCGGGTCGACACCGGCGTGGGGCAGGGCGATTTGATCCCGGCTGACTTCGATTCCATGATCGCCAAGGTCATCGCGCATGGGCGCACCCGCGCGGAGGCTTGTGCCCGGCTGAGCCGGGCGCTTGCCGACACTGTTGTCCTCATCGAGGGCGGCACGACCAACAAGAGCTTCCTGCTCGACCTGCTCGACCAGCCCGAGATCATCGATGGCAGTGCCGACACCGGGTGGATCGACCGGGTCCGCAGCATGGGGAGGCTCCAACCCGACCGCTATGCCGGGGTCGCGCTGGTCGCCGCTGCGATTGAGGCCTACAAGGAGCAGGTGGAGGCCGAGCGACTCCACTTCCTTGCCACTGCCCACGGAGGTCGGCCCCAGGCGCGGCACGAGGTCGGGCGCGCCATTGAGCTGAAGCTGCGCGGCACGTCCCATCGGGTCACCGTCGCCCAGGTCGGCCCGACCCGCTTCCGGGTGGGATTTGGTGCTGCACAACAGGACCGGCAGATCGACGCCGACCTCGAACAGCTGGATGAGTACGTCGGCCGCCTTGTCATTGGCGACGTACGGTACCGGTTGATCAGCGCCACTCACGGTCCTGTCCACCTGATCGAGGTCAACTCAACCACCCATCGGGTCACACGTGACGAAGGCGGCGTACTGCGTTCGCCAGCGCCGGCGCTCGTGGTGGCGACGCCTGTGGCTGTCGGTGACCGCGTCGAGGAGGGCGCGCCCGTGCTGGTGTTGGAGTCGATGAAGATGGAGACCGTGCTGCACGCCCCGTACGCCGCCCGGGTGCGCGAGCTGTTCGTCAGCACCGGCGGTCAGGTCGAGACAGGCACACCGGTCGTCCGGTTGGAGCCCGTCGCCGAGGACGAGGTCAGTACTCCGGGAGCACCCGTCGTGACCACCCCGCGCACGAGCCTGGACCTGCCTACGCCAACGAAGGAGACCGCGGCCACCCGCGCCGCGCGAAGTCTTGACGACCTGCGCGGCCTGCTGCTGGGCTTCGACCTCGCGCCTGAGGACGCTCCCGACGCGTTCGCCCGCTATGAGGGTGCACGCGACGAGCTGTCCTCGACCGGCATGCTGGTGCTGGACCACGAGATCGACGTCTTCAGCGCATTCGCCGACCTGGCAGAGCTGGCCCGCAACCGGCCGGCTGAGGAGGATGGGGCGGACGAACGGGTACACAGCCCGCGTGAGCACTTTCACAGCTACCTGCACAGCCTGGACGTCGACCGCGAACACCTGCCCGACGGCTTCCGTCAGCGCCTGACCCGAGCCCTCGCACACTACGGCGTCAGCGATCTCGAACGCGGGCCAGCGCTCGAGGAGGCTGTATTCCGGATCTTCCTTGCCCAGCGCACGGCGTCGGATCTGGTCGTCCTCCCCCTCCTGCAGCATTGGATGTCCGAGCAGCCGCCCGTGGGCAGCGCCGAGAACACGGTGCGAGAGGTCTTGGACCGGCTGGTCCTGGCCACCCAGCTGCGATACCCGATGGTGGGCAACCTGGCGCGCAGCGTCCGGTTCCGCTGGTTCGACCAGCCGGTGGTCGATGCCGAACGCAGTGCGGTTCTGGCTGGCGTGAGCGCCGAGCTCACCTACCTGGCCGATCATCCCAACGCGGCCGACCACGGCGCGCGCCTGGAGGCTCTGGCCGCGATCCCGGAGCAGATCGTGAGATTCCTGGCAGCCCGGATCGAGCACACGCTTCCCCAGCACGAGCCGATGCTCGAGGTGCTGGTCCGCCGGCACTACCGCGAGTACGAGCTGCACGACCTGCGCCAGCTGACGGCTGCGGGGAGGCCACTCGTCGTGGCGGACTATGCCCTGGACGAACGCCCCACCCGACTGGTGACGACCATCGCCCAGTCTTCCGAGCTGGCCGAGTCCTCAGACCTCGTCGCCGCGATCGACGCTCAGATCGAGGATGCCCCCGCCAGCCACGCGATCGTCGTCGACCTCTACTTGTCCTGGCCCGATGCCCCGGACTCGGTGACCGAGGCCTCGAACGAGCTGCAGCGTCTTCTGAGGGTGCTGCCGTTCACGCAGAGAGTTCGGCGCACCGCTGTTGCGGTCTGTCCCGGGGGCGAGCGCCCGGTGTGGTACTTCACGTTCCGTCCCGGCCCCGAAGGTGTCGTCGAGGATGACCTGGTGCGCGGCGTCCACCCCATGGTCGGCCGCCGGCTCAACCTGTGGAGGTTGCGCGACTTCCAGATCACTCGGCTCGACGCCCCGGAGGACGTGCTCCTGTACCACTGCGTCGCACCCGACAACCCAGCTGACCAACGGCTGGTCGCGCTGGCGCAGATCCGTGAGATGGCCGTCGTGCGCGACGTCGCTGGGCACGTGACATCGCTGCCTCACGCCGAGCGTGCGGTCGCCAGCTGCCTGGAGGCTATCCGGCGGGCGCGCGCCATGCGGGGTGCGGCCGGGCAGCGGTTGGACATGAACCACGTCTTCCTGCACATCTGGCCCGTGATAGCAGCGCCGCTTGATGAGCTCACCGCCCTGCAACGCACCATCGCGCCGCTGACCTCCGGCGCGGGCATCGAGGAGGTTCTCGCACAGGGCCGCATCGCGACCCCGGACGGCCAGGTGCGTGTCGCTGCCGTGCGGTTCTCCTACCAGCCGGGCGCCGGGGTCGTCATCGCCGTGACCGATCCACCGACCGAGCGACTTCGACCGCTGGACGACTACGCGCAGAAGGTAGTCCGCTCCCGCCGACGCGGCACGGTCTACCCCTACGAGCTGGTGAACCTGATCGCCGGGCACGGCGGCAGCTTCGTCGAGCACGACCTCGATGACAGCGGCGAGCTTGTGCCGGTGCAGCGACCTCCGGGCGGCAACCACGCCGGTCTGGTGGTCGGGCTGGCCCGCACAGTGACAGCGCGACACCCCGAGGGCGTCACGCGGGTCGTCCTGCTGGGTGACCCCACCCGAGCGCTGGGGGCAGTGGCCGAGGCCGAGTGCGCGCGAGTGATCTCCGCGCTCGACATGGCCGAGCGGCTCGGTGTGCCCGTCGAGTGGTTCGCCCTGTCAGCGGGCGCGCGCATCTCAATGGAGTCCGGCACCGAGAACATGGACTGGGTGGCGCTGGCGCTACGTCGAATCGTCACGTTCACCCAGGGCGGCGGCGAGATCAACATCGTCGTGGCCGGGATCAACGTCGGGGCCCAGCCGTACTGGAATGCGGAAGCCACGATGTTGATGCACACCAAGGGAATCCTCGTGATGACGCCTGACAGCGCGATGGTGCTGACCGGCAAGCAGTCGCTCGACTTCTCGGGCGGGGTCTCGGCAGAGGACAACTTCGGAATCGGCGGCTACGACCGCGTCATGGGTCCGAATGGACAGGCCCAGTACTGGGCGCCGGATCTGTACGGCGCGCGCAACGTCTTGCTCGCGCACTACGACCACACCTACATCGTGCCGGGGGAAGGCGCACCGCGCCGGGCCGCCACCACCGACCCCATCGAGCGCGACGTGTGCGCCTACCCGCACGACGTGGCTGACAGCGAGTTCCGCACGGTCGGTGACATCTTCTCGTCGGCGACCAACCCCGATCGCAAAAAGCCGTTCGACATCCGCACGGTGATGCGCGCGGTGGCCGACCAGGACCACCGCGTGCTCGAGCGCTGGGCCGGCATGGCCGGTGCCGAGACCTCCGTGGTCTTCGACGCACACCTCGGCGGCTGGCCGGTGTCTTTGATCGGGATCGAGTCCCGGCCCCAGCCCCGACCCGGGTTCCCCCCGAGCGACGGGCCCGACACGTGGACAGCGGGCACGCTGTTCCCGCGCTCGTCGAAGAAGACTGCCCGGGCGATCAACGCCGCGAGCGGGAACCGGCCGGTCGTCGTCCTGGCCAACCTGTCGGGCTTTGACGGGTCACCGGACTCGATGCGGCATCTGCAGCTGGAGTATGGCGCCGAGATCGGCCGGGCGATCGTGAACTTCACGGGGCCAATCGTGTTCTGCGTCGTGTCGCGGTATCACGGCGGGGCGTTCGTGGTGTTCTCCAAGGCGCTCAACGCCGGGATGACGGTCCTCGCGGTCGAGGGTTCATTCGCCTCCGTCATCGGTGGCGCACCGGCAGCGGCAGTCGTCTTCGCCGGTGAGGTGGACTCGCGTACCGCGTCCGACCGGCGGGTTGCCGAGCTTGAGACTGCGCTGGCCCACGCTGAGGGCGCGCCACAGGCAGCGTTGGTCTCCGACCTCGCGTTGCTTCGCGGCAGCGTCCGCTCCGAGAAGCTCAGCGAGGTCGCTGCGGAGTTCGACGCCATCCACAGCATCGAGCGGGCCGTGAGGGTCGGCTCGGTCGACGCGGTGATCAGCGCCCGCGAGCTGCGCCCGCAACTGGTGGAGGCCGTCGAGCGGGGGGCCGAACGTTCGGTGGCGGCCCGTCCGCCGTCATGACAGCATCACGTTCATGACAGGTTCCTACGCGACGGCGATCACCGTCATCGCCCTGATGCTCGCGGTGTGGACGCTGGTTCTTGTTGCCATGAACCGGTCGCCGGGCCTCTCCCTCCTGGCAGCAGGCGGTGTGCTGGAGGCGTTGCTCGTCGGCTTCCTGATCGGGGGCATCGTGCAGATGGTCGGGAGCGACCACCACTTCGCTCGGGCCGAGTTCGTTGGGTACCTGCTGGCCTGCTTGGCCATCCCCCCCATGGCCGTCGTCTGGGCACGGGAGGAAAAGTCACGGTCGGGCACACTCGTCATAGCCCTTGCGTTTCTGCTCACGCCAGTCATGGTGCTGCGCGTCCAGCAGGTCTGGGCGGGACCCCTTGTCTGACACCATCAGGACGGCTGGCCCTGCCCCAACCGGAGAAGGCTTCGGCCGCATACTCGTCGCGGTCTACGGACTCTTCGCGCTCGCCGCGACTGCGCGCTCCGGGGTACAGATCGCCACCAAGCTCGACGAGGCCCCGCTTGCCTACCTGTTGTCAGCGTTCGCCGGGATCGTGTACATCGTCGCCACGGTCTCGCTGGCTCGCGGAGGCGTCACCTCGCGACGCCTCGCGACGATGGCCATCAGCATCGAGCTGGTCGGCGTGCTCGGGGTCGGCGCCGCGAGCACGCTGTTCCCCGATGCCTTTCCCCACGCAACGGTGTGGACCGGGTTCGGCAGCGGCTACGGTTTCGTCCCGCTTGTGCTGCCATTCGTCGGACTGTGGTGGCTCCGGCACACACGCTGACTCCTGACGTGTGAGCTCGGAGGTCACGCAGCACACCGGGTCCGATGATGCTGTCCACCGGCGTGTTCGATCGGGTGGGCATCGAGGGCGGTTCCAGTCACAGAGGTGATTCAGAGGAAACCCCCAACCCCAGCACAGGCTGGGGCTGGAACGTGAACCCATGATCAACGAGCAGCGAACCACCTCGTTCCCCCCAAACCGGGATCGGAGCACGACATGATCACGTCACCCACCCCTGGCTCGGACCGACAAGGCGCCCGCAACAAGGGACTGGCCCGGATCTCAGCCCTCACTCTCGGTGCCGGAGCAGCCGGACTTGTCGGCGCCGCCGCCATAGCGCTCACCCTGCCGAGCTCGACCACGGCGACGAACGCCAGCACCGCGACCACGGCAGGAGACACGTTCACGAATCCGTTCACGAACGGCAACGACGATGACTCTGGTTCTCAGTTGCAGAGCGGCACACCACCAGCGCCCAGCTTCCTCCCGCCCGTCGCTACCTCCGGAGCGTCGTGATGAGCACCACGTCGACTCTCCGCCGTACGAAGTCCGCGAGGCTGCATACAAGCGCGTGGGGCGCCATCGGCACCACAGTCCGCATCGTCGTCACCGACGCGGCGCAGCTTGACTCCGCCCGGGCGATGCTCGCCGACGACCTGGCCATCCTTGATGCGGCCTGCAGCCGGTTCCGCCCTGACTCCGAGCTGATGCAGCTCAGGGCGAACGCCGGCCAGCCGACAACGATCAGCCCAGTGCTCGCTGGAGCAATCCGTGCCGCGCTGCGGGGGGCGCAGCTCACCGACGGCGACGTCGACCCGACGCTCGGGCGCGCTATCGAGACGCTCGGCTATGACCGCGACTTCGCCACGGTGCCGACACACGGTGGGGCGCTCCGTGTCACGATTCGTCACATCCCGCGGTGGCGGCAGATCGAGCTCGACGAAGCGGCCTGCCTGCTCACTGTTCCGGTCGGCATGCGCCTCGACCTCGGCGCGACAGCGAAAGCCTGGGCTGCCGATCGATCGGCCGAACGGATCGCCGAAGCACTGAGCTGCGGCGTACTGGTCAGCCTCGGCGGCGACATCGCCGTTGCCGGTGAGGCACCACGTGGCGGATGGTCGATCCGGGTCCAGGACGTCACCGGTGATCCACACACACCCAGCGCGGGGCCTTCTGGCCTCATCGCCATCACAAAGGGTGGGCTCGCCACGTCCAGCACCACCGCCCGCAGGTGGCAGCGCGGCGGCGACATCATGCATCACATCCTCGACCCGAGGACCGGACGGCCGGCCGACAGCATCTGGCGCACGGTCTCTGTCGCTGCCGGCTCAGCCCTGGACGCCAACATCGCCAGCACCGCGGCGATCATCCGCGGACATCGCGCCGCCGGCTGGCTGGCCAAGCTGGGGCTGCCAGCTCGGCTCGTCACGGTTGATGGCTCTGTGACGACGATCGCCGGCTGGCCTGCTGAGGTTTCGTCATGACCACAGGAACCGCTCTCTGGTACGCCAGCCGAGCCACCGGTGTGGTCTGCCTCGTCCTGTTCTCCGTCGTCGCGATCCTCGGGATCATGGTCAACCGACAGGGCCGTCTTCCGGGGCTCCCCCGGTTCGTCGTGACCGGGCTGCACCGCAACCTGTCGCTGCTGACGGTGGCCTTCCTCGGCATGCACATCGTCACTGCGATAGCCGACGGATACGTCCACATCCCTTTGCTCTCAACGATCGTGCCGTTCACGTCAGGGTACGAACGGTTCTGGATCGGACTCGGCACGGTCGCGGTCGACCTGATGGTCGCGGTCATCGTCACCAGCCTGCTCCGTGACCGACTTGCGCCTGCTGTATGGCGGTCCGTCCACTGGCTCTCGTATGTCTCCTACCCGGTGGCTGTCGTCCACAGCATGGGTGCGAGCAAGGACCTCCAATCCGGCTGGCTGCTCGCGCTCACCATGACATCGGTGTTCGCGGTCGCCACCGCCATCGGCTACCGCGTCAACGACGCATTCGCGTCCGTGCCCCGCTCGCACCGCGTACCGCAGCAGCTCGTCCGTGCGGACAGGACAGGGAGCCTGCGATGACTGCAGCCATACGAGAGAACGCCACCGACAGGTCCAACACAGGCGCTACCCAGCTTCCCCGGGTTCTCTCCCCCACCGGGGCGCCGATGGACCTACTGGCGCACCTGAAGGTGCACGGCGATACGCCCTACCGTGGCGGACCCCGGATGCTCATCCACACCATCGAGTCCGCTGGCCTGACGGGACGCGGAGGAGCGGCCTTCCCCACCCACCGCAAGCTCACCGCCGTCGCCGACCAGAAGGGCATCCCTGTCGTCGTCGGCAACGGCGCCGAGGGCGAACCGGCGAGCGACAAGGACAAGCTCCTTCTGTGGTCCTCGCCGCATCTGGTCCTGGACGGTCTCCAGCTCGCGGCCGAGGCGGTTGGCGCCCGACGCGTCCATCTCTATGTGCATCGCCACCCCGAGCTGCTGCAACGGCTGCGTTCGGCGCTGGCCGAACGGGCAACCGCCGGTCTCGATCGCATCGCAGTCGGCCTGGTCGCCGCGCCGCCCCGCTTCCTGGCCGGCGAGGAGACGGCATTGGCCAGTCGCGTCGAGGGCGGGTCGGCCCTGCCCCGTTTCGCGCCGCCACGTATCTTCGAGCGCGGCGTCGACGGGGCACCAACTCTGGTCCAGAACGTGGAGACCCTTGCCCAGATCGCTCTGATCTCGCGATACGGCCCTGCCTGGTTCCGGGCCATCGGCACCGAGCAGGAACCCGGCAGCATGCTCACGACCCTGAGGCCGGCTGACGGCGGTGGCGGCGTCGCGGAAACGGCAATCGGCACGCCGATCACCGAACTGCTCAGGCTGGCTGAGCACCCTGCCCGCGCGGTGCTCGTCGGCGGCTACCACGGTGCGTGGCTCACCCCGGAGCAGGCCGGACACCTCACGCTCAGCAACGCCGACCTGCGCCCGTTCGGTGCTGCCGTCGGCGCCGGGGTGCTGGTCGCACTTCCGACCGACCGCTGCGGGATCGTCGAGTCGGCCAGGGTCGTTCGCTACCTGGCCCTGGAGTCGGCCGGGCAGTGTGGGCCGTGCCTGAACGGCTTGCCCCGAATCGCTGCCACCTTCTCGGCGCTCGCCAACCGCCAGTTCGCCCGATCTGCCCTGGAGGACCTGCAGCGATGGTCCACGCTCGTCGAGCGCCGGGGCGCCTGCCACCACCCCGATGGCACCGTGCGGTTCCTGCGAAGCGCGTTGAACGTCTTCTCCGACGAGGTCACGTTGCACGCAGCGGGCCGGTGCAGCGCCGGAACCACCGCCCCCTTCCTGCCCATCCCCACGGCAACACCGTCGTACGAGGAAGACTGGAGCTGACCGATGGACGAGCGACTGCGTGTCAACCCGATCCTTTGTTCGGGCCACGGGCTGTGTGCGGAGCTGTTCCCGGAACAGATCACCCTCGACGAGTGGGGTTACCCGATCCTCTCTGACGAGCCGGTCCCCCGCGGGCTGAGCAAGCTGGCCCGTCGAGCCGTGACCGACTGCCCCGCACTCGCCCTCGCACTCGTCCGACACGGCTGACTTGCCAATCGCGCCCTCTCAGAGGAACCTCAGAGGAATCTCTCAGCAAGCCATGAGCCGGCGATCACACCCTTGACGAATGAGCCTGATGAACGGACCCAAACGCAGCACCCGCAGTGCCGACCTGATCCGTGCGGATGGATCACCCGTACGCGTCCTGGTCGTCGACGACGAACCGAACCTCGCCGAGGTCCTGTCCAGCGTGCTCCGGCACGAGGGATGGGACGTGCGAACCGCCCGGACGGGGTTGAGCGCCGTCCGCACGGGTCGCGAGTTCCGACCTGACGCGATAGTGCTCGACATGATGCTGCCGGACTTCGACGGGATCGAGGTGATGCGACGGCTTCGCGCGGACAACCCGCGGGTGAGCGTGCTCTTCCTCACTGCCCGCGACTCGGTCGAGGAGCGCGTCGCCGGGATCACCGCAGGCGGCGACGACTACGTCACCAAGCCGTTCAGTCTCGAAGAAGTCCTGGCCCGCCTGCGCGGCATGCTGCGCCGTGCTGGCATGAGCCACAACGCCGCGGACGGCCAGCTCACCCTGGCCGATCTGACCATGGACGAGGAAGCCCACGAGGTGCGCCGCGGCGGTGAGCTGGTCGAGCTGACCGCCACCGAGTTCGAGCTGCTGCGCTTCATGATGCGCAACCCACGCCGGGTGTTGAGCAAGGCGCAGATCCTCGACCGGGTCTGGAACTACGACTTCGGCGGGCAGGCCCATGTCGTCGAGCTGTACATCAGCTACCTACGCAAGAAGATCGACGCGGGTCACGAGCCGCTCATTCATACGGTGCGCGGCGTCGGTTACGTCCTCAAGTCGGCAACGTGACCGTTCAAGGGTGGCTGGCCGGTCGGACCTTGCGGACCCGACTGGTGGCCGGCGTACTCATCCTCCTTGCCGTGTCATGCGTGGGCATCGGGATCACCACGAGCATCACCCTTCGCGGTTTCCTCGTCGCTCGGCTCGACCAGAACCTGACCAGCGCCGGCAGCCGCCTCGACGTCAGCCTCGAACACCCCGGCGGCACCGGCGATCCTGGGGCCGAGGGTCAAGCGGTGGGAACGCTGGCCGTCCGGATCACCAACGGGTCGGTCGCCCAAGCCGTCGTCGTCCACGACGCCGCCGGTCAGGTCGGCCTCAGCGCTGTGGCGCTGACAGAGGCGGACCGCTCAGAGCTCCTGCATCTGACCCCCGACGGTCTTCCTAGGACCACGCAGTTGTCCATGCTCGCCGACTACCGCCTGATGGCCACTCGAAGCCAGGACGGCGACATCCACATCACCGGGCTGCCGATGGGCGACGTCGAGTCGACGGTCCAACGGCTCGTGGCCACCGAGCTGATCGTCTTCGCCACAGCCCTGCTGCTGACCGGGCTGGCAGGAGCCGGCTGGGTACGGCTCTCGCTGCGCCCGCTTCATCGGATCACCACCACAGCCAAGGAAGTCAGTGCATTGTCTCTCGGAAGCGGCGCCGTCGACCTCCCCCACCGGGTGCCCGAAACCGATCCGCGCACCGAGGTCGGTCAGCTCGGCGCAGCCTTCAACCAGATGCTCGGGCACGTGGAGACCGCGCTCGACCAGCGCGAGGCCAGCGAGGCCCGCCTGCGCCGGTTCGTGGCCGATGCCAGCCATGAGCTGCGCACCCCGCTGGCCGGCATCCGTGCCTACACCGAGCTGGCTCAACGCAGCACCGAGGCCGTCCCCGCCGAGGTCAGTCATGCGTTGGACCGGGTCGAGTCCGAGGCCGCACGGATGGGTCGACTCGTCGACGACCTCCTGCTGCTTGCCCGACTCGACGCCGGTCGCCCGCTGGAGCAAGCGGACGTCGACCTGTCAAGGCTGCTGATCGAGGTCACCAGTGACGCACGGGTGGCTGGCCCCGACCACCGCTGGTCGCTCGACCTGCCCGACGAGCCACTCGTCGTACGCGGTGACGAGCACCGGCTCCATCAGGTCGTGGCAAACCTGCTCTCCAACGCGCGCATCCACACCCCGGCCGGAACCTCGGTGGTGGTCCGACTCACCTCCGACGAGCAGTCGGACCACGTCCTGCTATCGGTCAATGACGACGGAACGGGCATCCCACAAGAGCTGCAGGCCAACGTCTTCGAGCGCTTCATCCGCGCCGACGACTCGCGTTCACGGGCCATGGGCAGCACCGGTCTCGGCCTGTCCATCGCCTACGCGGTGGTCAAGGCGCACGGCGGATCGCTCACGTTGACCAGCGACCCGGGTGGCACAGAGTTTCGCATCGCGCTTCCAGGCCACAACGGCTCGTCGTGACCTGAGGCAGCGACTCAGTCCTTGGTCGCTGCCTTCACGCCGCCAGGGTCAGTACCGATCGGAGTGTTGCTGTGGTGCGCCCTGCCGTGGTGCAGCTGTAAGGCGCTGGTGATGAGAGCGAAGTGGCTGAATGCCTGCGGCGTGTTCCCCAGCTGCCTGTTCGTGTGGGGGTCCCATTCCTCGCTCAGGAGCCCGACGTCGTTGCGCAGGCTCAGAAGCCTCTCGAACAGGACGACAGCCTCGTCCCGCCGCCCAGCCCCGTGCAGGGCATCCACGAGCCAGAAGGAGCAGGCGAGGAAGACGCCTTCACCGCCGGGCAGCCCGTCGTCGCTGTCCTGCGGTCGGTAGCGCATGACGAAACCGTCCTGCGTGAGGTCCCGCTGAATGGCCTCGATAGTTCCTATGACGCGTTCGTCATGCGGGGGCAGGAAGCCGACTCTCGGGATGAGCAAGAGGCTTGCGTCGAGGTCTGTGCTGTCGTAGGACTGCACGAAGCTGTTCAGCTCGGTGTTGAACCCGCGGGTCATCACCTCGGCCCGGATCGTCTCGGCCAGCGCTGCCCAGCGGTCGGCCGGGCCGGGGAGTCCGGAGTCGCGGACTCCTTTGACCATCCTGTCGGCCGCGACCCAGGCCATGACCTTCGAGTGGGTGAAATGGCGGCGCGGCCCGCGCATCTCCCACAGTCCATTGTCCGGCTGGTCCCAAGCCCCCTCAAGGTGCTCCATGAGGGCGGTCTGCAAGTCCCAGGATTCGTCCGGGGCGGAGAGAAGGGCGTTGCGTGTCAGGGAGAGACCGTCCAGGACCTCGCCCCAGACGTCGAGCTGGAGCTGCTCCGCCGCAGCGTTGCCGGTACGCACCGGCAAGGAACCCTCGTAGCCTGTCAACCAGGTCAGCTCGGTCTCTGGCAACCGGCGTTTGCCGGTGATCCCATACATGATCTGCAGCTTTGCCGGGTCCCCGGCGACGGCGCGCAGGAGCCATTCCCGCCAGGCCGCGGCCTCGTCCGTGTATCCGGCCGCGAGCAGGGACTGCAGGGCCAGCGTCGCGTCCCGAAGCCAGCAATACCTGTAGTCCCAGTTCCGTGGGCCGCCGATCTGCTCGGGCAGGGAGGTCGTCGCCGCGGCGACGATGCCGCCGGAGGGTGCGTAGGTCAGGGCTTTCAAGGTGATCAGGGAGCGTTGGACCGCGTCCTTGTATGGACCGGCTGCCTGGCTTCGTCCGGACCACGTGGTCCAGAACTCCTGGGTGTCTTCCAAGGCCCGCTCGGGGTTCGCTGACCTGGGGCGGGGCAGGTGGCTGGGAGTCCACGTCAGCACGAAGGGCACCCGTTCCCCCGCTTGCACCGTGAAGTCGCTGATGGTGCGCCAGTTCTCGCCTCGCACGGGAGCCGGTGTGTTCAGGTAGGCGGCGTCCGGGCCGGCCACCGCCTGGATTCCCTTTCTGTCTTTGCGGACCCACGGCACCACCTGGCCGTAGTCGAAGCGCAGCACCAGCTCACCGCGCATCTGCACCGACCCGCGGAGTCCTTCGACGATGCGGACGATGTCGACGGCCTCGTCGCGGGGCGGCATGAAGTCCGTGACCCGCACCCGCCCGTCGGCCGATTCCCATTCAGTCTCCAGGATCAGGGTCCCTGGTCGATAGCGACGGGTGGTGCTGACTCCTCCCGATGCAGGGGCCAGCAGCCACCGGCCGGCCTCAGGTGAGTCGAGCAGGGCGGCGAAGCAGGCCGCAGAGTTGAAGTGCGGCAGGCACAGCCAGTCCATGGAGCCGTCCGCGCCGATCAGAGCAGCGGTATGCAGATCCCCGACGATGGCGTAGTCCTCGATCCTGGCCACTGGCTACCGTCCCTCCGTCTCGAGGACAACCTTGACGTCGTCCCGCCATCGTCCCGGGGGGCTTCCATCACGCTCGGGGACCGCTCCCTTGGATCGTGCTCCCTTAACCATCTCCGGTCGGAGGCGATGTGTGTCGACGATAGCGTCCCGTGCCTTCACATAGACGCCGGCTCGCTCAGTCGTCGCGGCAACCGTGGCCGAACCCAACGCCAGATGGCGGCGCCAGCCCCGACGGCGAGTGCAGCGATCAGTACCGCTGCGACGATGTCCTGGGCATGGTGCACGTGAGCAGCCACGCGGGCAACCCCCAGCAGGATGCTCGCGGCCAGGAGCACCACCCCTAGCGACCGGCGGTAGGTCATCACCAAGAGGGCCACGGTTGCCCCCAACGCCGTGTGGTCGGAGGGGAACCCGTTGTCTGCCGGGTGGGCAAACAGCGGTTTGATCGAGGGGTCGACAACGAAGGGTCGGGGGTCTGCGTGGATGGCCGCGGCCAGCTGGATCAGCGCCACCGCGATCACCAGCGACACGATCGTCTGTACGGCCAGCCCAACCTTGTCGTGACGGGGAAGGTAGAGCCAGATGATGGCGGCCGCGATCAGGATGGGAAATAGCAGATACTGCGCGGCGGCGGTGATCAGGCTGTCCATGATGGTGCAGCCTGACACGGATTTCTGAGCGATTTGTGAGAGGAGCGGATGTTCGTTGGCGCACATCCAACTTGATTGCGAAGTTAGGTAAGCCTTATCTTTGTCAGGTGGGCGGACCAGCCCCGCCCGACGACTGAAGTTGAGGTACCCAGTGAGCTTGAAGGCAACCCTGCTGCTTGGCTCCATTGCCGGCATCACCATCGTGTTGGGGTTGCCGATCGGCCGGTTACGCACACCCGCACCGGCCCTTCGTGCGCTGCTGAACGCAACCGCCATCGGGGTGCTGCTCTTTCTCTTCTGGGATGTGCTCTCAGCCGCCTGGACTCCCATCGACAAAGCCCTGACCTCGGTGCACGAAGGCAAAGGTGGGCTGGGAGTGGCTGCCGGCTACGGTGTGCTCTTCGTCTTCGGCTTGGCGGTCGGCCTGTTGGCCCTGGTCAACTACGAACGCTGGATGGCGCGGCAGTCCGCACTGGCGCAGTCCGCACGGACACATCCATACCCGACAGGTCAGGGCCGCCGCCACGGCCCCGGGGCTATGGGCGTCACTGAGGTCAACAGCAGACGCCCGAGCCGGATGGCCACATGGTCCGTCGCGCGCCGGCTCTCCCTGCTGATTGCCGTGGGTATCGGCCTGCACAACTTCGCCGAGGGTCTGGCCATCGGTCAGTCGGCCGCAAGCGGCGAGATCTCCCTCGCCCTTCTGCTCGTGATCGGCTTCGGCCTGCACAACGCAACCGAAGGCTTCGGCATCGTCGCCCCGCTGGCCGGCGACCTCGACAGCGAGGGCAAGGCCCTTCGTCCGAGCTGGGGCTTCCTGCTGGCGATGGGTGCCATCGGGGGCGGGCCCACCTTCGTGGGAACACTGGTCGGTCACCAGTTCACCGGCGAACCCGTCAGCGTCATCTTCCTGACCTTGGCCGCCGGATCGATCCTGTATGTCGTCACCCAGCTTGTCGGCCTCGCCGCCAGGAACAGACGCCCAGACCTGCTGGCCTATGGGCTGCTTCTGGGCCTGGTCGCCGGGTTCCTCACCGATGGCATCGTCACAGCGGCGGGCGTCTAGCCACCTCCGCCGTTCACACTCGCCAACCCCTGGGCAGTCGGGCGGCTAGGCCCGGAAGAGGTCCTCGAGGTGCGGGTGCCAGCGTTCATCTGCTGAGACCAGCACCTCGTCGCCGGCCTGGAGCCGAGTATCGCCACGCACAGAGACCAAGGCGTGGCGCCGGACGAGCATGTTTACCCAGACGTCGACGGTGTCCCCGGAGTCGCTGGCTGCGTCTGCGATCTCATCGATGGTTCGACCGTCGGCGAGCGAGCCCGCCCCGACTGTGAGCCGCAGCACTCCCTCCGGCTCCTCAGCCAGCCGAACCCCCAGCGACCAGGGCTGGGGTTCCACGATGCGCATGGGAAGGTGCAGGGCTCGGGCAACCGTCGGCACGAGACTGCCCTGGACCAGGACCGAGAAGGCCACGACGACGATGACAATGCCGTACAGCCTGTGTGCGCCCGGGACGTTCGCGGCCAGCAGCAGACTTCCCAACAAGATGGGCACGGCGCCCTTGAGCCCGGCGAAAAGCACGAAGGCCTGCTCGTTGCGATGGAGCTTGGCCGGCATCAGACACATCCCCACCAACAGCGGCCGGATCACCAAAGCCAACGAGACGCCGAGCACCAGACCCGGCACCCATACGTTGGGACGCGTGAGGTCACTCAGGTTCACTGTCAAGCCCAGTACGACGAACGCGACGATTTCGCCGAGGCTTGCCAGCGCTGAGTGGAAGCGCGCGATCTCCCGTTTGAAGGGGGTGCGCTCGTCGCCCACAACAATGCCGGCGACGAATACGGCAAGAAATCCTGAGCCATGGACCATGGTCGTCGCGCCATACAGAACCAGCACGCAGGCGAGGGTTCGGAGCGGGTAGAGACCTTCACTCGGCAACGAGACGCGGCGCATGAACCACAACAGGGCACGTCCGCCCAGGAGGCCAAGTGCCGTGCCCACACCCATCTGGAGCATGAACTCACCTGCAACGTGTACGAGGGCACCGCCGCTGAGAGATCCGGCGGCGAGCAGACTCACGAGCAGAGCGATGCCGACCGGGTCGTTCGCCCCGGACTCACCCTCCAGAATTGTCGAAGAGCGCCCGGGTATCTCGCGCTGTCCCAAGACCGAGAACACGACCGCAGGGTCGGTCGGCGCGATGGCCGTCCCGAGCAATAGAGCCACGTACCAGCTGAAGCCGAAGCAGAAGTGCGCCACGGCGGCCACAGCGGCTGTCGTCAGGAACGTGCCAACCACACCCACCACGACGATCGGCGCGGCAGCACCCCGGAACCGCCGCCAGCCGATGTGCATGCCCCCGTCGAACAAGATGCACAACAACGCCACGGTGACGATGCGTTCGACCATGCGCTCCGGCGGCGCGCCCAGACCCAGACCTGGAAGGGCAACGGCGACTGCGGATACAGCCAGGAACATCGCCGGCGCGGGAACCCGCAACCGAGCCGTGAGCCGGTTGGAGAGCACCGCAGCGACGGCGGCGAGCGAGATCACGAGCAAGAGCTGGGCGAACGGGCCGGTGTCGGTCATGAACATCCTTGGTCGGGGGCATCAGTCATCTCATTGCCGACCAGACTTCCCGGCGCACCGCTTCGCAGTCTATGGCGCAAGCGGTGGCGGCAGCGACTGTAGCGACTCCAGGGCGCAGATGCCTACCGACTTCGATGTGAGGGAAGCCCATGAACCGACCCCTGAGGCCCGATCCGACATGGTGCCAACGCAGCACGGGCCGCAAGTCATCGTTGAGCTTTCGCAAGTCCTCCGATGATCAAACGGCCCGTGCCTGGTTCAGTTGTCGGCCAACCGACTAGCTGAACCAGCTGATGAATCTGTCGAACCATCCGTGGTGACCGCCGTGACCGTTATCACCGTGGTGACCGTTATCACCGTCGTGAGTTCCAGCAGACGTCACCGTGACGGTCTTGGTCGCCGTAGTGCCGGCGCCGTTCGCGTTGGTAGCGGTCAGCGTCACCGTGTAGGTGTCGGCCGTGGTGTAGGTCACCGGCGGGCTCTGAAGGGTCGAGGTCGTGTTGTTACCGAGGTCCCACGCCCACGACGTCGGAGTCTCCGACGAGGTGTCGGTCTCAGCGACGGTCAACGGGTCGGTCGCCGAGGCGGCCGAGGTGAAGCTCGAGACGGGAACAACCACACCCGGGACGTCCGTGACCGTGATGGTCTTGGTTGCCGGAGCGCTGGCACCGTTGGCGTTGCTGACGATCAGCGTGACGTCGTAGGTACCGGCCGCCGTGTAGTTCGCCACGGGCGGGTTCTGCGCGTTCGAGCTCGAGCCGTTACCGAAGGTCCACAGCCACGACGTCGGGCTGCCGATCGAGGTGTCGGTCAGCGTGACCGCCAACGGGGCAATCCCGGAGATGGCCGACGCGGTGAAGCTTGCCGTTGGGGCAGGCACCGAGGCCGTGGCCGTGAAGGCCAGATTGCCCGAGGTGCTCGACGTAAAGGCCGCCGCGCTCGTCGGGGTGAACACCGAATGGTAGGAGTAGCTGCCTGCGGCAATAGCAGTCAGCGCCGTGGTGGCGGTACCAGAGGCGACCGGGCTGGTGCCCAGCGACGTGGTGCCGTTGAAGAACTCGACGTTGCCTGCGGCGCCCGCACCAGTGACGGTGGCGGTCAGCGTCTTGGCTGCCGGCGCGACAGCCGTGCCGGTTGTCGGAGACATGGCCAGAGCCGTAGTAGTGGTAACCACCGTAGGTACCGAGGCCGTGACGGTGTAGGTCGAAGCCGACGAGGTGCTCGGGGTGAAGGCCGCCGCGCTGGTCGGGACGAACTTCGCGGTGTAGGAGTAGCTGCCCGCGACAACACCAGTCAGCGTCTTGCTGGCAACGCCAGCGCTGATCGCGCTGGGGGTACCCAGCGAGGTGGTGCCGTTGAAGAACTCCACCGTGCCTGCCGCGCCCGTGCCAGTAATCGTCGCCTTCAGCGTCGGACTGGCCGGTGCCACAACAGGAGATGCCGGAGTCACGGCAAGAGCGGTCGTGGTCGTCACAACCACGGGGGCCGCAGCGACGGTGATGGTGTAGGTGGTGGAGGCGACCACGCCTGAGCGCATCCACACGGTGTAGGTGTAGCTACCGGCTGCGGCCGGGGCCGTCATGGATGCCGGACCCGCATTGCTGGCAGTGACGCTCGCGCCGTTACCGGAGATCCAGTACCCAACGGGGCTGCTGCCTCCGGTGAAGGCGAGCGCAACCGTGTAGGCGGCACCGGGCGCCAGGGTGGCGCTGCTGGGCGTTGCCGCTACCGAACCGCCCGCGGTGTGACAGTCGGTGCAGGCCGATGCGTAGCCGGGGGAAGCCTGCGCGGGTGCGGTGGTCATGGTGACTGCCACGACCGCTGCGGTCAGGCCTGCCGCGAGAACCGCAACCTTCGGGATGTTCTTTCGTTTGAGACTGTTGATTCGCAAAGGGTCCTCCAGGGATCCGGCTTCGTGTTCGTGAGCAGGTGGCCGGGGAGACCCCAGCACGCACCTGTTGACAACGTGAGCCTTGTCTGTCTGTCAGAACTCCACATCCCTCTGGCGGTATAAATAGGGCATATGTGGGCGAAAACAACGTCAAATCATCACAATGTCTTGGTATCCATGAGGCCTCCACAAGGAGCCCGCGCGCTCTGATCAGGGCACCGCGACGCCCACGGGTCAGGACCCTGGCATGAGCCGTGACCAGCACAAACACGCCGCCAAAGTGCTGCCGCCGGAAGGCTGCTCATCGCCGCGGGGAAGATGGCGTCCGTTGGGCACAGGTGGTCCCGACGTGATTCAGGACACCAAGGATGGCCTATCCAGGTAGCCGTTTCGGCGTCATGAATGCCTCAGGTGAGGTCGCTCGAAAAGTCTGTCGCTCAGAACAGTCTCAGGAGCAGTGCGTACCGGCCGGGCCCGGGACCGCCGTCTCAGGAGACGTTCAACAGCGCCTGGGCGATGATCATCGTCTCGTCGTCGAGCGAGGACGGGTGGTGGTACCGCTCGGCATCCAGCTCATCGATGAGTGACAGGTTGTCGCGGACAGCCTCGGCGGTGTTCTCGGAGAGCACGACGCCGTGCGTCTCGGCGACAAAGATCCTGGCAACCCGGCCACCCGCCACGGAGTAGATGTGTCCGCTGACCGAGCATTCCTCGTGCGCAAGGTAGGCCACCAATGGACTCACGGACTCCGGCGAGACCTTGGCGGCAAGGTTTCCCAGAATGTCCTCCGTCATCCGGGTCGATGCAATCGGCGCGATGGCATTGACCTTGATGCCATGGCTGGCACCCTCGATCGAGAGGACGCGGGTCAGCCCGGCCAGCCCGGCCTTGGCTGCGCCGTAGTTCGCCTGACCGAAGTTCCCGAAGAGGCCGGAGGCGGAGCTGGTGTTGATGATGCGGCCGTAGCCCTGCTCGCGCATCAGGCGAAGGGCCGGCTGACTGACGTAGAGAGCTCCCTTGAGGTGGACGTCGATCACCGGGTCGATCATGGTGTGGTCCATCTTGTGGAAGGCCTTGTCCCTCAAGATGCCGGCGTTGTTGATCAGCACGTCGACCCGGCCGAAGGCGTCCAGCGCGGCCTGAACGATCGCCTGCCCACCATCCGATGTGGCCACGCTGTCGTGGTTGGGCACCGCGACGCCACCGAAGGCGGTGATCTCGTCGACGACTCTGTCGGCTGCGGACATCGAGGAGCCGCTGCCGTCGAGAGCCCCACCAAGG
>Ga0208079_1000295_pt1 | contig 27650 bp, 26 predicted proteins | sample NGESurdeep092012_5_FD_184474 | JGI IMG/M metagenome (GOLD analysis project Ga0208079, IMG submission 184474) | Arctic peat soil microbial communities from Barrow, Alaska - NGEE Surface sample 210-2 deep-092012 (SPAdes) | ecosystem: Environmental > Terrestrial > Soil > Wetlands > Peat ... | reverse complement strand
GACAGCTTGAGCAGGCGCACCATGTTGGCCACATGCGAGCGGCTCTTGCCGACGATCTGCGCGACATCGTCCTGGCTGTGATTGAATTCTTCCATCAGCGCCAGATAGCCGGCCGCCTCCTCGATCGGATTCAAATCAGAGCGCTGCACGTTCTCGATGATGGCAAACTCGAGCGCCTGCGCGTCGCTCGCCTCGATCACCACGATCGGCACATCGTGCAGGCCGGCGCGCTGGCCTGCGCGCCAGCGCCGCTCGCCGGCGATGATCTCGAAGCTGTCGGCCTTGAGCCGCGAAGGCCGCACCACGATCGGCTGGATGATGCCGCGCTCTTTGATCGAAGCCGCCAGCTCGTTGAGCTCGGCGTCGGTGAAATTGCGGCGCGGATTGCGCGGATTGGCACTCAGGTTTTCGATCGGCGCGTGCCGCGGATTGCGCGCGCTGTCGGCCGACGGCGACTCCTCGGCAACCTCACCCATCAGCGAGGCCAGGCCGCGTCCCAATCGCGAGTGATCCGCCATCGCCGCCGCTCCTGAACGCGCCATCGAAATTACCCCTTCGAATTTCCCGTTGTCATGCCCCGCGAAGGCGGGGCATCCAGTACCCCCTGCGGGTCGATTTGTTTCGACGTTGAGTTACGCGTGCAACACCGTGGTTACTGGATTGCCTGCTTGCGCGGGCAATGACAGCAGAATGTTTTTGCGTGCGCCGCGCCCGACATCCTCACCCCGCCTTCAATTCCTTCTCGCGCTGGATGATCTCGGTGGCGAGCCGCAAGTAGGCTTCGCTGCCGGCGCATTTGAGATCGTACACCAGCACCGGCTTGCCGTAGGACGGCGCTTCCGAAATGCGCACGTTGCGCGGGATCACCGTGTCGTAAACCTTGCGGCCCATGAACTGGCGCACGTCGGCGACCACCTGGTTGGCGAGATTGTTGCGCGAGTCGTACATCGTCAGCACGATGCCGTGGATCGTCAGTTGCGGATTGAGCGTGGTCTTCACCTGCTCGACGGTCTTGAGCAGCTGCGACAAGCCTTCGAGCGCGAAGAACTCGCATTGCAGCGGCACCAGGATTGAATCCGCCGCCGCCATGGCGTTGACCGTGATCAGATTGAGCGACGGTGGACAGTCGACCAGCACGTAGGTGAAATCGTAAGCGCGCGGGCCGCTGTTGATGTCGGCCAACGCGCTGCGCAGGCGGAAGGCGCGGTCGCGCGCCTGGCCGATTTCGAGCTCGAGGCCGGAGAGGTCGAGCGTCGAGGGCGCGATGAACAGCTGCGGCACCGCGGTGGGGACCACGGCATCGCGCATAGGAGCTGCGCCGGTGAGCACGTCATAGGTCGAGGTGCGGCGCGCGCGCCGCTCGATGCCTAAGCCGGTGGAGGCGTTGCCCTGCGGGTCGAGGTCGACGATCAGCACGTGCTCGCCGATGGCCGCCAAGGCGGTGCCGAGATTGATCGCCGTGGTGGTCTTGCCGACGCCGCCCTTCTGGTTGGCGATCGCCAGCACCCGCGGGCGGGCGGGTTCGGCCCGGGCGGCGGGCTTGCCGAAGGTGACAACCTGCGGGTCGGCGGCGGGGGCAGCTGGCGGCAAAGTTGGTGGCAAAGTTAGTGGCAAGTCGGTCATGCTGGCGTTTCCATCGGTAGCTCGGCCGGCCGGGCCGGGGCACTTCGGAGGCGAGGAATCGATCCTCGGCGGCGAGCTTAGGCCCTTCTAAGACGCTTAAGGCCGCGGATAACGACGATGCAGCCCTCCGGGCTGGTCTTGCTGGGCACTTTCGCGGCCTCGATATTCCAATATTTAGCGGCTTGGGTCAATTCGGCATCTACATCTTGACCCTTGGGGAAGATTCCGACCGCTCCCCGCGCAATCAAAGAAAACGCCTGATCGCACAGGACTTTCAACGGGGATAACGCGCGCGCGGTGACCGCGTGGATGGTTTCTGCACAGCTTTCCGCAAATTTTTCCGCCCGCTCGTGGTGTACGAGCGCCGGCACCCCGGTCACGCGCACCGCCTCGCGCAGGAATGTGGCCTTTTTTCCAACGCTTTCAACAAGATGCACCATGGCGCCGGGCTTATCGGCGAGCGCACAGGCGATCGGAATGCCGGGAAATCCGCCGCCGGAGCCGAAATCCGCCCACACCAGCGCCTTCGGCGCGTGTTCGAGCAGCTGCAGCGAATCGGCCACGTGCCGCGTCCAAATCGTTGGAATCGTTGAGGATCCGATGAGGTTCTGGTTCTGCTGCCAGAGCAACAACAGATCGACGAACAGCTGCAGCCGCTTTTCCGTTTCACGTGAAACAGGGGTGAGGGTGAGCGCGCGCGCGCGGTCGGCGTCGAGATCGAAGGCGCCCTGCCCGCGCTTGCTCAAGCGCGTTTGCGCCCGCGCCGCACATGCGCAACCAGCAGCGTCAGCGCCGCCGGCGTCATGCCATCGAGACGGCTCGCGTGGCCGATGGTGCGCGGGCGATGCGCTTGCAGCTTTTGCTTCGCTTCGTTCGACAGTCCCGCCAGCGCCGCATAGTCGAAATCGTCGGGCAATGCGAAACTTTCATCGCGCCGATACGCCGCCACGTCCGCCGCCTGGCGCGACAGATAGACATCGTATTTCGCATCGATCTCGATCTGCTCGGCTATTTTTGGCGCGAACTCGCCGAAGCGCGGCCAGATTTTCGCCAAATCCGCGATTGCGACATGCGGATAGGACAGCAATTCGAATGCCGTGCGGCGCTGGCCATCCTTGTTGAGCGCGAGGCCGTGCCGCTCGGCTTCTTTCGGCGTGAGCGAAACTGAATTGGCAAGTTCACGTGCCGATTTGAGCGCGGCGCTTTTTTCCAAGTGGAATTGTGCACGCTCAGGCCCGACGCAGCCAATCGCGATTCCTTTATCGGTCAGCCGCTGATCGGCATTGTCCGCGCGCAACTTCAATCGATATTCGGCGCGCGAGGTGAACATGCGGTAGGGCTCGCTGACGCCGCGCGTCACCAGGTCGTCGATCATCACGCCGATATAGGCTTCGGCGCGATCGAGAATAATCTCGTCGCCATTGCGGGCCACAGAAGCCGCGTTGAGACCTGCAAGAAGTCCCTGTGCCGCAGCCTCTTCGTAGCCAGTGGTGCCATTGATCTGGCCGGCGAGAAACAGCCCACGCAGCCGCTTGGTTTGCAGTGTCGGCTCGAGTTCGCGCGGATCGACGTAATCATATTCGATGGCGTAGCCGGGCCGGATGAAGCGCGCGTTCTGCAATCCGGGAATCGTCGCGACCAGCGCGTGCTGAACTTCTTCCGGAAGCGACGTCGAGATGCCGTTCGGATAAACGGTGTGATCGTCGAGACCTTCCGGCTCCAAAAAAATCTGATGGCCGTCGCGCTCGCCGAACTTCACGATCTTGTCTTCGATCGACGGACAATAGCGCGGACCGGTGCTCGCGATCTGGCCGGAATACATCGGCGAGCGATGCACATTGGCGCGGATGATTTCGTGCGTGGCCGCGACCGTGCGCGTGATGCCGCATTCGATTTGGCGATTCTCGATGCGCGCCGTCAGCATCGAGAACGGCTCCGGCACGTCGTCGCCGGGCTGCATTTCCAGGCTCTGCCAATCGATGCTGCGGCCATCGAGCCGCGGCGGCGTGCCGGTTTTCAGGCGGCCGAGCGCGAAGCCGACATTTTCGAGCGTGCGTGACAGGCCCAGCGCCGGCGCTTCGCCGGCGCGGCCGGCGGGAATTTGCTGTTCTCCGATATGGATGAGGCCGCGCAGAAACGTGCCGGTGGTGAGCACCACCGCGCCGGCGGAAATCTCGCGGCCATCGGCGAATTTGACCCCGCCAATGCGGCCGTTCGCAATCACCAGATCGTCGGCCTCGGCTCCGATCACCGCGAGATTCGGCGTTTCGCGAATCGCCGCCTGCATGGCCTCCGCATAGAGCTTGCGGTCGGCCTGCGCGCGCGGGCCGCGCACGGCCGGGCCCTTGCGGCGGTTGAGCACGCGGAATTGGATGCCGCCCTGGTCGGCGACGCTTCCCATCAGCCCGTCCAGAGCGTCGATTTCCCGCACCAGATGGCCCTTGCCGAGGCCGCCAATGGCCGGATTGCACGACATGGCGCCAATGCTCGCGAAACGATGGGTGATGAGGGCCGTGCGCGCGCCCATGCGGGCCGCCGCGCTAGCTGCTTCACAGCCGGCATGGCCGCCGCCAATCACGACAACGTCGAATTGCGCCCGCATGATGCGGTTTTGTAGCGGAGGCCTTAGGGCGGGTCAAAACATCCCATTTTTCCGGAATGTTTCACGTGAAACACGGCCCAAACGGTATAATACTACCAATGATCGGCCGATTCCTCGGCCCCGAGCACGCCTTGCTCGGCCAAAAGCCACCCATCCTCGGCCCCCACGAGGATCAATCCTCATGCTGGCATCTGTCGTCTTGGCCAGCTTGGGGCGCCCTATGGCTCTCGGATCGCCGGCCGGGCTATTTGCCGATGCAGAAGTCGCGAAAGATCACGTCCAGGATATCCTCGACGTCGACGCGGCCGGTGAGGCGCCCGAGCGCCCGGGCGGCGATCCGCAGCTCTTCGGCCAGCAGCTCTTCGGCTAGAAGTTCGTGGCGGCCGGCCAGTTCGCGCGCAAGCGCCCGCCGCAGCGCCGCCAGGGTGTCCTCGAGCGCGCGGCGGTGGCGCTCGCGCGTCACCAAGGCCTGCTCGGCGCCGGCCAGGAAAGTCTCGGCATAGCGGGCCAATTGCGCCAGCACCCGATCAAATCCTGCACCTGAGGTGGCTGATATACTGAACTCCGACTCATTCTTATTGAATTCTGATTCACTATTACACCTTAACCCGGAATTAACCATATCCTTTATGGTCTTATTAGATCGTAATTCTTGTTCACTACTATGTATAGTTCTAGTTTCTGATTCACTCTTTACATCCAGGCCGACCAGGTCAATTTTATTGCGCACCAGCCAAATCGGCGGGTTCGCCGACGCCTGATTGGCGGGTGCGGGTTCGTCCGGCTGCCCGGACCCCCGCAGATTGTCGTCATTCCGGGAGCCGCCGGCCGGCGGCGCGGCCATTGCACGACGTTCCGCCGCCAATGTCGGCACCAGGGACGGGCGTGAGCCGAGCGGCTGGGCCATTGAACCAGTCGCCGCCTCGCTCGCATCGACCACCCACAGCACCAGGTCGGCGCTCGCCGCCCGCGCGCGCGCCCGCCGCACGCCTTCGAGCTCGACCGGGTCTTCGGTCTCCCGGATGCCGGCGGTGTCGAGCAGCGTCACCGGCAAGCCGCCGAGGTCGAGATGCACCTCGATCACGTCGCGGGTGGTGCCGGCATAAGGCGAGACGATCGCCGCCTCACGCTTGGCCAGCCGATTGAGCAGCGTCGACTTGCCGGCATTCGGGGGACCGGCGATCGCCACCACCAGGCCTTCGCGCAGCCGTTCGCCGCGGCCGCCATCGGCCAGCGCCAAGGCGATCTCGCCTTCCAGCTCGCGCGCGATGCTGAGCGCCGGCGCCACCAAGTCCTCCGGCACGTCGGCCTCGTCGGAAAAATCGATGCGGGCCTCGACCAGCGCAAGCGCCTGGATCAGCCGCTGCCGCCAGGTTTCGGCGCGGCTGCCGAGCAGGCCTTTCATCTGCCGGAACGCCTGCCGGCGCTGGCCCTCGGTCTCCGCCATCACCAGGTCGGCGAGGCCTTCGACGGCAGTCAGATCGAGCTTGCCGTTCTCGAAGCCGCGGCGGGTGAACTCGCCCGCCTCGGCCGGCCGCAGGCCCTCGATGCCACGCAGCGCCGCCAGCACCGCGGCGATCACCGCGCGGCCGCCATGCAGCTGCAGCTCGGCGACGTCCTCGCCGGTCTCGCTGTGCGGCGCCGGAAACCACAGCGCCAGCGCCTCGTCGATGATCTCCGCCGTTTGCGGATCGCGCACGCGCGCCAAGCCGGCTTTGCGCGGCTCCGGGATTTTGACGCCCAGCGCCTTGAGCGCGTCGCCGGCGCGCGAGCCGGAAATGCGGATGACCGCAATGGCCGCGGGTGGGCGGCCGGAGGAGAGGGCGAAGATGGTGGGGTGGGTGGACATCACGGCGACGGAAGCGCCGGGATGGAGTGGGGTCAAGGGGGCGAAAACAATCGCGGTTTCGTGTCTCAGGGGCTGCCATTGCTGGCCCTACGACGGCGTGTAGACTTCGTCCAGCACACCCGCTGGCAGCTACTGCGGATACCCAGAGGAATCATGACGACAACAAAAGGCGACCAGCCGATCAAACCGCGTCTATCCGTTCCTTGGTTTGGTGCCCGCAAGATGGCGCGCCAACTAATGGCTGAAGTTCAAGAGCTACGCGTACAGCGCGACGCGGCGCGCAATCAGCTCGAAAGAGTTGGCGGAATGGCAAGCGAACTGGTGGCTGAAGTTAAAAAGTTGCGCGCGCAACGTGAGGCCGCACTCAAACAGCTGGAAATACTTGGCGCGCTCCCCGTCGCGCAACTCGAGGCCCGTCGGGTCCAACTCGAAGCCGAGATCGCCGCACAGACGACACGACTTGCACGAGAGAAATCCGATGCAGCCGACGCCCTAGCGGCTGTGAAAAAACAACTCAAGGAAGCTCACCGGGCGATTGTCGAGACCGAAGATTTGGCTCTCTTGCAAGAAGTTGGGGTTTACCAATACCGGCATCCGTTGACCGATGCCGTCGCTTACGAAAAGCAGCTTGCAGCGATTGAAGATGACATTAAGGCCATGACCAGAAAAGACGGCGGAGCTGTGCTCGCCACGACTGATTGGACAGTCAATGGATCTGCCGCAGATGGCCGAGCAATGGTCCGAGATTTTTCGAAATTGATGCTGCGTGCATTCAACGCGGAGGCCGATACTCTTGTGCGCGGCCTCAAACCTTACAAGCTCGATGGGGCACTCGACCGGCTGAAGAAAGTCGCCGAGACAATTGAGCGCCTTGGAAAGACCATGAAAATTCGGATTTCGACGTCATACTATAAAATACGCGTCCGTGAACTTGAACTCACTTCGGACTTTTTACAGAAGCAGGCTGAGGAGAAGGAGGCCGAGCGCCTGGCGCGAGAACATCTGCGAGAAGAACGAAAGGTACAGCAAGAGATAGAGAATGAACGTGCGCGTCTTGAGAAGGAGCGCCAGCATCATGCTAATGCCCTCGAGGTCATGGTCGCAAAAGGTGACGAAGCTGCGGTTGCGCGGTTGCGCGAGCAATTGAGCGACGTCGATCGGGCTCTGGAAAAGGTGGACTATCGCGCCGCAAATATTCGGGCCGGATACGTTTATATCGTCTCCAATATAGGTTCTTTTGGAGAGAAGATGGTCAAAGTTGGCATGACACGACGCTTGGAACCTGTGGACAGAATTCGGGAGCTCAGTGACGCGTCGGTGCCATTCAACTTTGCCGTTCACGCTCTGTTTTTTTCAAAGGACGCAGTCAGCATCGAAAGAGCAATGCACGAACGACTCGCTAACGTGCAGGTGAACACTATCAATCGACGACGTGAGTTTTTCCGTGTGACTCCGTTAGATGTCAGAGCCCATCTGAGTGAACTCGCCGGCGAATTATTGCAGTTCCAGGAAATTCCAGAAGCAATTGAGTACCGCCAATGCCTGCGTGCGCAGGCGGAGGTGAGGCACTAACCCCTCACCCGGCACACACTCGCATTCGCTCCGCGCGCGCCACCCTCTCCCACATTAAAAAATGCCGAACTCGGGTAAACCCGAGTTCGGATGGGCGAGGGCAAGTGAGAATGCCGCGCGGCTCGCGACACACCCCTCCGCTGTCATTGCCGGGCTTGACCCGGCAATCGATGAAGACGTCCAGCAATATCAGTCTTACGTAAGGCTATCGCTAGCCGCGAAGCATCATGGATGCCCGGGTCAAGCCCGGGCATGACAAGCCATAATTCACGCCCCGGAATTTGCCACCGCCACGCAATCGACCTCGACATCGACATCGACATCGAACGGTCCCGGCCACGCCGGGTCAAGGGAAACGTGGAAGCCGTCTAACGTGAGCCACTGACGCAGATCAAGCTGGCCAACGGCTGGTCGAGTATCGGATATTGTTCGATGACACTCTGGCTACCAAGCATGTCAAACAAAGTTTGAGCTACACTGAGGGAGACGCGCATGAAACTTGTACGATCCTGGCTGCTGGCGGCGGCTGTTGGACTCGCCGGCATTATGTTCCCGCAAGCGCCAACATTTGCGCAGACTCCAGCGGCGTCTTCGTCATCCGAGGTGTCGAAGCCAACGGTCGTGAGCAAAATAAAAACGTGGACACGCGCGCGTTTGGCGGCGGCAAAAAAACGCTGGGCCGAGGACAACGCCAAATTCACCGATTGCTCGAGGCAGCTCATAGAGCAACAGAAAGTGAGGCGGCTATCGCTGCATCGGCAAGGGCATTTCCTGCAAGACTGCATGAACCGCAAGCCCTAGCCGAATTGATATCTTGGGATGTCCAGTTGCGTGGGCCGCGGGCTCACACCACCGCCACGCAATCGATCTCGACATCGAACGGCCCGGTGAAAAACGGGACATGCAGAAAGATGCGGGCCGGGGATTCGGTCGGGAAGTAACGTGCGTAGACCGCATTGAACTTGGCGAAGTGCGACGGGTCGGGCGTGCAATAGACATTGCATTTGACCACGTCGCTAAGCGACGAGCCGGCCGCTTCCAGGCACAGCTTCATCTGGCCGAGCACGAGTTCGGCCTGGCGCTCGAACGGTTGCGGCTTGATGTCGCCAGTTTCGGGGTCGAACGGCGGCAGACCCGACAAATAGACGAACCCGTTCGCGACGATGACCGGATAGATCGGCCCTTTGCGGCGCCGTTCCAGATAGCTCGATATTGGCTCCACGCGTATGCGTTTCATCGTTTGCCTCGCGCTTTGAATTGAGGCCGCCACCATAGGGTCTGTGCGTCACGGATGGTTCGGCCAATACCGAACTGTCACTGCTTGCTGGCGGCGCGCGGGCCGCGGTAAATTCGCCCATGGTCGCGGCGGCAACCATGGTCGAGGTGGCGGCGCTGGTCGGCGACACCGCGCGCGCGACCATGCTCGCCGCCCTTATGGGCGGGCAGGCCTTGACCAGCAGCGAGTTGGCCGCGCTGGCGCACATTTCCCGGCCGACCGCGAGCGGGCACCTCAGCAAGCTTGTCGGCGCGCGGCTGCTCGCCGTGACCCAGAAACGCCGCAACCGCTATTACCGCATTGCATCGCCTGGTGGCCAAGATGCTGGAAAGCATCAAGGCGGTCGCGGCACTCGAAACGCCGGCGCGCTATCAGCCACGCTCCGCGCAAGACGACGCGCTGCGCTTCGCGCGCACCTGTTACGATCATTTGGCCGGCCGGCTGGGCGTCGCGATCGCGGATGCGCTGGTGGCGAAGCGTTATATCGTGCTGACCGAGGAGGGCGGCGAGGTGACCGCTGCCGGCGCACGATTCCTGACCAAATTCGGTGCTGAACTGAATGCGAAATCCGCCAGCCGCCGGATTTTCTGCCGCGCCTGTCTCGACTGGAGCGAGCGGCGCTATCATGTCGCCGGCTTGGTCGGCGCGGAAATCTGGCGGCGCTGCCTGGAGCTGGGTTGGGTGACGCAACAGCGCGACACCCGCGCGGTCCGCGTTACATCCGCTGGCCGGCGCGGACTGCGCGATACGTTCGGTATAAAAGTTGCAGTTTGAGGGCAGGCTGGCCGGAGGAGAGGGCGACGCGACGTTGAGCGCTCCCATCTCGGAAACAAGACCACAAATTGTCCGCAGCGGCGCCATCATATTGCGTCTCGGCCCATAGACGCTCGCTGCCATTGGCCCTGGCAACCGCCCATCCGCCCCGCTAGATAAGCGGCGGGAGAGCCATGATGAAGCGTGAAAGCAAGGCTGCCAAAGAAAGGGAGGTGTGGGCGAAGCTCTGGCCGAGCCAACACCCGGAGAAATCCATTCCGCTGTTGCAGGCGCTGCATATTCTGACGCGCGCGGGCGCGCTGAACGCGGATTCGCGGCGTAAGCTCACCCAAGTGCTGCACCTGACGCAACTGCTGCGTCCCGCTTTGGAATCCTTGCTCAAACAGCCAAACGAGCCGGTGCTCGCCGATGTCGGCGCCGGAAAATCCTATCTTGGTTTTATTCTCTACGATCTGGTGTTCGGTCCAGCCGGTCGCGGACGCGTCATCGGAGTCGAGGCGCGCGAAACGCTCGTCGACTCATCGCGGGCGCTGGCAACGGCATCGGGTTTCGAGCGCATGCAATTTATCGCGTCACCGATCGCCGAGGCAACGATTCCGGGCGGCCGCGCCGACATGGTCACGGCCCTGCATGCCTGCGACACCGCCACCGACGACGCCATCCGCTTCGCGCTGCGCCATGAGGCGAAGACGATTGCCCTGGTGCCCTGTTGCCAGGCCGAAGTGGCGCGGTTGTTGGAAGGTGAGGCCGGCCCGTTGCGTCAACTGTGGCGCCATCCGATTCAACGGCGCGAATTTGGCGCGCATGTCACGAATGTCATCCGCGGCCTGGTCTTGGAGGCGCACGGCTACAAGGTGCGCGTGACCGAATTGACTGGCCTCGAACATTCGATGAAGAACGAACTGATTCGCGCCGAGCGCCATCAGCGCGGCAATGCGCAAGCGCGCGGAGAGCTCGCTCGGCTCATCGACCAGCTTGGCGTTAAGCCCGCGCTCCTCGACACGATCTAGGAGCGCACCGTTGGGTGCCGACATCAACACGATGCAGAACAGCGCGGGTATCTATGGCACGCCGCCGGCGGAAGTGTTGGACTCGCCCGTCAACGCAATTCAATTTTCGCCGCTGATGCCGGGCGCGTCGGCGCTGGAGCTGCAGGGCGAAGGCAGCCTCGCCGCGATGACAATGTTGGCGCCACCGGGGACGCTGGAGCGACGTTATGCCATAGCGCTGGCGTTGCGCGCGGTGGCGCCGAGCGGCTCCTTCAGCGTGCTCGCTCGCAATGATCGGGGCGGAACGCGGTTGCGCAAAGAGCTGCAAGCGTTCGGGGGCACCGCCGAAGAAACCGCGCGCCGGCATCATCGCATCGTGGTTTGCGCACGGCCCGCCAACGTGACGGGCGTGCACGAAGCGCTGTTGAATGGCGGTCCCCAGCTGGTCGCAGGTCTTGATCTTTGGTCGCAGCCCGGCGTGTTCAGTTGGGACCGCATCGATCCTGGCACGGCGCTGCTGCTGCATCACCTGCCCGCGCTCAGCGGACGCGGTGCAGATTTTGGCTGCGGCATTGGCATTCTGGCGCGCGCGGTGTTGGCATCTGCCAAGGTCGCGCAGATCACGCTGATCGACATCGACCGGCGGGCGATCGAGGCCGCACAACGCAATCTCGATGATCCACGCGTGCGCTTTTGTTGGGCTGACGTGCGGGACCCCAATCCTGAACCGGCTGAGCTTGATTTCGTGGTGATGAACGCTCCCTTCCACGATGCCGGCACTGAGGACCGAATGCTCGCGCTAGGCTTTGTTAAGCGCGCCGCCGCGGTCCTGCGCAGCGGCGGCGTTTGCTGGCTCGTCGCCAATCGCCATTTGCCGTACGAGGCGGTCTTGCAGCCGCTGTTTAGGCGGGTCGCACTGACAATTGAAACGGCTGGATACAAGATTTACATGGCGACCAAATGAGCAAAGGTCCCCCGACGCTGCGGCTCGATCGGCTGCTCGCCAATCTCGGCTACGGGTCGCGCCGCGAGGTGCAGCGGCTGGTCTGGGCGGGCCTGGTGTCGCTGGATGGTGTCACGTTGCACGACAGCGACCAACGCATCGCTGTCACAGCGGACTTGTCTGCGCGCATGTCCGTCGATGACGAGCCGCTCGACCCGCCTCCCGGCTTCGCTCTGATGCTGCACAAGCCAATCGGTGTGACCTGCTCGCACAAAGAGCAGGGACCCTTAGTTTACCGACTGTTGCCGGAGCGTTGGCGGCGGCGCGAGCCCGCGATCTCGACCGTCGGTCGCCTCGACAAGGATACCTCGGGCCTGTTGTTGCTGACGGATGACGGCGCGCTGCTGCACAAAATAATTTCTCCGCGCCGCCACGTTACCAAGCGCTATGACGTCACGCTCGATCGGCCCTTGCGTGGCGGCGAGGAAACTATCTTCGCATCCGGTGAATTGCTGTTGGAAGGCCAATTGAAGCCGCTGTTACCGGCTCAGCTGGAGGTTGTTTCCCCGACGCGCGCCTATGTGACGCTGACCGAGGGCCGCTATCACCAAGTGCGCCGTATGTTCGCGGCGGTCGGCAATCACGTCACCGCGCTCCATCGTGACCGGGTCGGAAGTTTGATGTTGCCGGACGATTTGCCGGCCGGACAATACCGCATCCTCAGCGAAACGGATCTTGCCTTGGTGCTGCAGCCGCGTTGATCCCGCTGAGGGACGCGCCGTGTGAACCAGCCAGCGTCGCCCGTCACCCAATTCAAGATTTTTCGAAAATTGCTCCATAGTGGTAGGGCGGCAATTCGACGACCCGACTCAATCTGAATCCCGCTGGCTCCACCGCCGCCTTGGTGGCCTCGGGCGTCATCCTGAGTTCGGTCGCAGGTCCGCGCGGCTCTCCTAAAATCGTCGTTTCCGCGCGCGGCCGCGCATGCCAATTCACGATCGCAAAATGTCCGTGCGGCACCAGTGCATTCGCCAGGGCGCGCGCAAGCCGGGTCCGCTCCGTCACGCCGTGAAATGCATTCGCCATGAACACAAGGTCAGCCGGCCGTGGCACCAGTCTGTCGATGTCGTAAGCGCTGCCTTCAACAAAATCGCAATTCCTGATGCCGCTGTCAGCGAGACGCGCACGGGCCACGTCCAGAAGCTCACGGTCGATGTCGATTGCGGTCACGTGACGCACAAGTTTGCCGATTTGCAATGTAAACCAGCCGTCCCCTGAGCATAGATCGATGACGTCCATCCCAGCCGCGATTCCGACCCGGGTGAGGACCGTGGCCGGATCGGGCCACAGCGCCTCCCACCAGCCGGCGGTGGGCATTTCAGTTCCTTTGAAGAATCCCGGAAGCACCACGCATCCGTCTCCTTGTTGCTGTACGATAGACGTGTGGTCCTCGATAAGTGCAAAGGATGCAACCAATTACCGATAAACAAAAGGGCGATACTGCACCCCTCCTGAACAACAAATCGCCGGCGACGGCTTCGGTGTTTTCACCCGATGCGCTTTTGCGCGAAGCGCGGCGACAAAAAGGGCTTGCGCCGCTCGATGTACCGGCCATTTGTATCCTCGATCCCGATGGCGACATCCTCCGCCATTTGCGCAAGTCCGGCCGAGCCACGCGCTTCGATGCTTGGCCTTGCTACCACACCGACCTCTATACGTTTCGTCTTGCGGAACAAACGGTCGGCATCATCGGCTGCGTCGTCGGCGCACCTTTCGCGGTATTGATCGCCGAAGAATTATTTGCCTGTGGCTGCCGCTTTCTGCTCAGTCTGACCTCGGCCGGTCAAATCAGCGCCGCCGGGCCAACGCCCTATTTCGTGGTGATCGACCGTGCGCTCCGCGACGAGGGCACCAGCTATCATTACGCCGCGCCCGCCGAGTTTGCCGAAGCCGACGCGCAGCTCGTCGCGACCGCCGCCAATGCCCTAAAACGGGCGGGCTTGCGGATTCTGGTCGGTCCGAGCTGGACCACCGATGCGCCATTTCGGGAAACCGCCGAAGCGATCGCGGCGGCACGCGCGCAAGGCGTGCTGGCGGTGGAAATGGAGGCGGCGGCGCTCTACGCGTACGCGCGGGCACGCGGCAAATCCGTCTTATGCCTCGCGCATGTCACCAACACGATGGGGCAGGCCGAACGGGATTTCGAAAAAGGCGAATCCGACGGGACCATCGATGCGTTGAGCGTTCTCGAGACAATCGTGAAAACGGTGACGTGAGAAAGCTGGCAGCGGCGCGCTCAGAATACCAAAACCTTATCCGCCTCCGCGGTCGCATTCGCCAGCGCATCCATCGTGCTGCGCTGCGCGCCTTCAAGCAGCTCCGCCTCACTCATGCCGCGCGCATCCATGCAGGTGCCGCACAAGAGCACAGACCCCTTGCTGCTGATGACCCGCTTTAGCATTCGCTCGATGTTGTAATAGCCCTCGGGTGTTTTCTGCTGGGCCTTGCCTGCAACCACGGCGTCGCCCATCAAAAAGATCGTCGTCTGCGCCGCCGGATCTTTCTTGACCAGGGCGTGCGCGAGCCGAAGCGCATTATAGACACGCTCGGTGCCGTAGGGCGGGTCATTGATGATGAACAGAACCCTCATGCTGCTCATGTCTATGAAGGCGACAAGCCGCCGCATTGATGCCGATCAAATCTCGGAAATCCGCGCTCTTAATGTCCATTGGTCCGAAAAGACGGCGACGACCTAGCGGCTACGTGCCGATCCACATTTCACTGACGCTCAAATCCACGTTAGTCTGCGCCGGTGTCCTCATCCCCCAACACCGCGCACGAAAATCGCCTGGCGCAGGCGACCTCGCCCTATCTGCTGCAGCACCAGCACAATCCGGTCGACTGGTGGCAATGGGGACCGGAGGCGCTGGCCGAGGCCAAGCGCAGCAACCGGCCGATCATGCTGTCGGTCGGCTACGCCGCCTGCCACTGGTGCCACGTGATGGCGCACGAGTCGTTCGAGGACGAGTCGACCGCGCAGGTGATGAACGAGCTGTTCGTCAACATCAAAGTCGATCGCGAGGAGCGGCCCGACATCGACCAGATCTACATGAACGCGCTGCATCTGCTGGGCGAGCAGGGCGGCTGGCCGCTCACCATGTTCTTGACGCCGGCGGGCGAGCCGGTGTGGGGCGGCACGTATTTTCCCAAACAGGCGCGCTACGGCCGGCCGGCCTTCACCGACATTTTGCGCGAAGTGGCGCGCATGTTTTGCGAGGAGCCCGACAAGATCGAGCAGAACCGGGCCGCGCTGTTAGCGCGGCTGGCCGACAAGGCGCGGCCTATCGGCAAGGTGACGATGGGCGTGCGCGAGCTCGACGCCGCCGCCCGCCAGATCGGCAATGCGTTCGATGCGGTGCACGGCGGCTTGCGCGGCGCGCCGAAGTTTCCGCAGCCGGCGATTTTGGAAATGCTCTGGCGTGCCGGCTTGCGCAGCGGCGACGCCGAGTTTTTCGACACGGTCGAGCACTCGCTCGAACGCATGTCTGAGGGCGGCATCTACGATCATCTCGGCGGCGGCTTCTCGCGCTATTCGGTCGATGAGCGCTGGCTGGTGCCGCATTTCGAGAAGATGCTGTACGACAACGCCCAGCTGCTGGAATTGCTGGCGCTGGCGTATCAGCGCAGCGGCAAGCCGCTGTTTCGCGCGCGCGCGCGCGAGACGGTGGAGTGGCTGCAGCGCGAGATGACCACCGGGGATGGCGCGTTTGCCGCCTCGCTCGATGCCGACTCGGAAGGCGAGGAAGGCAAGTTCTACGTCTGGTCGAACAACGAAATCGTCGAGCTGCTCGGCCCCGAGGCCGGCGGCTTCTTCGCGCGCCATTACGATGTGAGCGACGCGGGCAATTTCGAGGGCCACACCATCCTCAACCGGCTCAAGCGCCTTGAGCGCACGGAGGCGGACGAGGCGCGGCTGGCGGCGCTGCGCGCGATCCTCTTAGACGCGCGCGCGGGCCGCGTGCGCCCCGGCCTCGATGACAAGGTGCTGGCCGACTGGAACGGGCTGATGATCGCAAGCCTGGTCAATGCCGGCGTGGTCCTCGACCAGCCGTCATGGCTCGCCATGGCCCAGCGCGCCTTCGCTTTCATCGCGAGGACAATGACCAAGGGCGATCGGCTTGGGCATTCCTGGCGCGCGGGCAAGTTGCTGTTTCCCGGCCTGGCCTCCGATTTCGCCGCCATGATCCGCGCCGCGCTGGCGCTGCATGAGGCGACCGGCGAACGCGCCTATCTCGCGCAGGCGCTGGCCTGGCAGCGCGCGTTCGATGCGCATTACGCCGATCCCGACACCGGCGGCTATTATCTTTCCGCCGACGACGCCGACGACCTGCTGCTGCGGCCACATTCCACCGCCGACGACGCCACGCCCAATCCCAATGCGGTGGCGGCGCAAAATCTGCTGCGGCTGGCGGTGCTGGCCGGCGACGACCGATGGCGCGCGCAGGCCGACCTACTGATCGACGGCATTTTATCGGCGGCCGCGAGCAATCTGTTCGGCCATGTGGCGCTGCTCAATGCGCTCGACTTGAGGCTGCGCGGCGCCGAGATCGTGCTGACGGGGCGGGAAGCCGACCGCTTCGCGCAAGCCGCGTTGAAGCTGCCGTTCCTCGATCGCATCGTGCTGCGCGCGGCCTCCGCTGCCGACTTGGCCGTAGCACATCCGGCGCAGCAAAAAATAAAGGCCGCACCCGAAAGCGCGGCCTTCATCTGCGTGGGGGCGACTTGCTCGCTGCCGGTTGGCTCCGCCGACGAAATTGCAAAAACCGTCGCGGCGATGCGGCGCGCTTGATCGACGCGATCAGGTATTCATCGACTCGAAGAACTCGCTGTTGGTCTTGGTATTGCGCAGCTTGTCGAGCAGGAAGTCGATGGCGTCCATGGTGCCCATCGGATTCAAAATCCTGCGCAACACGTACATCTTCTTGAGCACGGACGGATCGACCAGCAGCTCTTCCTTGCGGGTGCCGGAGCGGGTGATGTCGATGGCCGGGAAGGTGCGCTTGTCGGCCACCTTGCGGTCGAGGATGAGCTCGGAATTGCCGGTGCCCTTGAATTCCTCGAAGATCACTTCGTCCATGCGGCTGCCGGTATCGATCAGCGCGGTGGCGATGATGGTGAGCGAGCCGCCTTCCTCGATATTGCGCGCGGCGCCGAAGAAGCGCTTCGGCCGCTGCAGCGCATTGGCGTCGACGCCGCCGGTCAGCACCTTGCCGGAGGAGGGTACCACCGTGTTGTAGGCGCGCCCCAAGCGGGTAATCGAATCGAGCAGGATCACCACGTCGCGCTGGTGCTCGACCAGGCGCTTGGCCTTCTCGATCACCATTTCGGCGACCTGCACGTGGCGCGAGGCCGGCTCGTCGAAGGTCGAGGACACCACCTCGCCCTTGACCGAGCGCTGCATGTCGGTGACTTCTTCCGGCCGCTCGTCGATCAGCAGCACGATCAGATAGCACTCGGGATGATTGGCGGTGATCGCGTGCGCGATGTTCTGCAGCAGCACGGTTTTGCCGGTGCGCGGCGGCGACACGATCAACGCGCGCTGGCCCTTGCCGATCGGCGACACGATGTCGATGACGCGGGCCGAGAGATCCTTCTTGGTCGGATCCTCGTGCTCCATCTTCAACCGCTCATCGGGATACAGCGGCGTCAGATTGTCGAAGTTGATCTTGTGGCGCGCCTTCTCGGGGTCCTCGAAATTGATCGTGTTGACCTTGAGCAGCGCGAAATAGCGTTCGCCTTCCTTGGGCGAGCGGATGTGGCCTTCGACGGTGTCGCCGGTGCGCAGGCCGAAGCGGCGGATTTGGCTTGGGCTAACGTAGATGTCGTCGGGCCCCGACAGGTAATTCGATTCCGGCGAGCGCAAGAAGCCGAAGCCGTCGGAGAGCACTTCGACCACGCCTTCGCCGATGATGTCGATCTCTTGCGTCGCGAGCTGCTTGAGGATCGCGAACATCAGCTCCTGCTTGCGCAGGGTGCTGGCGTTTTCGACCTGGTGCTCTTCGGCAAACGACGTGAGTTCGGCCGGCGTCTTGGACTTGAGGTCCTGGAGTTTCATTTCCCGCATGGGGGCTGTACGTCCTTGGGAGCGTGACCGGTGGAGTCCTAAAAATGCAAAAGACTCAAAACCGAGTGACTAAGGGAGAGAGAGAGAGATCGCAGGTCTGGGGTGACGAGGTCGTTTGGGAAAAGTGCTCGGGACCCGATGCTGCGACCGGCCCAAAAGCTGGGAGCCGGAACGCGACTGCATCCGCCTGCGTTCGGTGGGATAAATTGAACATATGGCGCGGCGCGATTTCGCGCAAGAGGCCGTTTGGGCTCCGCTCATTCCCACCCCCGCCTGCGCGGGGACGAGCGGACAACTTTAAAACGGTTTGAGGACCGCCAACAGCACGATAGCAATCATCAGCAGCGTTGGTATCTCATTGATGATACGATAGAATTTCTCACTATGCCGATTGCGGTCGAGGCTGAAGTCGCGCGTCCAGCGGCTGAGCATCCCGTGCATGGCGGACAGGGCAAGCACGGCGACGAGCTTGGCTTGAAACCAGGGAACCGTCAGCAAATGGCCCTGCAGAATCATCGCGATGCCGAGCAGCCAGCTCGCGATCATCGCCGGCAGCATGATGAATTTGAGCAGCCGGCGTTCCATCACCTTGAAGGTTTCCGACCGCTCGGAGCCGGGCTTGGCCATCGTGTGATAGACGAACAGCCGCGGCAGATAGAGCATGCCGGCCATCCACGAGATGACCGCGATGATGTGGAAGGCTTTCAGCCAGAGATACATGGCCGCCTGGTTAGCGCCCGCGCACGCGCTTGAGCATCTGCTCGACATGCGCGATCGGCGTCGCCGGCAGAATGCCATGGCCGAGATTGAAAATGAACGGGCCGCCGGCCAGCATCGTCATCACGTCATCGACTTCGCGCTCGAGTGCGGCGCCGCCGGCGAGCAGCGCCAGCGGATCGACATTGCCCTGCACCACGACCCGAGGCTGCAGCATGTCGCGCGCGATCTCGCGCTCGAATGTCCAATCGAGCCCGATGCCGTTCACGCCGGTCATTTGCGCGTAAGGCAACGCCATCGCATGCGCACCGCGCGGAAAGCCGATGATTTTGGCATCGGGAATTTGCTCGCGCACACCGGCGACGATCTTTTGCGTCGGCTGGATGCACCAGCGCTCGAATTGCTCCGGCCCCAGTACACCCGCCCAGGTGTCGAAGATTTGCACCACCTCGGCGCCGGCCTTGAGTTGGCCGACCAGATATTCGATCGACCCTTGCACCAGACGATCGATCAGCCGCGCAAAGTTTTGCGGATCGCGATGGGCAAACAGCCGCGCCGGCGCCTGGTCGGGCGTGGCCTCGCCCGCCACCATGTAAGTGGCGACCGTCCAGGGCGCGCCGCAAAAACCGATCAATGTGGTCTTGTCGTCCAGCTCCGATTTTACTCGCCGCACCGTCTCATAAATCGGCGCCAGCACTTTGCCGTCGATGGTCTCGCGCATGCCGGCCAGCGCCGCGGCATCCGCCATGGGCTCGAGCTTGGGTCCTTCGCCGACCAAAAACTCAACCTTGCGGCCGAGTGCCAGCGGCACCACCAAAATATCGGAAAACAGGATGGCGGCATCTAAACCGAAGCGCCGCACCGGCTGCAAGGTGACTTCCGCCGCCAACTCTGGATTGAAACAGAGATCGAGAAAGCCGCCCGCTTTCTCCCGCACCGCTCGATATTCCGGCAAATACCGCCCAGCTTGGCGCATCATCCATACTGGCGGCACGGCCTCGCGTCGGCCTGCGAGTGCGCGAAGCAGCGGCTTTATCCCCACGCTCTCAGGTTTCCGGGCTTCTTCCATAAAGACTCTTATAGAACTCTTTGTAGTGTTTATTAGGCGGTTGATTGGACTCATGACTCGCTAACGACATTCTGTCCACCGGATGGCAAGTCTGGATTCAGAATCGAGCCTTATCCAATGCGGGATCATCCACAGCAAGAAGGGTGGTTTTGCTGGGCTTTTGCGGTGCTATCCCGTTTCGTCCCCAGGTGGCTATCCACATCCCCACATGGTGTCCTGATCGGTGCGCCGACATTATCCCGCGCGGCAGCCATGTGGATGGAAATTGCACTCAGTCGCTGTGTTAGCTTGCTAAGCGCCTTGAGCCGTGGCCTGCTCCCTCGGTATCCACATGCAATGCTGTTGCTATACAGATGTCTGACACCGGTTATTTCCACCTCCATCTGGTTTCCGACGCCACCGGCGAGACCCTGATCACGGTCGCGCGTGCGGCCGCGGCGCAATACGCCAATGTATCTCCGGTCGAGCACCTTTATCCGATGGTGCGCTCGAAGAAGCAGCTCGATCATGCACTCGCCGAAATCTCCGAGGCGCCCGGCCTCGTGCTCTACACCTTGCTCGAGGAAGACCTGATCCAACTCTTGGAAAATAGATGCCGCGAGCTCGGCCTGCCATGCATGTCGGTGCTGGGGCCAATTCTGCGGCTGTTCCAGTCCTATCTCGGCGCCGAGACCATGCACCGCGTCGGCGCCCAGCACGTGCTCAATGCGGAATATTTCCATCGCATCGACGCGCTCAACTACACCATGTTTCACGACGACGGCCAGCACGTGGAAGGGCTGGAGGAGGCCGACGTGGTGCTGGTCGGCGTCTCGCGCACCTCGAAAACGCCGACCTCGATCTATCTCGCCAACCGCGGCGTCAAAACCGGCAACGTGCCGCTGGTGCCGGGCGTGGAGCTTCCGCCCGCGGTCGAGAAGCTGGCGCGGCCGCTGGTGGTCGGGCTCTATGCCAGCCCGGAACGCATCGTGCAGATCCGCGAAAACCGGCTGCTCGGCCTGAATGCCCATCGCGATGACGATCGCTATATCGACAAGACCGCGGTGGCCGAGGAGGTCGCCTTTTCGCGCCGGCTGTGCGCCAAGAATAATTGGCCGAGCATTGACGTGACGCGCCGCTCGATCGAGGAAACCGCCGCCGCGGTCATGAAGCTGTTGGCCGAACGCCGCCGTCAGTCGGGGACGTAATATCGCTCCGCCGCCGGGGAGGGATTGAGGAAGAAAATCATGCCGCTCTGGCTCGCCCGTCAACCGTTGGTGCTTGCCTCGAAAAGCGACATCCGCGGCAAGATTCTCGCGGCCGCCGGTTTGCGGTTTGAGATCAGGCCGGCGCAGATCGACGAGCGCGCCGTCGAAGCGAAAGCCGGCCCGCCCGATGCGGCCGCGGCTGCCCGGCTGCTCGCGCGCGCCAAAGCGCAGTCGGTGTCGGCGACGCGTCCCGGCCAACTGGTGCTCGGCGCCGATCAAACCTTGGCGCGGGGAAATACGCGCTTCAGCAAGCCCAAGGACCGCGCCGCCGCCGGCGAACAGCTACGTGCGTTGCGTGGACGCACCCATGAACTGAACTCCGCGCTGGCTTTGGTGCAAGACGGCAAGGTTCTGTTCGATTGCGTCAATACCGCGCGGCTGACCATGCGCGATTTTTCCGATCGCTTCCTCGACGATTATCTCGAGATGGCGGGGGCCGCCGCCTTGGGCAGCGTCGGCGGCTACCAGCTCGAAGGCATCGGGATTCATCTGTTCGAGCGGGTCGAGGGCGACTATTTCACCATTCTCGGCTTGCCGCTGTTGCCGCTGCTGGTTTTTCTGCGGCAAAACGACTTCATTGATGGTTGACGGCGAAAAAGGCCCGTGATGTTCATCCTTGGCCTGACCGGCTCGATCGGCATGGGAAAATCCACCACGGCGAAATTCTTCGCCGAGGAGGGCGTGCCCTTGTACGACGCGGATGCCGCCGTGCACCGGCTCTATGAAGGCGGGGCCACGCCGCAGATTGAGGCCGCTTTTCCCGGAACGACTAAAGACGGCAAGGTCGATCGCGACCGACTGACGAAGCAAGTGCTTGGCGATAGCGCCGCGATCAAGCGGTTGGAGGCAATCGTGCATCCGCTGGTGGCCACCGCCCGCGAGCATTTCCTGGCCGAGGCGGAACGCAACGGCGCGCCCGTTGCGGTGCTCGACATCCCGTTGCTGTTCGAGACCGGCGGCGATAAGCGCTGCGACGCGGTGGTGGTGGTATCGGCGCCGGCCGATGTGCAGCGCCAGCGCGCCTTCGAGCGGCCGGGCATGAGCGAGCAGAAGCTCGCCGTTATCATGGCCAACCAAGTGCCGGATGAAGAAAAGCGGCGGCGCGCCGATTTCGTGGTGGATACGTCGCAGGGTTTCGAGCACGCCCGCGCCCAGGTGCGTGATATCTTGGCCCGCGTTGCTACAATGCCGAATCGGCGGCGGTGATTCTCTCACCCGCCCGAGCAAGCTGCAAAACATGCGCGAAATCGTCCTCGACACCGAAACCACCGGCCTTGACCCTAGCCAAGGCCATCGCCTGGTCGAGGTCGGCTGCATCGAGCTGCTCAACCGGATTCCGACCGGGGCGACGTTCCACGCCTACCTCAATCCGGAGCGCGAGGTGCCGGCGGAGGCCTTCGCCATTCATGGGCTGTCGACCGAATTCTTGAAGAGCCACAAGCGCTTCATCGAGATCGTCGATGATTTCCTCGGCTTTATCGGCGACGCGCCGCTGGTGATCCACAATGCCAGCTTCGATCACGGCTTCCTTTGCGCCGAACTCAAGCGCGTCGAGCGCGTGCTGATCGCGCGTGAGCGGCTGGTCGATACGCTGCTGCTGGCGCGTCGCAAGCATCCGGCCGGGCCCAACCGGCTCGACGATCTGTGCGCGCGCTATGGCATCGACAATTCGCGCCGCAGCAAGCACGGCGCGCTGCTCGATGCCGAGATCCTGGCCGAGGTCTATCTGGAACTGATCGGCGCGCGCCAGGCCCAGCTCGGCCTGGCCGAAAGCGTCGAGCGGCGCAGCCAAGGAAGCGATGGCATCGTCGCCCGGCGCGAGCGCCCGGTGGCGCTTAGCTCGCGCCGCAGCGAGGCCGAGCGCGCGGCGCACCGCCAGTTCGTGGCGAGCTTGGGCGAAACCGCGGTTTGGCGGAACTATCTGCCGGACGGAGCCTGACCGCTCAGCTCTGCATTGGCGCCGGCGCCGGCGCCGGCGCCGGCGATGGCTCCAGCTGGCTCATCCTCTGGCGATAGAGCGCGACGAAATCCACCGGGTCGAGCAGCAGCGGCGGGAAGCCGCCATTGCGCACGGCGGTGGCGATGATCTCGCGCGCGAACGGGAACAACAGCCGCGGGCATTCGATCAGCACGATCGCGTTCATGCTTTCCTGCGGCACGTTGCGGATGCGGAACACGCCGCCGAATGCCAGCTCAAAGCTGAACATCAAGCTGCCGGCGGTTTCCGCCTTGCCCTGCAGACTCAGCACTACCTCGATGTCGGTCTCCGTCAGTGGCGCGGCATTGACGTTGATCTGGATGGCGATTTGTGGCGGCTGCTGACCGGCGGCCAGCGACTTAGGCGCATTCGGATTCTCGAACGAGAAATCCTTGATGTATTGCGCCACCACATTGAGTTGCGGCTGCGAGTCCTCGGCCGGGCCGCCATTGCTCGTCGTCATGAATTCTCCTTCGCGCCGCCAGGCGGCCTAACATTTTGCTTGGCGCTTTGATCTTTTCCGACAACCGGTTCCCATCCTCGGGATCCAAGTCCGGGACAAGCTTTGTCGGGATCATGCGCCAGCGCGGCGGTTGGCTAACATAGGGTCTTTCGTGGAACAAGGACGCGCAGGGAAGTTCCGGCCGGTTCTGGCTGAATCAATCGGACACTAACATTTTGCTTGGCGCTTTGATCTTTTCCGACAACCGGTTCCCACCCCGGATCAAGTTCGGGGCAGGCTTTTTCGGGATCATGCGCTAGCGTTCGCCTTCATTACTGCGGCGGTTGGGCAGCGCGGGGTCGGGCACCCGGTGCCACTGTTTCGGCTCCAGATCGACCACGCCATCGCTGCGCGCGGGCGGGGCGCGACCTAAAAGCGCCGCGCCAAGCAGCCGTCGCAGCGGTGCGATGAGCAGCAATAGCCCCACAATATCGGTTATAAACCCCGGAATTAGCAGGAGAATCCCGGCCAGCAGGGTGAGGGATCCGCTGCTGTCGGCTTGCAGGGCGGTAAAGCTGCCTTCGCCCATGGCGGCGCGAACGCGGGCGATGTGGCTGCCGCCGGCGTGGCGCAGCACCAGCCCACCGGCGAGCGAGCCGGCCAGCAGCAAGCTTAAGGCCCAAGCAAAGCCGATGGTCGCGGCCACCGCAATGAACACCGCCAGTTCCGCCAGCGGCAGCGCCAGCAACGCCAACAACAGCCATTTTGCCACATTCATCGGTGTTTCTCTGGTTTGCGCATGATCTTGTCCGAAAACCGGTTCCCACTTTTCGGGATCATGCGTGCCGGGCGATGTTGGCGTAATCGCCCTGATCGTCTAAGGTTTGTTCGTGAGGCACTGATTGCGCCGAGATGCTGGCGCGAGGCCTATGGAACGGCGCGGCCGCCAGCTTACATAATACGGGTGGAACCGGCCGCTACGCCGTCAAGCCGGCAAGTTCTCTAGACGACTTGGGGCCGAACGCTGATCTGTCACTACGATAGCTGAAAGCATGCGAGACGTGTTCGACATCTACACCATCATATTCCTGGCGCTCGCAGTGTTCATTTTCCTGCGTTTGCGCAGCGTGCTCGGCCAGCGCACCGGACGGGAGCGCCCGCCCTACGATCCTTATGCCGCGCGCGAACCGGCGCGGCCGGCGACGGAAAAAGTTCTTGCCTTGCCTAATCGCACGCCGGACGCAGCCGCGCCGACACCGGCCGCGCCCGCCGAGGCAGCCGAGCGCTGGAAGGGCGTCGCCGAGGCGGGCTCCGCCATCGCCTCCGGCCTCGATGCGATTGCCGCCGCCGCTCCCGATTTCGATGCCAAGCATTTCCTCACCGGCGCACGCGCGGCCTACGAGATGATCGTCAACGCCTTTGCCGAAGGCGATCGCCGCACGCTGAAGAATCTGCTTTCGCGCGAGGTCTATGACGGCTTCGAGACCGCCATCACCGAGCGCGAGAAGCGCGGCGAGTCGGTGGAGAGCCGTTTCGTGTCGATCGACAACGCCGAGATTACCGCCGCCGAACTGCGCGGCCGCAGTGCCCAAGTGACGGTGCGCTTCCAGTCCAAGCTGGTATCGGTGACGCGCGACAAGAACGGCAACGTCATCGACGGCAATGCCGAGAAGGTCACCGACGTCACCGACGTGTGGACCTTCGCCCGCGACGTGTCGTCGCGCGACCCGAACTGGAAACTGGTCGCCACCGAAGCCGAAGCCGAAACCGACGCGGGGTCATGAACGCATGGCGGCATTCGCTCCCCGTACGGTTATCCGCATCGGCTTGGGGCTCTGCCTGATCGCTGTCGCGAGCATGTCCGCTTCGGCGAACGCAACCATGAAGCTTTCCAACGCGCAGGTCGAACCGCTCGATTTCGCAGCGCTCGCAGGTTGGAAGGACGACGATCACGCCGTAGCCTTCGACGCATACCTGAAAAGTTGCGGCGCCATTCTCAACGGCACCACGGCGATGCGGAAAGCGCGGCCGGTCTATGGCGCGCTGTTCAAGGTGTGCGAACGCGCGAACGCGGCCGGCAAGCTCGACCGCGAGCAGGCGCGCGCTTTCTTTGAGGACAATTTCAATCCCGTCCGCATCATGCCGGCCGGACAAACCGAGGGCTTCTTCACCGGCTATTACGAGACCGAGGTCGTGGGCTCGCGCGTCCCGACCGACGAATTCAACATCCCGCTCTACGCCGCGCCGGCGGACGCGGTGAAGAAACGCAAGAGCAAGGTGTTTTCCAATTTCGACCGCACCGCCATCGAGGACGGCGCGCTGGCCGGTAAGCATTTGGAAATCTGCTGGGTGAAGAATCCGGTCGATGCCTTCTTCGCGCAGATCCAGGGCTCCACGCGCGTCAAGCTCGACAGCGGCCAGCTGCTGCGCCTCAACTATATCGCCAGCAACGGCCAGCCTTACACGCCGGTCGGCAAGTTCCTGATCGATCGCGGCATTATTTCGAAAGAAGAGATGTCGATGGACCGCATCCGCGACTGGATGGATGCCAATCCCGATGAGGGCAAGGAACTGCGCCGGAAAAACCGCTCGTTCGTGTTCTTCCAGGAGACCAACCTGACCGCGCAAGATGAATGCATCGGCGCGCAGGGCATTCCGCTCACCGCCGGGCGCTCGCTGGCGGTCGACAAGAAAATCCATGTCTACGGCACGCCGATCTGGATCGATGCCGATCTGCCGATCATAAGCGAGAAGCCGGACACCAAATTCCGCCGCCTGCTGTTCGCGCAGGACACCGGCGCGGCCATCGTCGGGCCGGCGCGCGCCGATATCTATTTCGGCGCCGGCGAGGAGATCGGCCATATCGCCGGCCGCATCAAGCAGCACGGGCAATTCGTCATGCTGGCGCCGCGCAGCGTGGCGGTGACGGGCAGCGCTGGGGCGGCGCTCAAGGACATTCCGTTGCCCAAGCCGCGCCCGAAAGACATCGTCGCCGATGCCACGCCGACGAATTCGGCGGGCGCAGCCGCGCCCGTTCCCATCCCGTCTCCCTTGCCGCGTCCATGACCACTCGCGACGGCAGCCGGCGCCACAGTCTCACTTACGAAGAGCGCGTGCTCTGGACGACCGTCACCAAGGCCATCAAGCCGCTGCGCGCAAAGCTGCTGGTTGCGCCTGACGCGGACGGCGAAACGATAGCGGACATTCCCACGGCCGCTTCAAGGCCCGTGCGCGCGCTCAAGCAGCCTGCGAAAGCGGCGCCGGCCGCCGTGCCGCCGGCGCCGAAAAAGCCGGCGCCGCCGCCGCTGGCCCCGCTCGGCCGGCGCATGCGTCAGCGCGTTGCCCGCGGCAAGCAGGCGATCGACGCCCGCCTCGATCTGCACGGCCTCACGCAAAGCGAGGCGCATCCCGCGCTGCTGCGTTTCCTGCGCAACGCCCATGCGCGTGACGCCCGACTGGTGCTGGTGATCACCGGCAAAGGCTCCAAAAATTTGGGCCGCGGTGACGAGCCCGGCGTGCTGCGCCGGCAAGTGCCGCAGTGGCTCGGCCTGCCGAAATTTCGCTCCCTGGTGGTCGGCTTCGAAGACGCCCATGGCGCCCATGGCGGCGAGGGCGCGCTTTATGTGCGGGTGCGGCGGAGCCGCCCCTGATCGTCATTCCGGGACGCGGACAATGTCCGCGAACCCGGAATCCAGATGTGTACGAAATCGCGTCGGGATTCCGGATAGCCGCGGAGCCCGTCATCGGGCCGCGCGTCGCGCAGACCCGTTGGCGGCTGCCGGAATGACAGAATTCATCGGCGTCAAAGAATAAACCGGCTCAGATCCGTGTTCTTGGCGAGATCGCCGATGTGCTTGTCCACATACGCCGCATCGATCTTGACCGTCTCGCCCGAGCGGTCGGTGGCCGCGAACGAGATCTCGTCGAGCACCCGCTCCATCACCGTCTGCAAGCGCCGCGCGCCGATATTCTCGATCGAGGAATTCACCGCCACCGCGATGTCGGCGATGGCGTCGATCGCATCCTCGGTGAAGTCCAGCGTCACGCCTTCGGTCTTCAGCAGCGCCACATATTGCTTGATCAGCGACGCCTCCGGCTCGGTCAGGATGCGGCGCAAGTCGTCGCGGGTGAGCGCGTTCAATTCGACGCGGATCGGCAGCCGGCCTTGCAGTTCGGGCAATAGGTCGGACGGCTTGGAGATATGGAACGCGCCCGAGGCGATGAAAAGAACATGATCGGTTTTCACCGGCCCGTGCTTGGTGTTGACGGTGGTGCCCTCGATCAGCGGCAGCAGGTCGCGCTGCACGCCCTCGCGCGACACGTCGGCGCCCATGCGCCCCTCGCGCCCGGCGATCTTGTCGAGCTCGTCCAGGAACACGATGCCGTTCTGCTCCACCGCCTTGATCGATTCCTGGATGAGCTGGTCGTTGTCGAGCAGCTTGTCG